>Ga0302322_100005043_pt1 | contig 11549 bp, 9 predicted proteins | sample Fen_T0_2_FD_203757 | JGI IMG/M metagenome (GOLD analysis project Ga0302322, IMG submission 203757) | Peat permafrost microbial communities from Stordalen Mire near Abisko, Sweden - Fen_T0_2 | ecosystem: Environmental > Terrestrial > Soil > Wetlands > Permafrost | place: Sweden: Abisko... | reverse complement strand
AGTAAACGTACCGCGCCCGGACGCCTTGACCCTCTTCGGCGTAACGCTGATCCCGGCGTTCGACGGCGCCTCTCCGCTGCCTTATTACTATCTGGCAATCGCCCTGCTCATTCTCACCTTGCTCACGTTGTGGCGGATCTCTACCAGCCGTCTGGGCTGGACCTTCCGGTCCATGCGTATGAACGAGGAGTTGGCTGCGAGCGTTGGCGTCAACGTGGCCAAGTATCGCGTCATCGCTTTCGGCATCTGCTGCTTCATCGGTGGAGTCGGCGGGGCGTTCTTCGCCGCATTCCACCAGAACATCTACCCCGCCACGTACACCGTGAGTGACTCCATGTCCTTCATGGTGTTCTGCTTCCTGGGTGGATTGGACTACATTGCGGGACCGGTGGTGGGTGCCTTCCTCCTCACCATCAGCTTCGAGGTGCTGCAACCTTTGCAGCAGTATCAGCCGCTGATCTACGCGATGTTGATGATCGGGTTCATGCTGTGGCTGCCGAACGGCATTCTGAGTCTGACGTCATGGGGCTCAGAGGCCGTAAATCGCGCGCCGGAGACACCACTCGCCAGCGCCACCTCTCCTGCGGCCCCAGGCACGCCTTCCGCAGCACCGAAGGGCGAGGCCTGATATGACTTTGCTCAGCGTTGCGAATCTGACGAAGAGCTACGGGGGGCTGGTCGCGAACAACGACATCAGCTTCAAAGTCGAGAAGGGCCAGATCCTGAGCGTCATCGGGCCCAATGGCGCAGGCAAGAGCACGCTGTTCAAGCTCATCGCCGGGTTCGTCAAACCCACTGCAGGGAAAGTCGTCTTCCAGGACGAGGACATCACCGGATTGGCTCCGCACGTGATCGCCGAGCGCGGCGTGGTGCGGACTTTCCAGGAGACGACCATCTTCAAGGAGATGTCGGCGCTGCATAACGTGGTGATCGCACATCACCTGCGCTGCCATGCCACCGCTCTGGGAATCTTCTTCGGCAGCCGTCGTGCGCGCGAAGACGAACATCGTTTCCGCGAGAGCGCAGCCGATATCCTCCAGTTTCTCGGGTTGGGCAAAGTCATGCAGGAGCGTGCGGGCAGTCTGCCGCATGGCCATCTGCGCGCGTTGGGCATTGCCATGGGTCTGGCGACCAATCCCACGGTGCTGCTGCTGGACGAACCTTTCGCCGGCATGAATCCGGAGGAAACGGACACGGCTGTGGAAATGGTGCGCAAGATCGTACAGCGTGGCGTAACGGTGGTTCTGGTGGAACATGACATGCGCGCCGTGATGAGACTGAGCGATCGCATCGTGGTGATCAGTTTCGGGTCGAAGATCGCCGAAGGCAAGCCCGACGAGATTCAACGCAACGAGAAGGTGATCGAGGCCTATCTCGGGCGTGAAGACGACGAGTTGGGGCTCTGATGTACTTCGAACTGCGTAACGTCGATGTCGCCTACGACAAGGTGCTGGCACTTCGCGGCGTGTCGGTGAAGTTGGACCGCGGCGATGTCGTTGCGCTCATCGGCTCGAACGGTGCTGGCAAGACTACAACAATGCGCGCCATTACTCGATTGGTGAAGCCGCGCGCAGGGGAGATATGGTTCGACGGGGAACGCATCGACACGATGACACCCGACGAGATCGTACGCCGCGGCATTTCCATGGTGCCCGAAGGACGGCACGTTTATCCCTACATGAGCGTCAAGGACAACTTGCTCATGGGTGCGCATCTGCGGCGAGACGCCCAGGCGGTTCGCAGCGACCTGGACAAGCTCTACGCGCGCTTTCCCCGATTGAAGGAGCGTCTGACTCAACAGGCCGGATCGCTGAGCGGGGGTGAGCAGCAGATGGTGGCCATCGGCCGCGCGCTCATGGCGCGTCCACGCATGCTCCTCCTCGACGAGCCATCATTGGGCTTGGCCCCGATGGTTGTGCGGCAGATCGCCCAGGCCATCGTGAGCATCAACCGTGAGGATCAAGTGACGGTGATCCTGGTCGAGCAGAATTCGCGCATGGCTTTGAAGATCTCTCGCTACGCTTACGTGCTGGAGAATGGACGGGTGGCACTCGAGGGCGCATCCGCGGAACTCCTGCACGACGACCATGTGCGACGTCTTTATCTCGGCGTTTAGATCCGGCAACGCACAGGTTGGCGGCGCAGACGCCATGGATTCGGCCGCTTTCAGCTAAATGGGTGTGCCCGCTTTCAGCTAAGATGAAGCGCCCGCCCTATCGAGGCGGCCGTTGCGAGCGACCCGATACGGAATGAACCGGTGAAACGTCTCTGCAAAGCCCCCAGCTTGCCCGACGCGCACATACTGCGCGGGCTCCTTCAGCAGTCCGGCATCGAGGCTCACGTGTTCAACGAGAACGCGCAGAGCGGGGTAGGGCAGTTGCCTGTGAGCGAAGCCTATCCGGAGGTGTGGCTGGCGGACGAACGCGACTTCGCGCGAGCGGAAGAACTCATTCGCGCATTCGACGCGGCGCCCCGCGACAGTGGATCGCTGCATTGCCCGGTCTGCCGGGAAGATAACCCGGGAAATTTTCAGTTGTGCTGGAGTTGTGGCTCAGCGCTATGAATCTGGCACCCCGGTGTCATTCGCTCGGCGGCGCTGGCTTTGTTGCGCGTCGGCCCTCGGCGCCGGGCTGTTCGGTGGCGCCGCCGCCGGACCCATCGACGCGAAGCCGGATCAGATGAATCGGGACGTCTGCCTCTACTACGGCGAAGCGCTTGGCCGTTACGGCTTTCCACACGGGCATCCATTGGGCGTGGACCGGCAAGGCGCTTTCTACAAGGAGGCTGTTGCCCAGAAGTTGGACCGGCGCGTGGCCATCTGTGCGCCGCAGACTGCGACTCGCGAACAGATCGAGCGATTCCATACGGCCAGTTATATCGACGATGTCCTGCGAGCGGAAAACGATGGGCGCGAGTATCTGGATAACGGAGACACGCCGGTCTTTCCTGGCGTCTATGAAGCGGGCGCCGCGGTAGTTGGTTCGGCCCTCGATGGTTTGGCGCACGTCATGCGCGCGCAATGTCGGGCCACATTTCAGCCCATCGGCGGATTGCACCATGCTCGGCGCAACGGTGCCGCCGGCTTCTGCGTCTTCAATGACCTTGGCGTCGTGATTGAAACGCTGCGTGCCGACTACGGCATTCAGCGCATAGCCTATGTCGATATCGACGTGCATCACGGCGACGGGGTGTTCTATGCGTATGAAGAAGATCCCGAGTTGATTTTCGCCGATATCCACGAGGACGGACGCTCCCTGTATCCTGGGACGGGGCACGCGAGCGAGACGGGCAAAGGCTCTGCGAAGGGTACCAAACTCAACATCCCGCTACCGCCGGGAGCAGGCGATGCGCAATTCCTCGAGGCGTGGCCGCGAGTAATCGCACATCTGCGCAAGTTCCATCCGCAGTTCATCGTCTTCCAATGCGGGGCCGACGGACTGGAAGGTGATCCGCTTGCACACCTGCGCTATTCGATGCAGGTCCACGCCCACGCTACGCGCAGCTTGCGCCACTTGGCGGACGAGATGTCGGCGGGTCGGCTGATGGCTTTCGGTGGGGGTGGGTATCAGCGCGATAACCTGGCGCGCGCCTGGTGCGCGGTGTTGCGAGAGTTGAGTGCCGGGTAGCCGGTTGCTGCTCCGAATTGGAAACCGGGACCTGCGGCCAACTAGCTGTGCAAGAAGACGTGCGTGATGTGTTGATATCCTGGGTCTGACACGGATGCGTGGTCTAGGTCTCCGTCCCATGCAATGCATGTTCGATGCGACGATCAGGCACCAGCCACATGAGCGCAACTGCCACATATAAAGCCTGCGAGAGCCACGGAGCCCATGGACTCACGATGATGGCAACGATATAGAGCACTGGCGAGAGCTTGCCCTTCCAGTCCCGACCGACCGCCTTCTTCAGTACAGACTCGGAACCCTCTGTTGCGATGATTGCCTGCTGCAGGATCACATAGGCAATGGCCGCCATCAGCAAGACGAACCCATACAGGGCTGAAGGTCCCGACGCGAAATGGTTCTCGCCCATCCAGCCGGTGGCAAATGGGAACAGGGACAACCAGAACAACAGATAAAGATTGGCCCACAGCAGCCGACCGTTTACCTCACCGCAAGTGTGCAGCAGGTGATGGTGATTGTTCCAGTAGATGCCGACGTAGACGAAGCTCAGCACATAGCTCAAGAAAACCGGCAGCAGCGGCAGCAGAGATTCCAGGCTTTCGCCATGAGGGACCTTCATCTCCAACACCATGATGGTGATGATGATGGCGATCACGCCATCGCTGAATGCCTCCAGTCTGGTCTTGCCCATCAGCGCCTCAAGCACCGTCCTTGGGTTGGATTGCACGATGAGGGACCTCCGCCGACTGCTCTGCGAGCATCTTGTGATGCTCGATCTCTGCGCGGATTTCGGCCGTGGACCGCGTCTCCCGTAGATGCCAATCGGTCATCAGCTTGAAGAACAGCGGAATGAAGAAGATGGCGAGGAACGTCGCTGCGAGCATACCTCCCATTACACCTGTTCCGACCGAGTGACGGGCGCCTGCACCGGCGCCGCTGGAGATCGCGAGGGGCAATACGCCAAGAATAAATGCCAACGAGGTCATCAGGATCGGACGGAAGCGCAGACGCGCGGCCTCGAGCGCCGCCGCCGATGGCGATAAGCCTTCCTGATGTTTCAGCACCGCGTACTCGACGATCAGAATAGCGTTCTTGGATGCGAGGCCCAGCAGCGTCACCAAACCGATCTGGAAATAGACATCGTTGGTCAACCCCCGCAACCACACCGCCGCGAGCGCGCCGAAGGTTCCGAAGGGCAGCGCCATCAGTACCGAGAATGGCAGCGACCAGCGCTCATACTGGGCGGCGAGGATCAGGAACACCATCACCACGGCCAGCCCGAGTGCAAGTATAGAAGTGCCGCTGGCGCGTTTCTCCTGGAAGGACGCACCGCCCCAGTCGTAACTGAAGTCGACCGGCAGGACCTCTTTGGCAATTTGCTCGACGATCTGGATGGCCTGACCTGAACTCACGCCGTGCGCGCCCTGGCCCAGCAGCTTCACCGCTGGCAGGTTATTGAAGCGGTCCAGGGAGTCGGGGCCGGAGGAGTACCAGACGTTGGCCAGCGCTTTTAGCGGAATCATCTCGCCCTTCTCTGAACGCACGTAGATCTCGCCAATGGCGTCGGGACGCTTGCGATAGCTCGGGTCGGCCGACATCAGCACCTGCCAGGTGCGTCCGAACTTGTTGAAGTCGTTGACGTAGAAGGTTCCCACAGTGGCGGCGAGGGAACTGTACAGAGAGCTGATCGGCACACCCAGCGATTTAGCCTTTTCGCGATCCACTTCGACGTACAGCTGCGGGACGTTGGGGCGCCACAAGGTCTGTACACCCCCCAGCATCGGGTTGGCGTTGGCACGCGCGAGAAACTGCCCCATGACTTCGGCCAGCCTCTGTGGGCCACCATCGCCCTTGTTCTGAATGTAGAACTCGAAACCCCCGGCGTTGCCCAGCCCGAAAATGGGCGGCGGAGCGAAGGCGAGTGCGAGCCCTTCCTTGATGCCAGCGGTCTTCATGTAGAACTCGCCGACCAGTTGTTGCGTATACACGCCGGGCCGGTCGTCCCAGTGCTTCTGCGAAGCAAAAATGGTGGCCGCGCTATTACGGAATCCGCCGCCCAGAAAGTCCAATCCGGTGAACGCGACCGAATACTGGTTGGCAGGATTGGACAGCATGGCCTCGGTGACCTTCTGGACCACTGCGTCGGTACGTTCCAGCGTCGCTCCATCGGGCAGGAATACCGCTCCGATGTAGTAGCCTGCGTCCTCGTCCGGAACCAGGCTGGTTGGCGTGACGCGCCACAGACCGATCGTCAGCGCAACCATACCGCCGAACAGGAGCATCCCGATCGTTCCGCGCCGAAGCATCCAACCGACGCCGTCTGCATAGCGTGTAGTCGCCCGTCCAAACCAAACGTTGAACCAGCGGAAGAATGCGCCGGGCGGCCGATGGCTGCGTTTGAGAAGGATTACGCATAGCGACGGCGTAAGCGTGAGCGCGACGAAGCCGGAGATGACGACCGCGATCGAGATCGTCACTGAAAACTGCCGGTACAGCTCGCCTGTAAGACCGCCAAGGAATGCGATGGGGACGAACACGGCGCACAGCGTCAGCACGATGGCGATGACCGGCCCTGTCACCTCCGACATCGCCTTGATGGCCGCTTCGCGCGCGGACAGGTGCTCCTCGTGCATGATGCGCTCGACGTTTTCCAATACCACGATCGCGTCGTCCACCACGATACCGATGGAAAGGACCATGCCGAAGAGGGTCAATGTATTGATCGAATAGCCCATCAAATACAGACCCGCAAAGGTACCGATCAGCGACACCGGCACCGCGGCGAATGGGATCAGGGTGGCACGCCAGTTCTGCAGGAACAGGAACACCACCAAAAACACCAACGCCATGGCTTCGAGCAAAGTCTTGACGACCTCGCGAATCGACACCTTGACGAATCGCGTGGTGTCATACACGTTCGCATAGGTCAGACCCTGCGGGAATCGCTCCGCCAGCGTCGTCATTACGGCATTGCATTCGTCGGCAACCTGCAGCGCATTGGCGCCGGGCTGCAGGAAAATCCCCACCAGAGTCGCCTTCTTGCCGTTGACGCGGCCGATGAACTCATAGTCCTTCGAGCCCAGCTCTACGCGCGCCACATCCTTGAGACGTACCGTCGCTCCGCCGGGCACAGCCCGCACAATGATGTCCTCGAACTCTTTCACCTCGGACATGCGTCCGCGGGTGGTGATCGTGTAGACCAGCTGCTGTGGACCGCCACTGGGCGTCTGGCCGATCTTGCCGGCCGCAAACTGGGCGTTCTGCTCGGCGATGGCGCGCGCCACGTCGTCAGTGGTCAGCTTGAGCTGGGTGAGGCGGTCCGGCAGGAGCCAGATCCGCATCGCGTAATCCTTCGCGCCGAAGATCTGGATATTGGTGGTGCCTCGTACGCGCTTGAGCGGATCGAGGACGTTCAGGGTGGCGTAGTTGCTGGTAAACAGGTCGTCGAAGCGGTCATCGGGCGAGTACAGGGCGTACACCAGGAGGAATGCCGAGGAACCCTTCTCGACCGTCACCCCTTGGCGCCGCACTTCCTCGGGCAACCGTGCTTCCGCTTGCTTTACGCGGTTGTTGACGTTGAGCGCTGCCTGATCGGCGTCGGAGCCGATCTCGAAGGTAACCTGGATTTCCAGCAGGCCGTTGGAGCCGGAGTTCGAGCTCATGAAGATCATGTTCTCGACGCCGGTTATCTGGTTCTCCAGCGGAGCCGCGACGGTCTGTTCGAGCGTGAGCGCCGAGGCGCCCGGGTAGATTGCCCTCACCGTGACCACCGGCGGTGCGATCTCCGGATACTGTGCAATGGGGAGGGAGCGCATCGCTGCGAGGCCGGCGAGGACCAGGAAGCATGAGAACACCGCCGCGAGGATCGGGCGGTCGATAAAGAAGCGGGAGAAGTTCACGGTGGCAGCTTACGTCTTAGGGGTGAGGGCTCGCGACTGGGCTCGCGTCTTGGATAACTACTGCTTCGCTGGAGACGGCGGCGCCTGCGCCTCGGTCGCGGGCTTTGCATCGGCGATCTTTACGGGAGCGCCGGGCCGCGTCTTCATGACGCCGTCAACGATCACCTTGTCTCCCGGCTTGAGACCTTCATTGATCACCCATTGATCGCCGGCCCAATCGCCTACCTTGATGGGGCGAGGTTCGGCAAGCCCCTTCTCGTTGACGACCATGACGATCTTGCCTTGCGGCCCTTCGAGCACGGAGCGTTGCGGTACCGCGAGCGCATTGACGTATTGCGCTCCCTTGAGCGACACGCGCACGAATTGTCCGGGACGCAGGCGCTGGTCGCCGTTGGGCAGGACAGCGCGTACTTCGCTGGTCCCGGTTGCGGGATCGATGCGCACGTCGGTGAAGTCGACTTTCCCACTGCGAGCTGCCGTGCTTCCGTCTGCTAGCTTCACTGTCACCTCGAAGCGGCCGTCTTTGGGCAGGCGCAGACGCCCCGCAGCTGCCTCGGTACGGAGCTTGAGATTCTCCTGATCGCTGAGACTGAAAATGACATGGATAGGATCGATTTGTGAGATCGTCGTGAGCAGCGTTTTCTGGGCCTCGACAAGGCTGCCCTCGGATTGCAGTGCGCGGCTGGTGACGCCGCTGATTGGCGCCTCGACACGCGTATATCCGAGATCGAGTTTGGCACTGGTAAGGGCGGCTTGCGCGGATTTGACTCCAGCCACCGCAACCTCTTCGGCCGACACGGCATCGTCGTAAGCCTTGCGGCTGACCATACCCTGATCATAGAGAGGCTTCAGACGCTCGATGTCGCGGCGGCTCTGTGCGAGGCGTGCGTCGGCGCTTGCCAGATCCGCATCAGCGCGCGCGAGCGCGGCTTCGAACGGGGCGGGGTCGATAGTGAACAGACTCTGCCCGGCTTTAACTTGGCTGCCTTCGGTGTAATTCCATTTTTTCAGGATGCCTGTGACGCGAGGTCGCACCTCGACTTCGCGCACCCCTGCCGTTTGGCCGACTGCATCGAACGTGGCGATGATCTCGCGCGGCTCAACAACTGCCACCGTGACCTCGGGCGGTGGCATCTGGGCGGGTGCTTCAGCAGAAGGCTTACCGCAACCGGCCAGAGTGAGGCTGGCCAGGATTAAAGCGGCGAGGGATTTCAAAACTCGGGCGTAGAAAATCTTTGCCGAAAGATGGCGGTTCATGCATTGCTCCGTCGATTTTGGGGGCGTGCGCGTCCCGGGTAATGCCATTATCGGATATGACCAGGCTTCAGCCGCCGGTGAGTGGCGGGGGCGGGCCGCGTCGGCACAATGGACAGTCCGTAAAGCGGATGTACGAAGTGTACCTTGGTGCGGGAGTTCGTGGCTATCGAAGCGGCGGCCGAGCGGCCATTTGCGTTGGAGGGGACACCCTTGCGAGCGTGGGGTCTTATGCTTGCCAGCGCAGCTCTTCGCACCTACCTGGATCTGCGGAGTGTCTACATCAAACCGTCGTGTTGGACCGAGCGATCCACGTGACGTTAGAAACGCAGTCGCAGACCCAGACGAAACTCAGGCTTCAGTCCCGAAGTGCTGGGATCCTGCGTGAGGACGTTGTAGTTCACACCGGCATTGTAGTTGAGGGCCCAGCTTGAACTGATCCAGTGCTCGCCGGTTACGCCGAGACTGCTGACTTCAGTGCCCATGGTGTTGCCGAAACCCATCGCCGGGTCGAAAGGTCGCCCGGTGGTGTAGGCGAGCCCGACAGAACCATGTTCACTGTAGAAGTAATGCAGTTGCACGCGGTGTCCGGTTGCGAGGCTGCCATTGTCGGTGCGCCCGCTGAAAAACGTGTACGCACCCCGGTACCGATCCCAGTAGCGCTCGAACGTGAGCATGCTGAGGTTGGCTGACGCCGCTGCTCCGATGTGCGGCGCCTGCCAATCGGTGAGGCCAGGCGCCTGTTCGACGGCGCGTAGGCCGAGATCGCTGTGGCGAATGCCTGCTTGCATGCCCCAGCCATTACCGAACTGTGTGCCGATCTGGCCCATCACCGACCGCTCGGGCATGCCCTGCAGTCCTGTCGTGTAGCTGGTTTCAAGCAGCGATGTGAGATTGTCCGACAGAGCTTGAAAAACGCCGCTGGTGGTTTCCTGGTTCAGCGGGTCGGACACGGACGCGTATCCGATGGGTGCGTCGGCAACATGCCCGGCAGGATCGAGATAAACGCGGCGCCATGCGGGGAAGCTGCTATCGGTATGCATCGTCTCGAAGCGCTGATCGGTGCCGGCGGGAACTTTGATGCCCAGGATCGGGTCCTGCGCTTGAGCAAACCAAGTTGTTCCGATGGCACAAAATCCGGCAATAACTTTCGTGCAGGTGTTCATACGCACCTCCATTCCGGCGGCGCGGTGCTGCAAATGCCATCCGGGCCGTGACTTGCAAGGACATGTTACTCCCGACGAAGCCTCGATCAAAGGATCGTGGATGGTTCGTTAAGTCATGTCGCAACAAGTTGGTGCAGAATTGCCTTTACCCATATGCACCGCAATCGGGCGGTCGGAGCCCAGAGCGCACCAGTGCATGGCGCTCGATTCTGTTTTGACGACAAACTAGACAAAGAGTACTCGAAGAAACATGCGCTTATGTAGTGGCACGCGGGTTGCAAACATCACCCGAAAACCGAGAGAGGGTCTCGCAATAAAGCGAGACTCGATCAGTGAGACGCACCTAGCGGGAGGGGACCAGTTACGTGCATTACACCCAACAAATTGCGCATGGCCCTGGCGCTGCCCAGGATCTGACGGAGAGCGATTCCTACGAGTTGTTCTCCGCTATGCTGGATGGTGGCGTACCCGATTTGGAGCTGGGCGCGCTGCTGATGGCGCTGCGCTTGAAGACCGAGTCCCCGGCCGAGCTTTTGGGGTTTCATAAAGCTGCGGTGGAGCGCCTCTACAGCTTGAGAGCACCAGAATCGCGTGCACGCCCCCTGGTGATCCCTGCTTATGGCGGTGCGCGGAGTGAGCACAATTTGCTTCCGCTACTAGGGCTGCTGCTGCGGCGGCTGGGTGTTCCGGTTCTGTTCCACGGTACGCTGGAAGGTAGTGGTCGCGTCGCCAGCGTCTACGTACTGCGGGAGTTCGGCATATTTCCCAGCGCAACGGTAGCTCAAGCTCAGACCGCGCTAGAGGAGGAGCAGATCGCTTTCGTACCGGTGGCTGCGCTATCCCCGGGGTTGGCGAGCTTGCTCGCGGTTCGCAATCGGCTGGGCGTGCGAAACAGTGCGCATGTGGTTGCAAAACTTCTGGATCCATTCAATGGCGACGGTGTTCTGCTGGCGAGCGCGTCGACACGGATGTATCTCGACAAATTGGCCGCATTTTTCTCCGCGACAGGGGCGCCGGCGTTGCTGTTGGCCAGTACCGAAGGCGAGCCGTTTGCAAACCCGCGCCGCCGACCACGCATCGAATACTTTGCCGACGGAGAGCGCACTGTTCTGTTCGAGGAGGAGGCTGGCCCGGTCAAACCGGTCGCGGGTCTACCCGGAAGCATCGACGCACACGCCACCGCTGATTGGATCCGTTCGGCGCTTGCGGGTGAAGCGCCGATTCCGCATCCACTAGTGAACCAGCTGGCGTGTTGCTTGTTTGTGTCCGGCTACACGGAAGATATGAACCAAGCTAAAGCGATTGCAGCGGTGGAAGCAGGTAGCTTGGGAACGGTCGGCCGCCGCCGTGCTGGGCCGGGCCGACCTGCCCGCGTCGCGCCGCGATAGCCCGAGACGGGGTGCAAAAAATTCGGACTATTGCTTCGGCAAGCGCTCGATGATCAACTTGAGCAATGATGCCGCCTCGTCTGCTTGCACAGGGCGCAGGGCGGCGGTCTTGAAGCCGCTGATTTCGATATAGCGATTACCAGCGAGCGCGCCGGCGGCGCCCTCGACGAAAAACCCCGCATCTCCCACGTCTTTGAGCAGCACCACCTCCCGTATGCC
>Ga0302322_100005042_pt1 | contig 11551 bp, 9 predicted proteins | sample Fen_T0_2_FD_203757 | JGI IMG/M metagenome (GOLD analysis project Ga0302322, IMG submission 203757) | Peat permafrost microbial communities from Stordalen Mire near Abisko, Sweden - Fen_T0_2 | ecosystem: Environmental > Terrestrial > Soil > Wetlands > Permafrost | place: Sweden: Abisko... | reverse complement strand
GAGCATTTCGCGGGAGCGTTCCCAGTGTGGTGCGCACCGGTCCAGGCCGTGGTCATCCCGATCGCCGACCGCCACATCGACGGTGCCAGGGAGCTCGAGGCGATGCTCAAGGCCCGCAAGCTTCGTGTCGAAGTCGATGCCTCGGACAGCCGGATGCAGAACAAGATCCGCCTGGCGCAGGAACAGAAGGTCCCGTACATGCTCGTCCTGGGCGACCGCGAGATCGAGGCCAAGACGGTCGCGATCCGCAATCGGGCAGGGGAGCAGGAGAACGGCGTCACCTGGGACGCCTTCATCGACCGCCTGGCGGAGGAAACGGCCGCGCGTCGGCCGTAGGTCTAGGAACCCGGGGCCGGGTTTGCGGCCATGCTCACGATGGCTCCCAGCGCCGCCTTCCGGCGCGCCCGGAAGTACATGATCGCTCCGAAGGCGACGGCCGATGCGCCGATGCTGGCCAGCACCATGGCCGTCATGGCGCCCGCGCCGGCGCGCTCCATGACCAGCCCCATCGTGCCCGGCAGCACCATGGCCCCGACGCTGTCGCCCATCATGATGACCGCTCCGACTCCCGCGGTGAGCCTTATCGACTGGACCGTCAGGTTGTAGCCGCTCGGCCAGATAGGGGCCATCGCGACTCCGACTCCGGCGGCACATATCCACACCACAGGCTCCGACCCCGGAAGAAGGATCATCAGAGCCAGGAATGCCGCACAGGCCGTGAAGGCGACCACGAGGACAGGGGCCGAGGAAACGCGGACGGCCACCGGGATCGACACCAGCCGGCCGATGGTGAAGGCAAGCCAGAAGAGGGAGGTCAGGTAGGCGGCGCGAGCTGCGTCGGTCAGCCCGAGAGTGACGGCATAGGTGTAGATCCAGCCGGCGAACGTGATCTCCGCGCTCACGTAGAAGAACAGGAAGGCCATACCGGCGAGCATGATCGGGATCACCCAATTGCCTCGGACGACCTGCCCGTGCGCGTCGGACGCGGCCGGCAGGGGTGCGTGTTGGGATGGAAGGCGCAGCAGGACGGCAACTCCGACGGACAGGTCAAGAAGCCCGAACAGCGTGAAGGCGACCGAGTACTGAGCGCCCGCGCTCAGCAGCAGCCCCAGGACGAACGGGCTCACGAATGCCCCCAGGCCGAAGAAGAAGTGCAGAGCGTTGACGTAAGGACCCGCCTTCTCGCCGTGGACCCACTGGAGCATCGTGTTGGCACTGGTGCCGACCACGCCGCCGGTGGCGCCCTTCACGACGAAGAGAGCCAGGAGCAGTCCATACCAGCCGACGTGGGGCACGGCCAGCAGCATCGACCCGGACGCGATCTCGCAAATGCCCAGCACTAGACGCCCCGGGAATCGCCCGAGAGCCCAGCCCCCGAGCAGTGTCCCGATCGAAGCTCCGAGAGCCCCCAGGAAGAACACGAGACCGATCTCGCCGACGGAACTACCGGTCTGCGCGGCCAGGTTTGGCAGCGTGGGACCGACCAGGGACACGTCCAGTCCGACGCACATGAACAAGGCGAAGAACGGAGTGGACTGCCGAGTTGGGCCCGTCATCGGACTCTCCGAAAATACCGCCCAGGCGCGCAAGTGACCGAGGCCGGCCTCGAGGCGGTATTGGCGGGCAGGCGCCCGAACATGTTCGCATGTATCGGATGGCGCCGGGGCCCACCCGCTCGGGTATCCGGATTGATGGCATCATTCGGCATCGTGCACCGGCCCCGCGGCTGTTTGCCGGTCCGGAAACCGCTGTGCTATAGTCCCGCGGGCGACCGCCCGGTGCAGTCGTGCGCCGGAAGGGCCGCTCGCCTGATTTCTGGGTGAGAACCTCCCGGAGCTGGCAACCGGAACACGCTTAGAAGGGGTTCGCCATTAGCCGAGACCTGCGCATCAATCAGATGATCCGAGTCTTCGAGGTTCGGGTCGTCGACGAAGACGGTAGCCAGCTTGGAGTCATGCGAACCGCAGACGCCTTGCGGCTTGCGCAGGAGCGGGGGCTCGACCTCGTTGAGGTCGCTCCTCTTGCCAGCCCCCCCGTGGCGCGACTCCTCGACTTCGGCCAGTACAAGTACGAACTGACCAAGCGCGAGAAGGAAGCCAAGCGAAAGCAGCGCTCGATCACCTTCAAGGAAGTGCGTCTGAAGCCGAAGATCGGCATCGGCGACTTCGATACGAAGGTCAGGCGGGCCATCGAGTTTCTGGAGGACGGCGACCGCGTCAAGATCGCAGTCCAATTCCGGGGTCGCGAGTTGACTCATCCGCAGATCGGGCGCGATTTGCTGGACAAGTTCGCGGAGCAGATCAAGGAACACGGCGTCGTCGAGCGGCCCCCGATGCTCGAAGGCAAGTCGATGCATATCAGCGTTGCATCGAGCCACAAGCCGAAGGTTCACGAACCGACCCCGACGGGCAAGGCTCACGCCAGAACCGCCGACGAGGCGCCGGACGATACGGATGATGATGCGGAACCCGAGACAGAGTCCGCGCAAGAAGAAGCGATCGAGGCGGCTCCGGTAGCCCCGGTGCCGTCCAGACCCGAGCCGCAAACCGGCGCGGCGTCAACTGGAGTGTGAGACCGTGCCCAAGATGAAGAGCCACAAGGGGACCGCGAAGCGAATCGGGGTCACCGGCGGTGGCAAGGCCGTCCGCGTCAAGTCGTGGCGTGGCCACCACCTCGAGCTGAAGTCCTCGCGGCGAACCCGCCGCTACGATGGCAAGGCAATCGTGACCGGCGAGTCGCTCGCCCAGGTCCGCCGCCTGCTGCCTTACCTGGGAGTCTGACCTTCGATGGCACGCGTCAAGCGGGGCGTCACCGCCCACCACCGTCACAAGCGCCTTCTCAACGACGCCGAGGGGCGTACCGGTACCAACTCCAAGCTGATCCGTCGAGCTCATGAGTCGGCGCTGCACGCGATGGCGTACGCCACGCGCGACCGCAAGGCTCGCAAGCGCCAGATGCGCCGGCTCTGGATCATCCGCATTAACGCAGCGGCGCGCCTGAACGGCCTCACCTACGGCCATCTCATTCAGGCCCTCAAGGTGGCGAAGATAGACCTGGACCGCAAGATCCTGGCCGACATCGCCATCCGGGACGCCGCCACCTTCGCGAAGATCGTCGCCGTCGCCAAGGCGGCCTAGTACTCGCACCGGCCGCGGACGGCCGAGCCTGAGCCCTCGACGCACCCCGTCCGAAAGGATGGAGCAACGTTCCGACCGGGACGAATGCGCTCGAGGGTTCTAGATTCCCGGCAACGGCAAAGACGGCGGGGAGAGCCCGCGACAAAAGTGAGGACGGCAGCGTGGATTTCGATAGCCTGAGTGCCGAGCTGCGAGACCTTCAGGCACGGGCGCTGGCGGAGATTTCGGCAGCGGCGGATCCGGCTTCGCTCGAGGCTCTCCAAATCCAGTACCTGGGCAAGAAGGGCGATCTGACGGCCGTTCTGCGGGGCATAGGCGCGCTCCCGGCCGAGGATCGTCCGCGCGTAGGTGCGGTCGCCAACGAAGTCGGCGAGGCCGTGAAGGGCGCGCTGGCCTCACGTGGGACCGATCTCCACGGCCGGGTTCAGGCCATGCGGCTCGCCGCCGAGCAGGTTGACGTCACGCTGCCCGGCCGCCCGATCGGGCGCGGCACGCTGCATCCGATACCAGAGACCATCGAGGCGATCGCCGAGGTCTTCGGCCAGTTCGGTTTCGTCGTCTACGAGGGCCCTGAGGTCGAGGACGACCTGACCAACTTCCAGATGCTCAACATCGCCCCGGATCATCCGGCCCGCGACCTGTGGGATACGCTGTACGTGGACATCCCGGGCCATCTGCTCCGCACGCATACCAGCCCCGGCCAGATCCGCGTGATGCAGACAACCAAACCGCCGATCCGGGCCCTGCTGCCCGGCCGCTGCTTCCGCTACGAGGCGGTAGACGCGAGCCACGGCTTCGAGTTCTTCCAGGTCGAGGGTTTGATGGTCGACGAGGGAACGTCGATGGCGGATCTCAAGGGTCTGCTCGACGAGTTCGCTCATGCTCTGTTCGGCCCGCGCAAGACTCGCTTCCGGCCCGGCTACTACCCGTTCACGGAACCTTCGGTCGCCTTTGACGTGGAATGCGTCGTATGCGGCGGCGTCGGCTGCCCGGCCTGCTCGAAGTCCGGCTGGATGACCATTCTGGGCGCCGGCATGGTTCATCCGGTGGTGCTGCAATACGGCGGCATCGACCCGGAGAAGTACCAGGGCTTCGCCTTCGGCATGGGCGTCGAGCGCATCAGCAACCTGCGCCACGCCGTGCCGGACCTTCGCTACTACCTCGAAAACGACCTCCGTTTCCTGGAGCAGTTCCGATGAGAGTCCCGCTTCGCTGGCTGCGCGAGTACGTCGACATCCAGCAGACCCCCGAACAGCTGGCCGAACGGCTGACGCTCCTCGGCATGGAAGTCAAGGGCATCGAGTCCTGGGGCTCCGACTGGCGCTCCGTCGTGGTCGGCGAGCTGCTCACCGTCGAGAAGCACCCGAACGCGGACCGGCTCCACCTGACGACGGTCAACATCGGCTCCGGCGAGCCGCTTCACATCGTGTGCGGCGCCAACAACATCGCCCCCGGCCAGCGCGTGCCCGTGGCCCTGTTCGGTGCAGTCCTGCCCGGCGACCGTCGCATCGAGCGGACCGAGAAGATGGGCATCGCCTCGGAAGGGATGCTCTGCTCGGGTGACGAACTCCACATCACCAGCGACGCCGAAGGCATCCTGATCCTGCCGCCCGACACGGCGCTGGGCCAGCAGCTTTCGGACCTCTACGGCGACGTCGTCCTCGACGTAGACGTCAAGCCGAACCGCGGTGACGCGCTGTGCCTGATCGGTCTTGCTCGTGAGGTTGCGGCCGCCACGGGCGCGAACGTCCGCTGGCCCGAGATCGTCGTGGCCGAGTCCGGCGGGCCGGTTGCCGACCATCTCAAGGTGGAGGTCCGGGAGACCGGCCTGTGCCCGCGTTTCGTCGGCCGCTGGATCAGCGGCGCGAAGGTGGGACCCTCGCCGGATCAGATACAGATGCGGCTCCAGGCCGCCGGCATGCGGCCCGTCAGCAACGTCGTAGACGCGTCGAACTACGTGATGCTCGAGCTCGGCAAGCCGACTCATACCTTCAACGGCGGCGCGGTTCGAGGTGGCACGATCGTCGTCCGTCTGGCCAAGCCGGGCGAGCGGCTGGAGACGCTGGACCACATCGAGCGCGAACTAGCGCCCGACACGCTGATCATCGCGGACGCCAGCGGCCCCATCGGGATCGCCGGTGTCATGGGCGGCGCCGACAGCGAGATCACCGACGCGACGACGGAGATCGCCATCGAGTCGGCCGTCTTCGACCCGGTCAGCATCCGCCGCACCGGCCATCGCTATGCCCTGCGCTCCGAGGCCAGCTTGCGCTTCGAAAAGGGCCAGGAGACCCGGCTCGCCCGGATGGGCGCCGACCGCGTGGCTCAGCTGACGCTGGCCTGGGCCGGCGGTTCGTGCGCACAAGGCCGTATCGACACCGCGCCCGAAGAACCGGCAGCCGCGCGGCTGCCTTTTCGGCCCGCCCGAGTCGGCAAGCTGCTCGGCGAGACCATCGCGACTGCGGACCAGCGCGAGCTGCTCCGGCGCGTCGGCATCGAGACCGAGGCGGCTCCGGCGGGCGTGAGGATCCAGGTCGCGGTCGAGCCAAAGCCACTCAGCGTGGACCCGGGCACGCAAGAGGTGCTGGTCGCGGTCGTGCCGACGTGGCGTCGCGACCTCGCCATCGAGGCCGACGTGACGGAGGAAGTGGCCCGTATCCGAGGCTACGAAACCACTCCCGCGCATCTGCCCGACACGTTGATGCCTGCGTATCGGCCGTCGCCCACGGGCGTCCGCAACTCGATCCGCGAGACCCTCGCCGGCGCGGGTGTGAGCGAGGTCGTGACGCATGCCCTCGTGTCGCCCGAGGACGAAGCCAGGCTGCGCTGGCCGGGCGACGATGGCCTGGCAGTGCCGCGGGCCGACAGAGCGGGTGGTGCCCAGATCGTGGTCACGAACCCGCTATCCAGCCAGCATTCGATCCTGCGCCAGCAGCTTGTCGGCAGCCTGCTGGACGTGCTGACGCTCAACGAACGCCAGGGCCGCGGCGATGTGGCGGTCTTCGAGATCGGCAAGGGCTACGGCCGGGCAGGGGAGTCGCCGCGCGAGTGGACCCGTCTCGGGTTCGTGCTCGCCGGCAACGCCGCTCCGCCGGCCTGGAACCGGCCCGCCAGGACGTACGACCTGGATGACGCCAAGGGCATCGTCGAGCTGCTGTGCGACCGGCTGCATTTGCCCGCTCCAACCTGCGCGGCCGACACTCGCGGCTTCCCGTTCCATCCCGGCAGGGCGCTCACGGTCGAGACCCGCTCCGACAACGGCACCCTGAGCGGCCGCGTGGCCGAGCTCCATCCCGACGCCCTTGAGGCGTGGGAGCTGCGCTCGCCGCGCGTGATCGTGGCCGAACTCGCGATCGGCGGCATCGACGCCCCGGTGCGCCGATCGATGCATGTCGAGGCGATTGGGCGCTTCCCGCTGGTGGAGCGCGATCTGGCGGTGATCGTCGACGAGGCTCGCCCGGCCGCGGAACTCGAGGCCGTGGCATGGAAGTACGGCGGCGAGCTGCTTCAGGATGTGCGGCTCTTCGACCTGTACCGCGGTGCGCCGCTCGGCGCCACGGAGAAGAGCCTCGCCTACAGGCTCGTCTTCGGCACCAGCGAACGGACGCTGACCGAGGCCGAAGTTGACGCCGCCGTGGCCGCCGTGCGGGCCGGCGTCGAGTCGGAGATGGGTGCGCGGATCCGCAGCTAGGTCTCGCGCGGTTCAAGACGGCCAAAGGTTTCGTTGGTGACGCGGGCCCGGCGCTGCTAACCTAGCCTGGACCTTGTCGCGGCGTTGCCGCTGCAAGCGTGGCGGGACCGACCCTGGCCGGCTCGGCAAAGCGGAGGTAGCTCGGTGGACATCGTAGGGGCCATCAGAGGCGCGCCCGTGGCGGATCTCGGCATCCTGATCGGTCTGGGCGTCTTCTTCTTCCTCGGCGTCGCCCAGGGCGCCATCCGGCGGGTGATTGGGATCCTGTCGATGCTGCTCGCCTTCATGGTTGCGGCCAACCTGCGCGATCCGCTGGGTGGCTTCTTCGCCGACAACTGGCGCCAGTTCAACAGCGACTACAACAAGCTGCTGGCCTTCGTGATCGTGTTCGTCGTTGTCGCAGTTGCTTCCTCGCTGATCACGCAAGGTGCCTACAAGAGGACGGATCTCTCTGCCCAGCATCCGATCATCGACGACATCTTCGGTGGGCTTCTTGGGCTGGCACAGGCGATGATGCTGTTGCTGTTCATCGTCATCATCGTCAACTCATACATCATTCCCGATCCGGCTCCGGCCGGCGACGTGACATACCTGCACGACGCCCAGAACATGCTGGTCAACCACTCGTACATCGGCGTCTTCATGGCCCAGCACGTTGCCCCCGGGTTCGTTCACCTGGTTTCCTTCCTGTTGCCGGCCGATCTCGTAACGCAATTCCCCTGAGCGAGCCCGCATCGGAACGGCCCGCCGCTCCTGGCGTTGCCTTGGGGGTCCAACCTCGTCCGTTTCCACGCGATTCGCTGGCGATCGACACGCTGGCGGCGGCGCGCGCTTTGATCGGCGTTCGAATCGCCCGTGGAAGTGGTCCGTCGGCACGCGTCGGCCGTATCGTCGAAGTGGAGGCTTACATCGGGCAGGAGGATCTGGCCTGCCACGCCCGCTTCGGCTATACGAAGCGAAACGCCGTCATGTTCGGACCACCGGGAGCGGCCTACGTGTACCTTGTCTACGGCATGTATCACTGCTTGAACGTCGTCACCGAAGCTGCCGGCAGGCCGGCAGCGGTTCTGATCCGGGCCGTGGAGCCGCTGCTCGGCGCCTCCGAAATGAGGGCCGCACGCCTCCGCGCGGCGCTGCCGCGGTCGCCTCGGATGGACGCCGGTGCCGTCGCGCGGACTCGACGCCGCATCGACACGCTGCCGGCCGCCTCGCTGGCGTCGGGCCCGGGTCTGGTGTGCGCGGCGTTTTCGATCGATAGACGAGACGACGGCAGTGACTTGTGCGACGAGGGGTCCGACCTCAGGCTGGAATCGTCGGTCGCCGATGAGGAGCTTGCGGTCCAAACGGGACCCCGCATCGGCATCGATTACGCCCCCGAACCCTGGCGCAGTCGCCCGTGGCGGTTCTACGTTCCGGGGAATCCGGTCGTGTCCGGGACGGCTTCGAAGTGAGCCCGGTTCCGTCCGGTCGGGAGGGCAACCGGCCGCGAGCCGGTAGATCCACCTCGGCGACACCCACAATCCCGCTGTTCCAGGAAGCACCGCCGGCGCCTGCCGCGGCCATGGATGCGCGTTCACTGACGCTGCTCGAATTCCCGCTGATCCGCGCCCGTCTCGCCAACGCGACCGGTTTCGGTCCCGGCAGGCGTATCGCAGAGGCACTCGAGCCCTCGACGGAACCTGTGATCGTGGCTCGCGGACTTCAGGAGACAACCGAGACCCGGTCCTTTATCGCCGGGCATGCCGGCGTCGGTATCGGCGGCGCCAAGGACATCGGTCCGTGGATAGAGCGCGCGGCTCGCGGCGGCCGTCTGGATCCGGGGCATTTCATCGAGATCGCGGCGACGCTGGAAGCGGCTTCGCGTCTGGGCGATGCGCTGAGCGACGACAAGCGGCCGCTGCTGCGCGACCTGGCGCGCGAGATCCATCCGCTGCCGAGTCTGCGAAGCACGCTGGAACGCAGTTTCGATCCGACCGGGGAATTGCTCGACACGGCGTCGCCACGGCTTGGCGGGCTGCGCCGCGCCGTCCGAGTCGCCTACGAGCGGCTCCGAACTCGGCTCGAGCAGTTCATCCACTCCGGGGAGCTGGCCGGGTCGCTCCAGGAGCCCATCGTGACTCTGCGAGGCGGCCGGTACGTGATCCCGATCCGGGCCGACGCCCGAGGCAAGGTCAAGGGCATCGTCCACGACGCGTCGGGCAGCGGCCAGACGCTGTTCGTCGAGCCGATCGTGGCCGTTGAGATGGGCAATGCGTGGCGCGAGGCCCAGCTCGCCGAGGTGGCGGAGATCGAACGCATCCTCGACGAGCTGTCGATGGTCGTCGCGAGCCAGGCCGGTCCACTGAGAGAGACACTCGACGCCCTGGCACGGTTCGACTTCTGGTCCGCCAAGGCACGCCTAGCCGACGAGATGGACGGCGTCGCCGCCGAGATCGCCCCCCGCCCGGAGATCGTCCTGCTCGGCGCGCGGCATCCGGGTCTGTCCGGACACGTCGTTGCCGTTGACATCCGGCTGGGCGGCGAATACACCGCACTTCTCATCACCGGTCCGAATACCGGCGGCAAGACCGTCGCCCTGCGGACCCTGGGTCTTCTGTCCCTCATGCACCAGTCGGGGCTGCACGTCCCGGCGGACACCGGTACGCGGCTGCCCGTCCTCGAGGACGTATACGCCGACATCGGCGACGAGCAGTCCGTGGCCCAGTCGCTGTCCACGTTCAGCGGCCACATGCGCTCGATCGTCCGCATCGTCAAGGCGGCGGGGCCCAACAAGCTCATCCTGCTCGACGAGCTCGGCGCCGGCACCGACCCGACGGAGGGTTCCGCCCTGGCCCAGGCGTTGCTCGACAACTTCATCAAGTCGGGTGCGCTCGTGGCCGCGACCACGCATTACGCCGAGCTCAAGCTCTACGCCCATACCACGCCCCAGGCGCGTAACGCCAACGTCGAGTTCGACGTGGAGACGCTACGGCCGACGTACAAGCTCACCATCGGGCTGCCGGGCCAGAGCCAGGCCTTCGCCATAGCGGAGCGGCTGGGGCTGTCCAAGGCGCTCGTGGCCGATGCCAGGTCCCGTCTGACCGACGAGCAGCACGCATTCGAGGAGACTCTGGCGTCGATCAAGGCCACTCAGCTGCAGACAACGGACGCGCTCGCCGACGCCCGCCTGGCCGAGGAGCGGGCTCGGACGGCTCTGGCTGCCGCCGACGAGGAACGGCGCAAGGCCCGCCGCGAACGTGAGGAAGCGGTCACCACGGTCCGCGATGAGGCCGAGCGGATGATCGCCGAAGTCAGGTCCGAGGTTCGGGGCATCCGCCACCGCCTGGCGCGGGAGACGGTGACCCAGAAGAGCCTTGACGAGGACCTCGACCGCGCCAACGCGCAGATGGACCGGTTGCCCGCCTTCGCGGCGGATACCGAGCCCGTCAGGCCGGCCATCCTCGAGCCCATCGAGTGGCGAATCGGAATGCGAGCTCGAACACGAACCGGTGGCGCGGAAGGCCGCATCGCGGCGCTGGAGAAGGGCGGCAAGCGGGCCGCGCTGGAGGCGGGCGGCATGCGCATCACCGTCTCGACCGACGAGCTCGAGCCCGCCACGGGCGGCGATGAACCCGTCCGACCACCTAACGGCGGGCGCGGCAAGCGCGAGTACGAGACCGTGACGGGTGCCGCGGGCGGCTCGTCGGGGTCGCGGTTGCAGATCGAGCGGGCCAGGACGGTTGCGTCGTCGCTGGACCTGCGCGGCGCCAAAGTCGGCGAGGCCCTCGAGGTCCTGGACCGATACCTCGACGATGTTTCGCTGGCGGGGCTTGAGCGGGCCACGATCATCCACGGCATGGGCACCGGCGCTCTTCGGGATGCGGTTCGGGAGCACGCCGGAGCCCACCCGCTCGTGAGGGAGTGGCGGGCCGGCGGTCGCGGCGAGGGCGGCGACGGAGCCACCATCGTTTCGTTCTAGGCTGCGTGACCGCGGCGCAGGATGCGACAATCGCAACGGAACGCGCCACAGGGACCCGGCGCTCCCGATCTGGAGGAGTGATTGAGCCTGCCCACGAGCCGCAAGGCCCCGGCCGAGGAATCGGCCGCGCCCGGCATCGTTGACGCGACCACCTGGGAGCCATCGGACTGGGACGACCTCGCAGTGCGCAGCCGGCTCGGTGAGGCCTTCCAGTCGCATGCCTGGGGTGAGGTCAAGCGCGGCCTTGGCTGGACTCCACTTCGTTACGTCATCGAGCTGTCCGGCAAGCCGGTGGCGGTGGTCTCGATCCAGGAACGGCCGTTGCTCCGCCGGCGCGCGGGCCTGCTGGGTCGTTTCCGCGTTCACTACGCCCCCCACGGTCCGGTTCTGCTGAGCACGGCCCCAGAAGCCGTCGCGGCCGCCCTGGCCGGTCTGCGGCAGATCGCCAGGGAACGCCATTCGCTGACGCTAACGATCGACCCGGCCTGGGAGGAGGGCGGCGAACTCCAGGAGGCGCTCTCAGCCAGCGGCTACCGCGTGGCCGGCAGAGACGTCCAGGTGTCCCGAACGGCCATGATCGTGCCTCTGGCGCCGTCTGAGGCCGTTCAGCGCGGACTCCTCGGGCATACGACGCTCCAGGACATCAACAAGGCCCTGGCCGCTGGTGTGACGACTGAGCGGGTCGACTTCGCCGGCGCGGCCGCCGAGGCGGCCCTGGCCGACTTCTACGACATCCACGCAGCCACCGGCAAGCGCGAGGGCTTC
>Ga0302322_100005041_pt1 | contig 11551 bp, 12 predicted proteins | sample Fen_T0_2_FD_203757 | JGI IMG/M metagenome (GOLD analysis project Ga0302322, IMG submission 203757) | Peat permafrost microbial communities from Stordalen Mire near Abisko, Sweden - Fen_T0_2 | ecosystem: Environmental > Terrestrial > Soil > Wetlands > Permafrost | place: Sweden: Abisko... | reverse complement strand
CGAATTATGATGAGTTCGATTGTTATTGCGGCAGTGAACATTGCCGCGGACAAGTCAAAGGCACCGATTGGGCGCTTCCAGAACTATGGGAGAAATATGACGGCTACTACATGCCGTATCTCGCAAGACGCATTGAGGCACTTAAAGCCAAAGCGCATGTGCTTGCATAAAATAAAAACGGATTGCACGGTACAATTGTGCAATCCGTTTTTATGTTTAAATCCTTTGCATTCCGAATTTTCATTGTTGCCCTTGTTCTGCGATTGATTCCCATACTCCTCGCGCGCGGATTGGGGATCGGTCTTGATGATATGTTTCAGTATGATATGCTCGCGCGTAGTCTGGCTGGGGGACACGGCTTCCGCTGGTATGCCCAAACGGATTTAAACCAACTCGCCTCCTTCGTCCATTTTGATTTATCCAGCGTTAAAGATTATGATCCACGCCTCGGCATTTTTACTTCGTTCCGTGCACCGTTATATCCAACCTTTCTTGCCATCGTTTACTTCTTCAGCGGAACGGGCTTTTCGCGTTTCTTTGCTGCACGTGTTGCACAGGCGATTTTTCTTGGTGCGCCGCTAGCTCCGTTTACGTATTGGGTGGCAGGAAAATTATTCCCCGATAATGAAAAAGGCGCAAAGATTTCTGCGTGGATTGTCGCCGCATACCCTATGTTATTGATTTATCCTTTAGGGCTTGGAACAGAAAATCCATTTTTTATTCTTCTTCTTATATCTTTCTTCTTTCTTATTTCATCGATTGAAAAGCCAACGACTCGCTATTTTCTACTCTCTGGATTTTTTCTTGGTCTTACTGCGCTCACGCGTTCTGTCATTTTGCCTTTTGCTGGGCTGGCAATTCTTTGGGTGTGGTTTTTCCTCAAACAGAAACGTGGTGCGATTATCCTTGCCTTAGCCTTTACGTTGACGATTGCTCCATGGGTTATTCGTAACTCATTGCTTCATCATAAATTGACCGGTATTGAAACTTCGATGGGCTATAACTTGTATCTTGGTTATCATCCGCAAGGAAACGGATCGTTTGTCTTTGGTCCATCACTAGATTTGTTGACGATCATGGATGATGCTGTCCGTGACAAAGTCGGCACACAAAAAGCCATTGAATTTATCAAAGCGCAACCTGAGAGATTTATTCCATTGGCTGTTAATCGTCTCGGCTTTTTCTTTGGGCTTGAAAAACGTGTGCTGATGTATTTCTATGGCAACGATATTCTTGGATTTATTCCCCTGCCTTTGCTGCTGACTATTTCAGCAATATTGTTATTACCATTTGTTATGGTTTCAATTTCAGGCGCATTGGGATTGTCATTGTTGCGTTGGAAGCCGGGACATATCTTGCTTGGATTGTTGTTTATCAGCTACATACTTCCGCATGTGTTCATCCTTTCGGAAGACCGTTTTCACCTTGCGTTGATTCCGTTTATCGCTATTTTAGGCGCACAAGTTTGGGTGAGTGGCTTAACGCCTCTGCGTGTATATTGGCACGAATCGTGGATGGGTAAGTTTATGGTGCTCTTCGCCATCTGTGTAGCGTTGCTGCTTTGTGTGAACTGGGGCTATGAACTCCATCGCGATGCGGCTAAAATAGCTCAACTGCTAGGTCCAACTGGAAATCAATCTTACTTCCCTTACTGATCTTAACTTATGAAATATCTCCTCGGCGAAAAACTAAAATTTGACTGGAAGATAGTAACCATCACGATCATTAGTACCTTGTTGTTTATGATGGATTATTATCATAGCTTCACCTCCTATAAATATTGGGATCGCGTCATCTTGTATCTTGTCATTCCTTTGGTGGTGATAATCTTTCTGTTTCGAGAAAATCCGCGAGAATATGGCTTTGGTCTCGGCGATTGGAAAGCAGGTTTGATCATCACGGCGCTCGGAATTCTGATCATGGCTCCGGTGATTTATTACCTTGGTCATGGAAACGAATCCATGAAGGCATATTATCAGCCGTATGTAAACGGCTTGCCGTGGACAACCTTCCTTGATCTCATTGGCTGGGAATTCATATTTCGCGGCTGGATATTATTTGGATATACCCGCAAATTCGGACCCGAATCTTTGTGGCTGCAAGCCGTCCCATTTGCATTGATGCATAACGGTAAACCGGAAGTAGAGACGCTTTCAACAATTTTCGGCGGCTTTGCTTTTGGATGGGTGGCATACAGAACGAAATCTTTTGTTTGGCCCTTTATCATCCATTGGTTTATTGCGACGTTTATTATTGTTGTAGCAGCAGGATTAATATGATTTGGAAAAATAAATAATATGACTAATTTCACTCTTCGTCCTGCACGGGAATCAGAATCAAGCCAAATCAAAGAGCTAATTCATTTAGTCGGAATCAACCCGATGAGTTTGGATTGGAAGCGTTTTATCGTTGCTGTAAATGATCAGGACGAAATGATCGGTTGTGGTCAAATCAAGCCTCACGGGACAGAAATCCTTGAGTTAGCTTCGATTGCGGTGTATCCAGAACATCAAGGAAAAGGTGTTGCCAGCGCCATTATCCAGTATTTGCTTGCGAATAGTCCGCGCCCCATGTATTTGATGTGCGAATCCTCACGTGGTTCGCTGTATGAAAAATTTGGTTTCTCTGCAATCAAGTATGCAGAGATGCCACATTATTTTCAACGCATTAGTAAAGTGGCAGGCTTGGTTACCACATTGGCGCGGCGTGAAGAACACTTGTTGGTGATGAAGTTGCAGTAAAATTGTTCCAATGCAAAATTTAAAATCGATTCTTTATATGACAGCAGGTATCCTGTTTGGGTTGTTCATTGCTGTGTTGGTTTGGGTGGTGGCGCGTAATCCCAGTGGGCAGGCAGTGACTTTGCGTCCCGCGCCAACTGAGAAACCAATCGTGGTGCAAATTTCCGGCGCGGTTCCGCGCCCAGGCGTGTATGCTTTGGCTCAAGACTCGCGGGTGCAGGATGCTATTTCTGCAGCCGGTGGCTTTTTGGCAGATGCCGAGAAGACGAGCATCAATTTAGCGCGTATCTTGTCAGATGGGGAGCAGTTGGATATTCCCTATAAGTCGGGTACTTCCCCTGTAATTACTGAAGCGCCTGCGACTCAGGCACCTGCAAGTTCAAATGCTGAGTTAATTAATATCAATACTGCCTCAGCAACTGAACTGGATACATTACCTGGAATTGGTCCTACCACTGCCCAAAAAATTATTGATTATCGCCAACAACATGGACCCTTCGTAAATACTCAGGATATTATCAATGTTTCAGGAATTGGACCTGGCACATATGAGAACCTCAAGAATTTGATTACGGTTGCCCCATAAAATTTGTTGTTCTTTTTTTCCTTGTCCAATTTTCATGAACGATACATAAAAACACAGGCCAATGCTTTTTAGCATCGGCCTGTGTTTTTTATTCCTTGCGTCCATCCCACGTGGACCATTTTCGTTTATCTCGCGCTAGTAGGTTGTCAGCTTCGGTAGGACCCCATGAGCCGGGTTCATACTCTGCAAGTGGCTGTTTACGGCTTTCCCATGTTGCGATGATGGGATCAATCAAGCCCCAGGCGGTTTCAACCTCATCAGCACGGGTGAAGAGGGATGCGTCGCCAGTGATCGTATCCAGCAAGAGACGTTCATAAGATTCAGGCAGCGATGTTTTGCCAAACGAGTCGGCGTAATGAAATTCCATATCCACAGAGCGGAGTTGGGATATCGTGTCTGGCACCTTGGCTTCAAAACGCCAATGCACACCTTCGTCTGGTTGCAGATATAGCACTAGCATATTAGGCGTGATATGTTCTTTCGCACCTGGAAAGAGCAAGTGGGGCGGCTCTTTGAACTCGATGGTGATCTGTGAAAGTTTTTCTTTCAACTTTTTGCCGGAACGTAAATAGAACGGTACACCCTGCCAACGCCAGTTATCTACTTGTATTTTGACGGCCGCATACGTTGGCGTTGTGGTTTCTGGATTTACGCCTTCTTCTTCGCGGTAACCTTTGTATTGTGCCCATACTGTGTTTTGCATTACCTCATCGGCATTCATCGGACGGATCGAACTTAATACTTTAACCTTCTCGTTACGAAGCGCAGTGGCTTCAAAAGATGCAGGTGGTTCCATGGCGACAAGTGTGGCAAGTTGCAGTAGATGGTTTTGGAACATGTCACGCACTACGCCGATGCCATCATAGAAGCGGGCGCGATGTTCCACGCCAACCTCTTCTGCAACTGTAATTTCGACATGGTCAATGTAGTTGCGATTCCATAACGGCTCGAAGATCGTGTTGGCAAAACGGGTGACCAAAATATTTTGCACCGTCTCTTTGCCGAGGTAATGGTCGATGCGATAGATCTGATTCTCGTTGAGGGTTTTATGGATCTGGTCATTCAAACTGCGCGCAGATTTGAAATCTGTGCCGAATGGTTTTTCAATGACCACGCGTCGCCAGCCGTTATCTTCAAGTAGTTGGTCGGTCACGCCGAGCAGATCAATAATATTTGGGAAAACACCCGGCGGTGTTGCCATATAGTAAATGCGATTGCCAGAGTTGGTTTCCCATGCTTTGAGAAAACTGCCGAGCTTTTTGAAATCCTCAAGTTCGGTGTAGCGACCTTGTTGATATACCAGATTCGAGACGAAGGCATTCCATTCTTCATCCTTGAACTCAAAGGATGCGAATTGTTTTACGCCTTCAGTGAGATGCACTCGAAATTGATCGTCTGAAAAAGCTGTGCCACCATAACCGACGATTCGGAATTGCTTGGGCATGCGTCCCTTGCGATATAAATTAAACAGCGATGGCACAAGTTTGCGTTGGGTCAAATCGCCGGAAGCGCCGAAGATAATAATTGATACCGGTAAACCATTAGCCATAATAAACCATCCGTCATTGCGAGGAGTCAAAGCCTTCTTCGCAATAATATGAACTTAATTTATTCCGCTTTCTTGATGGCGTGTCCGCCAAATTGATTACGTAACGCCGAGAGCATACGTGCGGTGTAGTTTTCTTCATCGCGACTAACGAAGCGCATTTGCAATGCGAGCGTGATGATGGGTGCTGGTACATCAAGATCGATCGATTCGAACACTGTCCAACGACCTTCACCTGAATCAGCTACCCACGGTTTGATATCTTTCAATTGAGTATCTTCATCCAATGCGTTAGCGGCGAGATCAAGCAACCATGAACGTACTACGCTGCCATGTTGCCAGACGTGCGAGATCTGTGCAAGATCGAGTCCAAATTCTTCTTTCGCTTTCATAATGCTGAATCCTTCTGCGAAGGCTTGCATCATGCCGTATTCAATTCCGTTGTGAATCATTTTGACAAAATGTCCTGCGCCGTGAGGACCCATTCGTCCCCAGCCTTTATCGGCTGCAGGCGCCAGTGTCTCGAAAACAGGACGCATCTTTTCCGCGACTTCGGGCTTGCCTCCGACCATCAGGCTGTAGCCTTCGCTGATGCCCCAAATCCCGCCGCTGGTGCCGCAATCCAGAAATTCGATGCCCTTTGGTTCAAGTAGGGCGGCATGACGTGCTGAATCTTTATAGTTCGAGTTGCCGCCATCAATGACGATATCGCCTTCGCTTAATAAGCCGGATAATTTATCAATCGTATCGTCGGTTGCTTTACCAGCAGGTACCATGACCCATACAATGCGCGGTGCAGTGAGTTTGCTCACTGCTTCTTCTAGCGAATGGGCACCTTCTGTACCATTGCTGATGGCTTCATCCACTGATGCGACTGTGCGTGCATAACCAACTACACGATGACCACCACGCACGAGACGTGTTGCCATGTTCATACCCATCTTGCCCAATCCGATCATTGCTAATTCCATAATGTTCTCCTTGAATATAAAACCTGTTAGGTCTGGTTTTATTTAGCCTTCACAATATTTTGCTTTGAGTTTCTTTGGTAATTTATCTGCCGCGCTTTCATCCAATAGCCAAATCAATTTTCCATCTTTGGGATTGATCCGTTGCGCAGGATATAGTTCTGGATTATATCTGTCGCTGAGCACTTCTGCCAAAGTGATCGCTTTCTTTTCGCCGGTTGCCATGAAGGCGATATGATGCGCTTGATTGAAGACGAGTTGAGTCATGGTCACGCGATTGGCGGGGCGATCTTGATAATTTGCAGTAACAGGGATAACAGTTTCTGTTGCTTGTACTGGTGAGCCGGGGAATAACGAGGCAGTGTGTCCATCTTCGCCCATGCCGAGATACACCAGATCGAAGCGCGGAAACTCAAGCGGGTGAGTAGCGAATTGATTTAATGTACGAGTGTATGCTTGTGCTGCCTGAGCGGGAGGTAGACTCGTATCCACGCAATGAATATTTGAATCTGGTATTGGAACATGACGCAGGAATGTTTCTCGTGCCTGCCCATAGCTTGATCCGGGATCGTTATCAGGTACACAACGTTCATCGCCCCAGAAGATGTGAGTCTTGTTCCAATCTATTTTGTCTTTGAAATCGCTTGCGAGTAATTGGAAGAGGCGAGTAGGTGTACTGCCACCGTTGAGTGCAACCAGAAAGCGATTGCTTTCAACGATGGCTTGTGTGGATTGTTCAATGAAAAGTTTTGCCGCGTTACGGCTAAGGTTTTCCATGTCTTTGAAGATGCGGATTTCGGGATTCATATGGAGTTTTGAATGATTAGTTTTATCAATTCAGTTTGCTGATTGATCCCAGAAAAGGATTCAGGGAAGTTCGAGGTCAATTATTGATCGGGCAGGCTGGGGCAGGAGCGAAGCGTGTGAAGATGTAGATCAAGATTTGAGGTGTGAATTCAGTCAAGGTGTGAATGATGCGGTTAAGTCAGGAAATCCGGTTTTAAATGTCACCAAAAAAGACGAAGGTTGTCACTTTGACAATTCAATTGAGTTCTTTTACAATCATGCAACTTGTTTCACATCCCAACTGAACAGGAAGGGCTTTTTCATGAAAGAGTATACCACCGAGTTTCTTCGCAACATCGCGCTGGTTTCGCATGGAGGCGCGGGGAAAACAATGTTGGCGGAGGCATTTCTGCACGCAACGGGGGCGACCACCCGCCTGGGTAAGGTTGAGGACGGGACGACGGTTTCAGATTATGATGATGAGGAACACCGTCGAAAGATTTCCATTTATTCAAGCGTAATTCCCATAGAGCACCGTGACCATAAAATAAACGTTATCGACGCGCCAGGCTACACTGATTTCGTGGGTGAGATGATCTCGGCCCTGAGTGTTGCTGATGGCGCGATTATTTTAGTAGATGCTGTTTCTGGTATTGAAGTGGGCACCGAACTTGCCTGGCGTTATGCAGATGAATTCAACCTGCCGCGTTTCTTTGTGATCAATAAAATGGATCGTGAGAACGCCGATTTTGAAAAGACATTTGCGGCGATCGAAGAATTTGTCGTGGCGCATGGGAAGCGTGTGGTCAAAGTCCATTTGCCGATTGGTGAAAAGCAGGATTTTAAAGGCGTAGTGGATGTGATCGGCATGAAAGCTTATATAGGCGATGGAAAAACGATTGCCGAGATCCCAGCCGAATTAATGGACGCGGCAAAAGCAGCGCATTTCACAATGGTGGAAGATGCGGCTGAGGGTGAAGATGAACTGATGGAGAAATATCTCGAGAACGGTTCATTGACCGACGCCGAAATGGTTCGCGGTTTGGAAGACGTGGTCTGGGCTGGACAATTTGTGCCGGTGTTCTGTGCGGCGGGTGCGCGTGAAGTTGGAATTATCGCGCTGCTCAATGACATCATTGATTTAATCCCTTCGCCGTTGAATGCGCCCAAGCGTGTAGCTCAAGGTAAAAATGGTGAAGAGACTTTGAAGCCTTCAGATAGTGAACCTTTGGCGGCATACGTGTGGAAGACAACTGCCGACCCGTTTGTGGGTAGGATGTCGTATTTCCGTTTACTCTCCGGTTCTATTCAAGGCGATGCGCACGCGTGGAATCAAAACAAAGCTGCGGATGAACGTATGTCCGGTTTACACTTCCAGCGTGGTAAAGAAGTGATTCCGGCGAAGATTGTCCATGCTGGCGATATTGCCTCCGTCTCAAAATTAACGGTGACTTCCACCGGTGATACCTTATGCGATAAGGGACATCCACTGACCTTTGAAAAACCACATTTCCCGGCTGCATTGTATCGTGTGGCGATCACGCCTAAGAGCCAGTTGGATGCCGCAAAGATTTCCCCAACGCTTACCAAATTAAGCGATGAAGATATGACGCTAACCTGGCAGAACGATCCTATTACGCATGAAACAGTTTTGCAGGGCATGGGTGACCAGCATATTGACGTTGCCATCCATCGCGCACAAACAAAATTTCAGGTGGGTATTGGAACGCATGAGCCGCGCATTCCATATCGTGAAGGGATTACACGTAAAGCCAGTGCTCAGTATCGTCATAAGAAGCAATCTGGTGGTTCAGGGCAATTTGGTGAAGTGCATTTACGTATCGAGCCACTCCCCGGCGCGGATTTTGAATTTGATGATGAACTCGTGGGTATGAACCTCTCCAAGTCTTATTTGCCGCCAATCGAAAAAGGTATCAAAGCCACATTGGAACGTGGTGCGTTCGCGGGTTATCCGATGAGTAATGTGAAAGTGATTGTTTATGATGGCAAGGAACATGAAGTGGATTCCAAGCCCGTTGCATTTGAAATTGCGGGCCGCGAAGCTTTCAAACTGGCAGTACAAGATGCTGGTCCCGTTTTGTTCGAGCCGATCATGAATGTGCGTGTGACGATCCCAGATGCAAACATGGGTGATGTGATGAGCGACCTCAACACCCGCCGTGGACGTGTGCAAGGCACCGACTCTGAGCACGGCAACACAGTCATTGTGGCGCATGTGCCGATGGCAGAAATGACGCGCTACACCACGCAACTCCGCTCGATCACGGGCGGACGTGGTTACTTCGCGATGGAGTTAGATCACTATGATGTTGTGCCAAACCATATCGCTGGCGTGATCATCGAAGCGCACAAGAAGGAAATGGAAGCCAAGAAGGAAGAGTAAGTGTAATACATATTACGTAATTGCATAATTATAGACCTCGGCTTTGTGTCGAGGTCTCTTTTATTGAGTAAAATAGATTTATGCCAATCCTTCGCGTTTCAAATATCATCAGTTATTACACCGATAAACAAACACAATTTGAAGTATCTGGTTTCACGGCGTTAGAAGCTGTGCAGAATGCTGTTGAAAAATATCCTGCGCTCAAGTTTCATGTGTTCGATAGTGATGGAAATTTACGCAGGCATATTTATTTGTTTGTGAACGATGTCAGTGTGAAAGAATTAAATGGTAATGAAACAGCAGTGGGGGAGAACGATGTTGTCCGCATTCTTGCGGCAGCGGCGGGCGGCTAAATACGTCAGACATATTTTCCTTGACAATTTAGGTAAGAACAGTAAAATACCTGTCATCTTATGAACATGCTTACTTCTAATTATTGCTCGTGTCTACGGCGGGGTTCGTAACCGCCGCCTGAGACACTCTCTCCGCAGTCACGGAATCAGACGGTTGGACGACCCCCGCGTGCAATTTGCATCGTGTGTGGCGTTTGTTCGCCGTCTTTTTGTTTACCCGCTGACTGCTATTTGTTTAAGGACTCTATGACTTTACTGGATTACCGACTAACTGAAACGAATACAATTCCATTGGATGGGCTTGCATCTCATGTTGGAAACACGCCTCTGCTTCCGCTTCGCGGCGTGACCTCGAGCCTGTCTCCGCGTGTGCGAGTTTTTGCCAAAGCTGAATGGTTCAACCCGGGCGGCTCCGTCAAAGATCGACCTGCGCTCAACATTATCCGCAGTGCGCTTGCAAACGGCGATCTCGGCAACGGCAAACGTCTGCTTGATTCAACCTCTGGCAATATGGGAATCTCATACGCAACATTTGGTGCGGCATTGGGAATTCCGATCACGATCACCATCCCTGCCAATGCCAGCCCTGAACGCATGACGATCCTGCGTGTACTTGGAGCCGAATTGCTCCTCACTGATCCCACGGAAGGCTCAGATGGCGCGATCCTTGCGGCTCGTCAACTTGCGGCGGAAAATCCTGATCTGTATTGGTACTCAAATCAATATAACAATCCCGCCAACTGGCAGGCGCATTATCAATCAACGGGCCCTGAGATCGTTGCACAAACGAATGAACAGGTTACACATTTTGTTGCCGGGCTGGGCACCTCTGGCACGTTGATGGGGACGGGGCGTTACCTGCGTGAAACTTTGCCCAATATAAAGATCATTGCCTTCCAGCCGGATGCTTCATTCCATGGGCTTGAAGGCCTCAAGCATATGCCCACCGCCATCAAGCCTGGGATTTATGACGAGACACTTGCCGATGAAACACTAGGCATTCAAACCGAAGCCTCACATGAGATGGTCTTGCGCCTGGCACGTGAAGAAGGTTTGTTTGTGGGTATCTCCTCGGGGGCGGCGACAGTTGCGGCTTTACAAGTTGCCAGTCAATTGGATGAAGGTGTGGTGGTGACACTCTTCCCGGATGCTGGTTATAAATATTTGAGTGATAAATCGTTATGGGAGAAAAAATAGTGTTGAAGATTTCTAATGATTTGGTGGAGCGCATCAATGCGCATGTGGAAGAAGCGTATCCTGGTGAGGGCGCCGGGTTTTTGATCGGTGATGATGGTGAAGTGAAAGAGATTCTGGCTTTGTCGAATGCGCGTGAAGCGGAAGCTCGACACAACCGTTTTTTGATCACACCCGAAGATTATTTAAAAGCTGAATTAAAAGCAGACAGCCTTGGGCTGAGTCTGATCGGGGTTTTTCATTCGCATCCCGATTGCCCGAACGTCCCATCCGAATATGACCGTGAATGGGCGCAACCATTTTTCTCGTACATCATTACGAGAGTGGATGCAGGTAAGTCAGTGAGTCACCGTTCGTGGCGGTTGGTGGAAGACCGTGCCACGTATACTGAAGAACAAATCGAAATTTTGTAAATTTTAAGGAGTTATACAATGGAAGCTATTGAAGTTATTAAAGAAGACTTGGTGTTGGATTGCAGCGATTTACTTTGCCCGATGCCGATCGTGAAAACAACCAAGGCGATCAAGGAATTACAGTCCGGGCAAATTTTGAAAATGATCGCGACCGATGCAGGCTCACCGCCTGATATTGCTGCGTGGAGCCGCCAGACCGGAAATGAATTACTGCGCTCCACGGTTGAAAACGAAAAGTTCGTTTTCTTTTTGAAGAAGAGTTGATTTATTAAAACACAATATATATAAAGGTCACGAAGGGAATAATCTTTTCCTTTGTGACCTTTGTTGTGAAAGATTTTAGGAGAAATTATTAAATGTCTAAATCAAACCCGAATGCTCCGAAGAGACTCGCCCTCATCTCAAGTAAGGGGACACTCGATTGGGCGTACCCACCGTTTATTCTTGGCAGCGCCGCTGGCGCCATGGGCTGGGAAGTTGGAATTTTCTTTACCTTTTATGGGCTGACCTTGCTCAAGCCTGAACTCAATGCGATGGTCTCACCGCTTGGCAATCCTGCC
>Ga0302322_100005040_pt1 | contig 11551 bp, 11 predicted proteins | sample Fen_T0_2_FD_203757 | JGI IMG/M metagenome (GOLD analysis project Ga0302322, IMG submission 203757) | Peat permafrost microbial communities from Stordalen Mire near Abisko, Sweden - Fen_T0_2 | ecosystem: Environmental > Terrestrial > Soil > Wetlands > Permafrost | place: Sweden: Abisko... | reverse complement strand
GCGAGTCCCTGGGCATGAGCCGAAATCCAGGGTGACTTGAGGCGAAGCTGTCCGACGAGATAGTCGAAGTTCATCGGCCAGACGACGGCTCCGTCGGGGCGCACCACGGCATTGGCCTCAAGCCAGTCGATCTGCTTCAGAAAGATGTCGAGGTACCTGGAATCGTTTCCGCGTAGATAGTGCCCGAGATTCACGAGGCCGTACCAGGCGATGTAGGCGGGCCAGTAAGCGGAGCCGGTCTGGCGATACCAGGCCTGGGGAATACCGTTGGAGTCCATGCGCATGGCTTCCCAGGCGAGCTTGTCGCTGTAGAAATAGTAGTGAAGCGAGTCCTTCGGGCCGGCGCCAGGAACGACGTCGAGGGGATAGCGGAAACTGAATTGGAACACTTCTTTCCTGACGGCACGTACAGCGCAGCGAACGGACTCGAAACTGGGCACGTAGACCCTCCAGAAGGAACGAACTAACCCGCGCTCTGTCAAAAACCTTTCGGGGCGAAAGCCCCCTCATCACAGGAAAACCTGTTCTTTGGACCATTCACTAACAAGTTCCGCTTGCCTTGCACATCTTGTGGCTGACACGACCTCCAAACTCGCGACGGAGGAAGTGAACAACCCAGCCGCCAATTCCGGCGTCGCGGCCGGCACTGACCGGAATAAACTCGCCGACAACGGGCATTACAATTCCCGGGACCCGGACACTGAATTCTGTCGTGGCGGAACAGGGACGCCCGCAAAAGTGGATACGATCGGGGATCCACTGCTGGCGCCGGTTGCTGCGCGGGACCCAAGCCAAGGAGAGGATCGGCTGCGGCTCCCGGGTCTGGGCCGGCCACCTGGTCGCATGATTACCCGGGGAGCGGGTGTCCGACAGGGCGATGGAGTTCGCGTGAACCGAGATCACGCCGAACCAGCCACAGAATAACACGAGCGCCAAACGCCGCAGCATGGACGACCTCGTGAAGCGGATGAGCCCATCGGCCGAGAGCGGAGATAGGAACAGGAGGCTCCGGTGCCCCGGGGAGGGCTGACATTATATCGATTCCGGAAAAATGTACAAGCGCGCAAAAACCTCGCGCAGAGAGAAGTGCAACTGGTGGGGAAATGGACGCCCGACGAATGTACGTGCTAGTTGCGTGACAAGCCGCCTCATGTGGGCGGTGGCGGCCTGCGCGGATGTCGGCGGCGTATGATTCGGAGACTCCGAGCGTCGAAGAAACACAGAACTGTCAGATAGTATTTCCAGAATCAAGCACTCTCGACGCTGCCCAATGATTCCATTCGACTTCGAAAGAAAGTCTCTGTCGCATTATCCTGGAAGTAGACGTAACAGCCCTTCATGCCACGACTCAGAAGCACACGGTACGTGTTTTTCACGTTCCGTAGGAAATCGGCGTGTGAAGGGGTGGCGGCCGCGTACGGCAGTCAGACACTCAGACCACGACAAAGGGTCGTGCCGAGCAAAACGTAGTGACCCGAGAAACGCGGCCCTTTACGGTTGCGGCAGTACGGGGCAATCACGCATCCTGGCACTTACCCTGTTGCGGTAGCATCCGGAGCATTCTAGGACCGCCGAACAACAGTAATCATTCACTTGAGGAGGATAGCTATTGACACGAGAAGATCCGGACACCCCTGGGGCGTGGGCCATGATCGACGGATATCTAATGTGGGCACGGGGGCGCGGGGCGGGGCCGGCGGGGTAGCGCAGCGCATTCTTGCCAACAATTCTCACTTGGGGGTAACCGGGCAAACGTTCGTTTTCGGGCGGGCGCTTCCGTTGATGTTCGTTGTCTGGTTTTCAATGAGTTACGAGATCGCTCGGTGATACGTTTTTGGGCGGTTTGAAAAATGGAGCAAGCAGCAATCGGCCCGTGCTGCTCGGGTCTCACGACGTTTACCGCCATGAACCACACCGAGCCTTCGCGGGCTGCATTCTCCCGTCCCTTCGGTCCCCAGGCGCGGCCTCAGAAGTCACTGCGGGCTGCTCAACGCGCAAGGGATCGCCGATTTGTCACGCTCGGTTCAGTTGCCAACACTTATGACCACTTGGGTCGGCATCTAGGGAAGGTTGTCACCAGATGATCGAATTGCCAGAAGTCTTTTCTCTGTGGAAATCTCAATTTTCCGAGCAGGAAAATGTTAGGGCAGAAGTGGTTCAGATTGAAACGCTTACCTATACCATTACAACCGAAAGATTAGGGCCAAAACGCGGGATTACTGTCCCCACATGGATCGATATTTTGGAATTTGAAACCTTGGTAAAGTAGTCAGAAGTTTGCTTGAACAGCAAACCTGCATAAACGTGCTATTTCCTTGTATCCAGCCAACAAACACGAGAAGATTTTCTGTCCATGTACGAAGACCTCCAGCCTCTCGCCAATCTTAGGATCGGAAAGGTTATCGAGCAGTGCACGCAGGACATGGAACGCCAAGTAGTAGCAGCTAATCGACACTTAGCTGCGAATGGCTCTGTGCTAAGCGGCGAAGCGGAGATGCAGAAGTTCAATATCCGGGCTGGCTCCTTAGAAACCATCTGCCGTAACATCGCCCGGACGTGGCTAGAACTCATCCGTAAACGAAATCGCACTATCACACGAGATGATGTCACTTTCGTCATGCAGCAGGTCGAAGGTTTTGCGCTCACTCAGGCAAAGTCACTGGGCTCCGCAATGGTAAACACACCAGGCGGCCCCGTAGTGCGGGGCAAGTTCTGGATGGACCAGGCTGACACAAAGATGCGCAAGATAGCCGGGGATATCCGTAGAGATCTTAGAGATTCGACTACGCGAACAAGAAGCGTTTCCGACGCCGGACTCAATTTCTCCCATCGTCAGTGAGCAACTACCGAAAATCGAGAATACACCTATGAATACTAGAGATGTCCGCGCGGACCAAGCCAGGTTAGTCCCATATGAAGCTCACTTGTTTGCTTGACGCGAGCGAGGAACACCGCTAGGGTTGCGGGTTGTAGCGCTTTTCACCCTGGGGCCGAATTGCTTTGAAGTGTATTCTGTGCTCCAGGGGCAGTATCCTGCTTCGCCCCAAAGCAGCGTGTTGCGTCGCACTCGGGATCTGCCGGCCGCGGACCAGAAACGCAAGACCAACCGACTCGACGAATAGCCAGTGATCGACAGAGCAAACATGGAGACGACTATGCGTAGGACAGTCACGAACCGCCTGGGGAAAGTGCGTTGGAGCGTTCTTACTTTTAGTTTGGTGGTGGCGCTCGGCGGGATATGCGTCTTGGGGCACGCGCAGTCGAGCTCCCAAAAGGATGTGCCGTTCGCAAACCTAGATGGCAGCCTGCCGGGGACGAAATTAGCCATTGCGGCAAGTAAATCCAGCGAGGGCAAATCTGCGGCCGGACTGTCGAGTCTCCCGGCCGATGCCGAGGGGCCTATCTCGACGGCGTTGGGAAAGGACGACTCGGGCTACTGGGTTCATCGGAACGCCGAGGGCTTCCACGGGGAGAATCGGCGGCACGCGCTGGCAGTGGACTTCTCGCGGCAAGGGGCCGAGGTACGCAGCCACAACCTGGGTTGGCTACTGGAGACGCGCGGTTATGGATACGGCGATGCTCTGTATCCGGCAAACGCGGTGGCTCCGCAGGCGGAGGCCAACCGGGTGGAGTACCGGCGCGATGGGGTGACGGAGTGGTATCAGAACGGACCTCTCGGGTTGGAACAGGGATTCACATTGGTCCATTCACCGGGGAAAGCAAACGGGCAGGCGTTGACGTTGGAACTGGGGCTGCGTGGCCGTTTGATAGCGGCGCTCCACTCCAACACGCCAGAGACGAGTGCGCTCGTGGACCCGGTACTGGAGGCGGCAGGAAGAACTCTGGTGCTGAAGCGCAAAGACGGAAAAGCGGCGTTGCGTTACACGGGTCTAACGGCGCGGGACGCGACGGGCCGTGAGTTGCCTAGTTGGATGGAAGTTCACGGGGAGCGCTTGCTGCTGCGGGTGGACGATCGCGGAGCGCGCTATCCGGTGGTGGTGGACCCGTGGATCCAGCAGGGCGAGTTGACCGCCGCAGACGGCGCGGCACAGGACCAGTTCGGCAATTCCGTTGCGATCAGCGGCAACACGGTGGTCGTGGGTTCTCCTGATCACACGTTCGGCACGACCTACGGACAGGGGGCGGCATACGTATTCGTCGAAAGCGGCGGAACGTGGAGTCTACAGGCGGAGCTGAGCGCATCCGACGGGGCGGCGTACGACGCCTTCGGCTGGTCGGTCACGATCAGCGGCAGCACGGTCATGGTCGGCGCCCCTTGCCACACCAATTCGGACGGCCAATGTGGTCAGGGCGCGGTGTATGTGTTCGTCGGAAGCGGCGGAACGTGGAGCAAGAAAGCGGAACTGACGGCGACCGACGGCGTGGCAGGGGACCGGCTCGGCTGGTCCGTCGCAGTGGATGGCAACACGGCCGTGGCAGGAGCCTATAGCACGTTGGTTCAAGGCCACTCCGCGCAGGGCGCGGCATATGTGTTCGTCGAAAGCGGCGGAACGTGGACTCAGCAGGCCAAGTTGACCTCGTCCGACGGGATCTATACCGACGAATTCGGCTATTCGGTTGCGCTCAACGGCAGCACAATCGTGATCGGCGCCCCTGATCGCACAATCGGCACGAATCAGGCTCAGGGTGGGGCATATGTGTTCGCCGGAAGCGGCGGAACGTGGACTCAGCAGGCAGAGCTGACGGCGTCCGACGGCGAGGCAGGGGACTTCTTCGGCCAGTCCGTTGCTGTCAGCGGCAGTACCGCCGTCTTGGGGGCGCCTTGCCACCCGAGGTCTGGTTCCCCGTTTTGCCAGGGAGGGCCGGGAGCCGCATACGTGTTCGGCGAAAGTGGCGGGACGTGGAGTCAGCAGGCGGAGCTAAACCCATCCGACGGCGCGGCAGGAGATGAGTTCGGCGTTTCCGTCTCCGTCAGCGGCAGCACGATCCTCTCGGGCGCATCCCTTCACACAGTCGGCTCGAATCAGGGAGCGGCGTATGTTTTCACCGGAAGCGGCGGAACATGGAGTCAGGAAGTAGTGCTTGCCGCATCCGACGGCCTGGGAGGCTACTTCGGCTGGTCCGTCGCGGTCGACGGCAGCACGGCCGCCATGGGCGCCCCCGCTCACGCCGTCGGCTCGAACCAGCTTCAGGGTGCGGCGTATGTCTTCGGGTCGTCGGGGCCTCTGTTCAAGCTATCGGCATCTCCAAGCAGTCCAAGCGTGCTGCAAGGCGGGCAGGCAACCAGCACCATCACGATCACACCGGAGAACAGCTTTAACGGAAGTGTCTCACTATCGGCATCTGGCTTGCCGAGCGGAGTAACGGCGGTTTTCAGCCCGAATCCTGCGACCAGCACCAGTACGCTGACCTTTACCGCGAGTACGACCGCAACGACCGGAACGGCAACGGTGATAGTGGCGGGCACCTCGGGAAGTTTGGCGCAGACGACAACGCTGACGCTAACTGTGGTTGAGGCCGTGCCCACAGCGGTGCTATCGCCTACTTTGTTGAACTTTGGCAATCAGGTCTTGAATACCAAGAGCCGCTCCCAGGCGGTGACGCTGTCCAACACCGGTACGGGCATACTGTACATCTACAACATCGGCATCTCGCCAAGCACCAATTTCAACATCTCCAATAACACCTGTGGAAGCTCACTCAACGCAGGATCGAGCTGCCAGGTGAGCGTTGACTTCAAACCCAAGGTGCTCGGCCCGCTTTCTGCGTCGCTCATCTTCGGGGACAATGCTCCCGGCAATCCGCAGACGGTGACGCTCTCGGGGACGGGGGTCCAGGTGCCGTCGGTGACGCTGCTGCCGGCGAGCGTAACTTACGCGAAGCAAAAGGTCGGCATGACAAGTAAGGCAAAGACGTTCACCTTGGCCAACAAACAGACCGGAACGCTGACCGGCATAGCGATCTCGACCTCGGGAGACTTTGCGGTGTCGGCGACGACCTGCGGGGCCAGTTTGGCGGCGAAGAGCAAGTGCACGATCAGCGTGACGTTCACGGCAACTCAGACGGGGACGAGGACAGGACAATTAAGTGTGAGCGACAGCGCCACCAACAGCCCGCAAACCGCAAATCTCACGGGCAAGGGCAAATAAATTTACCTCCGTGGCCAGGTTTCGCAGGACGCCACGGTGGCAATGAATACGCTCGAAGCTAACTGTGCAACAACTGTGCAGCAAAAGATGCTCATCGGGGCCGCAGAAGGAAGCGAAACCCCGATGAACTGTGAGCAGGAATCTCTTTGTCAGAACGATATACGGGATTTCTGGCGGAGAGGGAGGGATTCGAACCCTCGGTACAGGTGTTAGCCCGTACAACGGTTTAGCAAACCGCCGCATTCGGCCACTCTGCCACCTCTCCGGCGTGCGGACTTACAGTTTACCACTTTGCACGGCGCGTTCTTCCTATGGACATGCCCCATCCTCTATCCACCTGCGGTATGCTCACTAATTCCGGCACCAGCATCCGGAAGAGAGGCGTAGTCCATCTTGATGGCGTCGGCTTCTGAACAACCGCCAAATACGGTCGAAAACCGGAGGCTGATTCTCGCCGGGCAGATCGCCTTTCTGCCCACCGGCATTCTCACGACTTTACTGGGGCCGATGCTGCCGATTCTGATCTCGCGCTGGGCGCTCAACGACACCCAGGCCGGCAATCTCTTCCTGGTGCAGTTTTTCGCGGCGCTGGCCGGTGTTCAACTATCCGGAGTTCTGCTGGCGCGCGTGGGATTCCGTCCCGCGTTTCTGCTGGGTCTCGTGCTGCTGGGGTGCGGCGCGGCCACGATCTACCTGGGATCACCCTGGCTGGGGATGGTTTCAGTGGCCGTCTATGGGTTGGGCATCGGGTGCATCGTTCCAACCGACAATCTGATGATCGCGGAGCTCAGCCCGAATTCTCGGGCCGCAGCCGTGAGCCTGCTGAATTTTTATTGGGGAGCGGGCGCGGTGTTGTGCTCACTCCTGGTCGCCTGGTCGCACGCGCACAAGTTGTTGCCGGCCTTCCTCGGAGGAGTTACGGTACTTTGTCTGCTTCTGGCTGCGGCGGTGCGCAACCTTCCCTACCCCAAGGCGGTGAAGTCCGCAGGCTCAACGATTCAGTGGCGCGGAATCTTGAAGAATCCGGCATTCTGGCTATTCGCCATCGTGTTTCTTTTGTATCCGGGCGCGGAGACCGCGGTGGGCGGGTGGATCGGCTCGTACGTGACCCGGATGGGATCTCAGGGAGCAGCGATGGGATCCATGATGCCCGCATTTTTCTGGGCGGCTCTTATGGTGGGCCGTGCATCGGCAGGCCTGGTTCTTCGGCTGCTGCCGGAGCGGGGCATCCTGCAGGGGGGGTTTGCTCTGGGGACAGCGGGCATCGCCCTGATGCTGCGGTCCGAGACGTTGCCGGGCGTGATTGCCAGCGCACTCATCATTGGCCTGAGTTTCGCCATTTTGTATCCAATCACCGTCGCTCGGCTCTCGCATCACTTCGGCGCGGCCGCGCGCAGCGTCGGGCCGGTAATGTTTTCCTTGGCGGCGGTTGGCCCGGCGGTGATGCCCTGGACCGTGGGCGTGATTTCAAACGCCACGGGAAACTTGCGCGCCGGCCTGGCGGTGCCACTGGTGGCGACCGCGGTCCTCTTCCTGATTCATCTCAGGGACTGGTAGGGCGCTCCCTCAAAGCCGCTGCGTACCGACGCGCTTCCTTCGAGTCACGCGCAGCGGAGCGATCGAAGCCAACTCCACTCGGTTCCTTCCATTGTGCTTGGCGCGGTAGAGGGCCTGGTCGGCGGCCTGGATGACTTGCTCAGGCTGGCGATAGCGGGTGCCGGGCTCCGCGACTCCCATGCTCACAGTCACGGACAGGTCATCGGTTGCTGGAAGAAGCGGCGTCTTCTTGGATCTTCGTCCTGTGGCTTTCCGGCGCTCCCCCTCGGCGGTGCGGGCTGCACTCCTTCGCTCCGAGGCGCGCAGGTGGAACGACGACCCCTGGATCGTCAGTCTCAATCGCTCCAACGCCTCGGCGGCATCTCTGGCAGCGGTGTTCTTGAACACGATGGCAAACTCTTCTCCGCCGCATCGGAAGGCTCGCCCTTCTCCACCCACTTCTGCCAGACGAGACGCGACCATGCGCAATACCTGATCGCCGACATCGTGGCCGTAAGTGTCGTTGAACTTCTTGAAATGATCAATGTCAACGATCGCGATAGCGTAGCTCTGGTCGAGCGAGAGCAGAGACTCATTGAACGCGCGCCGCCCCGGGATGCCGGTGAGTTCGTCATGATAGGCCAGCACGTAGGAGGTCTCGACGATCGAAGCGACCAGGAGCAGTCCGGCGGTTGCGACGTACGCGTCGGCGGTCTTGCCAATGGGCGTCGAATACAACCATAAGAAGACGGCGGTAAGCGACCACGCGAAACCAGTTTCAATCGGTTTGCGCGTCTGCCAGTAGCGCACTCCAAAAGTAATGATCGCCGCGACGAGACTTAGTCCGGCCCACGCGGGAAATCGTCCCCACACGGAAGGTGCGGCTGCGTGCCCGGAGTTCTCAGGGCGACAGAGCACAGCCACAACGACAGACTGAAGAAACAGCAAGCCGAAGCGGGGCGCAATTCCCGCAACGGTCAGCCCGCGTTCTCTCATGAATGCGAGCGCGATGTAGTTCAGGGGCAGCAGCAGAGCGACGGCAATCACAGCAGTGCGGCCCGGCCCGGCAACTGTGCCGTGGCCGCCGGCGAAAAATTCCACCGCCCGGTGCGCAAGCAGGAGCAGCAAGAGGGAAAAAAGCACGCGGCTGGAATTGAACCGCCAGGCCAGCAGGAGCCCGCAGGTGAATACCGCAAAATAGTAGAAGCCGATCGAAGGCGCCACCCGCGTCAGCAGCGGACTATAGACGAGCGCGGACGCCAGGCCGAGCAGCAGCCCACCCGGCACCAGCCACGTTCTCCACGTCTTTCCCACGGAAGCACCTTCGAACCAGAAACTCTCATCTTCAGGATACGGCAGTCCGGGCTGCAGGCCGTTGCGTTTCCGAATACGGGGGACGGTACGAAAGGCCGAACCACTGCGTTCGGAACTCGGCAATGGTAGTCTTCCCTGTTTATAGTCTTCCAGCCTATGGCCAGAGCGTCGCGCCCGGCATTCCGCATCGCCATCGACACGGGTGGCACCTTCACCGACTGCGTGTGGGTGGAGGGCGGTTTGCTCAAGACGCTGAAAGTGTTCTCCACTCCGGACGACCCGTCGCGCGCGATCGCTGCGGCTCTAAAGAAGATCGACGCGGGAGCCGGGGTGACCCTCCTGCACGGCACGACGGTCGGCACCAACGCCCTGCTACAGAGGAAAGGGGCGCGGGTCGCCCTGATCACGACGGCTGGGTTTGAAGACGTCATCGAGATCGGACGCCAGGCTCGCCCCCGGCTGTACGACTTTTTCTTTGAACGGTCAGCACCGCTGGTGGCGGACAAATTGCGCTTTGGGGTGAAGGAAAGAACCGATGCGGAGGGCCAAGTGCTGGAACGCCCATCGCGAGAGGAGTTGGCACGACTGCGGCAATTGGTGGCGCACGCAGGGCCCGAGGCCATCGCGCTCTCCTTATTATTTTCTTTCGCAAATCCAGAAAACGAAGCGGCCGTTTCGGAAGCGCTGGCCGATCTTAACCTGCCGCTTTCGATTTCACACAAAATCCTTCCGGAATTTCGCGAATACGAGCGCACCAGCACCGTGGTCGTGAATGCATACCTGCAACCGCTGATGCAGAGCTACCTGCAACGACTCGGCGACCGCGTGGCTGCTCTGAGCGGAAGCGCCAAGCCGGCACGGAAAAGTGGCGCACGCATCTTTGTTATGCAATCGAGCGGCGGAATCACGGCGCTTGGGTCGGCGGCGCGGGAACCGGTGCGGACTGTTCTCTCCGGCCCGGCGGGTGGGTTGGTTGGAGCGGCAGCGATGGCCCGGCGCAGCGGGATTGCGAAGATCCTGTCGTTCGACATGGGCGGAACCTCGACCGATGTCGCTTTGTTGCCGGACAAAGTGCAACCCGGCAGCCAATCCGAGGTGGCCGGTTTCCCGGTGAGCGTTCCCATGCTGGACATCCATACAGTCGGCGCGGGCGGCGGTTCGCTGGCGCGCTTCGATGCCGGAGGCGCGCTTCGCGTGGGGCCAGAGTCAGCCGGTGCCGATCCGGGGCCAATTTGCTACGGACGCGGAACGCAACCCACCGTGACCGATGCCAATCTTCTCCTCGGCCGCCTTCGTCCCAACCGCTTTCTTGGAGGAGAATTCACCCTCGATCTGGAACGAACGCGCAGCATCACGGCGCAGTGGCTCAAGAAGCAGGGTTCCCCTCTCAGCCTGGAACAGTTCTCCGCTGGCGTGGTGCGCGTGGTGAATGCCAACATGGAGCGGGCGCTGCGCGTGGTTTCAATCGAACGCGGCTACGATCCGCGTGATTTCGCACTGGTGGCGTTTGGAGGTGCCGGGGGTCTGCATGCCTGCGAACTGGCCGAGGCGCTGGCCATTCCGACGGTGGTGCTGCCGGCCCAACCCGGCGCTCTCTCTGCGTTCGGCATCCTGGTTAGCGATGTGGTCAAAGATTTCTCGCGCACCTTGCTCTGGCGTTTTGCCGATGCCGCTCCTGGCGCGAAACTCGCTGCGGAGTTCCGGAAACTGGAGCAGTCGGCGCAAAAAGAATTTCACGCGGAGAGATGGGCGGGCCCTCCGCGCTACGAACGCAGCGTGGACCTGCGCTATCGCGGACAGGGTTACGAACTGAACGTTTCGGCCACCGGAAACCTGGCGGCCCGATTCCACCGCGAACACGAACGCCGCTACGGATACCACCACCCGGGCCGGGAAATTGAGTTGGTGACGTTGCGCCTGCGCGCAACCTTGAGATCGCCGCAGGAGAAAATCAGAAAGGAAATCAGGTCGGCCCGGAAGTCTTCCCGCGCCGCTTCACCTGCTGAGCGCGCACCTGTGTTTTTTGACGGCAAGACCATATCGACGCCCGTCTACGAGCGTGGAGATCTTTGCCCCGGCCAGTCTCTGAAGGGTCCGGCCGTGATCACCGAGTACAGCGCGACCACAGTGATCCCGCCTGGAAAGAAATTCCGGGTGGACCGATCGGCCAACCTGCTGATCGCGATCAGCTAGCGAATCACTCTTCGTCCGCGGGTTTCGTCTCTTCGATCGCCATGTCCTTGAGTTCGCTGGACTCGAAGACGTCGCCGCACTCCTTGCATTCCACGTACTCGGCATCATCGTCGCGGGAAACGATCTGCACCCGTGGATGCTTGCACTGTTTGCCGGTGGCGTTCGGTGGAGGCTGGGGCGGCGGACTCTGCGTCATAGACTCTTAGCTATCTGAATCATTCGAGAGGGTTGGACCGATCTTTTCACTGGAAAGTGGCCGTATTCTAGACCGCCCATTCAGGATGTCAAGTACCCTCTGGGGTAGTACCCCACCTTCCCACCTCCGTCCCCGTAAGCTGTTCACCTATAGAAACTTGCCGTTCGGCCTGAAAAAGCGGCCGATGGCTGGTGGGGCTTGC
>Ga0302322_100005039_pt1 | contig 11552 bp, 9 predicted proteins | sample Fen_T0_2_FD_203757 | JGI IMG/M metagenome (GOLD analysis project Ga0302322, IMG submission 203757) | Peat permafrost microbial communities from Stordalen Mire near Abisko, Sweden - Fen_T0_2 | ecosystem: Environmental > Terrestrial > Soil > Wetlands > Permafrost | place: Sweden: Abisko... | reverse complement strand
CGTGCCATCGGGGCTCCACGTCGGCGAACTATCCGAGGCCTGCGCGGTGGTCAGGCGGCGAGGTTCGCCGCCGGCGAGGTCCACCAGCCAGAGGCTGGAGGTGCTTCTATTTTTCTCGACCGACCATTCCTGCACGGTGAAGACCGCGGTCTTGCCCTCGGGCGAAAGTGCGGGGCTGCCCAAGCGCTTCATGGCCCAGAGGTCCTGCGGTGTGATCGGACGCCTGTCGGCGGCAAGGACGGTAACGGACAACACCAGCGCAAGGCAGAACGTGAGGCTGCGCGAAATTTTCATAGGCCGCGACTCTGGCGACCCCACGCCGGGAGTCAAAGGCAGAGGCAAAGGAAAGCCGAACAGCGCGTTAGGGGTAGTGCGCTCCAGCATTCCCTTCAGCGATACTCGATCCACTCCGGCGCGGAGTATTGTTCGATCAGGCCGGAGACCTCGTCCTCGTGCAAATCGGGCCACGGAACTTCTGCCGCCGCCACGCCAATGGCCTGAGCCAGGGCCGCGGTGAACCGCACCGCAAAATCCTCCCAATCAACCGGACCGACACTGCTTTTTTCGATCGAGCCTTGGAAGAGCAGACCGTGCTTGTTTCGTTTCTGCGCGGCCCCGGCGATCTTGCGGCTGGTCGTGGTGTTGATGACATCGTAAAGCTCCGCGCGCTGGAAACACACTCCCGGCTGAAGCGCAACCCGGTCAACCGGCAGCGCCTCGACAATGGTCACATTGGGGGCGAGCGGCTCCATGCGTTCCTCCACCGTCTTGACCGCCGCGGGCTGGCCGAGCGCCACCAGGGCCGTCGCCAGACACTCGTGCACAATTTGGTAGGATTGCGTCGCGCGCGCATCGTAAAGCACATGACCGCGCGGCAGCACGAGCGCATAAGTCCAGTCATTGCGGTGATCGACGATCCCGCCACCAGTTGGCCGGCGGCAAAGGTCGTACGGCAGGTCGGCCGCGAGGTTTTCCCGCACGAAGGCTATTTTCTGGCTGAAGCCAAAAGTGAACGCCGGGCCCCGCCAGTCGTAGTGCCGGAAGCGTGGCGCCGCCTGCTCCGGGTAGCGCTGCAGCAGCAGGAAATCGATCGCCATGTTTTCGGCGGCGCCAGCGGTGCGGGTGGGCAGGAGGTGCAGGGGTTTCACGTTAGCGACGACGCCGGATTCTCGCAGTCTCGCGCGTGACGGTAAAGGTCCGAATCGCTCCCGCCAAGAGGAGAAGCGCCCACGCGCCTATCAGCAGCATCCCAGTGGTCGTCGATTTCCATATCGACGACCGGCGTCGGTGCGGAGACCAACGCCCACCCAGCGAGCTCGCTGCCCACGCCCTTGATCTGCTCGGCTCATTCCCGCTTGGCGGCGTCGGCACGCCCCGGCACGCTCACGGTTCACATCGATGCCTCTTGCTCCCCAACTTCCCGTCTGGGCCTATCCGCTGCTCTTTGTCGCCGGACTGGTCGCCGGCACCGTGGATGCCATCGCGGGCGGCGGCGGGTTGATCACGCTGCCGGCGCTGCTGGGGTTGGGCATTCCGGCTCCACTGGCGCTCGGCACCAACAAGCTTGGTTCGGTTTTCGGCACGCTGTCCGCCACGTGGAGCTTTGCCCGGCGTGGCGCCGTCGATCTGCGCGAATGCAAAATCGGCATCGTCTGCTCCGCCCTCGGCGCCGGACTGGGCGTGCTGGCGGTGCGGCAAATTGATTCATCCCTGCTCGGCCGGCTCATGCCCTGGCTGCTGGCAGCCATCGTGGTCTATTTCATTTTGCGTCCACAACTGGGCGATACCGACCGCCACCATCGCTTGGAAACCACGCCGTTCTACGTGCTGTTCGGACTCGGGCTGGGGTTTTACGATGGTTTCTTCGGACCCGGCACCGGTTCGTTCTGGACCATCGCGTTTGTGGTGTTGCTCGGCCACAATTTCCTTAAAGCCGCGGCCCACACCAAGGTCATGAATCTCGCCAGCAACGCCGCGGCCCTGGCGTTTTTCGCCGCCCATGGCGCCGTGCTGCCCCTGCCCGGCCTTGCCATTGGTGCCGGCCAGTTGATCGGTGGGCGCCTCGGCTCGCATCTGGCCATGGCCCGCGGCGCCCGATTCGTGCGCCCCATTTTCCTCTGCATGGCCTCGCTGGTGGCCCTGAAACTCATTTACGCCAGCTTCGCGCCGGGCCATTAATTCCTCAAAACATGTCTCCCGACCACTATCTCAACGACCATCAGGACGATCTCGTCGCCTTCCTGCAAAAACTCATCCGGTTACGCACCGTCAATCCGCCCGGGGAAAACTACGGCGAGATCACCACGCTGCTCGCCGACACCCTGCGCGCGCTGGGCCTGCAGGTGCGCCGCGTGGCCATCTCGCGTGCGCTCCAGAAAAAAACGCAGCCCGACCTGCTCGATTACCCACGCTACAACGTCATCGCCCGGTGGGACGTCGGCGCGAAAAAGACCCTGCACTTCAACGCCCACTATGATGTCGTGCCGGTTTCGGGCGACTGGCGTCACGGCGACGCGTTCAACCCGGCCGTCGAGAAAGGATGGATTTACGGCCGCGGCACTGCCGACATGAAGGGCGCCATCGCCAGCGTCGTCTTTGCGCTGAAAGCGCTGAAGGAAGCGGGCGTGACGCCGAAATTCAACGTCGAGGTCTCGTTCACCGCCGACGAGGAAACCGACAGCGTGCTCGGCACCGACTGGGTGACCGCCCGCGGCAAACTGCGCGCGGATTACGCCGTGGTCTGCGAGGGTGGGGAAGGCAACGCCGTGTGCTGCGGCCACAACGGCGTGGTGTGGCTCAACGTCCACGTGCACGGCAAGGCCGCCCACGGCTCCATGCCGGAGAAAGGCGTGAATGCCCTCGAGAAAATGTCCGCCCTCGTGCTCGCCCTCGACGAATATAAGCAGAAGTTGGCGCGCCGCGTCTTTCGCACGCCTGATGGCCACCAGATGCATCCGACCCTCAATCTCGGCGGCGTCTTCACCTCCGGCGAGGGCGGCAAGGTCAACACCGTGCCCGCTTCGGCCAGCTTCACCATCGACCGCCGCGTGCTGCCCATCGAGAACGTCCGCGCCGCCGAGCGGGAGCTGACGGCGTTCCTGAAGACCGCGGCCCAGGCCATCCCGCAGTGCCACATCACCATCGACAAGATCTCCGACAACCATTCCTGCTACAACCCCCCGACGCATCCGCTGTTCGGCGCCATGCAGCAGAGCGTCACGCGGGTGCGGAAACAGAAAACCAAATTCATGGTTTCAACCGGTTTCAACGACATGCACTTCTTCGCGCACGTCCTGAAAATCCCGACGCTCGGCTACGGTCCCGGCGGGCACGATTACCACGCCGTCGACGAACGCGCCCGCGTGAAGGACCTCGTCGACTCCGCCAAAATCTACGCCGACCTGCTGACGACGTTCGCAGGGTAATTCTCCGCGGATCGACCAAACACCGCTGGTGGGCGTGTTGCCAGTACCTCGTTTGGGCTGGTAGCGCTGGTCAAGGCGAGGCTCGTCAGTGCCGACGAAGTTGGCAAAAGCTGGCGGGGTGTTTGGTTTTGCCGCACTTCATTCGGCTCCACCGTTCCCAGCCGACAATTGCGTGTCCTTTCGCCGCGTTAACTTACTTGAGGCCGGCCGCGACTGCGGCGGCGATCTTCTCGGCCAAGGCCCGCATCTGTTTTTTTACCTCGGCCGTGTCGACCGTGAGGATCGTGCGATCTTCCATCACGACGCGGCCGTGGATGATCGTTGTACGAACGTCTTTCGGGCCGGCCGCATAGACCAGCGTCGAATAAACATCGTAAAACGGGATCATGTTCGTCGCGTCACGATCAATGATTATCACATCGGCGAGTTTGCCGGCTTCGAGCGAGCCGAGGCGGTCCTCCAAATGCAGGGCGCGCGCGCCGCCGCGAGTGGCCATTTCGACGACGTCAATCGCGGGCATGACGTTGCGGTCGTGGTTGTCCAACTTGTGCAGCTTGGCGACATAGCCGAGCTGGCCGATGATATCGAGGGTGTTGCCGCTCATCGGGCCGTCGGTGCCGAGGCCCACGCGCAGGCCCTGGTTGAACATCTTCAGCGCGGGGGAAACGCCCTTTGCCGACTTGATGTTCGCAACCATGTTGTGGGCGATGCCGATATCGCGAGCTTTCATCAGTGCGAGGTCGGAGTCGGTGACGAAAATACAATGTGCGGCGACGAGGCGGCGGTTGAGGAGGCCGACGGCATCGAGATATTCGACCGGGGTCTGATGGCGCTCCCGGCGCAGCGTCGCGATTTCGTCCGGCATCTCGGCGACATGCATCAGCACCGGCAGGTTGAGTGCCGCAGACTCCTCGGCGATGATCCGCAGGTGTGCCTCGTCCAGCGAGTAGGGTGCGTGCGGGGCAAACGCCGGTGTGATGAGGGGGTCGTCGGCGAACGCGGCCGCAAAGCGCTTTGCATAGGCGATACCGCCGTAGGGTTCAGGCGCGTCGGGCGCGGGAAAGTTGACAACGGTTTCACCCAAGACGCCGCGCATGCCGATCCTTTTGGCCGCCCGGGCGACTTCGTCCTCGAAGTAATACATGTCGGCAAACGTCGTGACTCCGCCCTCGATCATCTCGATAATGCCGTGCAACGCGCCCCAATACACGACCTCGCGGTCCACGAGCGACTTCTCGAGCGGGAAAATCAGCCGCTTCAACCGATCCGGCACGTCGTCCCCGAGGCCCCGGAACACCGTCATGGAGGCGTGCGTGTGGGTGTTGATCATGCCGGGCATCACGATCGCGCCACGCGCGTCGATCATCTTGGGTGCGACGAAGCGCGCGGCCAGTGCCGCCGGACCGACCGCGACAATGTGCGCATCGCGGATGACGACCGTGCCGTCCGTGATGATCTCCTTCCGGTCGTTCATCGTGACGACGTAGCCATTCGTCACGATGAGGTCTGCGGGCTCGACGTCATCCGACGCTTGCACCTGAATCGCGGCGCAGAATAAAACCGCCAGGGCCCGCCCCGCCCAAAGTTTGGGCGCAGCGGTGGCGTGGATCAGATTCCGCACGAAAGTCCTTTGGTTGGCAGCCATTGCACAGCGTTGGAATATACGGCAGCTGCGGTCAGGGGACAAGGGCTATGCTTCCCCTGGGAGAGGAGAGCGGGCGCGCTCCGTTGCGGAGAACAATCCCCGCCCCGCCGGGTTAGAATTTCTTCGTGATGTCGAGATAAACAAAGCGGGGCAGGAAATAACTCGTTTGCTCGGCATAGCCGGTGGTCGCGGCGGTCCGCGGCGGATCGCGGTCGAAGAGATTGTTCACCCCGAGCGTGATCTTGGTGGCGGCGGGCAAATCGTAGCTCAATTGCAGGCCGGTGATCACCTGCTGTTTCACGCGCAAGACGCTCGGTGCCGCGTCCGCGAATCCGTCGATGTAGTCGACCGTGACGACGCTGCCGAACTTATGGAAACTCCAGGCCAGGCTGCCGTTGCCGCGCAGGCGCGGGAATTCGTAGGTGCCGACCGTATCGACCGCCGCGAGATCCGGCCGCGAGCGGATGATTTCGTGGTAGATCGTGCTGGCGGCCGCCCGTACCGTAAACTTGCCGTAGCGCGCGGTGCTGAACCGATATTCGGCACTGACATCCAAGCCGCTCGTTTCCGCCGTGCCATAGTTGCCGGTGACGGTGCGAATGCGGATAAGCTCACCGGGGAGGCCGTTGGCCGTGTCGCTCGCCGTCGGGGCGGCCCGTTCCGCGAAGCCGGGGAAAAGGGTGGGGTTCGCAAGGATGATCGCGGCCGTGGCGGGTTGACCGATGCGGTCGTCCACGTGCACCTTGTAGTAATCGATGCTGAGCGAAAGCCCGGAGAGAATTTTAGGCTGGAAGAGAATGCCGTAGTTCCAGGACTCGGATTTCTCCGGGCTCAGGTTGGGATTGCCCCCGGAGATGATCTCCCGCGCGCCGGTATTGGTGTCATTGGCATTCGAACCCGGCTTTCCGGCCCGCAGCGGATCGGCGACATTGAACACGATGCTCGTGCTCTGGGGCTGGTAAAGCTCGGCGAGCGACGGCACGCGATAACCCTTGCCCCAGGTGCTGCGGAGGGTGATTTGGGCATCGATCGGCTGCCAGCGCAGGCCGAGCCGCGGCACCGTGGTATTCTTGAAACCGGCATCGCTGTAGTGTTCCGCCCGGCCGGCCGCATTGAGTTCGAGAGTCGCCAGACCGGGAATTTTTTGCGTGGAACTCGTCAGCGGCACGCTCAACTCGGCATAGACCGCCTCGACTCGCCGCGTTCCCTTCGATTGCGGAACCGGAGTGGATTGGTTGAGCAGTTGGTCCTGCGTGCGGTGATCGCGGAACCGCTCCTCGCGCCACTCGGCGCCACTCGCGAGATTCAGGTTACCGGCGGGAAGTTCGTACAGGATGCCGGTCGTTTTCCCGCCGAGCGAAGTGAGTTCCGTGAAGGCATCGCGGGTGCCGTGGGACGCGATCTTTGCGAGCGTCGTCGGGTTGTTGAAGATGGTCGTGCCGTTGGTGAACAGGTTGAGCGCCGTGGCTTTGTCGGGGTCGGCGAGCGCGGCGTTGACCGCGGCCTGCGAGAGCCAGCCGGAAACGAGATCGTTGTGGGCCGTCGAGCGGTTGTAGAGCGCCGAGACATCCCACGTCCACGCGGTGCCCAAGCTGCCTTTCAGGCCGGTGACGAGCCGCGTGAACTCGTTCGTCGTCTCAGTCGCGCGGGGTCCCGCCTCGGCGAAGCGATAGATCAACGTGGCGCCGGCCGCGGGACTGTTTGTGACGGTGACGCCAAAGGGATTGTAGGTCGCGTTGGCGGGGAGCGTGACGGTGTTGAGATTGGTGATCGGGCTGGGCGAGAGGAATTCGAGATTCTTGTTTTGCTGGAAATTCAGCTCGGCGTAGGCGTCGACGGTCCGGCTCACCTGATAGCCGAAAGTCGCCAGGGCACCCTGCCGGGTGACGCGCGGCTGCGGGTTGAGCGCTTCGTTGATGTTGTAGCGATTCTGCGTGGCGGTCGCGGGCGTGGTGTTGAACGTCGGCGGGTAACCGGTCGCGCTCGACTCAACGGTAAAGGTCCGGGCGGCCGCGGCGGTGCCCGCGGGAATCACGGCGCCGGTGATCGGATTGATCGCGCCGACGGGGACGACGAATGTTCCGGGGTTGCTGCCGTTGGAGAGCGCAACAAGCCTCGGCGAGAGCTCGCCGTATTGGATGCTCGCCTGGTGGAGATAATTCGCGAGGACGAAGAGCTTGAACTTACCTTCCTTCACTCCGGCATAGACACTCGCCTTGAACGTGTTGGCCGCAATGCTGCCGGGGAAATCGCCGTAATAGGCGTGGAGCGTCGAACCTTGGACGTTGTCCTTGAGGATGAGATTGACGACGCCCGCCACAGCGTCGGCGCCATAGACGGCGGACGCGCCGTCCTTCAGCACCTCGACGCGCGCGATGGCATCGATCGGAATCATGTTGAGATCGACAAATTGGATCGTGCCGAGCGAGGCCGCGCTGCCGCCCTGCGCGAAGGGCGCGGCGGTGACGCGGCGACCGTTCAGGAGGACGAGCGTCGAATTCGCGCCCAGCCCGCGCAAGGAAACCGCCGCGGTGCCGGGCGAAGACGTGTTGACGCGGTTTTCGGCGAAACCGTTGGCGCCCGCTTCGGGAATTTTCTTCAGGAAGGTGGCCAGGCTGGCCGTGCCGGCTTGCTCCACCTCGACGGTGGTGACGACCCGGAGATTCGCCCCGCCGGTCGATTCGCCGGCACGAAGATTCGAGCCGGTGACGACGAAGGCCTCCAATTGCAGTGCCGCTTCAGTCTTCGCGTTCGGGCTGGGGCGGTCGGTGGTCGCGACTTGCTCCGCCCTTGGGGCGTTTGGGTCATTGTTCTCCCGTCGGACCACAAAGGCCCCGCTCTTCTCGTCCTGGGAATAGGCGAGCCCGGTGCCCGCGAGCATCTTGTCCAGCGCCTCGCCGGGCGTGAGTTCGCCTTTTACCGCATTGGTTTTCACGCCCCGGCTGATTTCGGTGCTCACGAGCAGTCCGTGACCGGATTGACCGGAGAAAAGTTTCAGGGTCTGCTCGGCGGTATCCGACGGCAGGTCAAACGAGCGCCGGCCGGCCTCGGCGGCCGAGGCCCCGATCCAGACGACCAGTGAAATGAGCCAACAGGTGAAAACGCGCAGCACAGCGGCGCGGGAAGCGAAAGGACGACGGATAAGCATGGTTTAGGTGACGACTAGGTTCAGTTCACCCGCGCCGCGTAACGGCAGTAAATTCGGGCAGACCACAAGTAAGAGCGTTGGTCGCACGCTTTCGTTTACCGTCGCCAGATAAAAAGTTCGAGGGGGACAAAATCCCCGGCCGAGACTTCCCGTACTCCGGCGGGGGTCACCCCCAAGTCATTGCCGGCGAAGGACGATGACGCCCGGGCAACGCTCGGCGCGCACGTTCATGCCCGATTCCAAAAGCCGCACGAAACCGTCCGGGTCGTCGCACCAGAAAATTCCGCTGAGCTGCAGTTCGGCCAACGCCGCGTCCGCAACGGAGAGCTGCACCCGATTCTGCCGGTTAAAGAGTTCGACGGCATCGGCCAACGTCGTCCCGGTGAACTCAACCCGGCGTGCCCGCCAAGCCAAAGCGGCGGCGCTTTGCTCGCGCGTGAATGGCTCCAGGCGCCACGCGGTATCGACCGAGGGGCCGACCGGAACGATGAGTCGGCCGCCCGCCGGAAGATAGACCGGTTCCGTCGCAGCGGTTGCGTCTGGCTTTGCCCCGGCCGCCGCAACTCCGCCGACCCTTGCCACCGCCACCCGACCCTCCGTGACCAATACATCAATCTGATTGGTGGCGTGCCGGACCGCAAACGCCGTGCCCACGGCGCGTACTTCAACCCCGCCAGCCGTGACGACGAACGGATGCGCTGCGTCCTTTGCGACCGAAAACAACGCTTCTCCACTCAGCAGTCGCACGCCGCGTATCCGGGGCGAGTAATCAACCGCGATTTCGGCCCCGGCGTTGAGTTCGACGACCGAGCCGTCCGGGAGAACCACCCGATCCGGGCGGGCTACGACCGTCGACGGCGCCCTCGTCGCAGATGTCCGTGAAACCGTAGGCCGGAGGGAAAAAACGATCGCCACCATGGCGGCCAGGCCCACCGCCGCGGCCACTCCGGCGTTGCGGCGCCGCGCCCGGCGATTCATCCGCGCCGCCAGGGCACTAGCCAGCCCACCGGCCTGACCGTCCGCCCGCGGTTGGTTGAGGGTCCGCCAAACCGTCTCGAATTCGGCGAACGCCCGCGCGTTCCGCCGGTCGGCCGTCCGCCAGCGTTGAAACTCCGCCTCGCCCACGAGCGTCAGTCCGGCGTTCCGCCGCACAAGCCAGTCGGCGGCCTCGTCCTCAATCGACGCGTGGCTTGGGGCGGAGGTTTTCATTTCACGTCGTCCCGTTCGCGCAGGTAGGCGGCACACTTCTTGATGCCGCGCGCCATTTGCACCCGCACCGTGCTTTCCGCAATTCCCTGCTGCTTCGCGATGTCCGCCGTGGTGAGCCCGGCCACGAGGGCAAGCCGGATAATCTCGCGGCAGCGCGCCGGGAGTTGATCGACGGCGTCCGCGACCAGTTCGAGCCGCTGGCGCGCGTTGATGGTTTCAATTGCATCGGGTCCACCATCCAAGACCCTCCAGTCGGGCAATTCGTTTACCGCCACCGACGAAAAGATCCGGCGACGCCGGAAAACCTTCAGGGCGGTGTTGCGGGCCACGGAAAAAAAATAGGCCTTGGCGGAGAGGATCCGCCCACCCGCCTCATGCTGCAAGAGCTTCAGGTAGGATTCCTGCACCACGTCGTCCGCGTCGACATCCGGAAATTGATGCCGGAGGTAACCACGCACATGCGCTTCATGCGGCCGCACCTCCTCCGCCAGCCACCGGGCGGACGATGGCCCGGTGCCGGGCGACTGATCGGAGGCGGTGCGTGGAAGGCTCAAGTGCGTGGCAAACGTTCAGCACCGCCCATGCCAGCAATCAAGGGAATCTCGGACCGGCGGCGGGGAGGCATGAGCGCCAAGATCATCCCGCCCAGCCGCGACGGATCATGCTCACCGCGATGGCCGCAAGCAGCATGGAGATGATCTTCGAAATGGCGCGCAGGCCGGTCGAACCGATCTTTCGGCCCAGCCATTCGCTGTACCGCAGGGCGAACACGATGATCGCCAGATTCACCGCCAGCGCCACGAGCGTGACGACCAGGCCGATCGACTGCGTCTGCGCCAGCACCAGCAAAGTCGTAATGGAGGCCGGCCCGGCGATCAGGGGCATACCCAGCGGCACGACACCAAAATCATCCGGCAGGGTTTCCTCCACGACCGCCGACTGGACGAGTTCCTTGGCGGCGATGATGAACAGGATCAATCCGCCCGCGATCTGGAAGTCGCTCACGGAAATGCCCAGGGCCTTGAACACGCTTTGGCCGAGAAAAAGAAAGCCCAGCGCGACGAGGCCGCCGGTCCACGTCGCCTGATTGGCGATCTTTTGCCGGCGGGCCGGCGGGACATTCGTGCCGAGCCCGAGAAAGATCGCCGCCAGTCCGACCGGGTCGATGGCCACGAACAACGGGATGAACGCCTGCAGAAATCTCTCGGCCCACTCAATCATGCCGCCAGCCTGAGACGCCGGTGAAAAAAAGCAACGCACCACCGGCTCGCTCCGGTAAACCACCTCGGCCTCGTTCACATGAACGGGCATATCTACAATCTGCGGTTAATTCGCGAAACGGCGTCGAAGCAGGGCCAGACAGGCCAGCGCACCACCGAGCATTGCAATCGTGCTGCCCGCATCCGGCACGTTGTGCAGGAAGCCCCGGATTTCGCCGCCCGCAAAGCTGGTCGAATGGATATTCAGGTAGGCTCTCCCTGCGTTCATAAAGGAAAACAGCGCAACTTCCGCACTCGCCGTGGTGCCGCCGTTCGCGGTGACGAAAGCCGGATTATAGCTCGAGGCCAGGGTCATGTCGAAGGTGTGGTCGTACGTGCCGGAAGTCGCTCCGCCCGGGAAACCGGTGAAGGTGGGAACCGTGGTTGCAACCCCGGCCGTGCCCGCATTCGGAACCGCGGTACCGGCGTGAATGTGTGAAGCCGTCACCGTGCCAGTTAGGCCGGTGAAACTGACCATCACTTCCATCGTGTGGGCCACGTCATTGTAGAAAACATCGGCCGTTCCGGTCCCGAGCGACGCATTGGGCGGCGACTCACTCGGACCATTCAACGAGGCACTGTAGTGAATCAGGGAGCCCTGCGCGAGCCCGCACAGAAACAGGAACGAGAGAATGGCCAAAAACTTCGCGACAGGCGTTTTCATAAGGAGCGTGGGTGAAATCAATTTTCGCGGGGGTGAAACAACTGTCATCAAAATGTGCAAAATCTGTGCCGCCTCCCAATCGATCCGATAATTATTCTCTCATATTATTGGAAACCAATAGTTAAGGTAAACGCTTATAACATTAATCCAAATAATATGCGGTATTAATATACCGTCGGTGAAAGATAAACCGACACTTTGT
>Ga0302322_100005038_pt1 | contig 11553 bp, 5 predicted proteins | sample Fen_T0_2_FD_203757 | JGI IMG/M metagenome (GOLD analysis project Ga0302322, IMG submission 203757) | Peat permafrost microbial communities from Stordalen Mire near Abisko, Sweden - Fen_T0_2 | ecosystem: Environmental > Terrestrial > Soil > Wetlands > Permafrost | place: Sweden: Abisko... | reverse complement strand
CCACCAGCAGCATGTAGGGACTTTCCTCGCCGGCCCGGAGTTCGAAGAATTCGTGGGCACGATCGGCCAGCACCACGGGGGCAAAGGGCCGGAATGATTCCCGGAACTTGATCTTCAAGTTCATGGTGGACTGCATGCCGGGATTGCACGCATCACCGAGGATACTGCGGTTGCCGAGGGCGCGCGGGCCAAATTCCATTCGGCCCTGGACCCAGCCGACCACCTTGCCGGCGGCGATCAACGCGGCCGTCTCCTCGCACAGCGCGGCCTCATCCTCAATGCGCTGATAAACCGCCCCGCCCGCGGCCAGGGTCCCGGCGATCTCCCGGTCGGAAGATTCCGGGCCCAGCAGCGAGCCCAGCTGACCGTCGGGCGCGCCGGGCGCGCGTGGATTTTCGAGCAGTTGATGCCAGACAAAGAGCGCCGCCCCCAGCGCCCCGCCGGCATCACCCGCCGCCGGTTGCACCCAGATCCGCTCAAATGGACCCTCGCGCAGCAGCCGGCCGTTGGCCACGCAGTTCAAGGCCACGCCCCCTGCGAGGCAGAGATTCTTCAAGCCCGTCTGCGCGTGGAGGTGCCGCGCCATCCGCAACAGAATGGTCTCGGTCACGAGTTGCACCGAGGCGGCCAAGTCCAGTTCGCGCGGGGTCAGCGCTGCCTCGGGTCGCCGGGGCGGTCCGCCGAACAGACGGTCGAACTTCGGCGACGTCATGGTGAGACCGGCGCAATAATTGAAGTAGTCCAGTGCCAGCCGGAACGATCCGTCCGGTTTCAAGTCGACGAGCTTTTCCAGAATCAGGTCCGCATACCGCGGGGTGCCGTAGGGCGCCAGGCCCATCAGCTTGTATTCTCCGCTGTTCACCCGGAAACCGCAGAAATAGGTGAAGGCCGAGTAGAGCAAACCGAGTGAATGCGGGAAACGCATCTCGTGGCTGAGCTCGATGCGGTGACCGCGCCCGATGCCCAGCGTCGCGGTGGCCCATTCGCCCACCCCGTCGACCGTGAGCAGCGCCGCCTCCTCAAAGGGCGAGGGAAAAAACGCGCTGGCGGCGTGCGCCTCGTGGTGCTCGGTGAAGACATAAGGCCGCCGGTAGCTTCCGCCGAGCCCCTCATTCATGACCCGGGTTAACTGGAGTTTTTCGTGGACCCACTGTGGCGCGGCCATGAAAAACGACCGGATGCCGGCGGGAGCCATGCCCAGGTAGGTCTCCAGCAGCCGCTCGAACTTCAGCAGGGGCTTTTCATAGAACACCACATGATCCAGCTGCCCGGGCGTGAGTCCCGCCGCATGCAGGCAATACTCGACCGCGTGCCGCGGAAAGCTCGCGTCGTGCTTGCGCCGGGTGAAGCGCTCCTCCTGGGCCGCGGCGACGATCCGGCCATCCACCACCAGGGCGGCGGCGGCATCGTGATAAAACGCGGAGATTCCCAGGATGGCGGTCACGGTTGTTGGGCCCGGAGTTTTCCAATGATCCCATGAATCGACTCGGTTGCCGCCGGATCACCTTCATACCGCGAAATCCGCCACGCCTCGGCCAGATGGTTGAGGGCCGCGTCCAGCTGGTGGAGACTGAAGTATTTTCGCGCGAGATGCAGTTCGACTCCGGACGTCACCGGACCGCTGCGCTCCGCCGCCGTGAGACAGCGGATGGCATGGGGGTCGTCGTGGCGCTCCTCGTAAATGATGGCGGCGCGCAGCTGGTTCACCTGGTTTCTCGGCTGGTGTTCCGCCGCCGCCAGTGTCACTTCCCCGGCCGCCGCCGCCTGGCCCGTTTTCTCCAGCAGACTGACCAGCGCCTCGGTGGCATTCTGGTCCGCCGGATCGTCAGCTAAAATGGCGCGAAACTCCCGCTCGGCGGCCGGGGTGTCGCCCGCCAGCCCGGCTAGGCGGCCGCGCAGCAACCGCAGGCTCGGGTCCCTGGGCTGGCGGACAATCTCTGCGTCGAAGTAGCGCCGGCCGGCCGCGAAGCGCTTGGTTCGCGTGAAGAAATCGGCCCAGGCCGGAGCCAACAGGGCCAGGTCCCGGGGCGTGCAGTTGCGCGCAGTCTGTTGCAGGAGTTGCTCCGCCTCGTCGTAGCGGCCCAGGCGGGAAAGTTTGATGGCCTCGTCGCCGGCCAGGGCAAAGTTCGCTGGCTGCAACATCTGCACCCGCCGCGACTGGACCAGTGCCCCTGCGACATCGCCCAATTCGTCATCGATCTCCTCCGCGATTTTAGCCAGATCCGGGTTCTCGGGATCGGCCGCCCCCGCCGTTTCAACGAGGACCTTCGCCTGGCGCAGGACTTCCGGGTCGGCCTTTTTCGTCCGCGCCTGCGCGAGTTCCAGGTTCAGTCGCGCCTGGTCCTCGCAATAGGTCAGTTGGTTGGTGAAGGGCGGAGCGACAACAATGGTGGCGAGTCGCGCCAGTACGGGAAACTGCTCGTGGGCCGACCAGGCGAGGGCGGCGGCGGCGCCGTCCGCCTCCAGCCATTTGCCCCGGCCCGGTTCGCCGGGAAAGAGCGCCGCGGCCGCCTTTGCGGCCATCATGCGCGCCAGTTGCCAGTTTCCGTTCCAGTTGAAATGCACGTGCTCGAAAAGAACCTCCCGTCCAGTGGGCGCGACCGTGGAGGCGGCATCGGCGCCAAGGAGCAGCGCCGCATCGAGGAAGGCGGCGCGTGGATTGCGCGTGGCCACCCGCCGGATGATTTCATTGATCCGCGGATCGGGCCGGAAACGCAGCGCATCCCAATGCTCGGCCTCGAGCAGGTGCGTTCGCGCCATTTCGGTCGCCCCGGCCTGTAGTTCAAGGGTGCCCAGCATGAACGTCGTGTTGGCATATTGCGGATCGAGGCGCCGGGCCTCCTGCAGATCCCCGCGCGCCGCGTCGGCCTCGCCCAGCCGCCACTCCAGGGTGCCCCGGTCATAGGCCCGCTGCCACGCCAAGAGGTCGGCCGCGGAGAGCCCGGCGCGATGCCGCGAGAGCAAGGGCGCGCAGTCCTTGAGATTGGAAACGACGGTGCACAGCAGCGTCTTGGCCCCGGCTTCGTCCGCCACGCTGACAATGTCCCGGAGATTCGCCTCGAAATTGCGGTAGACATCTTCCAAGCGGGGGTCGTCGCCGCTCACCGCACTTTCCACGAACATGCTCATGCCGCCCCATTCGGCGGAGGCCGGTCCGCGCCCGGACAACTTCGCCAGTAGCGCGCCCATGAGCTGGCCCGTGCGGGTGGATCGCACCTCCACGCTCAGCCGGATGATCCACAGCGGCGGCATCGCCGACAGGTAGCTGCAACCCGGTCCATACGGCCCGACCACCTCGTTGTTACCCAGGTAGATGACATAGAGATCGGGGGCGAACCGGGCGAGATCGCGGGCCACTTGATAGACCACATGCGAATTGATCGCGACGATGCCTGTGTTGATCACCTCGATCACCTTGCCGGGATACCGGGCGCGCAACTGGGCGCGCAACTGCGGCGCAAAGGCAAACTGCGGCGCGGGTACGCCCTCGGCCGCCGACTCGCCCAACACGACGATGCGCACCCTGCCGGCCGGTTTGGCCAGCGCCACCCGGAAGTTGAGCGGCCGCAGGTCGAAACTGCCGGGCATGAACAGGCTGACAAAATCCGGATTTGAACGATAATAACCCGGCTTGGCGTCCGGGATCAGAAAGTGGGCATCGCGCCCATAGCCCGCCAGCCGCAGCCCGCCCTCGAGGCCGAGGAGCAGCAGCGCCGGGATGCCCGCGATCGCGAGCACCCGATTTAGCCAGAGCCGCGCGGAGGCGCTCGGTACCCAGCTTCCCTTTTGCGGCGTGATGGAGGCTGCGGAGCTCACCGGAAAAGTCATACTGCGTGGCCACGCAGAATGGTGTCAACCCATCGGCTCGAAGAACACCAACCTTACGCGTACACTTAAACAATAACCGAGCTGTCGTTTACTAACTGGCGTGATCGAAACGATCTCGCACCAATGTCATTCTACGAACTGCTTCGCACGATGGGCATCTGCACCGACGTTATTGTGAGGGAGGCGGGCCAATCAGAAGGAGTACCGCCGAAGATTCGTGCCATTGAAATAATAGAGGTTACGGAACGCGTCCTCCGCCAGGCCGGTACCTCCATTCGTAGAGGTAATGACGGTCATCGCTTTCGTAGCCGGATCGAGCTTGAACAGCGTGTTTCCCTTAATCGTACCATAAACCCAACCGTCCTTGCCCGTGATTAGCGCGGCATCGCGCGCCACGACGGAACTCGCCGTCGGGTTGTAAACGATCGACGGAAACAGGTTGGCTTGATAGTCGAATTTGTTCGTCGCTGGGTCGTAAATCACGAGCCAACCCTCCACCATCATCCAAATCTTCTGGTCTGGGCCGACCGTGATCGCGGTGATGGCTTTCCTGTTTGTGATCGAAGCGGGCAGGGCAATACCCACACCAGTCCCCGTCGAGACGGTGTATTTCAATAACTTGGCCATGCTCTGCGAGGGAGCGATGCCAAGGCCGCCCGAGACGGTGGTGCCACCGTAAACCGCGCCGTTGAAGTACGCCAGGGCGATTACGCTTAGGTCGGTGATGCCCATGGTATTGTGCTGGTGAACCGTATGCGTGCCGGTGGATGCGTTGTATTCCGTAACCGTTCCCCCCAAGGCGCCATAGGTAGCCAAGGTGCCCATATAAACCTTGCCGAGACCATCGCTAGTCATCCCGAACGGTCGGTCTTGATTGTCCGGCCCCAAATTAAAGAGAGGCCGCGGATTGGACCCCGCGATCCAGGGTGAAAATGGGTCGTATTCGTAGAGATACGCTTGGGGATAGCCGCCGAAATAAATCTTGGTCTTTAATGTCGTCATGCCCTCGCACTGCTCAACACCCCGTTGAGTCGGTGGATTCAGGTCCGAACGCAGCGGCGTATAAATTCCCGTGCCACCGGTGAGGTAGCCGCTCGAGTAGATCTTGCCGTCGGGGCCGCCCACAATGCTCTCGATCGACAGCCTCATTGGCGCCACCGCGATGGCCTTGGCCATTGTATAGCCGGAAGAAATGTCTGTCTTGTTGATCCAGATTTGTCCCGCGAAGCTGGATACTCCTACAACTGCCTTCCCGGGAAATCTGGCTTGGTCCGTCAGCGACATCACTGTCATTGCATAAGCGTTACCTTGCCAACTCTGCCCGAAAGCAGCTGAAACCTTCGTCGCAAGGTTATAGGAGTTCACCATGCGGCCATTGGTGTAGTAGACCAACCCCTTGTCCACCGGGGTAAATTCGAGGCTACCCATCGGAAAGGCAGCATCCAAGGTCGCTGCACCAGCCGGAGTCGTGTCCAGGACCACGCCGGTGGAACTGGACAACAGGTGGGTCAGGACCTTCGTCCCACAGACCCGTGTGCCGTAAGCGAATTCCTCGCCGCCGAATTGAGCGGGGAGAGTTTCCGTGCTGCGCGCAGCGGCCAGGTCGAGACGAAGCAGCTTAGCTCCCACTCCCGTGCCTACGTAGAGCACGTTGTTTGAACGATCATAGGCGGTAGTCCGAACGTAAGTTGCCCGACTGTGGAAAGGTTTGGGCCCGAGTTGGGAGAAACCGACCCCGGGCGTGTATTTGAAAACTGCGGCGCTCGGAAACGTTCCACCGTAAATCTCGCCATTCGCACCCGCTGACATGCCGTAAAGAAAAGTCTCGCCGGGAATCGCCACGCCCAGATCCCTCAAGTTCGAACCATCTGGCGTAATTTGAAAGACATGCCCCGTGTTGTAGACGCCGGCATAAACTTTCCTGTCCGATGCAACGGCGATCCCCCACCCTCCTTGGCTGTCGACTAAGGCGGCCGATTTATCCACGGCGAGAGTGTTAGCATCTACCACATGCAAAATGGCCGGCGTCACTCCCCCATCAGGGGCACCGTCCTGAATAACGTAGATCTTGTCGTTGTTCGCCGCGTCTTGGCCAAATGCCGCGGCATGCGTTGACGCACCGAACACTTGAGGGCCTACATCTGAAATATCGCCGAGCGCAGAGGTAACCAAGATTTCATCCCAGTAAACGGTGCCCGTATTTACCGCGTTGCTGCCGATCAAAATTTGGAGCCCAACGGTTCCTGGCGGTGCGTTTCCCTGCACGCTCAGGTAAGTCCACTGACTGGCCGGAGATCGCTTGGAAACGGTCATCGAGGAGATAACCGCATTCGTTCTGTCCAAGAACCGCAGTGTAAGCTCGGCCCCGCCGCTCTCGATGCGGGCCCAAGCATAGATCTGGTAGGTGATGCCTGCAGAACACGCGACGCAGTCACTCTCCAAACCGCATTCCCTAGCGTCGGAATCGTCGACGATCTTGACGCTATTTGCACCCGCGTGATGTTGCGTCGCATCCAACGTGATTCCTCCCGCGCCGCGAGTTTGGGTCCAGCTGGCGAGGCCGTTTTCAAAGCTATAGTTCGGCACCAGCAGATCTCCGGCATAAATCGCTTGGCACCCAGCGAGGCCCAGCAAGCCTCCAACCAGCCGGAGAATTGTCTTCTTCGCATTCATTTTAACTCCCTGCCCATTGACCGATGCGCACCACCACCGGCTGAATCACGCCGCGCACGCTGAGGTGTCAAACCCGAAGACCCCCATTGGTACTGCACCCGGATAATAATTCCACTGGCCGAAGCTTTGCGCGCAAAGCGTGACGTTAGGAGCCGCATTAACATCAGCTAGTTGTCGGAGCGCAACTAAGGGCATTGGAAAATTCCCATCGGCGACGTTTCGCCGAGGGAGCAATCTGAGTGCCCGGCGGCGCCGCGCTGGCTCAACCGAGTTAATGTATCGTAACCGTGATTCGCCCCGAGGTTACGCCTCCGCCACTCCAAACGAACCGTCATCGTCCATTTGGAGCAAGCGCTGCAAGCGCGCCACAACCCCACCGCGGTAAATGTGGGGCCGGTGGTCGGCCCGGGGGGAATAACGCGTCCCGGGCAATGGGTCGGACTGAAGCCACCGAATGTAGCCGCGCATCGGCGTCAGCTCCCATTGTGTTTCCCACATCAAACGATAGAACGTGAACGAAATATCCCGGTCCGCGAGTTCGGTGATCTTCACAAACAGCGCGGCAATGTCGTCGCACGTTGTTTCGAATCGCCCGAGTCGCTCGCCCCATGCTTCGGGCCGGTGGGAAATGAGAAAACGAAAGTCCTCAATCCATTCCTCCACCCGAGGCCCGGCCTCGTGCGGCAAATAAAACAAGCCCACCAGCAACTCCAGATCCTTACGTGTGATGGGCCGCACCCCGCGGCCCGCAAATGCCGGCAACCACTCAGCACAGGCCTCGTTCAGTGCCACCGCGGGGTCCCAATCGTTTTGCGCACGGATGTAGCTCCCGAGTGTGTGCAGGGGAATGAAATTTGCCGCAAACTCGCAGTTGGGATTGCTGAGGATTCCGCGGACGTCCGCGCGCAGTGCCGGCGCGCGACCCGAATACGGCCCGAGATACATGCGCCTGAGATCGTAATCGTTGGCGTGGAGGTTGTCCCAAATTATTGGGGGTCGACCCAGCACCGTCCTGATCTCGCGAATCGAGTCGACGGAGATGGCTTCTGAAATGATCTGCGGTCCCGTCCACAAGACCTCAATCCCGTGCGCCAACCCTGCGCCCACTTCCAGCAGGTAGCTGTTCTCGCGGACGCGATGATTCGCAAACCGCCCACAATAAACCGTTGGACAGAACCATAACTGGTTGCGCTCATCTTGGACGCGCAGCCCGGCCAGCAACTCGTTGGCGAGATGCACCTGCGCCCGCGCAAAGGTGCCGAACCGCCCCGTATCTGCGGGCGACATTACCTCCGGAATATCGTCGAATAGGATGGCAAAAGTGCGCACGCCCAATCCTTGGACCTGTGCGAGCTTGACCTGCAGTGCGGGAAGCTCTGTGCCGTATTGGATATCAAGTCCTGGAGCGATCGCGTATACGACTTCGATCCCGTGCCGTCGGCCATCGTCGACCAGGCGCCGGAGGGCCGCAAGTTCGTCTCCGCTGTAGAGTTCGCGCCAGAGCGCGCGATGCTTGATGTCATCCTTGGGCGCGTAGAGATAGGTATTCAGCTGCCACTCATTCATCCAGCCGACCAGCCGCGCTCGCTGCTCCGGCGTCCATGGGCGGCCATAGAAACCTTCGATTACTCCACTGATAAAAACCGGTGGCGTGGTCATGAAATCCGCCCGCAAATATTCGCCGTCATGCGAGCAATTCCATAAAGACGAGTTCCGCCGCGCCAATCACGATGCTGTTTTCGCCAAGCGCCGAGATTTCGAACCGAATCGGTTGCGGAGTGCGATGGGTCGTCAGCAATTGAAAGCTTTCCCGCATCGATCCAATCATCGGCTCGAAAGTTTCCGCCTCAGCCAGATCACCGCCGATGACAATGGTCGCCGGATCGAACAGCGAAGCGCTGATCGCGAGCGCCCGTCCCAAGGCACGACCCGCCCGCGCGAGCATATTGCGGGCCAGTAAATCCCCCGACGTCGCCATGGCGCACAACTCCGAGACCTGCAGCGGATTCAAGTTCGGTGCCCGCCGAAACCCCACCTGCCCGCCATCCCGCACGACCGTCCGCGCCTGCTTGACCAACGCCCATTGCGCCGCAACGGTCTCAAGGCAGCCGATGTTGCCGCAATGGCAATAATCACCTTCATCGTCCATCGGCATGTGGCCAATTTCCCCCGCATCATTCCAGTCGCCAAAGACGACCTGGCCCGCGGCGATGATTCCGAGACCAATGCCTTCCGCATAGAGCAGGAACAAACCGTTGTCGACGTTTCGAAGCTTCCCGCTCCGTCGCTCGCCCAGGGCCGCGCAGGCCGCATCACTTCGGCTAAGGACGGGAAGATTGAAAGCTTCCTCCAATGATTTTACGAGCGGATCGCTTTTTCCAGCCGTCCGTTCACGCGCAAAGGCCTGGGCTGGATTCCACAACCCGCGATCCGCGAAACCAACGCCAAAGCCCAAGACGCGAGACGAGTAGGGTTGGGCTAACAACTCCCTCACGGCCTTCAAAACACACTGTAAAAACGCACTCTCGTCGCGTCGGTCGGGCCGGTAATTCCTCGCCAGCCCGATGGGCTGACCGTTGAAATCGACCGTCACTGCGCGCACCTTGTCGAATCCGATCTCGATCCCGATCGCATAGGCGATGGATGGCGCGGCGGAAAGCAAGGCATTGCGGCGCCGTGTACCAGGAGGATCCGAAAACAAAATCTCCTCCAACAACAACGGACTCACCTCGCGACTCACCGAAGACGCAGGCCAATTCAGTTCTCGACCCAGTTGTTCGCGGGTGCACGCACCGAATTTTCGCACACCCAGCAAGACCTTTTTTTGCGAAGCACTGAGCGCTTTCCAAGCAATCGGCGACGCGGGCGCCGTTGGTGCCGTTGCTTTCTTTTTTCCCATAGCAATTAACCCCGCGGGTCTGTTCTAAACGGCGAAAAAGAATTAGGCATTATTTCGTCGTTGAGAATTAATGAACGCATTTCCAATGCTTTTTAGCTTATAATTTGACCCTTGCAAGGTTCGACTGTCACTCAAGTCCATAAATTATGGCTTCTATTTACTATGTTGGAGACTGGGCAGTGTTGATGGGGCCACATTTCGCAGAGTCTCCGTTCCAAAATGCCGTCAAAGGATTGGAGATTTTCAACTACGGCATTTGGCTGAAAAACGCCTTGGAGCAAGATGGCCGAAACACCGTGCAAAGCGTGGCCTCCTGGGATTTTTACAAACTTCCGCCTGGGGAATATGAAAAGATCTTGGAGCAGTATGACGTCTTTATTTTCAGCGACATCGAAGCAAAGATTTTCCAGCTCGCCCCGGCGTTTTTTGACCGGATGCAGTTCGGTCAGAAACCACTGACGTTTCCTGACCGCCTTCGGCTGACGGCCAATGTGGTGCGGGAAGCCGGCAAGGGCGTTATCTTCCTCGGCGGGTGGTATTCCTTCACCGGCGAAATGGGGAAAGGTGGCTGGGGACGTACGCTCCTGCGGGATATTCTTCCTGTCACGTGTCTGCCGCATGAGGACCTGATGGAAAGCACGGAAGGTTTTCTCCCAAAAGTAACCGCCGCCGGAAAATCGCAGTTGCCAAACATTTCATTCGCGGATTGTCCGCCCATCCTCGGTTACAACCTTACCCAGCGTCAGCCCGACAGCGAAGTCCTGATGGAGATCGGGGATGAGGGCGCGCCGTTACTCGCGATCCGCCAAGTCGGCGCGGGCAAAGTGCTCGCGTTCACTTCGGACCCCGCTCCTCACTGGGGATGCAACTTCGTCTACTGGTCCGAGTATGCCAAATTCTGGCAAACCTGTATCGGCCTAGTTCACTCCGCCAAATGAACCAGCCTGGTTAGGGCGCTTAACGCGGTCGAACGCCCGCAGTTGCTGTTCGTCACCCGCCCTGCAAGCTACCTCCATCCCGCATGAGAATCGGCGTTGGCCAGGTTGACATCACTCCGCTACCGGGCGGCGAGCTTTGTGGTTTTGCCGCCCGGACACAGCCGTCGCAAGGCGTGTTGGACCCCCTATTTGCCAAGGCAATTTACCTGACCGATGCCGGACGGCGACTGCTTTGGGTTCACTGTGATCTCATCGGGTTCGATGCTTCGATCGTGACAGCGTTTCGGCGGTGGGTCCTGAGCCAACTCGGACTCACTAACGCTGAGGTGATGCTCTCGGCCACGCATACCCATTCGGGTCCGGGCACGATTCATCTAGAAGAGGCGGGAGCTTACGACGCCACCTATGTCGAATTTCTGCAGGAGCGCCTGCACTCGGCGGCGAAACTCGCAGTGATGCGTACGGAGGAGTGTTCGCTTGTGACCGCCGACGGGCATCTCGATCTCGCGGTCGATCGCCGGAAAAAACCAAGCAGCCACACTGATCCGCGAGTAGGCGGGGTCGGTTTCCGTCGCGCGGATGGCACCTTCATTGCCGCGATCCTCAATTACGCCATCCATCCGGTGGCATTGGGACCAAGCAATCGAGCGGTGAGCGCCGACCTGATGGGTCGTGCCGCCGATTCGCTGTCAGAGCGACTCCCCGGAAACCCCCTTGTCCTCGCCACCAACGGCGCCTGCGGAAATCTCGATCCCCCGGCACTTGACGTCTCGGCCAGGCAATTGGCGGTTTGGGGCCCACAAATCGCCGACGCGGTGGCGCCAAGCCTCGTCGCGGCTCCGGCCGTGGCCGGCGCCACCTTTTCCACTGCGACGCGCCTGACTCCCCTTCCCCTGGAGGTGCTCGATCCTGTGGCGCTCTCCGCGCTCACGGAATCCGCTTTGAATCGAGGCCCAAGTACCGGCGCATGGCGCCTTAAATACCGCGGGGTGGTCGAACACTGGCGGGACGCATTACTGGCCGCCTGGCATGGCGGGAAGACGCTCCATCATCGAGAGGCCGAACTCTTTGCGATCAACTTGGGCGGGGTGGCCTTTCTCGGGATCAATGCCGAGGTGTTTTCACGTTTTGCAGAATGGGTGCGGCATACAGCTGGCCGGCCGATCTACGTCGTGAGCTATGCCAACGGCGATATGGGCTACCTTCCCACCCGGG
>Ga0302322_100005036_pt1 | contig 11554 bp, 10 predicted proteins | sample Fen_T0_2_FD_203757 | JGI IMG/M metagenome (GOLD analysis project Ga0302322, IMG submission 203757) | Peat permafrost microbial communities from Stordalen Mire near Abisko, Sweden - Fen_T0_2 | ecosystem: Environmental > Terrestrial > Soil > Wetlands > Permafrost | place: Sweden: Abisko... | reverse complement strand
CAAGCCGTCTTCGATCGAGTAGATGGGGTACTTCTTGACCCACTCGGTGTACTTCGCGACCATGTCCTTGGTGGTGAACAGCTTGTCCGGAGCCGACTTCCAGAACTTGTAGCCCTTGCGGCCGCCTTCGTCGAACAGTTCCGAGGACGCGCAGTCCAGGGCGATCTTGATCTGCGACCCGGGCTTGTATCCGGCGGCCACGATGGCCTCCATGATGACTTCCAGGGCCTGGTCGTTGGTCAGGTTGGGGGCGAAGCCGCCTTCGTCTCCCACCGCCGTGATGTGCTTGCCCTTCTTCAGGATGCCCTTGAGGGTGTGGAAGATCTCGGTGATCCAGCGAAGGCCTTCGGAGAAGGACTTGGCGCCCACCGGGGCGATCATGAATTCCTGGAAGTCGATCAGGTTGTCGGCGTGCTTGCCGCCGTTGATGATGTTCGCCATCGGGACCGGGAGCTTGATCTCGGAAGACTTGGTCTTGTGCAGCTTGGCGATGTACTTCCAGAGGGGGAGCTTCGCCGAGACGGCGGCGGCGCGCATGGCGGCCATGGAAACCGCGAGCGTGGCGTTGGCGCCCAGGTTGGCCTTGTTCTCGGTTCCGTCGAGCTCGATCAGGAGCTTGTCGAGGCCCTTCTGGTCGGCGGCGTCGAAGCCCTTGAGCGCCTTGGCGATGGGGCCGTTGACGTTCTCGACGGCCTTGAGCACGCCCTTGCCCATGTACACCTTCTTGTCGCCGTCGCGCAGTTCCACGGCTTCGAACTCGCCGGTGGAAGCTCCCGAGGGAACCGCGGCGCGCCCGAAGGAGCCGTCCGCGAGGGTGACGTCGGCTTCCACGGTTGGGTTTCCGCGTGAATCCAGGATTTGACGGGCGACGATCTTCTTGATCTTGGGCATTCGCGTTTCTCCGATGAGTGAATGAATTGACAATATCTGTCACACCGCCCGCGATGGCGGAGGAAGTTCTCCAGGAAACGTAACTGTCCAAAAGCGTGCCGGGAAGGGAATTTCCCAGCTCCCGTGCCCGTTTTCAACCCAACGAGAGACCCGGATCCACTTCCGGAACCAAAGGCGCCGTATCGCCCCGTTCCAGCCGCCAAAGCGCCGCTCCGGCGATCATGGCGGCATTGTCCGTGCACAACGCAGGATCCGGAAAGCGGCACCAGACCCCGTTCCCGTCGGTCTCGGCCCGCATCCGCTCGCGCAGCCTGCCGTTGGCGGAGACGCCCCCGCACACGGCGATCCCAGGGAGGTCGCGCTCTCGCAAGGCGCGCATGGACTTGAGCACCAGCGCGTCGACGATGGCTTCCTGGAGGCTTGCGCACAAATTCGACCGGTGTTCGGCAAGTCGCTCTCCGGATTTGCCGACCTGCCGCGAAACGGCTGTCTTCATGCCCGAAAAGCTGAAATCCAAGCCTTCGCCGCGCAGACCCACGGGGAACGGGAAGGCCTTGCTGTCGCCATTGGCCGCCTCCACCGAGATCGCTGGTCCGGCAGGATACCCCATCCCCAGGATCTTTCCGCACTTGTCGAAGGCCTCTCCGGCGGCGTCGTCCCGAGTGGATCCCAGGGCGACGAACGATCCATCGGCCTGGACTTCCGTGAGTTCGGTGTGACCACCCGAGACCGTGAGGCAAAGGAACGGAGGTCGGAGGTCGGGGTGGGACAACCTCACCGCGGCGAGATGCCCCTCCAGGTGGTTCGCTCCCCACAGCGGCTTGCCCGACTCCAGGGCCAGGGCCCGGGCGAAGGCCGCGCCCACGAGCAGCGGTCCGGCCAGTCCCGGGCCTCTCGTGAAGGCGATCCCGTCCAGGTCCTCGATGCGGGTTTCGGCACGGGAAAGAGCCTCGCGGACAATTCCCGGCAACAAGCGAAGATGCTCGCGGGAGGCGATCTCGGGGACCACCCCGCCGAACTCTCCGTGGATCTCCTGGGTATGGAGCACGTTGGAAAGGACAGACCACCCTCGGATCACCGCGGCGGCCGTCTCATCGCACGAGGTTTCGATTCCCAGGAGAAGCATGCAGGACCCCAAGAAAGAAAAAACCCTCCGGAAACAACTTCCGAAGGGCCTTCATCACCGCGCGAGGCGATCACATCAACTTAGAATATCATTTGTCCGTCAAGGCCACAACTCCGGGCAGCGCCTTGCCTTCCAGGAATTCCAACGACGCGCCGCCGCCCGTGGATACGTGCGTGACCTTCTTGGAGAGGCCGGCTTTCTTGATCGCGCTGGCGGAGTCGCCGCCGCCCACGATGGTGCAGGCGCCGTTGGCTGTCGCCTCGGCCATGGCCTGGGCGATGGCGAAAGTGCCCTTGGCGGACTCCTCGATCTCGAAGACGCCGGCCGGACCGTTCCACAGCACGGTCTTGGCGTTCTTGATCACCTCGGCGAACGCCTTGATGGTGTCGGGCCCGATGTCGACGCCTTCCCAATCCGAGGGGATCGCGTTCACCGACACGAATTTGGTCTCGCCGAGGGTGCGCGCGCCGAAATCCAGCTTGGTCGTGACCAGGACGTCGGTGGGCAGCATGAGCTTGTCGCCGGCCTGCGCGATCAGCTCCTTGGCGAGCTCGACCTTGTCGTTCTCGCACAGGGACTTCCCGATTTCCTTGCCCTGGGCCTTGGCGAAGGTGAATCCCATTCCGCCGCCGATGATGAGCTTGTCGACCTTGGGCAGCATCGCCTTGATGACGTCGATCTTCCCGGAGATCTTGGAGCCGCCGATGATGGCGACGAAGGGGCGCTTGGGGTTCGCCACGGCGTCGCCCAGGAAGTCGAGTTCCTTCTTCATCAGGTAGCCCGATGCGCGGGGCAGGTCCAGGCCGGTGATGGAGGAGTGGTCGCGGTGGGCGGTGCCGAAGGCGTCGTTCACGTACAGGTCGGCGAGCCGGGTGAGACCGGCGCGGAAGGCGGCGATGTCTTCCTTGGAAGCGGACTTCTTGGTGCCGTCTTCCAGCTTGACCTTGCCCTCCTCCTCGATGTGGAAGCGGAGATTTTCCAGCAAGAGGACGTCACCGTCCTTGAGGGAAGCCACCGCGGCTTCGACCTCGGGCCCCACGCAGTCGGCGGTGCTGGCGACGGGTTTGCCCAGGAGTTTCGCCAAGGCGCTGGCGACAGGCGCCATGCGAAGGCTCTCCACGACCTTCCCGTCGGGACGGCCCAGGTGCGAGGCCAGGATGATGCGGGCACCCTTGCCGACCAGGTACTGGATCGTGGGAAGGGCCGCGACCAGGCGCTTGTCGTCCTCCACGACGCCGTCCTTCAGAGGCACGTTGAAGTCGACGCGCACGAAGACGCGTTTTCCGGCGACATTGAGATCCTCGACGAACAGCTTGGCCATGGAATTCCTCTCCGAAAGTATGGTGGGACCCGAAACGCATTCCAGCGAAAATCGCTCAGGATGAAGGAGCGAAAAGTACATCAAGCGGCGACGATGGCCCCGGCGCCCTCACTGCCCCGAAAGTCGCGCCTTCAGCAGTCTGATATCCAGGCTGGCGATCCGGGACTGGCGCCTGGCCTCCAACCCGCGCCACTGCCATTGGATGGCCGTCAGCGACGTCGGTTCCAGCCGCGTGGGACCGGGAACGGTCGATTCGGCCTTCCGTACCCCTCGCGCGATGGCGTCGGCCCCCTCGACGGGACCGAGGAAGGACTTGATGCTGTCGGATTCCGTCCATCCCAGCTGGCCCCACTGCGCGAGATCCGCGAGCCCCTCCGCGGCGGTGCGCCGCCCGGTGGAAATTTCCACCGCCACCGCGGAGTCGACCACATGGTTGTACCAGGCCAAACCCATGGAATCTGCTGGTGGCCGCGGAGAGGAACGAAGCAGGTCGGCCGCGGTCCGGTGCGCCTGGACCGCGCTCCACCACGACCGGGCCAGACCTCGACCCGATTGGAGTCCGATTCCGATCCCGTCGCCTGTGGTTCGGGCGAGCTTGATCTGTTTCCGGTAGGTGGTTCCCGCGGACTGGAAGAGGCTGGGAAGCTTCCTCTGGACGATGATTTCCTGTGCCACCCGGTCGGTGTCGTTGCGGAAGTCGATCTTCTGCCCCGCCACGTCCACCGCGTAGCGCTCGATCACCCCGGCGATGTCCCGCAAGGCGGCTGGAGTCCAGGGGTAGGCGTAGCAGGAAACCGCCTGGCGGAAGTAACCGAAGGATTCTTCCATCAGGTCTCGCCGAACCCCGTGCGCGGCCTTGCGGCCTTCCAGGTCGACCGCGTCGAACCGGATCTGGGAGGCGCGGTGGGCGGCGAGGTCGCCCATGCGCCAGTAGACCTCCGCCGCCTCGACGGAATCGGGAACAAGATCGCCGATCCCCTTCACGAAGGCGTTCGTCAGGCTCTTCCAGCGGAACAGGGCTTTGGCCGTGTCGCCCAATCCAAGCCAAGCGCGTCCTTCCAGGACCCGTGCCTTCACCCGCATCCTGGGATCGGCGGCGAACACCGTCTCGATGGTCTGGCAAAGAGGCGGCACCTCCGAGAAGCGCCCGGCATCGGCGAGCACGAGTCCTTGGGAGTGCAGTGCCTGGGAGGCGAAGGATCCTTTGGGATCCGCCTTCCAGGACAGGACGTAGAGTGCGTACGCCGAATCCAGTCGGCCCATGTCTTCCTGGAGTCGACCTGCGCCGTACCAGAATTCGGCCGCATCGGCACGGTCTTCCATTCCCTTGGCGGCCTTGGCGAGCGTTCCCGCCGCACTGGCCCGGTCGGGCAGGACCGCGAGGCAACGCGACCGCAGGACGGTGGTCCGCAAGGTCTGCGGAACGTCCTCGGCCAAAGCGGTGGCTTGCTTCGCGCGTTCGGCGCAACGCCACAAGGCGGTGCGGGCGGAATCTTCCCGACCATCCACGGCGAAATCGGCGCCTCGGCCGAATTCCACAGCCGCCTGGGCGAGTGCTTGGTCCGCCACGCGCAGCCCGCTGCCCACGGTCAGGCCCGCCGCGCCGTCCCAATCGCGCTGGAAGAATCTCTCCATGCCACGCCGTGCCGCGGCAGGGCGCGCGTCCACGAACGCCAGTCCGTAGAACCACTCCGGGGAGTACTCCTCGTAGTCGACTGGAGGGGCCTCGGCGGCTGGGGCAAGTGTGGACAGCAGGAGGATGGCAGGGAGAATGGTTCGACGCATGGCGAGGGCGAACCTAGAAAATCGCTCCTCCGGGCTTTCACATCCAGCCGTGGCGACGGAAGCTCGCGTGGCCTTCCCTGGTCACCAGGAGATGGTCCACGAGGCAGATTTCCAGGCTTTCCCCGATCTGCTGCACCCTGCGCGTGAGTTCCCGGTCCTGGGTGCTGGGCGTGAGCGATCCTCCCGGATGGTTGTGGGCCAGGACAATTCCCGTCGCCTTGTCCCGCAACGCGGCCTCGAAAAGACGCCTGGGGTAGAGGACCGTTCGTGTTCGGGACCCGGCCTCGTAGACTTCGCGGCCCACGATTCGCCTTCCCTGGTCCAGGAACACGGCCGAAAATCGCTCTTCCTCGGCCAGTCCGATCACCGAGCGGAACCACGGCGCGAGTTCCTCGGGGTCCTCGCAGACGGGGCGTCCCCCCTCGGACTCCGCCTGGAGCTCGCGGTGGATGCGCACGACCAGGGTCATGAGCGAAGCCGCATGGGGCCCGATCCCCGGTATCCTCTCCAGCTCCGCGGGCTCCCGGGAAAGGAGGCCACCAAGAGACGTCCCGGACAATATCCGCCGTGCAAGCGGCTTGACGTCTCCGCGAGGGATCGCGTAACACAGGAGCAATTCCAGAAGTTCCTGGGGTACCATGGCTTCCAGCCCACCGCGGAGCACCTTCTGGCGGAGGCGGAATCGGTGGCCGGTCCCGGGATACTCTTCGTCCGAGGATGTTTTGGGTTGTTCTGTGGCGGACCGGAAGGGGGCAGGAAGGTTCATCGGGTTTCCACGACGCAAGGTCCGGACCAACACGCGAAGATTAGGTTGGAGCCATGCGCATACGCATCATCTGCTTCGGACGGCTGGCTCCGCGCAGTCTCCAGCCTGCAGTGGAGGAGTATTCGGAACGCCTTCGGAGGCTCTGTCACCTGGAAGTGGAGGAGATTCCCGAAGAACGCGGCCCCGCGGCACTCGATCGGGAAGCGACTCTCGTCCGCAAGCGCTGGGAAGGCATCCCGATCCGCATCGTCCTGGACAGCCGCGGCGAGGCCTGGACCTCCGAGAAGTGGGCCGTCGAGTTGGAAACCTGGCGCAGGGAATCGCCCAACGTCGCCGTGGTGCTCGGATCCGCCGACGGGCTCCACAAGACCATCTTGGACGAATCGCGCCGGGTCTCCATGGGTCCCGTGACCCTCCCCCATTCCTTGGCCCGCCTGGTCCTCCTCGAGCAGCTCTATCGCGCCCACACGCAGATTCTGGGTCACCCGTACCACCTGGGGCATTGAGAAACGGATCTGCAATCACCTCGCAACCCGGCGGATACGGGTGCGACAGACCTTTGTACCCGATGACCACCTCCACAGAACCGGCCGCGTCGCGCCGAAATTCGATGACGGGACACATCATCCGGTGGGCCGCTCCCCCCCTCCTTCGATGGCGAGACCGACAACCGGTGGGCAGCATCCAGATCCGGACCGCGCAGACCCGTACCCTCCGAAAGCTCCTGCGGGACCTGGCACCCACCGAATCCGGACGCGCGAGCGGGCTCGGGGCCCTACTCAAGGTTTCCGACGTCGATCTGCCAGGTGCCTTCCGTGAACTGCCACTGCGCCGCTATTCGGACATCGCCCATTGGATCAAGCGGTGCGAGCAAGGCGAGCGGGATGTCCTGTTTCCAGGGCGAACAGTGGCATTGGCGCAGACCAGCGGAACCACCTCCGCGGAAGGCGCCGGGGAACGGTATATCCCTCAGAACCAAGCTCTGCTGGCCCATCACTCCCTCGGAGGCGCCGCCGCCCTCGCCCGACTGATGCGCATCGCGGGCGGCGACATCGCCGGTGGTCGGATGCTCATGTTGGGTGGATCCACACGGCTCACCCGCAACGACCGTGGCATTCCTTCCGGCGACTTGTCGGGAATCGCGGTCTCGCGCATCCCCTGGTTCCTGCAACCGCTCTACGAACCGGGCAGGACCTTGGCTTTGGAATCCGATTGGAACGCGAAGGTCGCCGGCATCGCCCATCGACTCGCGCATGAAGACGTCCGTCTGGTCACCGGCATCCCCTCCTGGTGCCAGGTCCTGTTCGAGGAAGTTTGCAAACAGCGCGGTGTCGATCGGCTTTCCAAGGCTTGGCCTGGGCTGCAGGCCTTCGTGCACGGCGGGGTCTCCATCGATCCGTACATCCCGCTTCTCGCGGAGCAATTGAGGCCCGACACCTGGATGATGGAGGTCTATCCCGCTTCCGAGGTGTTCCTCGCCGTGGGTTCCCGGCCGTGGCGCTTGCGGGAGGGCCGGGCGCCGGACATGGAACTTCTCACGGACCACGGCGCCTACCTGGAATTCCTGCCCGAGGAGGACCTCCAGCACCCCCAGCGCGCGGTGGGCGCCCAGGACCTGGAACCCGGAGGGCACTACCGCGTCCTGGTCACGACTCCGGGAGGCCTGCTCCGCTATGAACTCGGAGACTTGGTGGAGGGTCGCGGAGAAGGGTTCATCCGCTTCGCGGGTCGCATCCGCACGAGGATTTCGGTGTTCGGCGAGCACGTGGAAGCCACCCGTCTCGCCGAGGCCCTCGCGGAGGCTTCGCGGGCGACGGAATCCGTCGTACGCGAGTGGCACGTGGCTCCCGTCCTGCCCACGCCCGGCAATCCCTGGGGACGGCACGAATGGTGGGTCGAGTTCCAGCGCCCACCGGCCGATTCCGTGCGGTTCGAATCCATCCTGGACGATGTCCTGCGCCGCACGGTCCTCGACTACGAAGCGCACCGGACGGGAAATGTCCAACTCCTGCCGCCGAGACTCGTGCAGTTGCCGGAGGGAACGTTCCACCGCGCCATGACCTCGCGCGGCAAGCTCGGAGGACAGAACAAGGTGCCCGCCGCATGGAACGACCGAACCTGGGCAGAACTTCTCAAGAATTCCATCGGAGCCAACCCATGATCCAACCAGCCGTCGCGGTCCGCCGCACCCTGCTCCCCCGCTCGAGGCCCACGACTTCGCCCGATCGGGCCCATATGCCCGTGCTGCGCACCCGCATGGGGATCGGACCGTTCCACACCCTGATGGTTCCCGGCCTGGTTCCCGACGGAGAGGAAACCTTCCTTCGGGTGAGAAGCCATTTCCAACTCAAGGGCGACATCTCGATCCTCACCTATCCCTACCAGAGCTTCGACATCGAACCGTTCATGGCGGCCATGGACAAATTCATCCTGGATTGCCGGCGCACGAAGAAACGTCCGCTGCTCCTTGGCGTGAGCGTAGGCGGCGGATTCGTGCTCGAATACCTGCGCCGGGCCAAGGAGCGCGGTGAAGACCTGGCTCTCTCTGGAATCGTCTTGATCAGTCCGTTGTCCTGCCCCCAGGACCTCGCGCCCATTCTTCGCAGGTTGTGGAATCCGATCGTGGCCACCGAAGGCGATTCCACCCTCGCCTTGGAAAAGGGCAGGAACTTCTTCCGGCAGCTCGCCTCCAAGTCGGCTCGAACCTCGTCGAAAGCCATGGGTTGGAGCAGGCTGCTCCAAGCGTTCACCCCGCAGGGACTCGGGGACCTCATGGACGCACCCATCCGGGCCCGCATCGAGCGGACTTTGGCGGCGATCCCCGCCCAAGGCGCCATCGCCCGTTGCTTGGCACTCAAGGACCTGCGCGGGCTCGACGCCACCTGCGCCCCGCTTTCCCAGGCCCCGACCTTGGTGCTTTGGGGGTCCAAGGAACGACACACCTTGGACATCGACGGTCCCGGGACCCGCGTGCTGTGCCGTCCCGACTTGGCCGAGAAGCACTTTCCCGAAGTCCAAGTCCAGTGGGTCTACGGGAAAAAGGGAGAGACCGTCCCGCACGCGAGCCTCCTCAAGCACGACAAGGCATTTGCTCCGTTGCTGCGACAATTCCTCACCCGGATCTGACTCCCTCTCCTGATCGAGATTTCCCACCCCCGCAAGTTTTTCGTGGGCGTCCCCTTTACAGATCTGTGCATCTATTTATCTATCATGCAGAGAACGACGCCCAACGGAGGAACGATGATTTCCCAGACCGCCGAATACGCCCTGCGCGCGATCGTCCACCTGGCCCAGACGCATCCCGTTCCGCAAACGGCAGCCAGCATCGCCGAGCGGACCCACGTGCCTGTGCCCTATCTCTCCAAGGTGATGCAATCCCTCGCGCGCGTCGGACTGGTCTCCAGCCAGCGCGGACTGCACGGCGGCTTCGCCCTGGTTCGCAAGTCCTCGACCTTTTCCGTTCTCGACGTGATCAGCGCGGTGGAGCCTCTGCACCACATCCGCAGCTGCCCTCTGCGGATCCCGGGGCACATCGACCTCTGCATGCTGCACGGCACGCTGGAGCACGCGCTGGTGAAGATGGAGGAGGTCTACGCGGCCACGCCCATCGACCGGCTCCTGGAAGAACAGAACGGGATCCTGGCGTTGTGCGACTGCGCCCGCGAGGAGCTGGCGCAGGCTTAGCGTAACGTTCTCTTGCAAGGCGGACCTGTTTCGATCCTTCGAGACGCCCATTGCATGGGCTCCTCAGGGCGAACGGATGCTCAGCTTTCCCGACGATCGGCACACTGGACGGATTCCGTCAGTCCTGGTGTTCGGCCAGTCGCGATTCGTAATCCCACGTACGCAGTTCGAGCTGGAGATCCCAGGCGTCGCGGTCGTCGCGGAACAGCACGAAATCCCCGTCCATGGACCGGATGTGGCGGAAATTCCACTCCCTGCAGGCGGCGAAGAAATCGGCGTCGAGGGTTTCGTTGCCCTCGTCCAGGAGCTTGTACAGGTCGAGCAGATTCAGGACCTGGCGATGGTGGTCGGACTTGTGGTGGCCCAGATCGGGGTAACCCGTCTCGAGCATCTGGGACTCTTCCCAGTCGAAATGCTCCCTGATCTCCAGGATGATCCGACGCAGGGCTGGCATGTCGGTGGCCCGGTGCCGAGGCGCACTTCCGAGGAAATCGATCGATGCGGTGATGGACCTGTGCTGGTTGTCCATCTCCTTCCATCCGAATTCCCGCAGCGTTCCCATTGTTGCCATCTGTCTCATTCTACCACAATGTAGCGAAAGTGGATTGAACGATCGGACGATCAGGAGAACGGGATCTGCAGCTGGACGGTGGTCCCCTCGCCCTGCACCGAATGCATCTCCAGCGAACCTCCGATTTCCTCCACCAGGGCACGCACGAAAGGCAGTCCCAGACCTGCATCCGAGGGACGGTCCCAATTCTGGTAGAACGGCTCCAGAGCCTTTTCCATCTCCGGCTGGCTCATTCCGCGTCCGGTGTCGGTCAGGGAGAGGGTCGAAACCCGATCCACGACGGACAATTTCAGCAGGACATCACCGCCGGACGGCATCGAATGCACTGCGTTCTGCATGATGTGGAACATGCAAGCCTGGAGGTCCGCCGCGCCCATGCGCAGGCGTATCCCGCTCGGCAGGCTACCTTGCAAATCCAACCGATGGGTGCGTGCCGTCCCGGAGAGCGAAGCATCCCAGGCCGACCTCACGGCCTCGCTGACGTCGTTGTTCGATGCATCTCCGCTGTCCCGCCGAGCACCGGCAAGGACGAGAAGCTGCTGGCTGATCGTCGCGGCCCGCTGGCTGTATTGCACGATGGTCTTCGCCAACTCCTTCGTCGGATCCTTGGAGTCCATGCGCAGATCGAGGATCTGGGCGGTACCGGAGATTCCGCAGAGGATGTTGTTGAACTGGTGGGCCAAACCGCGAAGCAGACCCGTGACGGCGCGACGACGCTCGGATTCTACCAGCTTCCTGTGGAGCCGGGAAAGTTCCAGATAGGTCCGGATCTTGGCCGAGACCTCCGGCAGCTCGACCGGTTTCACGAGATAGTCGTTGGCTCCAGCCTCCAGGCCGCGCAAACGATCCTTGGGGTCGCCATGGGACGATAGGAGAAGGATGGGCACGATGGCGGTGGAGGGATGGCGTCGGAGATTCCGGCAGACTTCCGTCCCATCGCGACCTGGCATCAAAACGTCCAGGAAGACGAGGTCCGGACGATCGTGGAGAGCACGCTCCTCGGCGGACAGACCGTCCAGGCAGGAAATCAACTCCACGCCCAAAGGCTTCACCAGTTTCCTGAAGATCGCGTGGATGCCGGGATCGTCGTCGGCGACCAGAATGGTCTGGGTGGCATGTCCGGAGCTCATCGGCATCTCCAGAATACATCTTCTGAACATGGAAACGCACGCCCTTTGGGTCCGGGGCAAGCGCCCTGTCGAAGAACTCCTCCGCTCGGGTCGTCCCGTCCTGCGGGTCTGGCTCTCTCCCAGGTTGTCGGCCGCGATGAGGACCGAAATCGTCGAACTTTGCCGCGAAGCGGGAATCGATTGCCGGCACGCCCCGGACGCCAAGCTCGCCTCGCTGTGCGGTTCGGCGGAGCACGGCGGTGCCGTCGCCCAGCCTTCATCCCTGGCGATGGAGACCATG
>Ga0302322_100005035_pt1 | contig 11554 bp, 12 predicted proteins | sample Fen_T0_2_FD_203757 | JGI IMG/M metagenome (GOLD analysis project Ga0302322, IMG submission 203757) | Peat permafrost microbial communities from Stordalen Mire near Abisko, Sweden - Fen_T0_2 | ecosystem: Environmental > Terrestrial > Soil > Wetlands > Permafrost | place: Sweden: Abisko... | reverse complement strand
TCGCCTGAGTCGATCCAACCCGCAGCATCCCGGATAACTCATCCTCGGCCGCAGATACAAAACACGACGAACTGCAATACCAATACGCGCGCATTCTGATCCCAGCCTTGCGTGCGCTCATCTGCCGCAATGCGATCGATCTACGACAGTATTCACATTGCAATCTCACAACCTTGAAACTGGCTGCCCAGGGTAACATCGCCGTTGCGTTTATGAGGCCCATGTCTTTCTCTGCCTTCCTCCCAGCCTTCCGGCTTGCTAGCGAGTGAACCGCCGCTTGACTCTTCCAAACGGGAAATGCCTCTACATTACCTCGGTGACTCGAAGCCCGTAGTTCCCATCGACAACCACCGCCTCGCCCTTGGCGATTGGGACTCCATCCAGCAGGAGCTCCACAGGCTCTTCCACCTGCCGGTCCAGCTCAACCACGGACCCGGTAGTTAAATCAAGCACCTCACGCAATGTGAGTTGGCGCTTACCAAATCGCAATGTAACATTCAACTCGACATCCAAGACAAGATCCAGATTCGCCTGATCCGGAACAGCTTCTCGGAGCGCCTTCCTCACCCCCGCGCCTGCGAGTCCATGCCCTCGGCCTTCGACGAGACGCGCACCCAACGCTGCAGAGAGTAACGTGTCGAGCCATATCACGACAGTTACTTGATTCCCGCGGTCGTCGCAGACCGTAACTTTGTGCCCCTCTGGATAATCACAACCTTCCTCGTCTCCGCCTGACACATGAAAGCCTAAGACTCCATATTCTAGCTTGGCTTTCGGTCGAAATTCGTCAGCCGCGCCCTGAACCACCCCAATGAGGGCCTCAAGCTCGGCTGTCCCAAATTGATTGACGGGCTGCTTGGTAACTTTTGACACGAGGGCAATCGCCTCTCGCGTGCCGAACTCCAGCAGAGCCTGACCCTCCAATGCATCTGTGCAGCTCAGTGTCACCCTTGCAATTGGTGACCCTTCGTAGCCCCTCTCCGCAGGACTGCTCTCTGTGATCTTCCAGGCCGCACCGGTCGTATCGCTAAGGTGTCTAGCAAGCGTACCGACAAAGTCGTTGGAAAATGAGTTGACTTGTGTTTCTACATGCGGTCTGGATTCCATCTCTACTCCTTACTCACAACCAGTTCCTGTAATCTCGAAGATAGTTGCGCCGCCTTTCTCGCACCGTTTCGAACGGGCAAGGCTTCAAAGATGTCGACATTTTCCACGGTAATCCGGCCTGGGATCCTGACTGGTGCATTCATTCTCAGAATACCTCCCGGCGCCATGGAAATAAGATCCCTAACTTTAACTCGGATCTGAGTTATGTCTGCGGCCACGACGACATTGCAATCCAGAATTCGCTCGCGAAAACTCGGACTCCTTACAAGACGCATAGTGGAAGCCTTTTTTGAATGCGCTACCTTCAAGTGCCTGAGAAGGAACCCTACAAACGATGTTGGAAGAATGATCCTAAAAAGGCCAGTCGTGTTCGCGATATTGATCTCAAATGCCAGAAGAACGAGCTTCTCATTCAACATGAATACCTGCTGAATCATCGCTGGCTTGATGCAGCGCCCAGCAGTCAGGGAGAGGTCCAGCGATTGCCAGCAGCGCTCCAGATGACTCACAATTAGTGTCGACACCGTCTGCACGATTTCTTCGTCAATCTCGGTCAGTTCGCGCTCCCTGGCTAAGCTTGTTCCCTCTCCTCCCAACAAGAGGTCGATGATCGGGTAGACAAGTCCGATATCCATCTCTAGCAATACGCTGCTTTCCATAACGTTGAGCGTGCATGGCAAGAGGTACTTACTGGAGTCTAAGCCTCCAACATAGTCCGCTATGGCCATCTGCTCCAAAGAGACCAGTTTCAACTGGAGTGATGCACCAAGATTGAGTTCAAGTGCGGTAGTGACATTGAGTGCGAATTTCTCATGCAATGCACTCAGCGCACGAGCATTCTCATTCGACAACCTCCCGGCATAGCGGAAGTTGCACGAGTGAACAGTCCTCTGCCTCCCCTGGGGATGGTTCGTTCCCCGTGGCTCCGGTGATTGTGTCTGTCCCATTTGTTCCATCACATCTGCCGTCCTAGCTGCGCAACTGCGGATCGCTGAATGCCCTTTAGGGGCCCTTGCGCAAGATCGGGCCCGCTACGGAGGTGGCCGAGGGATGCGCGGAGTTTCACCATTGCTGCTGCATGAATTTGAGAGACGCGCGACACAGCGATGCCTACCACCTTCGCCACCTCCTTCATTGTCAACTCTTCTTTGTAGTAAAGGGAAAGGATTAGTTGTTCCCTCTCGGACATCTTCGACACTTGTTCGGCAAGCTGAGCCTTCCGTTCGCCCTCCAGGCAAAGATCGAACGGGTTGTCATCGCTAGTGCTCGGGGCCGACTCGATCAAGTCCTGCGATTCGGTTCGGTCGTCGGTTGGGTTTGGGCGCTGTCCAACGAGAAAGAGGCCATCAAGTTGCATCATTGTGCTCTGCAGTTCATCGAGCCGCATGTGCATTTCAGCAGCTATCTCCTCCTCCATCGGTTGTCTGCCGAGATTTGCTTCGAGTCTCGCAACCGAGGATGCTATCTCCCGCCCCTTTCTCCGCAAGGAACGGGAGCCCCAATCCGATCTCCGCAAGCTATCTAGAATCGCGCCTCGAATCCGGAACTTTGCGAAGGTTGCGAACTGTGCATCCCTTGTGGAATCGTAGCTTTGACACGCTTCCATCAACCCTATAACTCCAGCCTGCACAAGATCTTCCAACTCAACATTTCTTGGCAGACGCTCTCGGATCCTGGTCGCAACGTAGTAGACCTGGGGCAACTCCCGCATGATGAGTTCGTTGCGTTCATCCAAGTTGTCTCCGCCTGACCGATATGCCATCTCCGCTGTTGTCATCTCGCTATGCTCCCCTTATGAGTTACATCCCAATATTCCCGCTTGGCCATTGATATTGTCCCCCGTCTGAGCGACTGTGGCACCTCGTTTGCCTTAATGTAATACCCCAACAGACTGTACCTGGGTGAGCGGTGGAATCTCTCCCGGAGAGAGCACAACGACTCTGGGCAAAAAGGGCTCTAACAGACGGCGAAGATAGTAGCGACCCGGTGATGAACACAATAGAACAGGAGGGGCCATGGTGATATCCTTGCCAAAAGTTGTACGAAGTCCTTCAAGCACGCGACGTGCCAAATTAACCTGCATAGTGTTCGATATTGCCTGGCTTGGAGGAGCATTGCACCCGCGCAAGCACTCATCCTCGATGGCCGAATCGAGGGTCACAACTCTCAATTCTCCCTGCTCATTCAAAAGGGGCCTGACTAGCGCGCGTCCCAATACGTGGCGCACTGCCTCAACTAGGGAAATTGGGTTCTTGTTGAAGGAGGAAGCGTCGACCAGCGTCTCCATGATTGTGCCGAGATCCCGAATCGACACCTGCTCGCGAAGCAACTGCTGCAATACTCTCTGAACTTCACCGAGCGTCATTAACTTCGGAATGAGCTCTTCTATTAGCTTCGGGTGAGAGTCGCTGAGTCGGTCAATCAACCTTTTGGTCTCCTGCCGCGAGAGCAGTTCGCACGCGTTTTGCTTGATCACCTCTGCCAAATGAGCCGACAGCACTGATGTTGGCTCCACAACCGCGTAGCCCGATGCAATGGCCTGTCCTTGAGTCTGAATCGAGATCCATTTTGCCGGGACATCAAAGGCGGGCTCACGAGTGTCTTGTCCAGGGATATCCGGCGGATTTGGGTTTGAACATATCGCTAGAAGGCAGTCCCTCTTGAGCTCCCAACGGGCAATCTCAACTCCCCTCATATAGACAACATACTCTCGATCCCGTAACGAGAGGTTGTCGGTTATATGGATTGAGGGAACTAGAAAGCCGAGCTGTTGCGCCAAGTTCTTGCGCATCGATTTGACCCGGCTTAACAGTTGCCCTCCTTTCTGGATGTCTACGAGTGGAACCAGACCAATACCCACCTCTACCATCAGCTCATCGAGCCTGAGGACTGCGTCCATCGGATCGGCCGCTGGAATTGGAGCACCTGCTATTGCGTTGCCTTTCGCAGCCAGGTCCATCTCTTCGGCCTCGTCCTTCAGCACCTGAGGTTGCATCTTCCATGCTGCAAGCACAAGGATCCCGGCAACACTGAAGAAGGACAGCTTGGGCAAGCCAGGAATCAACCCCAGGGCTGTCAGAGCACCGGCGGCGATCCACAACAGCCTCGGACTGCTGAATAGCTGCCTGCCGACGTTGACGCCAAGGGACTCTTTCGAAACCGCACGAGTGACTACGATGCCACCTGCCACAGAGACAAGGAGAGAAGGGAGGATTGTGACCAAGCCGTCGCCGACCGTTAGGATCGTATATGTCTTTAATGCATCCTGGAATGGGACACCTTGCTGGAAGACGCCGATCAGGAAGCCCGCAATGATGTTGATCGCCATAATCAAGATGGTAGCCAGCGAGTCCCTCTGGCTGAACCGCGCCGCGCCATCCATGGCCCCACAGAATTCCGCCTCGCGCGCCACTCTTTCCCGCCTTGCGCGCGCCTGTTGCTCGTTGATCAATCCCGCATTCAGGTCCGCATCGATCGCCATCTGCTTCCCAGGCATGGCATCGAGATTGAAGCGCGCTGTCACTTCAGCGGTGCGGACTGCGCCGTGACTGATGACCAGAAACTGGATCGCAATCAATGCAAGAAACAGGACAAACCCGACAATATAGTTGCCGCCAACCACAAACTGGCCGAATGCTTCGATGACCTTTCCTGCCGCTGATGTTCCCTCATTTCCATGTAACAGGATTCGGCGGGTGCTGGCCAAGTCAAGCGATAGCCTCAGCAGAGTCAACAGGAGGAGCAGGCTTGGGAAGACCGAGAACTGCACAGGTCGGAGGATCTGGATTGCGGTGAGAAGGACCAGAATCGAGGCCGTAATGCTCAAGGTCAGCAAAATATCGAGCATGATACTCGGCAAGGGCACGAGCATTACGAACACCATAGCAACCGCGGAGATTGGCGCGATCCATTCACCCGTCTTGCCCAACAGGGCTGTAATCTTTCCCATCATTGAGTCACTCCTTGTGGGCTGTTTCCTGAAGCCTTTCGAGGATCACCCATCTGCCCAGATGCATTCCGCGACCGTCTTTCCGCTTCGCTCCGCCGTACCTCCGCCTGTGCTCTGAAGACGAGAGCAAGTATTTCAGCGACAGCTCGATAGAGATTCGACGGGATCAAGTCGCCAATCTCGACGCTCTTGTATAGAGCTTGCGCCAGAGGGCGATTCTCCACCAGGAGGATTCCATTCTCCCTGGCCACCTGCTTAATCTTCTCCGCCAGGAGATTCATGCCCTTGGCAACAACGGTCGGCGCCGGCATGTCCATCTCATAGCGCAGCGCAACAGCATAATGGGTCGGATTCGTGACCACGACTGTGGCTGTTGCTGCGTTCTTCAACGACTGGGTCCTGCGCATCGCCCGTTGCAACTGCCTGATCCGCGACTTGATCTGAGGATGGCCGTCAGTTTCCTTGAGTTCCTCGCGCACCTCCTGCTTTGTCATCTTCATGTCGGATTCCATCTTCCTCAGGGTCAGAAGATAGTCAACCGCCGACCAGGCCAGTAGAATCAATCCTGACTTCCACATGACTTGCATTGCCATCGAACCGACCAGAGTTGCGAAGGATCTCAAGCCCAGGCTCGATGCATGGGTCATCATCTCCCAATGCTCTCGCACTGCCATTAGAGAGACCCACAGAATGGCGGCAAAAGGAACCAGTGACTTGAGCAGGCCGCTAAGTCCAATGAGGGAGAAGATTTGGCCGACTTTCGATGCTGGATTGAAGCGGTCGAACTTCAGCATCAGCGCTTCAGGGGCAAACGACAGGCCCCCTTGCGCCAACCCGCCGAGGGTCGACATGACCATCGCTGCGAGCAGTATTGGCGCGATCCAACGCAATACCTCAAATGCGCTCCAGTAGAGCACCGGTCCGTTGCTCTCCAAATCTCCCGCCCCCGCCTCGAGCGTAACGCGATACAGCGCGGTCCAGTGAGCCAATGTGGATGGCGCCATCAAGACCAGCACACTTACCGCAGCTGCAAAAGCAAGCACACCAGGCAGTTCGCGCGAGCGAGCAACCTGGCCCTGCTCAAGAGCCTTCAGGCGCCTTTTTGGTGTCGCTTGCTCAGTCTTGCTACTATCAGCCATGGTTTCTCATGAATAGAACAGTTACCTAGCGAGATGAAGAAGATGCTCGGTCTGGCCCAGAGAATTGACAAGCATTTTCTCATAAATGCCTGGCCAGTACTTGAGAGCTGAAATCAGAATCAGAAGTCCCAGGACGCTCTTGAGCGCGGGGCCCAGTAGCATGAGAGGAAGTTGCGGTGACGCTTTGCCGAGGATGCCGAGCGCAATATCTGCCAGCAAGGTCGCGGAGAGCACAGGGGCTGCAACCTGAATGCCAATGACGAATACGCCAGCAACGGCATGAAGGGCTTCGGAGACGAATGCTCCTCGGAAGTTGCCGGCGCCAGGAGGCAGGTACAGGAAGCTCTTTGCGAGCGCGCTCAGGATCCAGATGTGCACATTGAGCCGTAGGAAGATGAGGAGCGTGATCATCTGATGAAAGGTGGCGACAATGGTCGATTCAACTTGCGTCTGGGGATCGAGGATGTTCACAAGCGAGTAACCCATTTGAACGCTTAAGACCTGTCCGGCCATCTGCACTCCGTCAAAGACAATGTTCGTCGTGATCCCTATTGCGATTCCAATCACGAGTTCACTAAAGGCAATGAAGGGCCAATGACTGATGGCTATCTGGGGCATGCTCGTGGAGGCCATCGGATACAGAAGGAAGGTGAGAGCGGGCACCAGAACCGCTTTGATGCGAAAGGGAATTGCGGTGCTCCCGAGAAATGGCGCGAACAAGGTCATGCCGGTGATCCGGAAGCCGATAGTTAAGGCCACACCAAAGAGTTGGACGAGAGAGATCGTCACTGAAGCACCTTCTGAAAATTCGATACCAGGTCGATGGTATAGTGCGAGAGGTGCCGCCACATCCAGGGCATCAGGATGAAGAGTGTCCCTCCGGTGGCCAGGAGGCGTGGCACATGCGAGAGCGTCTGGTCTTGCAGGGAAGTGAGCACTTGAATGACATTGACAACCAGGCTCACAATCACGGCGGCCAGGAGTACTGGCCCAATCAGCAGCACGACTTCTTCGAGCATTGCGCGGCCTAATTGAACGACGATATCAACGTCCATCAGTTGAAACTCCGCATCAAAGAACCAATCAGCAGGTGCCACCCATCCACCATCAGGAAGAGAAGAAGCTTGAGGGGCGTGGAAATGACCACCGGCGGCAACTGCATCATTCCGACCGAGGTTGTGATCGAGGCGACGACCATATCCACCACAAGAAAGGGGAGGAACAGCACGGCGCCGATCTGAAATCCAGATTTCAGCTCGGACAGAATGTAGGCTGGAAGCAACACCCTGAAGGATAGATCGTTGACCGTTGCGGGTCTGGGTTCCTTGGCCATTTCAAGGAAGAGTGCAGCGTCCTTTTCCCGAACGTAGTGGGACATGAAGGTGCGTATCGGAACACCCCCCCGCCCGATCGCATCCATCGCCGTGATCTTTCCCTCCTGCATCGGAACCACTGAATCCCTGTAAATCGCAGCGCCTATTGGCTGCATCAGAAAAAAGGTCATAATGACCGATAAGCCAACCAGCGTCTGATTGGATGGTGTGGTCTGGAGCCCGAGCGCCTGCCTGAGAAAGTGAAATACGATAAGAAGCCGGGCGAAAGGCGTCATGCAGATCAGAATTGAAGGAATGAGAGTCAGGAACGTCAGCAGCACCACGATGGTCCACTGAGTCGATCCACCCCCGAGGCCGGTGATTCGCAGCTCGTTCGGATTGAGCTCTGCGACGCTCTGGTCGATCGGCACAACGGCAAGGAATACCGGGAAGAGGTTCGGGGACATCAGGCGATGCGCCTCTCCGGCACCGCGGAAATCTGGCCACGACGAAGCTAGTGCCGGCGCCCCCGCGAGGGAAATGCTTATGCCAAGAGTTACTGCGCGAATCAGATGGTATCTCAAATTGCGTGCCCCAGTTATGGTTCCCTGTTGAATGTGAATCATTCCCTTGTATTGCTGTAGCCGTATGCTTGAAATTGTTGATTCTTCCTTGGGGTGCCCGTGCCTGCTTGTCGCGAGCCTTTCGTCTTCAGATTGCGTGAAACTGTGGCGTGGTCAACGTCCTCGTTTCAGTGCAGGAATCGACTCCTTTAACAGAGAGCTGAACGACTTTGTTTCGTCCTGTCCTTTTGCATTCAATTGGGCAAGGAGCACCACATTGGTTGCCCCCCCTCCGACCAAGAACTGCTCGCTGTCTGTCTGAATCAAGGCGACGAACCGCTTCTCTCCAAGGGACACATTGGAGACAACTTGCAGCCGAGCGGCGCTGGACCTGGCCATCTGTTTGAGCCGCAACCAATCCAACGCTCGATAGATGAACCCTCCGTTCTTGGGCATTGCTCTCGCCAAAGGATGCGGATCCGAGCATGAAGAGGGTACGTTCCGATGAGTCGTGGACAGCAATTGGTTCATGTCTTGAGTCCTCATGACAGGTCCGTCAGGCGCACTGCAAGGCGCTCACCTACAACTTCAAATTCAGTCCACCCTACAAGTTGACCATTTACTCGAAGCGGCAGGTCACTGCTTTGGTGATAGGCCGTCTCGACGATGGTGCCTTGGGTGAGCCCTAGCAGATCCCGCACTGTGAACCTGACCACGGGAATGTCCAATGCGAGGGTACATGGCAGCCAAGGCAGGAGTTCGTATGGGTCTCTCTCCTGGTGCCTTTCCAGTAGCAATGGGCCTGCCCCGGGATTTGCCTCCACCGTGGGTGTCGCACTGTTGATTGCCGTGTTCATGTCCCCTGCGTCCTTGAATGCTGATGCGAAGCGGCTCATACGAGAGCGCCCTGGATTCTCCAGGAACGCATGAGGTCTCAACAACCGCCCAAGTGCTTCTACTGATTGCCAACACTGAATGCAATTGGTGGACCGTAGTCACACGGCCGGGAGATAAATCGCCAGCGCCGGCGAGCAGCAGGTCACTAAAGGGTTGTGATAGAGGAAGATGAGGAGTCTCAATATTCTCCCGTCGGCCTGCGGAAAAGACCCGGGAGGTCGGATTGCCTGGTGCTTGTGAGGACGATATGAGAGCTTGGGACGGATTCTCAGCCCCGCCGCCCAGCGAATGTGCCCGGCGGCGGGTTGCTAATGCGGTGCTAAGAAATTCGGAGACGATCGCTTATTGAATCATGGCGAGAGTTGCCTGTGAGACTTGGTTGAAGGTTGTAATTGATTTGGCATTCGCGCCATAAGCCTGCTGGGCTACAATCAACCTTGCAAACTCGGTGGCGATATCGACATTGGATCCCTCCACCGAACCTCCAACGACCGTGCCACGTCCGCCGGTGCCGGCTATCCCGATGACCGCTGCTCCAGAGGCCACGGTCGCCTGGTAATTATTGCTCCCTGCGTTTGCCAGCCCTTGGTTGTTTGCAAAGGAGGCCACAGCAACCTGTCCGAGGGCAAGGGTCTTGCCGCTGGTAAAAGTGCCTTCGATAGTGCCATTGGGCTGGATGGCATAGCTGGAGAGGGTGCCGCTGGCAAAGCCGTCTGTCGTTGTGGCGCTGGTTGCACTCGGCGAAGCGGTTTGAGTGATCGTCGGATTGGTCGCGGTACCGAAGGGCCCGGAGAGGATCAACGGCGAGGTGGCTCCGTCGGCAAGAGTTGGAATGCTGATCGGAACAACTCCGGTCGTGGAAGCCAGAGCTCCTGAACTGCTGAAGTTCAGCGTCCCGGATCCAACCGTTGTAGTGGCTCCGGTTCCACCAGTGATATCGGCGGAGGGGATCGTCACAGCAAAAGTCCAGGTGTTGGCTGCGGTCTTCGTATACGACACGGACAGGGTATGCGCGGATCCAAGCGAGTCGTAGACTGTGAGGGAGCTGCCGGTGGCGAACCCACCGATTGCGGTGTCCGAATTCAGGTTTGCCGTGATCCCGATCAAGGTGCTGGCAACTGGCGGACTGGTCAGGCCGAGACCAACCTGCAGAGGCTGGAGGGCGCCCGTCGCATTCACAACGCCGTTCACCGCACCATAACCAAGCAGCAATTCACCGCTCGGGGTGATCAGTTGGCCAGCGTTATTGTTTGTGAAGTTGCCCGCCCGGGTGTATTCCGGTAGGCCATTCGCTCCTCGAGTGACAAAGAAGCCGTCACCCAGCAGGGCCATATTCGACTGAATATTGGTCGAGCTGATATTGCCCTCGGTGAAATTCGAGTCCGTTGAAGACTCGGCTACGCCGAATCCCGTCTGCATTGGATCCCCGCTGCCATTGGTGGCGTTGGCCTGTGAAAACACATCGCTGAACGTCAGGTTTCCGTCCTTGAAGCCCGCTGTGTTCATGTTAGAGAGGTTATTTGAGATGGTCTGGAGCAGCTCTTGAGCCGCGTTGAGTCCGGAAAGTGGTGTTGCGAAAGCGCCCATTACTTGCCTCCTAGTGAAGTATTGTTGGTTCCAGCCAAGCTGATGCTTGGAGTGTTAAAGGAAGGGTTGATCGAAGCTTCTGGAGTCCCGGCGTTTGCCAGTTTCAGAGGCATCAATGTGTTTGGGTCAAAAGGCAGTTGGTGAGAGCCAACTCCCGCAGACGGCGGAAGCGCACCTGAAAGGTTGGCTGCGGCAGACGCGGTGGTAGCGGTTACGGGCGTCGAAGTGGCTGCACACGAAGTCCTTAGACCACCCGTTGCAACTGGTGAGGCGGCAGTCAGTGCCTGGTCGATACTGACGAGCTGTCCCAACTGGCTCAACGAGATCATTTGGCCTACCATGGCGGTCGAGTCCATGGGCGCGGTGGGATCCTGATGCTCCAGTTCCTGCGCCAACAAGTTCAGGAAGGTGGCGCCAATCCCAGCGCCCGTGCTTCCGGACTGGGTCGTGCCGCCAGTGCCTGTTGCCGCACTGGCTCGTGCGTTGGCGGGGTTGCTGACAAAGACGGTGCCGAGAGTATTCAACGTTGGTGTCATTCCATAGTTCGCAGAAGCTGGATTCATCGTGACTTCTCCTGTACGCCTGAATTGCCTTTAACTTCTTCACACCCTGACATCAAGGCGGAGATAAGTCGTTGTACCGCTTGTCGATGCCGAGTGGCCGGCTGACAACGATGTGACTTCAGCAAGTCCTCTGCCGGTCTTTCCATTCGTCGGGCAACCGACATTCTGTCTGCCGCTCCGTGCTTGACTCGCATGGCTGTCAGACATGCCGCCGGATATGGCAGAACCCTGCCCGCTCTTGTCTCCATTGACATCAATCCTCACTTCCAAGGCTTGACCGCTGCCCAGCCGGCTCTGCATATCCGGAAGATGTGTGGCGAGTGCTTTGGCAAGTTCGCTGTGATTTAGCACGATCTGAGCAGAGACCATTTCGCGGGTGGCGGATGTGCTGATTGAGATGTTGCCAAACTCGGCGGAACGCATCCCGAGACGGATC
>Ga0302322_100005030_pt1 | contig 11560 bp, 7 predicted proteins | sample Fen_T0_2_FD_203757 | JGI IMG/M metagenome (GOLD analysis project Ga0302322, IMG submission 203757) | Peat permafrost microbial communities from Stordalen Mire near Abisko, Sweden - Fen_T0_2 | ecosystem: Environmental > Terrestrial > Soil > Wetlands > Permafrost | place: Sweden: Abisko... | reverse complement strand
TTGAGGGCGAGGATGCAGCCGGCCGTCCACACTCCCGCGCACCACGCCGAGAGTTGCCAATGGAGGGGAAGCGTCAGGTGCACGACGGCCCCTGGCTCCAGGGCGTACTCGTCGCGCAGCGCATTGGCGATCTTGGCCGCGTGGTTCTCCAGCGTGGTCGCGGACAGTTCCACTCGTTCGCCGCGCGAGATGTCCATGTAGGTGACCAGCGGGCTGCCCGGGTTCGATCGTCGCCGATGCTGGATCGCCGACCAGATGCCGCTCATGGCGCCAAATGTAGGTGCCGCCCATCCACCGACCCGGCTGTGGCACCCTTGGCCGGTGACCGAAGCCGTGCTCCTCGTTGGCGGGCAGGGAACGCGCCTGCGTCCGCTGACGATCAACACCCCCAAGCCCATGCTGCCTGTGGCGGGCGTGCCTTTCACGGTGCACCAGATCACGAGGGCTCGCGATGCAGGCGTCACGCGCATCGTGCTCGCGACCTCCTACCGGGCCGAGGTCTTCCGCGAGTTCATGGACAGCGCGGATCTCGGCATCGAGGTCGTGATCGCGACCGAGGACGAGCCGCTGGGCACGGGTGGGGCGATCCGGCATGCACTGCCGCACCTGCAGGGCGGCCCGGACGACTCCGTGCTGATCTTCAACGGCGACGTCCTGACAGGAGTCGACATCCGTGGGCTGGTCGATCACCACCGCGACACCGCAAGTGACGTGACCTTGTACCTCACCCCGGTCGAGGATCCGCGCGCGTACGGCCTCGTGCCCACCGACCACGCCGGACGGGTCACGGCCTTCCTCGAGAAGCCGAAGACCGAGGAGGAGATCGTCACCCAGAACATCAACGCGGGCTGCTACGTGTTCCGTCGCAGCGTCATCGACTCGATCCCCGCCGGTCGCTCAGTGTCCGTCGAGCGTGAGACGTTCCCGGGCCTGCTGTCCTCGGGCGCCCTCGTGACCGGCGTCGTCGACAGCGGGTACTGGCTCGACCTCGGCACGCCCCTGTCGTTCGTCCAGGGCTCGTGCGACCTGGTGCTCGGGTCGGCGCCGTCGCCCGCGGTCCCGGGGAAGGGTGACTTCCTGGCGCTTCCCGGCTCGACGATCGCCGACAGCGCGCAGGTGCACGGCGGCACGTGCATCGGTCGCGGTGCGGTGGTCGCGGACTTCGCGGTGGTCAATGGCGCGGTCGTGTTCGACGGCGCGGAGATCGGCGAGGGTGCGCACGTGATCAACAGCATCGTGGGTGCCGGAGCGGTGGTCGGCGCAGGCACCGTGCTCAACGGCGCGGTCATCGGCGATGGAGCCCAGATCGGCCGCGGCAACGAGCTGCTCACCGGGGTACGTGTGTGGCCGGGGGCCCAGATCGCCGATGGCAGCGTCCGGTTCTCCTCCGACGCCTGACGATCGAGCGGTGCCGGACGCTTCCAGTGAGCTCGAGTCGCCCTATGCCGTCGACCTCGGTGCTGTCCTCGGAGTGTTCGTCCGTGGCCGGCACGACCCGTCGTGGCGCGCCGCGCCGGACGGCTCGTGGTGGTGGTCCACCCGCACCCCAGATGGCCCAGCGTCACTGCGCCTGACCAGTGCTCACGCCGGCAGGGTCGCGGCAGCGGCGTGGGGTCCCGGCGCGCACTGGGTGGTCGACGACGTTCCCGTCCTGCTTGGCTTCGATGACGATGCGAGCGGATTCCCGGACCACGAACTTCCTGAAGTCCTGCAGGAGCCCTGGCGCCGGATGCGCGATCGATGGCGGGTGCCGAGAAGCCGACGGGTCATGGAAGCGCTCATCGCAGCGGTCTTCGAGCAGAAGGTCACCGGGATCGAGTCGCGACGGGCCTGGCGCGCCCTGCTCGTCGGCACCGGCGACGCTGCGCCGGGTCCTGCACCCCCGGGGATGCGGGTCCTGCCGGAGCCGCGTGAGCTGCGGTCGGTGCCCAGCTGGCAGTGGCATCGCTGGGGTTCGCGACCCCAGCAGGCGGACACCATCATGCGGGCCCTCGCGGTCGCCGGCCGGGTTGAGCAGTGTGTCGACCTGCCGGCAAGCGACGCCCGTCGCCGGCTGATGGCCATCGACGGCGTGGGGGAGTGGACCGCCGCCGAGGTGGGGGCGCGCGCCCTCGGAGACGCGGATGCGGTGTCCTTCGGCGACTTCCACCTGGCCGGCCAGCTCGTCTACGCCTTCACCGGTCGACGCGACGGCACGGATGCCGACATGGCACTCCATCTGGAGCCGTTCGTCGGCCATCGACACCGGGTCCAGCGACTCGTCGAGCTCTCCGGCATCTCGAGGCCGGCTCGGGGTCCGCGAGCCTCCGTGACCGATCACCGACGCCGCTAGAGCGGCGGTGGGTGGTGGTCGTATCGACAGCCTCGCGGTGAGCGCCAGGTGCACGAGCCGTCTTCTCGGCTTGCGGTGATGTGCCAGCCGGCGTGGGTCTTGAGCTGGTGGTGCCGGGTGCACAGCGCGCCCAGATTGGCGGGGCTCGTGGCGCCGCCGTCGTCCCAGGCCTCGGCGTGGTCAATCTGGCACTTCTCGGCCCTGCGGTTGCAGCCCGGGAACCGGCAGGTGCGATCGCGTGCCACGAGGTATCTGCGCAGCGGGTCGGGGATGTCGTAGGTCGTGCGGCCGTAGTCGAGCAGGTGCCCGGTGACCCGGTCGGTGACCAGCCTGCGCATCGTCATGGCGACCTTCGGGTCGGCCAGCAGGTCGCGCACCACATCGGCACCGACCGGACCTGCGCCGCGGATCTCCGCCGCGCCCCCGACGCCCTCCGCCAGATCGAGCAGCGTCGGCAGGTCGACGACCACGTCCAAGTGCGCCCGCACCCGCGGCGCCGCCTCGCCTGTGCCGGTGGAGTCAACGCCGTCGCCACCGAGCACCAGTGCCGCGAGTGCCGCGGCTCGCTTCTCCCCGATGCTCAACGTGGACTCCGACGCGTGCGCGTACGCGTCGAGATGCGTCATCACGGCGTGCGCGTCCTCCGTGGCCATCCTCGCGATGAGCACGCTGATCCCGTCCAGTTCGTCGGTGACGTGGACATCGCGGTGGCAGCGGGCCTGCAGCCGGCGCCTGCGCTCGCCGTCCGCGTCGATTGCCAGCACGGCACGCCGCGCGGCCTGCCGCGTCGCGGCCGCCGTCGACCGCATCGCGGTCGGCAGCACCCTGCGCTGCAGGTCCGCGCACGCGGCAGTGAACTCCGCATCCGCGGCCGGATCCGTCAACGGCCCCGCGAAGGCGCGGGACTGCATCGCACCCGGCAGGCGCCGGGCGTGCTCCGCGATGACGGACACCTGCGACCACGAGATGTCGCCGGCCCCCAACGCCGCGGCCGTCTCACAGAGCGGACCGTGCAGGAGCCTCGCGATGTCCAAGCGGTTCTGCGTCGCCTGCGGCGACCACCGCAACGCAGCAGCGATCTCCTCCCTCGCGGCGTCCTCGACCCGGATGAACCGTTCCTCGTCGGTGCGCGCATCCCACAGGAGGTACTCATCGACCGTCCGCGACGGAGAAGCAACGGCCACGAGCGCCTCCGCCTGGAGCGCCTGCAGGCGCGCGATCTCCCGCTCCAGGCGGATCACCGTGTCGATCGACATGCGGTGACCCTACGACCTGGGTCTGACACTCGATCATCCGAAAACCCATTAGCCGCAAGGGCTATCCACAGTCCGTCAGCGGTAGTCGATGAATCGCCGCGTCTCTCGTTCCGGTCGGGTCGGCGGCGGCCCCGCAGCCCTGCCGACGGCGATCGCGCCGAGCGGCTGCCACGCTTCGGAGAGTCCGAGTCGATCGCGGACGACCGCGGGGCAGAACATCGTCGACGAGATCCACGCCGATCCCCAGCCGTCCGCTGCGAGCGCCACCATGAAGTTCTGCACGGCCGCACCGCCGGCGACCATGAAGAGATCCCGTTCAGCGACGTTGCGCTCCGGATCGGGGTAGGTGTGTGCCGAGTCGGCGAGGTCGACGAACGGAAGCACGATGCACGGCGCGTTGCGCAGGACATCACCGCGGCGCAGGCGTCGGTCGATGGACTCGGATGAGAAGCCATCGCGAGTCGCCAGGTCGAGGCGCCACTGCTCGGCCATGGCATCCAGCAGTGCGTCGCGCTCGGCGGCATCGCCGAGCACCACGAACCGCCATGGCTCGCTGTGATGCGGTGCGGGAGCGGAGATCGCCGCAGCCACGGCGCCGTCGATAGCTGACGGCGGTACCGGCCCTTCGGTGAAGCTGCGCACGGTGCGTCGAGCGAAGGGCGCCTCTCGCCTGCCCCGCTCGATCGCCTCGCGGGTCCCGAGCGTGAACAGGTCCTCTTCGAGCGGGCGCACCATCGAGCTGGCGCCTGCACCGTCATCATCGAGCACGTACGCGCCCAGCCCGCGGACGACGGCAACAGGGCTCCCGTCGATCTTGCCCTTGGCCAGATCCGCAGCCGCGGCGACCTCATCGGCGATCGCCACGATGGTCATCTCGAGGGTCCGTCCGAACCCGTCAACGCGTCCGGTGTGGTCGTCGAGCGGCAGGACTCCCGCGCAGCCGATCGCGACGTCGCCCACGCCGAGTCGCCACGGGCGGCCCATCGTGTCGGTGATGACCACCCCGACGTTGAGCCCTGTGGCCTGACGGACCCGTGACCGCAGTGCTCGCGCGCTGGCATCAGGGTCGACCGGAAGGAGGACGACCCTCCCGTCCTCCACATTGCTCGCGTCGACTCCCGCTGCTGCGAGCACCAGGCCGTGTGCGGTCTGCACGATGCGGGTGACGCCCCGCGGGGTCTCTCGGGTGGCCACCACCCGGACGGTCTCGTCGTCGATCGCCCCGTCGCGCGAGGCCGCCTCGACCACGCGGCCCTCCGCCTTGGCGACGATCTTGCTCGTGACGACCAGGATGTCGCCGTCGGCGAGTCCTGCCTGCCCGTCCGGCCACCAGACGCTGCTCGCTGCGTCGAGGATGGCGGCGGCGATGTCGTCGCCGGGCTGCACCCGCCCGATTCCGTCGACCGTCGTGACGACATAGGTCCGCGAAGTCATGGCGACGTGCGCACCTGCTCCGCCATCGCCAGGCACTCGGCGGCAATGGCGGCGCTCGCCGGCACGTCGGTCATCATCGCGGGGATCGCGCGGCACGCGATGCCCAGTTCGCCGATGCCGTCAACCGCATCGGAGTCGACGAGATCGACGAGCCATGCATCGATCAGTCCGCCGTCCTTGCGGGCCCCGTAGTGCTGCGCGACGGCGCGTGCGCTCGTCTCTACGCCGATGGCGTGCAGGCATGCGTCGGCCATGCCGCGCACCGGGGCACCTCCCACGATCGGTGACACCGCCACCACGGGTGCCGATGTCTCGCGCAGGGCGTCGGCTACGCCAGCCACCTGCAGGATGGTGCCGATGGAGACGACCGGGTTGCTGGGCGGCAGCAGCACGACGTCGGCGTCTCGGATCGCGGCCAGCACCTCGGGACCGGGCTTCGCGGTCTCGATACCCACGATGGTGAAGCCGTGCGCCGGAAGGCCGGCGCGATAGCGAATCCACCACTCCTGGAAGTGGAGTGCGACGCGCAGCGGCGCCCCGTCGGCAGCCGTGGCACCTGTGGGGTCATCGACGATCACGTGCGTCTCCGCGCGGTCGTCGCTCATCGGCAGCAGCCGCACGCCCGGCCGCCAGTGGTCGCACAGTGCCGCGGTCACGTCGGTCAGGGTGTATCCGGCAGCCAACGCCTGCGTGCGGACGAGGTGCGTGGCGATGTCCTTGTCGCCGAGCCCGAACCAGGTCGGTTCGACGCCGTATGAGGCCAGCTCGTCCTTGACGGTGAACGTCTCGCCCTCGCGTCCCCAGCCGCGCTCCTCGCTGATGCCGTTGCCAAGGGTGTACATCACTGTGTCGAGGTCGGGGCACACCCGCAGCCCGTGGACCCAGATGTCGTCGCCGGTGTTCCCGATGACCGTGATCGACGAGCCCGGGTGCAGTTCATCGAGGTGGGCCGCGAGTCCGCGCAGGAAGCGCGCGCCGCCGATGCCGCCGGCCAGGGCAGTGATGCGCATCGGGTCATCCTGTCAGAAGGGGTCGCCGGCACTGCCGTGCGCAATCGGGGAAGCGTCGACCGAGGCGATGTGGTCCAGCGGGGGTGGCGCAGCGCCGCTTTTGCCCCGCCGACCCGCAGAATGTCGCCATGACCGACGGTCCCACCGGCAACGAGGCTGCGCCCGAGCCCCCGGCGACACCCGCAGCGACGCCCGTGGATTCCGAGTCGCACACGCAGCCGATCCCGATCGTGACTGAGGCGGCGGCACCGCAGGTCGATCCGCAGCCCGAGCCTCCGGTGGCCGACGCACCGCCGATCACACCCGAGCCCATTGCCGAGCCGACTCCCGAGGAGCCGGTCGAGCCCGCTGCCGAGGAGGGGACTGAGCCTGAACCCGTTGTCGAGCCCGCTGTCGAGCCGACTGAGAACACTGCGGCGGAGCCGGTCGCACCCGAAACCGTTGCCGAGTCCGCCGTCGAGCCCGTGCCCGCCACCGCAGACCCGGCCCCACCCGCTCCCGCGGCCGTGCCGCTCATCGCGGCCGTTCCGGCCTCGCACGCCGCCCGCCGCCGGCGTCGTTGGCCGTGGGTCACCGCCCTGTGCGTCCTGCTGGTGCTGATCCTCGCGGCCGGCGGCTCGCTGTGGTACATCAGCGGCCTCATCGGATCGGGTGCCGCCATCGACCGGGGCGGCCGGCCCTTCCCTCTGACGGTGCTTTCCGCCGGGGACTCGTCGATCACCTACAGCGGATCGACGGGGGGCTGGGATGACCAGGGGCTGAGCGGCGTCGCCACGGTCGAGGGTGGATACGTCCAGACCGAGTCTCCGTCATCGACGGGCCAGGGCGACGCCACCACCACGACGCGCAGCGTGCTCAAGCAGGTGTTACCCCCGGCCCCGGCGGGCGGGCAGGCCGCCGCACTCGATCCGTGGTTCTTCCCGCAGAACCCGGCCGTCGGCCTCGGGCTCGAGTTCCAGAACGTCGTGTACCCGAGCCCCGCGGGACCCACCCCGGCGTGGTTCATCCCCGGAACTGGCAGCACCTGGGTCATCTTCACGCATGGGCGTGGGGCCACACCCCGCGAAGGGCTGCGCATCGCCAGCATCGTGAGCCAGCTCGGCTATCCGATGCTGCTGATCAAGTACCGCGACGATCCCAAGGCTCCGGTGGACGACGGGCTGGGCAACTTCGGCGCCCGTGAGTGGCCCGATCTCCAGGCCGCCGTGCAGTACGCGCTCGACCACGGCGCGAAGAAGGTCGTGCTCACCGCGGCCAGCATGGGCGGCTCCGTCACGCTGGCCTTCCTCCACAACTCGCCGCTGGCCAGCACCGTCGTCGGGGCCTTTCTCGACTCCCCAGCGACGGACTTCGGGGCCATCGTCGAGAGCGGCGCCCAGAAGATGAACCTGCCGGCCTTCGCGACTGCCGCGGGTATGAAGGTGGCTGCCCTGAGATATGGCTTCGACTGGGAGGCGACCAACTACACGCCGCTCGCCGGCACCTTCACCACGCCGATGCTCATCGTGCAGGGGACCGCGGACACCTTCGTTCCGGCGAAGGTGGTGGAGCGCTTCGTCGCTGGGGCGAACCCCCAGACCGTGTCCCTCGAGGAGTTCCCCGGCGCCGGGCACGTCATGTCGTGGAACGTCGACCGGACCAGGTACGAGCGCCTCCTGACCGAATTCCTGCGTCGCGTGGCACCGGCGTCGTAGGGGGAACGACCGGCGCGACGCGCCGAGCACCTTTCCGGCAAAAGGGGAGGTAGGGGTCCTCGTCCGAGGTTTTCCCGCAGAAAAAGTGGGATTGGTGCCCGAAATGTCCATCTCCCGCTTGACTTGAGCAAATCACACCGATGTAATGCGTTGCCAACGGCGTTTGTCGTGGTAATGGGTGGGCAGGGTCGAGGAGGTTCCCGCGTGGCTGACATGGTGCTGGTGCCCTTGTCCGACGTCGAGGAGTTGGCGTGGCAGGAGCGCGCCCTATGTGCACAGACCGACCCGGAGGCGTTCTTCCCCGAAAAGGGCGGAAGCACGCGCGAGGCGAAGAAGGTCTGCCTCTCGTGTGACGTGCGCGTCGAATGCCTGGAGTACGCGCTCGGCCAGGACGAGCGATTCGGCATCTGGGGTGGGCTGTCCGAGCGCGAGCGTCGCCGCCTGAAGAAGCGGGCCGTCTAGCCGCCTGAGGTGTCAGGTCGCGACGGCGCGGGTGAGCGCCCGCCGATGAGGCAGCACGTACAGTGAACCAGTGATGGACGACGACGCGGCCGGCGACGACACGCGCCCCTCCTCTCAGGCCGAGGAGCCCGTCCACGATCCCTTGGACGACTGGGGTCTCGATGCCGAGGACGACTTCTCCGGCGATCCCGTGGATTCTGGGGACTTCTCCACCAGCGCCTACGGCGCACCTGACGACGTCGAGGCGCCCGCCGATACCCGCACGACCGAGTGGTTCAGCCTCGAGGACGATTGGTCCGACGAGGAGCTGCCGCCCGCGCTGCCTCGGCGCGACCATCACGTGACCGCAGTGGTCGTCAGTCATGACGGCGTCGTGTGGCTGCCTGCGGTCCTCACCACGATGGCCGCCCAGTCGCGCCCGATCGACGCGGGGATCGGGGTCGACACCGGCTCCCGGGACGCCAGCGCGAATCTGCTCGAGGAGTCCTTCGGCGCCGATCGCACTCTCGTCGTCGACTCCACGACGGGATTCGGCGAGGCCGTCCGCGCTGGCCTTGCGCATCTCGAGCGCCCTGTGCACGAGCCGTTCGAGCCCGAGCGGGTCGAGTGGGTGTGGCTCCTACACGACGACAGCGCGCCCTCGCCCACGTGCCTCGAGGCGCTCCTCAACACCGCCGACGACAACCCGAGCGCCGCCATCCTCGGCCCGAAGATCCTCGGCTGGCACGACCGTCGGCTGCTCCTGGAGGCGGGCGTGACGGTGACCGGCTCGGGCCGTCGCGTCACCAACCTCGACAAGCGCGAGCACGACCAGGGTCAAAAGGACGGCGTGCGCGACGTTCTGGCGGTGAGTTCCGCCGGCATGCTCATCCGGCGCGATGTCTGGGACCGGCTGGACGGCTTCGATCCCGCCCTCCCGCTGTTCCGCGACGACATGGACTTCTGCTGGCGTGCGCATCGCGCGGGCGAGCGGGTGCTGATCGCCACCGACGCCGTCCTCCACCATCGCGAGGCATCCGCGCACGGCCGGCGCGCCGACGACCTCGCGCCCCGTCCGCACCGCGCTGACCGCGAGGCAGCTGTCCACGTCCTCCTCTCGCAGGCGTCCACGATCACGGGTCCGTTCGTGGCCTTGTGGCTCTTCCTCGGTGCCCTGGTGCGGGCCGGGATGTACCTGCTCGGCAAGGACGTCGCCGCGGCTCGCGACGAGGTGGGAGCGGTCCTGGCCGTCGCGCTTCATCCCTCGCGACTGAGAGCCTCGCGAGCACGGATCACTCGGACCGCGGTGGAGCCGGCCAGTTCGGTCCGACCCCTTCGGGCCAGCACCACGCAGCAGATCGGCCACGCCCTGGAGATCGTCGGTGGGGTCCTCACCACGAGCGGCGCCAGCGAGACCACCGGCTCGGTGAGCGCGCTCGACAGCGGTCCGGTGGGCGACGACGCCGACTACATGGACGACGGGTCCGCGGGGCTGCTCCGGCGCGTCCTGCTGCGCCCGAGCGTGCTGCTGGTGCTCGGGCTCGTGGTCATCGCCGTCGCGGGGACCCGTGGCCTCTGGCTCGGTGACGGCGTGCTGCAAGGCGGTGCCCTCCTGCCGTCGCCGGCCGGTGCGAGCGATCTCTCGGAGACCTATCGTCAGGCCTGGCACGACGTCGGACCCGGCTCGATCATCCCCGCTCCTCCGTACCTCATGGCGATCTCGGCCGTGGCGTTCGTGCTCCTCGGCAAGGCACCCGTGGCCGTCACCGTCCTGCTGCTGCTGGCCATTCCCGTCGCGGGCTGGAGCGCCTTCTTCTGCCTGCGCGGGCTGGTGTCGAGCACGTCCTTCCGGATCTGGGCCGGGGCGGCCTATGCGCTCCTGCCCGCGATGACCGGAGCGGTCGCGTCCGGCCGCATCGGCACGACCATGGTCGCGATCGTGCTGCCGTTCGCCGTCAGGTCGCTCGTGCGCATCTGGCAGTCGCAGGGAACTGTCCGCCGCTCCGCCGGCACCGCGATCCTCGTCGCGGTGGTCCTGTCCGTTGCACCCGTTCTGTGGATCGTGCTGGTGCTCGCCGCGATCGCCGCGATCGTGTTCACCTGGCGCACCCAGGGCACGCTGGACCGCAAGGTCATCGCCCGGCTGGCCATCGGACTGCTCGCCCCGCTGCTGCTGCTCATGCCGTGGACCCTGTACCTGATCACGCACCCCGTCCTGTTCCTGCTGGAGCCCGGGATCAACAGTTCGACGATCACCGACCCCGGACTCAAGCCGTGGGACGTGCTGCTCCTGCATCCCGGTGGCCCGGGAATGACCCAGATCTGGGTGACCCTCGGCATCGTCATCGCGGGATTCGCCGCGTTCTCACGACGTGACCGCCTGCGCGTGATCGTGCCTCTCGGCGTCCTCGGACTCCTTGCCCTCCTCCTGGGCCTGCTCCAGTCGATGTTCCTCGTGACGCCGCCCAGCAGCACGGAGGCGCTGCGCCCCTGGCCGGGCCAGGCCACGCTCCTTCTGGGGCTGGCGATGATCGCGGCCGCAACTGTCGCCATGGACGGCCTGCGGGCGCAGATGGCTGGTTCGAGCTTCAGCCTCGGACAGCCGATAGCGGCGGTCGTGGCCGTGCTTGCCGTCCTTGCACCGGTGCTCACCGCCGTGTTCGTCGTCATCGGTCTCGAGAGCGTCGTGGTGCGTGCTCCACTCGCGCAGGTGCCGGCCTTCGTGGCGGCCGACTCCGAGAGTGCCCAGGCGCCACGGTCTCTCGTCATCGATGACGACGCCGCGGGCCGCGTGCGCTACTCGCTGCTCAACGGTCCCGGTCCGCTCCTCGGCGACGCGGAGACCAGTCCGCCGGAGTCGGTGTGGGCGCAGCTCGATCCCTACGTCGCGGCGATGGCGTCAGGTCGCGGAGGCGACGAGATGGCGGCGATCGCCGGGTATGGCATCCGGTACGTCGTGCTGTCGCCGGGCAGCTCGCGCGAACTCATTCCGACCCTCGACGGCGAACCGGGCCTCCGCCGACTCTCGAGTTCGCACGGAGAGGTGCTCTGGCGGGTCGCCGGGACCACCTCGCGGGCTCGCGTGGTCGACGGTGACAAGCAGACGCCGGTGGGTCTCGCACCGGACGGCACCGTCGGTGCGAGTCCGTACATCAACCAGGCGATGCCGGACGGCAAGGGCGATCGCACCCTCGTGTCCGGGGCGACCCAGGATGCTGGATGGCGGGCGTTCGCCACCGACGCCAGTGGCAATCGACAGGATCTTGCGCCAGTTGCCGGGCCCGGTGTCATGAGCTGGGCGCAGGGATTCACGCTGCCCGGCGGCACACCGACCGTCACCGTGAGCTTCGACGGCAAGGTCCGTTCGTGGTGGATGTGGTTCGAGCTGATCGC
>Ga0302322_100005028_pt1 | contig 11563 bp, 7 predicted proteins | sample Fen_T0_2_FD_203757 | JGI IMG/M metagenome (GOLD analysis project Ga0302322, IMG submission 203757) | Peat permafrost microbial communities from Stordalen Mire near Abisko, Sweden - Fen_T0_2 | ecosystem: Environmental > Terrestrial > Soil > Wetlands > Permafrost | place: Sweden: Abisko... | reverse complement strand
GCGACCGTGAAGTTGGCGACCGCGGCCCCGGACGGCGTGAACCGCAACTCGGGGTCGTTGGTCAGGTTGCCGATGATGGTGATGACGGTCTCGCCGGCCATGGCCTCTCCGTTTCCTTGCCGGGTTCCTCGCCGGGTCTTCCTCGCCGGGTCGAGCCCCCCGCCGGGGTCAGCGGGCTTCGGGCCGGATCAGCTTGGTGCGCAGAATGGACTCGCTGAGGTTCAGCTGGCGGTCCAGCTCCTTGGCGAGATCCGGCTCCGAGGTCAGGTCGACGACCGCGTAGATGCCCTCGGTCTTCTTCTTGATCTCGTAGGCCAGCTTGCGCCGACCCCAGATGTTGACGTTCTCGATCGTGCCCCCGCCCTTGCGGACGACGTTCAGGAACCGGTCGAGCGACGGGGTGACGGTGCGCTCCTCGAGATCGGGGTCGAGGATGACCATCAGTTCGTAGTGACGCATGCGTGAACCCACCTCCTGCGGTCTTGGCGGTCACGGTCTCTCCGTGACAGGAGGGCTTGCGTCCCCGGGCGGCCCGGTGGCCGTCGACGGCCTGGGTGCCCGGAACGGGTAGACAGTAACCGAGTGCAGCCACGATGCCGAAATCGGTCGTCCACAGGCGGGTGCGGGACGGGTCCGCACCCGCCGGACGGTGGACGACGCCTGTGGACGACGGGTCTGACGAGCCGGGTCAGACGAGCCGGATCACCAGCGCGTCGGGGCTGCCCTCGAAGCCGCCGCCGTGCGGGTCGTCCACCCCGGCGCTGCCGTCCACGGGCACCCGGACCGGGTCGGCGAGCGGGTCGCGCATCGCCTTCACCGCCCGCGTCATGATCCAGAGGATCCCGCCGTCCCGGGCCAACATCATGATCATGTAAACGGTGGCCGGGAGGCCCTTGTTCGGGTCGCTGCCGGCCGCGATGTAGAGCCAGACGCCGACGAAGTACACCAGCTCCGTCGTCGCCCAGATCAGGTGGTCGCGCCACCGCAGCCCGGCGAGCGCGATGAGCGGCAGCAGCACGAGCCCGGCCTGGACGGGCACGGACTTGGTCACGAGCAGGGTCCCGCCGACGGCGAAGAGCGCCAGGTGGGCGAGCCGCGGCCGGTCCACGACGGCCAGGCCGAGGAAGACGGTCGCCAGGCCCACGAGCACCAGGGCCACGACCATGCACATCGTCGTCGTCGTGGGCCCCAGCCCGCTGCCCCGGTACCAGACGTGCTCAAGGACCCCCCACACCTTCAGCTTGTCCGGCTGGCTCTGGGCCACCAGGTGCGGGACGAGCCACAGCGAGCCGTACCCCGCGCCCGACGCCCGCCACGTCTTCAGCGCGTCCGGCAGGCCCGCCGACCACCCCTGGATCAGCACCAGCCGCACGGCCAGCCAGGCGAGCACCGCCGGCAGGGCGAACAGCAGGAACGGCCGCGACCGCCCGGTCCGGACGGCCAGCACGAGGACGGCGAGGATCACCACCGACACCACGGGCCGGGTGGCGATGCCCAGCCCGAGCAGGAGGCCGCCGAGCAGGGGTTGGCGGCGGCTCCAGGCGAGCAGGGCGAGGGAGAGGAACGCGACGGCGAGCAGGTCGTAGGAGATCAGGCCGCCGGTCACGAGCACCGGGGAGAGCGCGACGTGCGCGGCGTCCCAGGGCCGGCGCCGCGACGCCGCGGCGATCGCGGCGACGGCGACGGCGAGCGCCGCGGCCAGGAGCACGGCCGAGGCGTCGAAGAACGTGCGCGCCGGGCCCGCCCCCTCGCCGCCGCCGACGGCCCTGGACATCACCCACATCGCCGCCCCCGCCAGGGGAGGCTGGCCGAGGCCGCCGGGGCCGAGCACCGAGACCAGGGACGGCGCGTCGTGCCGGCCCAGGCCGGCGCTGCCGTAGAGCACCGGGATGTCGCTGTAGCAGGCGTGCCAGAACTGGTCGGGGCTGTTCCACCCCTCGTTGCGGCAGTGCTGCTTCTCCACCAGCGCGAGCCCGAGCGTGAGCCCGGCGAGCAGGGTGAGGACCATGGTGATCCACAGCAGGCCACCGCCGGGCCCGAAGCGGGCGCGCCCGAGCGCCATCCGCCGTCCGGCCGGTCCGCCGACGACGTTGCTCGCCTGGCGCACGATCGGGTCGGTGCGGCTCGGCCGGTCCAGGACGGCGACGGCCCGGCCCGCGGCCCGTGCGCCGAGCGCGATCCCCCCGGTCGCCGGCGGAGCGGTCACATCGGGCAGCGCCACCTCGACCGGGTCGATGTCGAGCCCGCCCACGCCGGCGACCGACGTCCCTCCGGCGACGGAGACGCCGGAACTGCCGGAGCCGTCAGGGACCGAGGTGCCCGACGTGTCCAGGACCGAGACGTCGAACACCGAGGGATCGGCGGGCGTCACCCCGGACGGCGTCACCCCGGACGGCGGCGGCGCGGCGCCGGGATCCGGATCCGGTCCGTCGGCGTCCGGACCGGGGCCCGGGGGGGTGTCCCCCGGGCCGGTGACGTCGGAACTCATGGTGACGCAACCCCCTGACCCGGCGGGCTCTGTTGCCCGCCGTTCCCGCCGCCGTTGTTACCACCGCCGGTGGGCGCGCCGCCACCGGCTCCGCCGTTCTGACCGCCGTTGTTCGGATCGGTACCGGGCTGACCGGTCGCCGTGGGCTGGCCGGGCTGGTTCTGCCCCTGGTCGCCCTGACCCTGCCCCGGACCGGTCTGGCCGGGACCGCCCTGACCCTGCCCGTCCTGCCCCTGACCAGGCAGGGACGGCGACGGCGAGGGGGTCGTCTCGACCTTCGGCGGCGGCGGGTTGAGCACCTCGCCGATGTCCGCCTCCGCCGGGAAGTCGACGACCGGCATCCCGTTGGTCGCGCTCTGCATGAACTTCACCCAGACCCGCAGCGGGTAATCGCCACCGGCCATCGGCCCCTTGCCGAGCTCGCCCCAGTCCTGCACGAAGAGCTGCTTGTGGGTGTCGTCCTCGGTCTGCCGGAAGATCGAGACCGCGGTGGAGAGCTGCGGGGTGAAACCGACGAACCAGGCGGCATAGGTGTTGCGCGAGCCGGTGTCGCCGACCGTGCCGGTCTTGCCGGCGATGGGACGGTCCAGCTTGCCGTTCGCCCACTTCGCCGTGCCGTTCTTGACCACCTGTTGCATGGCGGAGATCGCGTCGGCGGCGACCTGCTCGGTGAACGCCTTCTCTGGGGCGTCCTTGTGCCGGTAGACGACCGTGCCGTCGCTGCGGACGATGCGGTCGATCACGTGCGGCTTGGCGTGGAACCCCTTGTCGGCGATGGTCCCGTAGGCGCTCGCCATGTCCACGGTGGAGACGGACGCGTTGCCGAGGGTGTTCGAGATCTCCGTCCCGACCACCTCGTTGCCGCCGGACTTCTCAGGGATACCGGCCCGCAGCGCAGCGTCCCGGGTGTGCTTCGGATCCACCTTCTCGTTGAGCTGCGCGAACACCGTGTTGACCGACTGGGCCAGGGCCTGCTTGAGGTCGATGTAGCCGAAGGGCGCCTCGTCGGCGAAGTTGGACACGGTCGTCCCGGCGTACGGCTTGGCGTAGTGGTACGTCTTGACGCCGTTGATGCGACTGGCGAGCGCGATGCCGTTCTCGCCGCTCTTGTCGTCGCCCTCCAGCGCGGCCAGCAGGGCGAAGACCTTGAACGTCGACCCGGCCCGCGGCCGGTCCTGGCTGGCGGCGTTGAAGAACCGCTTGCCGTCACCGCCGTAGATGGCCCGGACGGCGCCCGTCGTCGGATCGATCGAGGTCAGGCCGATCTGGGTGCCTTCCGGCCAGTTCGGCTTGCCCTTGACGGTGCGGGGCCCGAGCGTCTGCTGGACCGATTTCACCGCCTGGTCCATCAGGTCCTTGTCGAACGTCGTGTAGATGTTGTAGCCGCCGGTGTCGATGTCCTCCTGCTTGAACCCCAGCGACGACAGCTCGGCCCGCACCATCTGCTTCAGGTAGACGGTCTGGTCGTCGACCTGGCCGCTGCGGGCCACCTGGGGCTGGTAGGGAATCGGGTCGGGCATCGCGGCGAGCTTGCCGTCGCGGTCGGCCTGCGAGATCACCTTGAGCTGCACCAGGCCGTCGAGCACGTAGTCGTACCGCTGCTTGGCGAGGGCCTTCCGCTTGGCCTTCGTCGTCGCCGAGTCGCTCGACTGGGGCTCGTACTGGCTCGGGCCGTCGATGATGCCCGCCAGGTAGGCCGCCTGCTGCAGGCTGATCGTGGCGTCGGGGTGCTTGGGGTCGAGCGTGGCGTTCTTGCCGAAGTAGGCGCGCGCCGCCGCCTGGATCCCGTACGTACCGCGGCCGAAGAAGATGGTGTTCAGGTACTCGCCGAGCAGCTGGTTCTTGTCGGTCTGGTTCGCGATCTTTATCGCGATGAAGAATTCTTTGATCTTGCGCGAGTAGGTCTGCTCGTTGGTGATGCGGCTGTTCTTCACGTACTGCTGGGTGATGGTCGACCCGCCCTGCAGGGGCTTGTTCTGCAGGTCGTTCCAGGCGGCGCGCAGGATACCGACGGGCGAGATGCCCCGGTTCTCGTAGAACGTGCGGTCCTCGGCGGACACGACGGACATCCGCACCCACGACGGGATGTCCTCGATCTTGACGATCGTCCGGTTGCCCTCGTCGACGGCGAACCGGGTGATGACGCCCTTGCCCTGGCTGTAGAGCACCGTCGACGTCTGCGCCTGGGTGACCTCCTGGACCGGGGGCACCACCGTCAGTTGGTACGCCACGAGCAGCGCACTGATCATGGACAGGACGAGCACGATGCCGGTGCCCGTGAAGAGTTTCCAGGACGGGATCCACCGCAGGACGCCGGTGCGCCCCGCCCGGGGGAGGTCGATGAACCGGCGGCCCTTGCGGGGGGCCGGACCGTCGGGGCGCCTGCGCGCCCGCGGTCCGCCCGGCCCGTCGGGTCCACCGGGGCCGCCGGGCCCACCCGGTCCTCCGGGACCGCCGCCGGGGCCGCCGGGTCCCTGCGGACCACCCGGCCCCGGGAACCTGCCCGGTCCCCCCGGTCCACCCGGCGGGAACGGCCCGGGGGGGAAGGGCGAGCCGCCACCAGGGCCGGGGACTCCCGGCTGCCGGTAGCCCTGCGGCCCGCCCGGACCCTGCGGCCCGCCCGGGCCCGGCCGTCCGTAGGGACCCGGCCCGTAGGGTCCGCCCGGCGACGGCGCGTAGGGGGCGCCGGGGGACGGCGCGCCGCCGGGCCTGGCCTGCGAGGACGGCGGGAACGGGCTGCCCTGGGCCCGGGCGGGCGCCGCCGCCGGGAACGGGTCGGCGCTCTGCCGGGGCTCGGGACCGCCACGCGCCGCCCGCCGCGACCGCCGGCCCCCGTCCGGGGACCCGCCGTCGGGCCGGCCGCCGTCGGGCCCCGGAGCGCCGTAGGGCGCGCCCTGCGGCGGCCCTCCGTACTGCGGCGGTCCCCCGTACTGCGGGGAGCCGCCGTACTGCGGGGAGCCGCCTGGTTGCGGGGGCCCGCCCGGCCCAGGGGAGCCCGGGGCCTGGTGCGGGCGCAGCAGGGACGCCCCTCCCGCTCCCGGCGGCGGGCCGGGGGCCACGGGCCGCGTCGGCGGTGCCGGCGCCTGCCCGGGCCGGTCGACCGGCGGGTACGGGCCGACGTGGTGATCCCTGCCAGGGCCGCTTCGTCCTGCCACTGTCCTTCGATCCCTTTTCCGTCGACTCCCGGAGGCCCGTCGACCTCCGGGCACCGGCTCACGCCGGCGGGTGCACGGCGGCGCTGCGACCGCCCGCCCAGTATGGGCCGCTCGGGTGCGGGTTTCTCAAAGTCACTGCTCAGCGTGACTCATACCCCGCCCGGATGTCAGCTGGACCACTTCTGGTTGCGCTGCGTTCGCCGTCCACCTATCGTTCGGATGTATCGCCTCGATACATCTCCTGGATGTATCGAGCGCTCACTATCCGCTGTCGGAGGAGGTGCCGATGACCCGCCGCTCCGACGTCCTGGAGCTCGCCGTCCTCGGCCTGCTCCACGACGCCCCGATGCACGGCTACGAGCTGCGCAAACGCCTCAACGGCCTGCTCGGAGCCTTCCGGGCACTGTCGTACGGCACCCTCTACCCCGCGCTCAAGTCCCTGCTGTCGCAGGGGCTCATCCAGGAGATCAGCCCCGACGACGGGACGACGTCCGTGCTCGCCGGTCGGCGGGCACGCATCGTGTACGAGCTGACGGCGGAGGGCAAGGAGCGCTTCCAGGCCCTCGTCCGCTCCCCCGGGCCGGCGGCGTGGGAGGACGGGACGTTCGACGTCCACTTCGCCTTCTTCTCCCGCACCGACGCGGCCTCCCGGCTGCAGGTGCTGGAGGGACGCCGGTCCCGGCTCCAGGAGCGGCTGGACGGCGTCCGCCAGTCCATGACCCGCACCCGGGAGAAGCTCGACAGCTACACGCTGGAGCTGCAGCGCCACGGGCAGGAGTCGGTCGAGCGCGAGGTCCGCTGGCTCACCGAGCTGATCGACACCGAGCGCGCCGGGAACATGACCCACCTGCGCGACCCGGACAAGGGCTTCCCCGGCAAGGACCCCCCGCAGTGACCTCACCACCGGGGGCCGCAGCGCCCCCGACCCGCTCGGTCAACCACCGTCCACCAGCACTCTACGCAGCCAAGGAGCAAGGCATGGGTTCCGTCCGTGTGGCCATCGTCGGCGTCGGCAACTGCGCCTCATCACTCGTGCAGGGGGTGCACTACTACCGCGACGCCAATCCGGAGAGCACCGTGCCCGGCCTCATGCACGTGCAGTTCGGCGAGTACCACGTGCGCGACGTCGAGTTCGTCGCGGCGTTCGACGTGGACGGCAAGAAGGTCGGGCTCGACATCGCCGAGGCGATCAACGCCAGCGAGAACAACACCATCAAGATCTGCGACGTGCCGCCCCTCGGGGTGACCGTCCAGCGGGGCCACACGCTCGACGGTCTCGGCAAGTACTACCGCGAGACGATCACCGAGTCCGACGAGGAGCCGGTCGACATCGTGCAGGTCCTGCGCGAGACGCAGGCCGACGTCCTGGTGTCCTACCTGCCCGTGGGCTCGGAGGCGGCCGACAAGTTCTACGCGCAGTGCGCGATCGACGCCAAGGTCGCGTTCGTCAACGCCCTCCCCGTCTTCATCGCCTCGGACCCGGTGTGGGCGAAGAAGTTCGAGGACGCCGGCGTCCCGATCGTCGGCGACGACATCAAGAGCCAGGTCGGCGCGACCATCACCCACCGGGTGCTGGCCCGCCTCTTCGAGGACCGCGGCGTGATCCTCGACCGGACCTACCAGCTCAACGTCGGCGGCAACATGGACTTCAAGAACATGCTCGAGCGCGACCGCCTGGAGTCCAAGAAGATCTCCAAGACCCAGGCCGTCACCAGCAACATGGACCACGAGATCAGCGCCCGCAACGTGCACATCGGGCCGAGCGACTACGTGCAGTGGCTGGACGACCGCAAGTGGGCCTACGTGCGCCTCGAGGGCCGCGCGTTCGGCGAGGTCCCGCTGAACATGGAGTACAAGCTGGAGGTCTGGGACTCCCCGAACTCCGCGGGCATCATCATCGACGCCATCCGCGCGGCGAAGATCGCCAAGGACCGCGGGGTCGGCGGCCCGGTCATCCCGGCGTCCGCATACCTGATGAAGTCCCCGCCGGTCCAGATCGAGGACACCGAGGGCCGCGTGCAGCTGGAGGCGTTCATCCGGGGCGAGTGACCCCGACCGCGTCCCCCGATTGTCTGATCGTCCCGAATCGCATGATCACGGCTGGAGTGTGGTCCGGGACGGTCAGGCGTCGGGGGACTGCTGCTTCCACCAGGCGAGGAGGGCCTCCACGGCCTCGTCGCGGGGCAGCGGGCCGCGTTCCAGGCGCAGCTCCTTGAGGAACGCCCAGGCGCGGCCGACGTCCCGGCCCGGCGGGATGGCGAGGATCCGCATGATCTCGTTGCCGTCCAGGTCGGGCCGGACGGCGTCCAGCTGCTCCTGCGCCACGAGCTCGACGATCCGGCGCTCCAGGTCGTCGTACGCCCACTCCAGCCGCTCGGCCTTGCGCCGGTTGCGGGTGGTGCAGTCGGCCCGGGTCAGCCGGTGCAGCCGGGCGAGCAGCGGCCCGGCGTCGGCGATGTAGCGGCGCACCGCGGAGTCGGTCCACCCGGCGTCCCCGTAGCCGTGGAACCGCAGGTGCAGCTCGACGAGCCGGCTCACCTGCCGGACGGTCTCCTTGTCGAACCGCAGGTCCTTGAGCCGGCGCGACGTCAGCTTGGCCCCCACCACCTCGTGGTGGTGGAAGCTCACCCCGCCCCCCGCCTCGAACCGCCGCGTCGCGGGCTTGCCGACGTCGTGGAACAGCGCCGCGAGCCGGAGCACCAGGTCGGGCGCGGGCACGTCGCCGTCCGGGCCGTCCTCCAGGGCGATCGCCTGGTCGAGCACGGTGAGCGTGTGCTCGTAGACGTCCTTGTGCCGGTGGTGCTCGTCGACCTCCAGGCGCAGGGCGGGCAGTTCGGGCAGGACGACGTCGGCCAGGCCCGTCTCCACGAGCACCTCCAGCCCGCGGCGGGGCCAGCGGCCGACCAGCAGCTTCTCCAGCTCCACCCGCACCCGCTCGGCGGCGACGATCCGCAGCCGCTCGGCCAGCTCGCGCATGGCGACCAGGACGTCGGGACCGGCCACCAGGCCGAGCTGCGCCGAGAACCGGGCCGCCCGCATCATCCGCAGCGGGTCGTCCGTGAACGACTCGGTCGCCGTGCCCGGCGTCCGCAGCACCCCCGCGACCAGGTCGTCGAGGCCGCCGTGCGGGTCGACGAACGTCATCGACGGGAGCCGCACGGCCATCGCGTTGACCGTGAAGTCGCGCCGGCGCAGGTCCCCCTCCAGGGTGTCGCCGTAGGCGACGAGCGGCTTGCGGGAGTCCGGGTCGTACCGTTCCGTCCGGTACGTCGTCACCTCGACGACGACGTCGCCGCGGCGGGCCCCGATGGTGCCGAACTCCTTGCCGATGTCCCAGTGGGCATGCCCCCACCGACGCAGGATGCGCTCGGTGTCGTCGGGGCGGGCGTCCGTCGTGAAGTCCAGGTCGGGCGCCCGGCGGCCGAGGACGGCGTCCCGGACCGGCCCGCCGACGAGGGCGAGCTCGTGGCCGGCGGCGGTGAAGAGCTCGCCCAGCTCGTGGACGGCTGGGTCGAGCTGGAGGAGGGCGGCGGCGAGGGCGCGGCGGGCCTGCTCCACCGACCCGCCGAACGGGTCGCCGGCTGCGGGGCGGGACGTTGCGGACACGGGGTGCAAGCCTGCCAGATGCCGGGGCACCCCGGCTCCCGCCGGGCCGTCGCCGGCCGGTCGGGCCGTCCGGGGCCGCCGGGCCGGTCGCGACCACGGGTTGTCGTTACAGTGACGGCATGCCCCGGCCACTTCGCGCCACGCGCGCAGCGCGCGGGGGTCGTGGTGCCCGGCGGCCGGGCCCCACGGTCGAGGAGACGTCGGCGGGCGGGATCGTCGTCGACCGGGCCGGGGAGCCGCCGCGGGCCGCCGTCATCGCCCGGCTGAACCGCGCCGGCCGGGTCGAGTGGTGCCTGCCCAAGGGGCACCTCGAGGGCGGCGAGACGCCCGAGGAGGCCGCCGTCCGCGAGATCGCCGAGGAGACCGGGATCCTGGGCACCGTCATCGGCTCGCTCGGCACGATCGACTACTGGTTCTCGGTGGAGGGCCGCCGCGTGCACAAGTGGGTGCACCACTACCTGCTGCTCGCCGTGGGCGGCCAGCTCAGCGTGGAGGGCGACCCCGACCAGGAGGCGGTCGACGTCGCCTGGGTGCCCCTGCCCGACCTGGGGGCGCTGCTCGCCTTCCCGAACGAGCGCCGGATCGCCCGCGAGGCGACCACCCGGTTGGCGGAGACCGCATGACCGGCGCGCCGCGCCGGGCCACGCGCCGTCGCGGAGCACTGCTCGCCGCCGCCGTCGCCGTCGTCCTCACCGGGCTGCTCGTGACGGCACCCGCGACAGCGGCGGCGGCCCGGGCTCCGGGCGCCCCGCGGCCCCCGGCGGCGCCCGCGGCCGGCGCGACGCCCGTCACGATCAGGATCACCAGCGTGAGCGCGCCGTCGCTGGGCCCGCACACCCAGCTCACCGTGACGGGCACGCTGCGCAACACCGGCCGGACGGCGCTGACCGGCGTGCGGCTCGCCCTCCGCCTGGAATGGCAGGCGCTGCTCACCCGCAAGGACCTCAACGCCTGGCTCGCCGCCCAGGCGCCGTTCGAGGGGACCCCCGGCGCCGTCCAGGAGCACCAGAACCTGCCGCTGCCCCTCGTGCCGAACCAGGAGCAGAGCTTCTCGATCACCATGCGCGGCGACTCCGCCCAGCTGCCGACCACGGCGAACGGCTTCGGGCCGCGCGGGATGGCCGTCGACGTCCAGCAGGGCGGGCGCCGGCTGGGCATCGTCCGGACGTTCACCGTCTGGAGCCCGTCCGCGACGCCCCCCACCTCCCGGCTCGCCCTGCTCGTGCCGGTCACCGCGGGCCGCACCCCGCTCGACCCCGCCGGTGACGGCGCCGTCCCGCCGTCCACGTGGGCGGACGACGGGCGCCTGAGCACCCTGCTGGAGGCCACCCAGGACCGGGGCTTCACCTACGCGCTGGACCCCTCCCTGCCCGCCGCGGCCCTCGCCGCCCAGTCGCCGGCGGCGCCGCGGCTCAGTGCCCGGACGGCGCAGGCCGAGGGCAACGCACCGAGCTCGACCCCCGCACCGGCCACCGGGAGCCCGTCGGCGACGGCGGCGACGGCGGGGACGGCGACCGCCGCGAGCGCGTCGGGCTCCCCGACCCCCTCGACGTCGCCGAGCCCGTCGTTCGACCCCGCCACCGCGGGCGAGGCGAAGGGGTGGCTCGAACGGCTCACCCGCGCCGTCCAGGGCCGGCAGACCGTGCCGCTGCCGTTCGGCGACCCCGACGTCGCCTCGATCGCCCACTCCTACCAGCGGTCCGGTCGCGAGCTGCGGGCCCTGGACCTCGCCGAACGGACGGGGACGGCGGCGGGCCGCCAGGCCCTCGGCGCCACCTTCGGCGGCGGCGGCCTGGTGTGGCCGGCCGCGGGCCGGGCCGACGCCTCGACCGCCGCCCTGGCCGCCCAGGCACCGGGACGGGTGCTCGTGCTGCCGTCGTCCGGGATCACCGCGAGCGGCACGACCGCCCCGCCCGTCCACGCCCTGATCCCGGTGTCCGGCGGGACCGCGGAGACGCTGATCGCCGACGACACCCTCTCCGCGACGGCGGGCGCCCTCGGCGGCACCGACGCGACCCTCGCCACGCTGCGCCTGCTCGCCGAGACGGCGGCGCTCGCCGCCACGGCCGACACGCCGGCCGTGGCGGGCGCCGCGACGCCCACCCCCAAAGCGACCCCCAAGCCCGCCGCCGGTGCCGGGGCACCGGTCGCGCTGGCGACGCTCCCCCGCGACTGGGATCCCGACGCGGCGACGCTGCAGAGCTCGCTCAGCGCGCTGCACGCCGCGCCCTGGCTCAGCCTCACCTCGGTCGGGACGGCCCGGCAGGTGCCGGCCGTCACCGTCGACCGGTCGCGGCTGGTCCGCCCCGCCCCG
>Ga0302322_100005027_pt1 | contig 11563 bp, 7 predicted proteins | sample Fen_T0_2_FD_203757 | JGI IMG/M metagenome (GOLD analysis project Ga0302322, IMG submission 203757) | Peat permafrost microbial communities from Stordalen Mire near Abisko, Sweden - Fen_T0_2 | ecosystem: Environmental > Terrestrial > Soil > Wetlands > Permafrost | place: Sweden: Abisko... | reverse complement strand
AGCGTATTGCGCGGCTCTTTCAGGACCGGGCGCAGTGCCGTGCCTATGCGTTCGAAGCGCAATGTCGTGCCGTGATCGGCCTCGGTGAATTGCTCCAGCATCGGGCCGTTGCATAGGGACCCCAATTGCGGATTGGAGATGTCGGGGTCGTAAAAAAACGCCTCCAAGCGGTCATCGGCGAAGGCACGCGCCTTTTGCCGCAATCCGAAATACAGTCCGCAGGTTCCGGTTGGCGGCCGCTTGCCCGCGGCCGCCAATATCTTGCTCAATGAACGCTGCAGGCGGCCGTTCCAGCCGACGTCGACAATTGCGTGCGCGACGCCGTCAAACATGCCTTCCTGACCCAGATAGTCGAGCACCGTGTCGCGCAGAGCCCTGCTTTGCGCCAGCATCGCATCACGCAGTGGACTTGTCGTCATGCAGGCGCGCAGGCGTTCCTGCAGTTCGGCCGACAACGCCGCGTCCGGGTTGAAATCGCGCGCGCCGGAGTCGGCCAGTGCCGCCACCAGGAGCGATGGTTCAAGAGTCAGCCGTGCGGCGATCTGATTCAGGCTTGGCGCTGCCACTCCGGCTTCGAATACCCAGTCCCAGTCGAACTGGTCCACTTCGGCTATCGCGGCCGGATGCCAGGCCTGCCGCGATGCGTGGAGGTAGCGCAATTCGATGCCGTAGCGACGCTCCGCGTCCAGGGCGCGCGCGATGCCGAGCAGGATTTGCCCATCGCGCGCCAGAAAGTACAGGCGCTTGATGCAGAGCGCCCGCGCGCGTTCGAGCACCCAAAGAACGAAAGCCGTGAGAACCGGGCCGATCACATCGGCTCCGGTGCGCCAGATCGTCGCCTGCTTCCCGATGCCTTGGCTGGCCTCGGATTCAAAGGGTGATTCGAGGCGCGCCAGCCGCATGCTGCCGGCGTACAGGGACGCGGCGCGTGGCGGCACGATCGCGGCGGCGGCGATGCGCGCCTCGTACCGGTTCAACGCGGCGGCGGAAAAGTGTTCCGCCCGCAGGCCAAGACGGCGCGGCACGATCACGTCGGCGCGTAGATTGTCGCCTATGTGGGTCAATTTTTCGGGCGCCGCGCCGGTGTTGTGGAGCACCTGCGCGAACAGCCGCCCGCCGGCTTTTGTGGCCCGGCGTTCACTGGACACGAACAGCAGGTCCTGCGGAAATATCCAACCCTGGCGCCTGAGCGAGAGGCGCAGCGCCTGCGCCGGCAGATACATGTCGGAGACGAATACCACTTCCCCGCCGGCATCACGCCATCGTTCTATCCGTTTCCGGAGCGACGGCACCGGTACATGGGTCCCGGTTTCAACCGCAATCTCGATTTCACACGCCTGGAGCCGCTGCTGCGCCGACCATCCAGGTTCCAGGTCGTTATAGATCGCGGGCAAGGAGACTGCTTCAGGGTTGTTGCGCCAGAGCCGCGCCTCGACGGCCATGCGCCGCTTGACCCACTCGGCGGGCGCGATGGAAAGCAATCCCGCGCCCGCCAGGACGTCGGCCACCTCGGCGAATACGTCCCCCGGTCGCGCGTAGACGCGCGTAATCAAGGTGTCGAATACGTCCAGGGACAGCAGTGCCTTGCCACCGGCCATCAGCGGACTCCCGCTGCGACAAACCCGCGCAGTGCCATGCGTTCGGGCCGGTCAAAGAATCCGGAGGCCAGGGCCAAACTAATGGCTGCTCCACCAATCAGCGCGATCTGTAGCAACAGCCAGTTGGTCGGCAGCCCCCAGCGGCGCGCCCAAAGCAGCAGCCCGGAAAGGACCAGGCTGATCACCACCACCCGCAACATCGCCGACCATGGCGCGACATAGGCGAGCCCGAGCGCGCGTACGCCGCGCATGACGATCCAGGTCCCGAGTATTTCCTCGACACAAGCCGCGCCCACCAGGGTCAGCGCGCCCTGCCCCAGGGAGAAACCGGCCATGCAAAGGGGCAGGATCACCAGCGAAGCAAGCGCGGTGCGGGTGAGCAACTGCGGCTGGTCCAGTATATTGGCAATGGTGCCTATCAGCAGCCGGTGGCTGCGCAGGATCAGGGTGCATGCCAAGCCCACCACCAGCCAGTACGCATCCGGGTATTTTCCCGTGCTTACCAGGCCGATGAGAACATCGCCATAAGCGGCGAAGACCACAAGAATCGGGCAAAGGGAGATCAGGCTGAGCTTGTAGATCAGGCTGCTCAAGCGTTCCAGCCTTGCAAAATCGTGACCCTGCGCGTACACCGAAATCATCATCGGGCGCAACAATCCCAGCAGCATCTCCACCGGCTGGTAGCGGCGTATCAACTCCGCCAGATTACGCGCGAACCCCAGCATCGCCGTGGTGCTGGCCGGGAGAAACAGACCCGCCACCAACAGCAGCGCCTGCGGGCTGTAAGGCTGATTGAGGACCAGGCTGGCATAGTTGTGCAATGCCATATGGCGCATCTGCGCGCCCGTCGGTAGCGTGCCGCCATCCCGCGTGCCACGGGGCGTACCCAGGGAACGCAGGTGGACTGCAAGCAGCGTCAGCGCGATCAGCAACCCGGCGATCGACGCCAGCAAATCAAAGTGCGCAACCCGTCCCAGATCAACGGCGCCGTCGGCAAGCGCCAGACTCGCGGCAAATACCGCGTTGCGCACCAAAAGCGAGACTTGACTCTGCGCCTGAAGCAGCAGCGGATCAAAAATAACGCCAAGGATAAAGCGCAGCATACCCTCGGCGCACAACACGTAGAGATAGATTTGCGCAATCTGCCTGAACTGCTCCACGTGCGCCTGCCGCAACAATTCCGCGAGCAGGAGCGCGCCCAGCGCCGCCGTAGCCAGCAGGCTGGCGACGCGATATAGGCAGAGCCGGGTTATCAGCCGGCGCAAAGCGAGCGCATCGCCGCGCTCCCGAAGTTCGGGAAGGTAGCGCGCGCCGGCCCAATCCAGTCCGAAAGTGGAAAATGCGATGGCCAGTTCCAGCGCGGCGATGATCGACACATAGGCTGCGTATTCCGGTATCGCCAGGGATCGGACGATCAGGGTGAAATTCATCAGCCCAAGCAGGGCCGAAGCCACTTTGCCGGATCCAAAATAGACCAGCCCGCGCTTGAACCGCCTCGCGGCGTACGGCGACTCTTCCGCCATCTCAGCGCGGACCCAGACTGACCGGCGCCGCTGCCGCGAGCACCGCCCGATACACCACGGCAACACGCGCGGCAAGCACCGGGTAGTCACGCTCGCGCGCCACGTATTCCGGCCCGCGCGCGCCCATGGCGCGCGCCCTGCCCGGCTCCATCAAGAGATCGACAATCGCGTCGGCGAACGCAACCAGGTCGTACTCGACCGCCACGCCGGCGCCGCTCTGCGCCAGGACCTGCTCCTGATCGGGAATCCGGGTGGCGACCACCGGTATGCCCAGCGCCATGTATTCGAGCGCCTTGGTGGGTGAGGACACGTCATAAAGAGGGCCGGGCGGGATCGCCGACAACCCGATCTCCGCCGCCTTGACATAGCGCCATGCCTGCTCGGGAGGAACCCATCCCAGCCAGATGACCGAACCATGGATACCGATCCGCGTTGCCTCGCGCTGCAACCATTGCACATCGCCGGGTTCGCTGGCGTCTCCAGCCAGGACGAGCAACACGCGCGGAATATCGGCTTTCACGCGCGCCAGGACATGCAGGAGAAAATCAATCCGGCGCACGCGATCCAGCGCCCCCAGATACACCAGCACCCGGCCATTTACCAGCCGATGGTCGCTGGCCGGCTCGATGGCTGCGGCGCGCACCTGCGCCAGGTCCACGCCCATCGGCACCGCCGTCATCCGCTCGCGGCGGACGCCTCGCTCGGCTATTACCTCCAGCATGCGCTGGCTTTGCACGAATACGTGGTCGGCGTGCCGCGCCACGACCCTGTAGAGAACGAAGAAGCCGAGTTTGCCGCGCGCCAGGCCCGCCAATCGACGCAGCGGACTGAAGCCAAGGGACCGGGTCCGCGCCATCTCCAGATGGCCTTCGGGAAAGGGAAACGACATCCAGTAGATGAACTTGATGCCCCTGATTCTCGCGATCATCAGGCCAATGAATCCGATGAACACCTGGTCGCGCACCTGGATCGCATCCACATCGCGGCTGTGGCGCAGCAGAGCGCCACAGTGGAAGCATGCGGTCCGGATAAGTCCGGCCAAGCGGCCCGCCCGTCCGACGCGCCTGACGTGCAATGCTCCCGCGGGCCAGGCAGCACCGGCCGCATCGTCGCCATGCGGACCCGGTCCGCGCTGGTCCGGCCTGCCTGGAGTCGATTCCGAGATAAGGTCGGTGCGCAGCCCGAGCCCGGCCAGATAGGTCCCGAACAAGGCCTTGACGTCGGGCCGCTGTGGCGGAAACGAATCGCGCATGGACAGCAGAATCTTCATGCTCCCCCGCGTTCCGGTGGAGTGGAAGCATCCCGCCGGTTGGCGGCGGCGCCAGACCGCTTGTGCCAATAGGCAACGTGGCCGAGCAGCAGGCAGATCAGCAATTGCAGGGCGGAATTATCGACCGCGTCGCGATTGTAGGGCAAGGTGATGAGGATGATCACCAGCGCTGTCGGCACCGCGCGGATTACCGCCGCATGCAGGGGCGGGATGGTCGTACGTTTGGCCAGGCGCAGAGCGGCGACCGCGCCGGCCGCCAGGATAGCTACAAACGAGACCAGGCCGGCCAGGCCCAGGTCCCACAGCAGGACTGTCAGCGTCGAAGTATCGAGGCGAAACGAGTAGCGCTTGGCGGCGACGCCCACGCCGATGGTCTCGCTGACTCGACTGGCCGACGGACCATGGCCAAACAGCAACAGATCGGCGCCACGCACCGAGGTCTCGCGCCACCATATCAGGGGGGCCGCCAGGCGGCTGACTTCGCCGGTGCGGTAGTTCACCAGATTGTCGCTGGTGTCGGCGCGCAGCACATATTCCAGGGCCCCGCGCGCATCCGATGCCTGCCGGTCGGAATTCACCCAGTACATCTGCTGATAAGCAACGAAGAGCAGGGCGAGCAGGCCGCATGCGCCGGCCAGCGCAGCAAGACTACCGAGAGGATTCCTGACCAGGCGCCCGCGCAACAGGCCGATGATTGCGATCGGCAGCAGCACGAACACCACCTTCACCTCCGCCAGAAGAATTGCCAGGAAGGCCGCTCCGACCACCGTGAACGCGACGTAGCGGCCGATGACTCGCGCCTCCAGCAGCACGAACGCGATCAGAACCGCGATCACTTCGAAGACGGCCAGCGTACCGCTTGCGCCGCCGCCGTCGATCTTGCCACCGAAGGTGCCCACCACTGCATCCCAGGAGATGCCGCCGCGGACGCTGTTGGCGTTGTTGGCGGCGACGAAGAAATGCTGATATACGGCAAATGGCAGTTGGACCACCGCTACCCAAAGGACCGCCCACCAGATATGTTCGAGCACCTTCTTGTCCATGCGCGCCATCGAAAGCAGCACCAGCACGCTCCAGATGAACACAAAATTCTTGGCGCCGACCAGCACAAACATGACTGGCGTGCCGTTTATCGCCACGGACAAGCAGAAAATCGCCAGGAAGGGCACCAGCGCACGCACAAACAACGGCGTGCGGGGTGCGGCTGCCTCGCCCGGCCGATTGCGCTGCAATGCCTCCAGCGGCAATTTGAGAAACAGGAGCATGCAAATCATGTAGGGCAGCCAGAACCCCTTGTCGAACGACAGAAAATAGCTGGCCAGGCCGACACCGATGAAAGTCAGCCAGACGAGCAGGCCGATCACCAAGCGGGAGGGCACGAAAAGGAAGCCCAGCCCGAAAACCGCCCCGAACAGCAGGAGGTCAATTTGCGTCACGCCCAGCGCGAGCACCGCACCGGCCAGAAAAGAGACTGCCAAAAAAGCGCCCCCCTTGGCCAGCCAACGGCCAACGCGCGGCAGGTCGGCCATTAGCCTGTCGCCTACGCGGGGAAGCAGCGCGCTGCTGTGCATCGGGCGGCCGGCGGCTAGCATAAATGGGTCAACTTCTCTCAACTCAGTCAGCCGCGGTGGTTTGGCGATTCGGCCTACCCCGATTCCGGCAATATGGTCGCGGCCCGTTTTGGATAACTCTTGAAGGCGTCGCTTTTCGGAACCAATTCAATGAATATTCGCGCCTATTCGGCCACGTCGGACAGTGGGCCGATTTGACTCACCGCATAAGCATCGTTGCTGCACGCGGCCAGGGGAAACCGGCTGCGATGCCGGCCAGCGACGCACCGAAATCAGTCTACTGAGAGAATATGACTGACGCGTTGCAGCGTTTCGCAGCGCATTGACCGAGCTGCCGCTTGTATCTGTCACCGGTCACGACCCGGCTTGCGCCCTGGTTGTTGACGTCCGTGCGGACTTTCTTGCGCTTCAGTCCCCGCGAGGGTCAAGCACTTCTCATCCGCGCGATGCCATTCGGCATATGACTCGGTAATCTCGGCGTCACGATGCCGATGCGAGAATCAGGACGCCAGCAATTTCGCCCGCCACCTGGCTTCGATCGCACGGTTTGCCCCGTTGCGCGGCGTTCCAAGCACACCACACGACGCCCCGCGGATTACCGACACCTCTCTATACCGGCTGTTCCGGCCTGGCCCATGATCCTGCTTGTCCATCGCGTAGCTCACGCCCTGTATCGATACAGGATTCCGGTAATTCCACGAGCGCTTTACGCTGTCAATCGCATATTGTTCGGACTGGTGCTGCCGCCATCGGTGGGAATTGGTTCCGGCACGCTATTGGGCTACCAGGGCTTGGGCACGGTCATCCACGCACGCGCGGTCATCGGCCGCAATGTGCTGATTGGGACCGGCGTGACCATAGGCGGCCGCAACGGCTTCCATGAAGTACCCAGTATCGGCGACGGCGTGGAGATCGGCAGCGGCGCGAAGATTCTGGGACCCGTGACGATAGGCTGCAATGCTAAAATCGGCACCAACGCGGTGGTCTTGATTGACGTGCCGGCCGGCGCCACGGCAGTCGGCATACCGGCGCGACTGACGCGCCGCACTCCTGCGCCGGCCCAGCGCGGACTTGCCTGACTGGCCCCAATGGCGCTCGAAGATCAGCTCCACGGCCTGCTGGGCCGCTACATCGCGGCGCCGCAATGGCTGCGCTCTCCACTGGGACTGGGCTACCGCCTGCTCCCGCAGGCGCTGCGCCATGGCGCCGGGTATGCCGCCTTCGCGGCGCAGGCGGCGTGCCAGGACAGGGATGCGATCGCGCAACTGGCCACCGTCAAGCTCGCCGCCACCCTAAAGACCGCCCTGCTCCACGTGCCCGCCTTTGCCGCGTATCGTGATCTCATCCCCGAGATCGCCCATCCATACCGATGCCTGGGTCATTTTCCGATCACGGCGAAAGACCACATCAAGCGCAATCTCGATGCGTATTTGTCGCGCGCGACCCGGCCAGCCCGCCGGATGCGCATGTTCACGGGTGGTTCAACGGCACAACCCATGGCGTTTTTTCTCGAACGTCACGTGACGCGCTGCCGCGAGGCCGCCTATGTCGAGACCTTCAGCCGCGATCTGCTCGACTGGCGCGCGGAAGATCGTACATTGTCGCTGCACGGACGCACGGTCTCTGGCGCGGGACGCGACGGTGGCCGCCTGTGGATGTACGAACCCATCAGGCGCCAGTTGATCCTGAGTTCCGACCACCTGGAACGGCGCTATATGCCCGAATACGTCTCGATACTGCGTAGCTGGCGTCCTGCGCAGATTCACGCCTACCCCTCGGCCTTGCAGCCGCTCGCGCTATGGCTGGTCGAACACCCTTGCGCGGAATATACCGATGCCGTGCGCGGTATCCTGCTGACCTCGGAAAACGTCAATCCCGGGCAGATCGAATTGTTCCGCGCGGCATTTCCCGCGGCGCGCATCGTCAAACACTATGGCCACTCGGAACGGGTTCTGATGGCACTCTCCCTTGGCGACGCGGCTGAGTACCATTTTTCACCCCTCTACGGCCACCTCGAACTGGTGGACCGCGCCGGGCAACCGATCACCACGCCTGGCGAAACCGGTGAAATCGTCGGCACCAGCTTCGATAACAGCGTGATGCCCTTTGTCCGTTACCGCACCGGCGATTTGGGCGTGTGGGAAGGGCCGTCCATTCTGCGCAGCATCGAAGGACGGGTTCAGGAATTCATCGTCTGCCTGGACCATCGCCTGGTCTCGATCACCACCCTGGGCGCGGCGCATTTTTCGGAGCTGGCGGCCGCCGACTGCATCCAGTATGAACAGAGCGAGCCGGGCCGCGTCACCCTGCGGGTTGTCACACCTAACGCCCTCGACAAGCCGTCGATCGGACGTATCGAGCGCGCGGTTCGCGACAAGACCCAGGGCGGTTGCGAAGTACGGGTGTGCAGGGTTCCGCAGATCGAACGCACCGCGCGAGGCAAGCACCGGATGTTGATCCAGCACCTGGATCTGGGCAGCTTTTTTGGTGCCGGCGGGTCGAACACCCCGCCGGCGCCGCAAGACTAAGAGCCGCTTGTGGCACAACGACGCGCCATTGTCATGGCAGGCACCGACCCTGCCGGCAACGGCGGCATTGCCACCGTAATACGCGGCTATTTCGATGCCGGGCTTGCGGACCAATGGCCGCTGATCTTTCTGGTCACCCACCGTAGCGGCGGAGCAGCCACCAAACTTGCCACTTGGGCTGCGGCCTGGTTGCGCCTGGCCTGGCTTCTGGCCCGCGGGCGCTGCGGCTTGCTGCACCTCCACGCGTCCTCGCGCTCCAGTTTTTGGCGCAAGTGGACTTTTCATTTGCTGGGCCGACTCGGCGGCGTGCCGGTGGTTTGGCACGTACACGGCGGGGAATTCGAAAAATTCTTTGCCGCGGAATGCACGCCCTGGCAGCAGCGCATTGTTCGTCGATCCCTCGAAGCGGCGTTCCGGGTCTTCTCATTGTCCCCGCAATGGCGCAGCCGGCTGCAAAGTATCGCGCCGCGGGCGCACATAGCCGTGGTGCGCAACGGCGTGCCCGCTTGCCCGGCTCAGACGATCATGCAACGAAGGCCCGGCATGGTGCTGTTCATGGGCAGACTGAGCAAAGGCAAGGGCCTCTTCGACCTGCTCGAAGCTTTTCAGCGGGCCACCCTGGACTTGCCCGGCGCGCGCCTGGTCATCGCCGGCGACGGCGACCCTGCGGAGGTGCTCGCGTGCGCCCGAAAACTCGGAATTGGCGCGCAAGTGGAATTGCGCGGCTGGATCGCCGGCGCCACCAAGCATGCTGAACTGGCCCGGGCATGCGTTGTCGCGCTGCCTTCCTACGCGGAAGGGTTTCCCATGGTGTTGCTGGAAGCCATGGTGCTTGCGACCCCAGCCATCGCCACGCCCGTGGGGGGCATCCCCGACCTGATTCAGGACAACGAAACCGGAATGCTGGTTGCCCCCGGTGATGTCGACGGATTGGCGGCGGCGCTGCGTCGCCTGCTCTCCGAGCCGGCACTTGCGGCACGCCTGGGCACTGCAGGGCAACAAGCGGTATTGCGCGACTACTCCGTCAAGCGTGCCCTCGCCTGCCTGGGCGAGACCTATGCCGCCGCCGGCATCGAGGCGCCCCACTCGTAGATGCGTAGATGGTCCGAATGTACCAGATGGCCTACACCACCCTGTAATCGATGTCCCGTACAGTCGTAAATTTCTAGGGTGCGGCAGGGGTCGCGGTGGCCACGGCGAGCGTCCATTCTCACTGAGGATCGCCACGTGCACTCAGCATTAAAGATTTGTCTCGTTGCCGGTGCGCGGCCCAACTTCATGAAGGTCGCGCCCTTGATTCGCGAGTTGCGAACGCATGTCGACGACTTTGCCTACCGCCTCGTCCACACCGGCCAGCATTACGATCATGAGATGAGCGGGGTCTTCTTCGAGGAACTCGAAATTCCGCCACCGGACTTCAATCTGAACGCCGGCGGCGGCTCGCACGCTACGCAGACCGCGAAGATCATGATCGAATTCGAGCGCGTTTGCGAGGAATATCAGCCGGACCTGGTGATCGTTGTGGGTGACGTCAATTCGACCCTTGCAGCCGCCTTGGTGGCGAAGAAGCTGCATATCGCGGTGGCCCATGTCGAGGCCGGCCTGCGCAGCGGTGACAGCCGCATGCCCGAGGAGATAAACCGCCTGGCCACCGATGCGATCTCGGACTATTTTTTTGTCACCGAAGAAAGTGCCCGGCAGAATCTGCAGGCCGAGGGCAAAGACCCATCAAAAGTACATTTTGTCGGGCACGTGATGATCGACAATCTGTTCTATCAACTCGAAAAGCTCAAACGGGTGGATACGACCCGCCTGTCCACCGCATCGATCAAGAGCCGGGGACACGAATACGGCGTACTCACCTTGCATCGCCCAGCCAATGTGGATGATCCGGCAGTGCTCCGACGTCTGATGGGAGCAATTGGAGAAATTGCCCGCGATTTGCCGATAGTCTTTCCGGTCCACCCTCGGACCCGGGACCAGATCAAGAAGCAGGACATCGCAATGAGCCACAACCTGATTGTCACCGGACCCCTGGGATATCTGGACTTTCTTCATCTCTGGAAGGACGCGCGCCTGGTGTTGACCGACTCCGGCGGCGTGCAGGAGGAAACGACGGCGATCGGCGTGCCGTGCATCACCCTGCGCGAATCGACCGAGCGGCCGGTCACCTTGACAGAAGGCAGCAACACGCTCGCCGGGTCGGACCCTGACCGGATCCTGGCTGCGGCCAGCCGCGCCCTGGCGGGCGCGCCCAGGCACCCCGGCAGGCCGCGCTTCTGGGACGGCAAGGCCGCGAACCGTATCGTCGCGACGCTCCAACACGAACTGGTAAGCCAATGAGGCAAAACGTTCTGGGTTGCGATGTGGACAACTTCGACATGGAGGAAACCCTGCAGCGCATCGACCAGTTCATTGCCAGCGGGCGTCCCCACCAGCATGTGGTGATCAACGCCGACAAGGTCGTGCGGGCACATCGGGACGCCAGCCTGCGCAATGTGATCAATCGGTGCGACCTCATCAACGCGGACGGCATGCCGGTGGTTTGGGCGGCATGGCTGCTCGGCAGTCCGCTCAAGGGTCGGGTCACGGGGGTGGACCTGTTTTTTCGCCTTCTCGAACGCGCCGAGCAACGCGGCTGGCGAATCTACTTTCTCGGCGCTCGCGAAGACGTGGTGAGCAAATTGGTTTCCGCCATGCATGTGCGGCATCCCGGGCTGGCCATCGCCGGATACCGCAACGGCTATTGGACCCCGAGCGAGGAAGCCGGTGTGGCCAAGGCAATTGGCGAGGCGTGCGCGGACATCCTATTCGTCGCAATCAGTTCACCCAAGAAAGAAGAGTTTCTCGCCACCTATCAGAACATGATGCGCATCCCGTTCGCCATGGGCGTCGGCGGCACCTTCGATGTCGCCACGGGATTGGTAAAACGCGCGCCCGTATGGATGCAGAACAGCGGACTTGAATGGTTTTATCGATTCCTCCAAGAGCCGCGCCGGATGTTTCGTCGCTACTTCATCGAGGACATGTATTTTTTCTGGCTGCTGGTCAAAGCCCTGGTGCGCCGCCCGCT
>Ga0302322_100005026_pt1 | contig 11563 bp, 22 predicted proteins | sample Fen_T0_2_FD_203757 | JGI IMG/M metagenome (GOLD analysis project Ga0302322, IMG submission 203757) | Peat permafrost microbial communities from Stordalen Mire near Abisko, Sweden - Fen_T0_2 | ecosystem: Environmental > Terrestrial > Soil > Wetlands > Permafrost | place: Sweden: Abisko... | reverse complement strand
CCAGGTCCAAAAATAAACTCTTGACACCCACGTGAACTAGAGCTATAAACATAGTGCAAAGGTTCCAATGAAAACAAATCACTCAAAAGAAAACCCGCCGACTGAAAGGGAGAAATTTCCCCCTCGGGAACCTTTGCACCCTAACGGGAAGCGGGTTTTTTCTTGTGTGTAAGGGGATAAAAATGAATTCCAACGACGTGCAACATGCCTTAAGCCAACGCATCAGCGAATTCCAGGCGACACTCTTACGACTCCGCACCGACAATAGCCTTGTCCAAGAGCCCGAGCGCCGCGACGAAATAGTACGTTTGACCGACATGCTCACGAACACCGTCGCACGTATCCAGAACCTACGATTAAGTTGGAACGCCTTAGACTCCGTCGCCGGTGGCCCCAAAAAGATGTGCCGCCGTTGCGGAAATCATCTAGCAAAATTCGAGTCGGTCTTTTGCGACCCTTGCGACTACCAGGCCGATTTAGAAGCTCGGGCGGTGAAACGTGTATAACGACCGGCGCGGAATTGGACTTATCCCCACGGGCCTATTTATTGTTGTCACCCTCTGGACTGTTTTTACCGTCGGAAAAATGACGGTGAACGAAGTGAAATCAAACCTAAAAGGAGCTACAAAACATGAAACGAAATGAAGCCTTCCCGTCGGAATTCTTAAAACCGGACGACATCGCCGGAACCGGTGAAACGTATACAATGGGCACAATTGAAATGCGGGAATTCGAAGACCCCGCAACAAAGGAAAAAGAATCGAAGCCGGTTCTCTCTCTTTCAGGTATCGAAAAGAAGTTGATTTTAAATCGGACGAACTGGGACCGTATCGCCGGACTTTACGGCGACGAGACAAACGAATGGCAGGGAAAAGAGATTGTTTTACATCTCGAGTCCGTCTCTGCTTTCGGCAAGACGTCCGACGTGATAAGAGTTAAAAATAAGTAGGGTCTTTCCTCACCCCCCGTTAATTCGGGGGTTGGGATAAATGCCTAAACGAAAATTTGTCAAACCTCGAAGCGAATACGACCGCGCCCACGGAATTTATAGAAACGCCAATGGCAAATTCACAAAGCGCGGGTACTACTATCGTTCCCTGGGCGTCAGCCGAAAGAAGACTCGAAAACGAAAACGTAAAGTCGCGCCGCCGGTCGGTTGGTCGAAAATCTCAGAATGGCGGGGTCACCTTGAAAGCCAATATCCGAAGCTCATCTACTCCGAAGCCATTCCCGCGTTTCTCAAATTTGTGTATCCGAAAGGTTCCTCGTTCTTCCTTGGTAAAACTAAGCGTCTACCTCACGAGGGCGACATCTTCCGTATTGTTTCTATCTGGATCATCGTCGAAAACACAAAGGAAAAAGAATTCTACTTGATGATTCAGACGGAACTTTTACAGCCAACGATCACCGGTGAGCGCCTGGAAGATGCCGCGAGCAGGTTGTACGACGAACGAAGTGACGCTATTGAAGAAAAGACCGACTATCTGGTTGTGCGAGAATGGGCCGGATGGTCAGGGGGGAAGGCGTGACGGGTTTTTGCGTAGAGTGTGATGATTAAAGACGTACGCGTCAACCCGCACTTTCAACGCTATGGCATTGTTGAGAATCACCGCGCCTACCCGACAGACAAAGAAATCCGCATTTTCGGTGGGGATACCGAGACCGTGAACGGCGACCCCTGGACGCTTCAACTCAGTAACGGCGACGAGTCGATGATAAAGAAGATCACCCCCAAAACGATTTTCCCCGAGATGATGAACTGGTTAAAACCCCGCGCGCGGGAACATGGTGTGAACCTGGTATTTTTTCACAACCTGAACTTCGATTTAAGAGTGCTTTTCCATGAAAACCTACGGGACATTTACGATCAGTACAATGATATCCGGCTCAAAAAGGACGGATGGAAAATTAAGATTCTTTTCGGTAAGGTGAATTGTGCCGACTTGACGAAAGACGGTTTAAAAATCCGACTCCTAGACAGTATGGCCTTTTGTCCTCCTGGTAGCCGGTCGCTGAAGGTTGCGCTCAAAATCTTTGGCGTGGATGGGAACAAATTAAAACAGCCGAAAGGCTTGGGAGAGAAAAAATTATGGGGACAAGACTTCAGAACCTATGCGTTAAACGATGCCATTGTGGAACAGAAATTAGGGGTAGAAATTTTGGCTTTGCACAGAGAATACGACTTGACTCCGTGTATTTCTCTCCCGATGCTTGCGAGCCGTGTATTACGTCATCACTTCTTCAACGATGGCGAGACCTTCCCGTTACCCCCGCCGGAGTGCCGGACAGCGGCCGAACTCAGTTACCACGCGGGGAAGAACGGGTTTTACGTCCCAAGGGGGATTTATGAGCGTGCTTACGAGTACGATATCAATTCCGCTTTTCCCTATGCCATGCGACTTTTGCCGCAGTTCGTGCGTGGCCGTTACGCTCATACCAGGGAGTACCAAAAAGGACGTGTGGGTTTGTACGAGGTGTCTGGACAGGTGGAAAAAACGCGGTTCCCGTCTGCGTGGGATCATTCGTTCACAGCGCTTAAAAACACGTTCGCACCCACATGGGTGACGGGTTTTGAAATTGAGCTCATGCGGGAAGACCCCGCGTACCAATTTAAAATTCATCAGGGATGGATTTGGGAACCGGATGAACGGCACAAACACAACCCCTTACAGGAATTCGTTGATCGGTTCTGGCATTTAAAGAACACGACCCCGAAGGGGCCGAAACGGGACACCTACAAAAATATTTTAAATTCCCTTTACGGCAAATTCGCCGGATGCGTCGAAATACGAAAGGTTCACATTGACGCGGATGGGAACAAATGGCCGCTTACACAGGACAAGTTTTTTAGAGCCGGTTCGATGTATCACCCCTTTATCGCTTCCCAAATCACCGGACACGTCCGCGCTATCTTGACGCGCCTGGAACGCCAGGGGAACGCCATGCACAGCGCCACAGATTCGATTAAGACGCTAAAGAAGCTGAAAACGTCCAACGACCTCGGGGGCCTGAAAGAGGAGGTCTACGGGCGATGCTACTTATTCCGGACAAAGCTCTATCTCCATTTCGCCATTGACAATTCACGTTGCGGACACGATTTAAACAAGGTCAGGATTTGGGATACCCGAAAGGGCGAACCGAGACAGCATCTTTGCAAATTCGCGCTTCACGGTTTTAAAGGATCAGCGGAGGAATTATTTAAAAACCGCTATAGACTTTTAAAAGAAGGTTCGCTATCATACAGCTATCGACACATGACCGGCCTACGGGAAGGGATCAGACGTAACGAAAAGATTTGTGCCATGAACGACAGGAGAGAGACGCTATGCCTATAGACCCCGAAGTGCAAGCCGAAATTGCCGCCATAAAAAAAGCCCTTTTAAAAGCTGAAACGGATTTGTCGTCTTTGACCGGTTCCGAAAAGACCGCGCTCCGAAAAGAGATTGACGATATGAAGGCGACCTTAGCCGACGTCCTGGGGAAATTGTCAATTAAACCGACCCCCGCGCCCGTACCGGCGACTAAGCCTGGGGAACCGGTGTCCGACCCCGTCGCGGATTTCTTGGACGGGAAATCATGAATGTCACAGCTCCCGCCAGGGAAGATACTTCCTCCCCTTCATCCCCAAATCCTGAAGGCTCTGGGGCGCTCCCTAAAAACATTGGCGAACTTAAAGCAAAGCGGGACGCTCGAGGGGTTAAGTCAGGGGCGACAAGAGGAAAATATAATAAGGGCGCTCGGGAACCTGGGGCCGCGCCCGTCCAAATGGAAGCACCCATTCCGGTATTTACACCTGAAAGTTTGCGGCCTTTGGTGTGTCTACCCTTCGATCTGGCATTTACTAAGACGCGGTACACCGGATTCCCTCTTACCGACAATGAAGCGTCGACTCTATCCCATACTGGGGCTATGGTGGCTAATCAATGGGTACAGATTGATCCCAAGTGGGTGGCGCTCATCACGTTTGGACTTTCTCTTGTATCCATCACGTCAGCCAAAATCGTGGGGTACCGTATGGCGCTCCTGGCCGTGGAAGAAGAAAAAGCGAAAAAACTAGCGGAAGAAAAGGCGGGGACACCAGCATGAAAGAAAAACCAGACGTCGAACAACCTCCGAAGGCTGAAATCATCATCCGTATTTTAGCGGACGGGTCTTTTTACATGAAGGGGCCGCAGGACAAATTGTTAGCGCTAGGTCTTTTGTGTTTGGGACGCGCGAACTTGGAAAGAGAAATCATGAAACCGTCCCAAATTATTCCCGCGACTGAAGTGCCGACGCATGTCCATTGATCGGCTGATTCGGGAGACCGGCGCTCAGGCCGCGATTGGAGACGCCGGCATTAAAGACGTGCGGGAACTTTGCACGCTTCTCATCCGGTATGGTGAGCGAATCGGATGCGAAGACAAAATCTCGCATGACTATGTCTTTAAAATTGCCGCCGGAATTTTGGGGAATTGGGAATGGCAATGTGGAAGGATCCGAGAAGGGAAACAATCGGGAGAACTCCAAAAATCAGCCGTAGCAAATCTATGGACTCCAAAATAAAATTTATCGTCGTCTTTCTTTCGACCTATACCGTCTATTGGGCGCTCTTTGGTCCTTTAGACGGGATTTCAACCATGACGCCGTCCGGTCTTGGTATTCCGGTTTCAAATGTCGTTCTCCGGTCGCCTACAACACCCGACTGTTATCAGTTGTCCGTGACGCCGAACGGAACGATCACAACGAAATGGGTGCCCTGTAATCAATGAAGATTTATATTTGTTGGGGGGTAAACGGCGAATTTCTGAAACTTATTTCTGCGTTTGATTCCATGGAAAAAGCCGAAGAATGGAAAAAGAACGATACCGTTTTTAGAAAAGAATTTCGCGATAAACTCGAAATCCAAGAAGTGAACGTATTTTAATGTGGAAGGGCTACAGCGAGATGTTATCCTTGTTTTTGGGAAAACGGGATCAGGAAAAACCGAGTGGGTCAAAAATTACCTGCAAAGTCGCGACCGCGTACTTATTGCTGATGCCGACCAACGGGGATACAGCGCGGTCCACCTGGACACCTTTGAAGATCTGGTTAATTACTGCGAACGCCATACCGAACGAAAAAGTTTTTTCCGCGTTTCTTATACGCCTTATGAATTCGAATTCCCTTTGTTCCTTGACCTCGGACGCATCGTATCGCCAGTCCATCTCGTCTTAGAGGAGGCCGACCGTTTCCCTGACCCGTCGGAGTGTTTCGAGTATCAAGAAATTATTGTACGTGGCCGCCACACTTCAACCTCACTCGTGGCGGTGTCGTTATACCCCGTCCTCTTGCCGAAGATGTTACGCTCTCAGGCTACTCGCATTATTGCCTTCCGGCAACACGAACCGGCGGATATCGACTGGTTACGTCGTGTTATGGGCGATGACGCACACCGTCTATCTAATTTGGGTGACCACGAGTTTTTTGATTGGACGCCTGGTTGTGGAGAATTTAAAGCACAAAAACTGAATCTTTCCAACAAAAAAAACTTGACACCCGAAAATTTAAAAAGTAATATCCCCCAAGAAGTCAACCCTCCGTCCGAAGGGTAGGCTCACAAACCCGAACGGGTTAAGGAGACTACCATCATGAACATCAAACACTGGGTCAAACTCATCGCCATCACCGCCGTGTCAATCGTCGTCATTAACTATTTAGTCTCGAAATTCGCTCCCGCGAGCGTCAAGACTTTCTTCACGGTCTCCTAAGCCATGATTAAGCCCGAAGAACTTCAGGACGCTATCAAGGCGCTCGTTGATACCGTCACGCAATTGTCCCAGGTGGAGCATGACGATTTGAACGTGCAAATCTCTAAGCTCTCGGATTCCCTCGATTCGTTTGATGGTAAAGTGCAACTGGACGCGGTAAGCGCTCTAGCGACCTCTCTTAGTTCCTTGCCCTCCGACGCGGATTTGTATGCGATCATGTCCGCGATCAACTGCCTGGAAACGAAAGCGTCGAAAAAATTGGAAGTCGCAACGACACCGGCGAACACCGTGACGGCACCTGTCACCTTGGAATCGCTTATGGCACAAGTGAAAGCGCTTCAGGCGAACGCCTCTAAGGGGAAATAAATCATGAGCCGACCACTACAGTACACCGTCTTCTCAGCCAATGTCATCGCGACCGCCGCGTCGCCCATCGCTTCAGCCGGTGGACAGGGCCCGACCGTTATTACTCAGGGAATGCCGACCGGAAATCTGGGCGTCTATGAATGGTACGTCCGTCTCTACGGGACAAACGTACTCACGACTTCAGCCGCCGGATCAGTCACCGCGAACGGATCAGAAATTTTTGTTCGCGCCTTGACGCTCCAGACGGATAAACACGGAATTATTTTTGACTCCTTAGATGGTCTTTCCATCTATCGTCTGAACCAGTTCCGATACGGGACGCTCGCCTTTGACGCGCAAGTGGCCGCCGCGAACACGTCAGCCGGTCAGACCTTCGAAACGAATCTAGTTCTCCCTATGGCGGTCGGCTCTTCGAATCCAGCTTATGTGAGACCCTATGATACGCTCCTTGATTTGGCACAGTCGCGCCCGTCCTTGATTCTTCAGACCGGAGCACCGGCGGGAGACATCATCACGGGTGGCACCAACTCGGTCAACACCGTCGGACCGTACAATATGGAATTAGACGGTCGTGTGTTGAATGGCCCCTTGATTGAACCTGGCATGACAAATGCCCAGGGTCAAGCCTTGACGCCGGAGACTCCGACCTGGATGCCGCATTATCAACTTCTGAAATTCGCGGTGACCGCGACCGGAACATCGACCCGAATCCCCCTGCCTTACGGCGACCGGATTTATCGTCGAATCTGGATCAGTCAGCGCCTTTCGACCACCTTCGCGGAACAAAACAACCTCATGATTACGACGACCGCATTAGTGGGCGTCGAAGTGAATTCGTTTCCTTGGGGAAACCGGATGCAACAGGGCACCTTACAGGCATGGAACAAGCAGAATTTCCAGGCCGAAACGATGCCGACCGGTTGGTCTTGTCTTGACTTCGACGACACGGGCCGCTATGCGGACATGCTCTCGGTCTTGGATCAGAACAACGGGACGTGTAACCTGGTCTTAGACGTCACGACCGGATCGAACTATCAGATTTTCATTATCTTGGAAAGTCTGAAACCGATTCCACAGGCCGCGCTCCGTCCTTCTCAGCTCGTCGCCCAGGGCGCATAATTAAGAGGGGAAACCCTCTTACTGGAGATTTATGAGCGACCCGACAGCACCCACGGACTTTTGGTATACTCTTGAAACGGCGGGGTTAGGTGGCATTAAAGCCATCGCGACCCCGCTAGGCGCGGGAGTCTCGCAAACCTTCAAAAACCTTGTTTCGACCGGTCAAAATAAAGTGGCCGCCATCGCGCAAGTCGCCGTACAAACCACCGACCCGAATAAAGGGGCCGCGACGTCACAACCGTCCGCGCCGCCAACGACCGGCGGGTTACCGCCACCGGTACCCAAAACAACCGGAAGTCCCCTCTCGACAAGCTCCGTCTCGACCCTGGTACTCATCCTTGGGGTTGTGGCGCTCTTCTTTTTTCTGAGGAAAAGATAATGGATTCCGGAACCGTCGCCGTTGCGACTCTTTCCCAAAATCAGGGTGCGCCGTCAGCCGTCGGATTTGTGGTTGGGTCTCCGTCGCCGTCCACGCCTTTTTTAACACAGATCATTCAGGCGGGAAATTCGTTTGCGTCTTCCTGGTCAGACGTGATTTCGTCCATTCCTAAAAAGACAGTATCAGCCGTCACGTCCGTCTCAAATCAAGCAAAGTATAAAGGGGACATTGTCTTGGGAACCATCGCTAAGGGCTATAATCAGACCGTGGCCGGCGCTCTTGGGGCGGTAGCCGACACCGGACAAGGGGCCTTAAATGTCGCCAAAAAGGTTGAGACGGTCGCCGCCGTGGGAACAACCGCGATTGGTCTTTATCTACTCATTCCCATTGTTCTTGCCTGGTACGCCATGAGGAAAAAGTAATGTCAGGATCACGCGTATGGGTCGATCAACAACCGACGATTGAACCGGACGAAGTCTATACGTCCCCCGTCGTTTCCGTACCCAACACGAATGTTGCCACCACCGTTTGCACCTTACAAATCCGGTGGGGAAAAATTTGTTATCTGGTCGGACTGGGATCGGCCGTCGACGCGGGTGGCGTGGGATTTACGACGCTATCACTTCAGAAAAACGGTGTGCCTTTTTATCCGTTTCATTCCGCGACGTCTCAATGGGGGTCTATCACTCAACCTATGCGTATGATTAACGGATACCGCGTCGAACAAGGGTCTGTATTAACCATTGTCGCGACGCAAACCGGCGGGACGGCATCCACGAACGTCGCCGGACGCATCATGGTAGAGTACCAGGACTTCCCGAGGTAATGTATGGCTGCAGGATTTTTTGATTCCGTCGCGCTCGCGAACCATAACCACTCGGCAACGCCAGGGGACGGCGGGACGTTGACGGAACCTTTACCCGTGAACGGTCAACCGACAGGACAGGGACAACTCGCAACGACCGACTACGATTTGATACAGAATTTAATTTGGGGGCTCTAATATGTCACTTCAGGCTATAAGATTAGGACGTTCCGCGTTCAGCGCCATTACAGACACCCCAATTTATTTAACGGCTGTCCTGACGACGGACGGGAATTACGGCACACTCACAAAAGCCGGAGCAGGGTATCAAGTGACAGCAGGAAAAACGCTTTACATTATCGGTTGTAAAGGATTCTCAACCGCCATCGTTGGGGTCTTGATGGGGTACGGCGACACGAGCGTGAATGACGGGGCCACTCCGCCGACAACTCCTATCTTCGTCGATAACGCCTTTATTGGCATGGAAACCGCTTTTAAGTTGATCGAACCGCAAAATGTTTTAGGAATAATTCCCGCGACGAAGTTTCCCTTTGTTCGCGTCAAAACAACCGGTGTCACGTATGTCACCGCTTGGGGATACGAGGTCTAAAATGAATAACGATCCCTGGTATACGCGGACAGAATTTTGGGCGTCACTCTCGGCACACCTGGGCGGTCTCGCTTGCGCTTTTATTCCAGGGGCCGCGCCCATTGTGCAAGGCGTAGGAGTCGCCTTGGGCCTTGCCGCGCCCATCGTCTATTCGCTCGGGCGCTCTAATGTTAAAATCGCCCAGGCCGCCGGAGTCGCCCAGGCCGTCGCGAATTCATTGACGGCACAGGCCGCGCCGAAGTAACATGACTCCCTATGGACGCAACCCTCATTCTTGCTATAATCGCCGCGCTTGTGGCGATTGCCAAAAGTAAAGCCGGACAAACTGCCATTACAGGGGTCTCGACCGTGACAAAACAGATCGGAAAAGCCGCCGCCTTTATCGCTAAAGAGTATCCCAACGCTAAACAAGTCGAGGCTCAGTACGGAATTTCTCCCCTCATTACGCTCATTCAGGCCGCGCACGAATCGGATTTTGGAACGTCGCATGTCTACTCACTCACCCACAACCTTTACGGGATCAATGCCTCAGACGCCTGGATAAAAGCCGGAAAACCGACCTACACAAACCCCGCGCTACAGGCTCAATTCCAAAATTTCCGAAAGTATCCCGACGACCTTTCCTGTATGCTTGATTGGGCCGAATTCATTAAGACGAGGTACCCTCTCTCATTCCAGGCCGCCCGCGCCGCCGACCTTGATTTGTTTCTGGACGGTCTCGCAAAGGGCATTTACGGCGCGTATGCGGGGCCGACAGACGGGTCAGCCATCCCGAAGTATAAAAAAGATGTACTCGCACTCCTTCCGTCCGTCACCGGTTCCTTGCCGTCAGGGGTCGCTTAGGTGGGTCTCCTCTCAGATATCGGCCAGGGATTAGACCCTACCTCTGACAATTTTTTAGGTGGCGGGAATATCGGGCGCGCCGGTCGCGCGCTGGTCGACGTCTTCACGTTCACTATCCCCGAAACATTCCGCACAAATCCCTACGGATTTAAGCCCAACACCTTTGCCGCAAAATCCGCGAACGTTGTGGGTGGCGGTATTCAGGGGGCCTTTGGTGGGGCCGTGACCGGTGGAACTCCTGGGGCCGTCGCGGGATTTGTGACGGGCGTGACACTTGCCGCGACAAAGACAACCGACCCGACAACGATTAAAGGTGGAGTGATTAATGTCGGCGCCGGTGGAGTCGTGGGGAAAGTCGCGTCACTGGCCTATGGAACGAAAGTCGTTCCTCCGACAACGTCAACGTCACTCCTTACCGGATCAGGAAATACGACCCTTACAACATCCACCGCCGGAGTGAAAGCTGTTTCAGCGGGAACGTCTCTACTCTCTAAAGCGAGTGCGGTTTTAACCACGACCGCCGCCGCGACGACGTTAGCGACAAACATCGCGTCAACCGTAAAACAACTTGACGCGCGATTGCCTGGGACGTCCGGCGGGTCAACAGGCGTCACGCTTAATTCCCCTGGCCCTGGGTCAACGACCGTTAACGCGGGGCCGTCATCTGGCCCGAATCCCGTCGTACCGATTCCGTCAGGACTTCAAACGATTTCCCCCGACTCGGGCGGTCAAGCTCAAGGTACCGCCGTGGACGCGGGAAGCGCACCAGGGACGCCTAAAGGCCCGAATTATCTTTTATGGGGGGGATTGGCCGTTGTTGCCTGGTACCTCTACAAAAAGAAGGTTTTCGCATGAGTGTTGCCTATGGGGGGAACACCTGGCAGGACGTCAAGGCGCGGTATGACTACATTAACGCCGGATACGCCAACTTGGACAGTAACCCCGAGGACGTCACAAACTACGGTCTTTATCAACAGTTTGTTTCCATCACGGGCCGCGCACCGTCAGCCAATGAATTAGCGGGAACTATCGGCGCAAACCAAAATAATTCTGCCGCGTCGTTTATCTCAGCCATCGCGCAAAAAGCCGCCGCGTCACTTCCTCAAGGAACCGTAACCCAACAACCCGCGTCATCCAATATCAACACGTCAGGATCAACACCCGCACCGGCGACACAGTCAGCCGCGCCCGCGCTCTTGTCATCTTCAGACGCGACCACCACGACGTCAGGCGGGTCGCCTACGTCATTCGCCTCTCAATTTACGGCGCCCACCGTCGTGTCAGCCGTACAAGTGCCCTCAGTCGGACAGTCCACGGATTATACTTTCCCGTTGATTCTGGGGGCACTCGTAGGGCTGTACTATCTGTTTAAATGATTTCGCCCGTCAGAGAACTGAGGCGGTTAAGGGATTTCCCGAGACTTAAATCAGCGACGACGGGCGTTCGTGTGCATGGATGGATATGTCCGGCGTGCGGGGAGCCGAATCTTGGAACGAGATGTAAAAATTGCCAAAGGAGAAAACCGAGTGCATAACCACGAGCGAAACGAAGATGAGGAATTTACTTTACCGTCGTGGTTACGCTACTTTATGGTGGCGGTTGATCGGATTGGTTTTCCAATTGTGGCGTTTCTACTTATGTTCTATTTGTGTAATGTGACGCTGTATAGAAATACGATGGTATTGGAGGGGCTACGTGAGGCGATTTTGACG
>Ga0302322_100005025_pt1 | contig 11566 bp, 9 predicted proteins | sample Fen_T0_2_FD_203757 | JGI IMG/M metagenome (GOLD analysis project Ga0302322, IMG submission 203757) | Peat permafrost microbial communities from Stordalen Mire near Abisko, Sweden - Fen_T0_2 | ecosystem: Environmental > Terrestrial > Soil > Wetlands > Permafrost | place: Sweden: Abisko... | reverse complement strand
CGAGCGTGATGCTCGGCGTGGATTGAGTGCCATGGAACAGGAAACGACAGGCGTAGACCCGGACTATTGCGATACGCGTCCCGGCAAATGGGTGAAGGTCGTGCGTTCGATGATCCGCGATCTCGATTTTGGCGAAGTGCAATTAAGCGTGCACCGCGGCGAAGTTGTCGAGGTGCGCAAGTTGGAGAAAATTCGTTTTGATGATGCCGGTGCGACGGGTGCGCGGGATCGTCGATGATTCTTTTTCACGCGAAAGAGTCTGGCACGTGTGGTGCTTGAGCTGAGGTCGCCCAGACCAACTGGATCGTTCCGCCACGAGACTGCGTGGGGAACAAGTCATCATCTCCATTTCCAGCCCGCGTGCGACCAACGAACGACGAGCGGAGTTCGATTGGTTTGTATCATGTCCTTTCACACGCCCGCCGGGCGCTCCTCTCTCATTTTGCTCCTCAGTTTCTGCGGGGCAATTGGCTTCAATCTCTCCGCTGCCGCGGAGCCTTCGCTTGATCAGCGTCTGCAGACACTTGAGCAGCGACTCGACCGGTTGCAGAAGGAAAATGACTCGCTGCGTCGCGAACTCGGTATCGATGGCAAAGCGGGCCTTGTCGATGTGAAGCCCGCCGGCAAAGAACCTGTGCTCACCGTCAACGGCCTCGTGCAGGTGCAAGGCGATTTTGGCGACAAAGGCGACTCGCGGGGAAATGCCAACGATCGCATCCGCTTGCGCCGCGTGCGGCTTGGTGCAGCGGGACGTTTTCTTGAAGAATTCGATTTCAAGGTCGAAGGCGAATACGTGGGCGCCAGCACGACGCTGACCGATGCGTTCATCAACTGGAACCATTTCACCTGGGCCAATGTGAAAGCCGGGCAGTTCAAATCGCCGTACAGCTACGAGTTTCTCGCGGCTGATCCGAAGCTCTACACGATCGAACGTACGCTCGGCAGCGATCGTCTGACGCTGAACCGTCAGGTAGGTGTGCAGCTCGCTGGCGATTTCTTCGAGAAACAGCTTTCGTACGCGACGGGTGTTTTTAACGGCAACGGGCTTAACACCACGACCAACGACAACGGCAAATTTCTCTACATGGGTCGTCTCGCAGGCGTGCCGTGGCAGGGAAAGCTATTCGGTCAGCCGGCAAAATGGAGCGTGGGCGCGGATGGTTTCACCTCGAAGGACACGGCACTGACCATGGCGAGTGATTTCGGCCTGACCAGCAACACCTTCAGCGGGCAGCGCAAGGGTTTGGGCCTAGACTCCCAGTTCAGCCTGGGCGGCTTCGAACTCTGGACGGAGTATCTGCGCGTGACATTCAAGCCGACAGATCTAAAACCCGCAGGCACCTTTTACGCAGACGCCTGGTATGTGCAGGGAACCTATTTTGTCCTGCCGAAGATGTTGCAGGCCGCACTGAAGTACGACGAGTTTGATCCCAGTGATAAAAAGGTGGGTGATGCGGTGGGAACGTATACCTTCGGTCTGAATTACTTTCTCAAAGGCGATGATATTAAACTACAGTGCAACTATCTGATCAGTGACATGCCCGCGCCGACACCGACTCAGCGTCAGTTGCAGCTCCGTACCCAGATTATATTCTAAACCTCTCTTCCTATGAAAATGTATCGTTCATTTCTGATTCTAGCGTTTGCGATTCTCACGGCAGCGGTGGCGACTGCGGTGGAGGTTACGGTCTTTGCGGCGGCTAGTTTGTCGGACGCGTTCAAGGAAATCGCTCCGCTGTACGCGACGGCCTCGGGGAATACGCTCCGCTTTAACTTCGGCGCCTCGGGTACGCTGGCGCGTCAGATCAAGGAAGGTGCGCCGGCTGACGTGATTTTCTCGGCCGACGAGCTGCGCGTCGATCAGTTGGAAAAGGCCGGACTGCTTCTGCCGGGCACGCGTCGTGCTCTTGTGGCAAACACGCTGGTTGTGGTGGTATCCGCGGAAGGCGGTGTGCCGGTCAAAGCGCTCGACGATCTTGCCGGCGCTGCGGTGCGCCGCATCGCGATCGGCGAGCCCGCTACGGTGCCAGTCGGAACCTATACCAAAGAGTACCTGCAAAAGACGGGTGATTGGAAAAAGCTCATCGATAAGATGGTGCCGCTCGACACGGTGCGCGCCGCGCTTGCTGCGGTCGAGGCGGGCAATGCCGACGCCGGTTTCGTCTACAAGACGGATGCGCTTGTATCGAAGAAGGTGAAAATTGCGATCGAGGTGCCGCGTGCCGAGGGGCCGAAGATCACGTATCCGGTCGCGGTGTTAAAAGACGCGAAACAAGCCGAGGCAGCCAGGGCGTTGGTGGAGTTTTTAGCCGGAGCTGAGGCGCAAAAGGTGTTCGCCAAATACGGGTTTCTGCCGGTGAATTGAGGCGTGCCAGAAATTGTCCAGGTCACTCTTTTCACACTCGGCGTCGCGCTGCTCAGCACGGTGTTGATTTTGCCGCCGGGTGTGGCCCTGGGCTGGTTGCTGGCACGGCGGCGCTGGCCCGGCAAGGCTGTGGTCGAAACGTTGGTGGCGCTGCCGCTGGTGATTCCGCCGGTGGCGACGGGTTTGATCCTGTTGAAACTGTTCGGGCGGCGCGGACCGCTCGGACTGCTCGTGCAAAATGTTTTTGGCGTCGAAATTGTTTTTACGTGGAAAGCCGTGGTGTTGGCGACCGCGGTGATGTCTTTGCCGCTATTGGTGCGTTCGGCGCGGGTGGCCTTTGAGGAAGTGCCGCTGCGACTCGAAGGCGTGGCGCGCACGCTGGGCGCGGGGCCGTGGCGGACCTTTTTCGCAATCACGCTGCCGCTGGCTAAACGCGGTTTGCTCGCCGGATGCGTGCTGGCGTTTGCGCGGGCGCTGGGTGAATTCGGCGCGACAGTGATGATCGCCGGCATGATTCCTGGCGAAACGATCACGCTGTCGTTGGGGATTTATCACGAGGTGCAGCTTGGCCATGATGACGCCGCTTTGGTGCTGCTTGGTGTTTCGGTCGCGCTCGCTTTCGGTGCAGTGGCGTCTAGCGAATGGCTGCTGAGGAGGAAGACGCCATGAAGATTTCACTTCAGAACGTTCGTTTTTCGGCCGGCGATTTCTCGCTTGAGATCAATGCCGAGTTTACAGGGCGTGTGACCGGATTGTTCGGTGTCTCTGGTTCGGGTAAGTCGACGCTGGTCGAAATTGTGGCGGGGCTGCGACAGCCGGCGGCGGGTTGCGTGAAGCTCGATGATGATGTGTTGACGGATGTGGCGACAGGGATTCATCGGGCGCCGGAGGAGCGTGGGGTGGGCTTCGTGCCGCAGGACGGTGCGTTGTTTCCGCACCTGACGGTGGAGGGAAATCTTAAATTCGCCGAACGTAGGAAAGCGGCTTCGCGCAAGGATGTGTTCCGACGCGAGCATGTTTGCGCGTTGTTGGGTATTGAGGATTTGCTCGGCCGTAAACCGGCGACGCTTTCTGGTGGAGAACGTCAACGGGTGGCCATCGCGCGGGCGCTTGTATCGGCGCCTCGGTTGTTGTTATTGGACGAACCGCTGGCGGCGCTCGACGCGGCGCGCAAGGCCGCGATTCTGCCGTACCTGCAGCGGGTGCGCGACGAGTTTGTTCTGCCGATTCTTTATGTGAGCCACGTGCCACAGGAAATGCTCGCGCTGTGCGATGACATGGCGGTGCTCGCTGAAGGACGCCTGTTGCAGCACGGCCCGGTTGAGGAAGTTTTCCGGCGTCCGGCCAGCCCAGCCGTGGCGCGGATCGTAGGCGTGGAGACGGTCGTGCCGGGCCGTTTGCTGGGTGGGGAAGGCGAACTTGCGGCGGTTGCGGTAGGTAACGTCCGGCTGGTCGGCCTCGCTGATCAACTGCCCGCCGGCACGAACGAGGTGCTCGTCAGCATTCGCGCAGAGGACGTTTTGTTGGTCAAAAAAGGTTCGGCTCCGACGGCGAGCGCGCGCAACCGGTTGAACACGATCGTCACCAGTCTGGTTGTTGATGGAGCGACGGTGAGGGTTGAGCTGGATTGTGGCTTTTCCCTGACGGCATTGCTGACGCGTCAGGCCGTGGCGGAACTGGAACTCGCGCCTGGCAGCGAAGTGATGGCGCTGATCAAAGCGCCGAGTGTGCACCTGATCGCGCGAGGCTGAGCGGATGGCCCGGCGTTACGGATGACTTTATCTTTGCGTCCACCACTGGTGGATAGCGTCGGAGGCGTTTTGCAGGAAAACGGGGATGTTGAGCAACGCTTGGTGGACGCCAGGAATAAGGATGTCTGCCAGCCAGACGCCGAAGACGATTACGAAGAAGGGCAGCACGCTTAGCCAGAATTCGGTGAAAGGATGAAAGGGGATCGGCCAGCCGTTTAGGCGATAATAATAGTTTCGGCGGATGGCTTTGATGGGCGCGACGGCGACTTTGTAGGCGAGAATGACGAGAACGATTCCGGCCCACGCGGGCATGTGACCGGGAAGCGGTAGACCGAGAAGCGAGCCGGTGGTGAAAAGCGAAAGAATGCCGAGGACGCAGAAGAAAAGAAGAAGTGCTCTGATGGTGGCGAGAACCGGCATGACCGCGTAAGCGCCGTCAGGCGGAGAGGGAGGCGGTACGGCCGCCGTGGGAGAAACAGGTGGAACCGGCGGAACAGGTGAGCCTGGAGGAACGGATGGAGTGGGGCGGGCCCACCAACCCCAACGATATTCGTGGCGTAGCCGTTGCTTCCATTCACGCATTTCGTATTTAAATTTTCGCTTCCAAGCGCGATGAGCTTCGCGGTCACCGAAGGTTTTGTAGCCTTCGTAGTAGCCTTCTTTTGCCCGGCGAATAAATTCCTGCGCGGTCGTCGGGGGCGCTCCGCTTGCTGCTGTCTTTTCCTCGGGCGTTTGAGCCGTAGGAATGATCAAGGCGCCCACTATGTAGGCGATAGCGACGGTGCCGAAGCTGAAAAAAATCAAGATGGCGACCGCTAGGCGCAACAAGGTGACGTCGATGCCAATGTAGGCGGCGAGGCCATTGCACACGCCCGCCAGCATCGCGCCATCTTTTAGGCGGTAGAGGCGCTTCGGCTGCGGCGGGGGAGGAGGAACGGAAGAAGATTCCGAAGAGGCACGGGTGTTGGAATTTGGTTCGGTCTTGGCGGAAGAAGTCGCCGAGGATGGATCGTCGGTGACCGGTCCCATCTCTTTGATCACGGCTTCTACATCGGCGGATAAAACAACATTGCGGCTGGCGGCGAGCAAGGCGCGGAATTTGTCGGAAATAGCCTGTTCGATATCGGCCACGATCTCGGCTTTGTCGGGGTTGCCGTCGAGCTGACGTTCGGCTTTGTCGAGGTAGGCGCGAAGGGCGTTGTATCCGCTTTCCTCAAGCTGAAAGGCGACGCCGTGCAGATGGATGGAGATGACCTTGTTCATAAATGGATGCCAGGAACGGTTGGGGTGGGTTTAGGGGCCGAGCTTTTTCACAGTGTTGTTAATCGTATTCCAGTAGTCGGTGAGCTCGCGGAGCTGTTCACGGCCCTTGGCAGTGAGTTTGTAATATTTGCGGGGCGGACCAGCGTCGGATTCCTGCCACTCGTAATTGAGGAGCTCTTCGCGGCGCATTTTGCTAAGGAGCGGGTAGAGCGTGCCTTCCTGGGTGGCGAACTCAGTATCGCGCAACTGGCTTATGATGTCGGCAACGTAGACTTTGTCGGCTGCGATGATCTTCAGCAGAAGGAACTCGAGCAGACCTTTGCGCAGCGCGGAGAATTTATCGTCGAGACTCATGAGGGTTAAGTACAGCTACCTTTATCACGCAAGGTAGCTGTATGAAAACCTTTGTCAAGAGCGGACGTAGCCGCAAGGATGACAGAATGGCAGCCCGACTAGAGCGGTTCCTGAAAAACTATGGCCGCGCGCTGTGGCGAATTTCATGTAGCCGGCCGCGCTGAGGCCGGAGGTTGAGAGGGCCGGGTTTAGCGTCCCCGTCTACACCGAGCCGAGCTAGAGCTTAGCGACGCGGGAGGATTTCGCTCGATTCAAATTGGATAACGTCCGGCGAAACGTGGATGATCGCATCGGTGGCTGTGAGCGCGCGGCTATCCCATTCGATTCGAACGGGCCCGTGCAGTTTGATCAATGAATGATCACTGCTGATCTCGATCGTATCCGAGGCGAAAACGACATCAGCGAACTGAACGCTGGCGTCACCGGTCAAAATGAACATGCCATCCTGTCGCGAGCCGTTGCGATAGCTTAAGTGAAGTTTTTCAGTCAATAGGCTCCATGCTTCAAAGGTGCCAGTGGTGGAGCGGAGATCCTCTTTAGGAGGGCAGGCTGGTTTGCCATCGGTTGAGGGAGCGATCGTCAGGGCAGAGGATTTTAATGTGGAGAGAACGCCTTGAGAATTTCCCGATGTACCTACTGATCGTTCGATCACATTGCCAAAAGCCCAGTTTGTTCCAAGTAGCGCAGGCTGTGCTGATGAGTCTTTCTCGTCAGAAAAATTAAAAGCCAAATAATGCAAATCGAGCGGTGGCCGATGGTTCGTCTTATCGGAGGGACTGCTTTCGAGATTGATCAGACCGTTGCTGAAGGACCATTCGCCTTCGTCTTCAATCGCCTCGGGAGACACGTCAGCCCAGGTGGTATAAATGTAACTGTGATCGGGATAGAGGTGGAGATTGTCTCCGGACAGGCCTGTGCCGCTATGAAACTTTGCAGGCAGATGTGTGGCGAATGATGGCTCGTCATGGAGCGGTTCAATGCCGGGATAACGAGACTTCAGTTGATCGATTAACGTAGCGGTATCCCGCGCGTCGGGGCGGGGAGGTGCGGGGATGTGCTTCGGTACTGAACTGGGTGGAACGATATCAACACTTGCGGCCAAAATGCCATTGTTGATGTCAACATGGTTAAGGCCGTTCAGCACTTGAGATTGTTCAAGGTGCTTTTCTCCGTCCGATTGCTGCCAACGCACACTTAAGTTGAGTGTGATGGCATGGGTAGGGTCCACGGGTACCTGTTTCAAAGTGGAGTGGATGGAATACCGTGTGCCGTTCCAATAGACGTCGTTATTTGTCAGGTGAAATGTCGCAGAGCAGGCCTGTGGAATTTTTCTTTGCTCCAAGGTTGTCGGAGCGCCACTGCGTAATTGGACGAGGCGCAGCGTGGTCGGTCGCGCTGTCCGCAGATAATGCACCCCGACGCGTTCGTGAAAGACTCCTTCCGCGCGCACGGTCACGACTACGGCAACTGTGGCCTCGTTGGCGTTGCACTCGACCCAAGGGCCTGCGGTGAGGCCGATTGGCGCGATTGGAATAGGGGCGGTCGGCTTCTGCTCAACTTTCGGAGTGGGCGGACGAGTGGGAGTCGAGATTACGACGGCTGGTGGTGGTTCGGTTTTGGTAACAGCAACCGGCGTTGGTGTTGTGCAGCCGGCGATGATTAAAACGCCCAGGCTAGAAAGAATCCAGCGGATGTAGACGAACTTTCCCATTGCTAAGATACAATGCTGTACCGGGCATTATGTCGAGTCATCTGCGGCATGAGCTAGCGATAGGATTTTAGATGATGGGAGGCGGTTCGATCACAAATCCGCGATAACCGCTCGCTGAGCGTACGTGGATCCGCGAAGAAAAGTGCGGCGCCGTGCTTGCCTGAAAAGTTTCATGACGACGGACGAGACGGAGATTTGGTGAAGACGTCTTTTGCCTGTCAATAAACAGAAAGCAGATGTGAGAAGCGTCAACCCGCGCCTGAAGAATGAAATGTGCTTACCGCAGATTTCATTGGGATCTTGGCGCTCCCGGGGTCCAGTGCCGCCATGGACTTAGCTAGAGCATTTCAAATTCCGGTGTAGCCAAGGCCGGGGGATTGCGAGGGCCGGCCTCCCCGGCTACACCGGAATTTGAAATACTCCAGAAGCGGCCCAAGCGGCTACGGGAAAATTGAGGAACTCTAGGTAGTGAGCCAGCGTGAAAGGTCCTGGTCGGTGGCAAGCTGTTCGGTGGTTTGATACTCGGGCGCGAGAAGGCGGCTGTAACTGGGTTCGGCGAAGCGGCGGCAGTGGAGGAGCACCTTCGCGCGCTGTCCGGGCGCCCGGACCAAGCGGCCAAGGGCTTGATTTACTTTTTGAATACCGGGCGCTTGGTACACACGGCGAAACGCTTCTTCACGGCCGAGCGGGGCGAACTCCGCGAGGCGGGCTTTCTGCACGGGGTTCACTTCGGGAAGGGCGGGGCCGACGACCATTGCGTGACTAAGGCGTCCACCGAGCAAATCGATTCCTTCGGCGAAACTGCTTCCAAGAACTAAAAAGAGCGCGTCAGCGAGCACGAGCGATTCTTCAACCCAGGCATTTTGCGCGGCTAAGTCGGGTAATCGCGGCTGTAAGGCGACGCGTAAGAGCGAACCGCTGCCGCGCAGAGTGGTTTGGATGGCCTCGGCGTAGCGGTAGCTCGAGAAGAAAATGGCGCAAGGGCCACGTGCAGCGGCGTGGAGTTTTTCGACGGTGGCTGCGGTGGCGACGTGGTGGCGCGTACGTTGCTGGTACGAGGTGTCGACGCGCAGGTCGATCGCCACGTCGTAGGCTTTGTCGCGCCATGGAGCGTGAGCTTGTACGAGGGCAGGAGATGCTTTGGCGGTTTCTTCTTCGACCTTCAGGAGTTCCGCGCCGGAGGTGAGTTGAGCGTAGAGGCGGCGGGTGTCGCGCTTATTGAGTTTGCCGAGTCGTTCGGGTGGCGTGGCGGGTGGTTCGGAGTCGGATGACTGAAGACTTTGGATCGGGTCAGTGCTCCGCATTGTCCGCGGCGGATGAGGAACCGTCCGCCCCACCTTTTGTGTGTCGATATCATCGAGGCCGCAGTCGGCGGCGAAAGTGTCGGTCGGTGTGAGTGTAGCAGAAACGAGAACTGCGGCACCAAAACTGCGCAAGGTGGGACCGATGGCGGCGGCGGCATCGAGGCAAGTGACGTTGAGTTCACCGGGCTGCGGGCTCCACCAAAGGCGAGGTACGTTGACGTTGGCAAGTTCGTCAGCGAAAGCGGGGAGTTGCCAAAGCTGTTCCATGATTTCCGGGCCGAGCGTTGTGCTGTCGAGAGGCGTGGAGCTGACAAGAGCTGCGACCGTTTCGAGTAAGTGGCGCGCGTCATCTTCGTCGGCGAGCGCAAGACTGTCGGTGGCGTTTTGTTGGGTAAGGAAATGCGTCCACTGATCCCAAGCTTGAACGAGCCGGGCGGGCGCGCGGATCTGATGAAGTTCGCTGGCGACGGTGGTTGCGAGGCTGGCAGTAAAACGGCGCGAGTACACGTCGGCGACGCGGGAGGGAAGGTTGTGCGCTTCGTCGATCACGAGTAGCGTGCGCGCAGGGTCGTAACCAGGTTGGTTACCGAAGAGGCCGCGACTGGAGGGTGAGAAAACGTAATTATAATCACCGATCCAAACGTCATTGAAGGCGAGGGCGGCGCGGGTAATCTCGTAAGGGCAGACAGAAGCAGAGCGACCGCCGGCGCGCAGAGACTCGATATCACGAGGTTCGTTGTCGAAAAGATAAAACCGTGAAAGCCCGCCGCGGACCCATTTCCCCTCGAGGTCGTTAAGGTGTGGGCAGACCTCGCGCGAGCAATGATACTTGGTGTGGATGCAGTGCTCGCGCTTATTGCGTATCTGCCAAATCATAACGCCCGCATGTCCGTCGGGCAGGGTCGTCATGCGCGTAAGCGTTTCGGCGACGTGGAGCTGGCCGGTGGCTTTGCTCGTGAGATAGACGAGGCGTTCGAAACGTCCGCTGCGCAGAAGTTGCAGGGCGCATTCCAACGTCACACCGGTTTTGCCGAAGCCCGTGGGCGCTTCGAAGAAAACAAGGGGATGCTGTTCCAGTGCCGCGGTGAGCTCGGCTTGAACCGTTTCTTGGCCTAAACGGAGTTCGGTGAACGCGGGGCTGAAGCGGAGAGTCCGCAGGCGTTCGCGCGCACGAAGACGTTGGTCAAGAAATTCGACGACGCGTTCGAGCTGGACGCGAAAGACGTTCTCGTCTGACGGAGCGAACGGCACGGTTTGCGACAAACCGCTGTCGACTTCAACGAAGACGAGCTCGCCTTGCGGCCTAGTGGAAGGTTCGGCGATCGCCTTGAGCGCGAGATAAGTGGCGAGTTGGGCGAAGTATTCCGGATATTCGGCTCGGAGTTCTTCCTCGGCGGCTGGCAGGGTGCGCGTGACGGTTTTGATTTCGCGGAGGACGGGGCCGTTGGCAGTCGGTACGATTTGATCGATGCGACCGGTGAGCGTGAGTGTCCAACCGCGATGAAAAACTTGGCCATTGATCACGACCTCGAACTGCGCGTCGGGCACTTCGGTCGTCGCTTGTGCACGAAGCTGTTGGTGCCAATGCGTGCCGAGCTGAGCGCGCCAGAGGCCTTGTGGACCGCCCTCGCTTCCTTCGCGCGGACCGATGACAAAGCCGGAAAATTCCCCTACGCCAAGGGATGCGGTGCGTTGTTCGAGGGAAAATTCCACGGCCGGTGACGTTTCAGAGAGTCAACTGGGGCGTCAATCCAACAAGATCTCTGTGTGGCCCCGCAGATAATCCTCAAGGCGGCGTTGAAGTCTGGCGACAATAGATGGTTCGGCTGCTTGCACTGAGACGGGTTGATTCAAGAGTGGGACCACGTTTTCGCGATCGGCGGCGGGAAGGGAGGGAAACCAGTGTTCCTTGACCGGATAACCCTCGTCGCGAGCGAAACGGTAGAGACTTTTCAAATACACGATATCGGGCCGCTCCGAGGTGGCAAGGGCGGCAAGCGCTTCGCGCAGCAGAGCGTAGACTTTAGCGCGACTTTCCTCATGCACGGTGTTGCGCGCGATCAGTTGCGCGAGACTTGAGGAGGCCTGCAACGTCTCATAGCTACGTCCGAGGCCGGAGTAACGCGTGAGCAAGCGCGCCTCTTTCACGAACCAAGTTTGCCCTTGGTTGGCGCTTTCGAGGATCAGCGTGGTTTCGTCGAAGAGATCGAGCGCAACGGAAGTGGACGCGGATTTCTTCGAGAGGCGTTGCAGGACGAGCAGCGGGCCGTGTTCGGCGGAAAATACGGTGAAGGTTTGGAACGAGTCTGCGGGCGGTCGCTTCAGTAGCACCAAAGTGTCAGTGGTGAGAGTCGGGCCGGCCATGAGGTGAAATGGATTAAGCGCCTTGGCGTTCTACGGAAAGCGAAGAATCCAAGGTTATGACGCGGTGTTTTCGCCATTGTCCCACTGGAGTTCTAGCTCTGTTCAGAATGACCGAAACGCTAAGCCGAATTTTTCGTTGGCAGCCAAGGCGGCGTGACGGCGCCACCGGAGATGACGAGTTTCATGCCGTCGCCGACGCTCATTTCGAGTTCGACGATTTCCTCTTTCGGAATGAGGAGCAGGTAGCCGCCAGTCGGGTTGGGCGTGGTGGGCACGTAGACGGTCCAGAGTTCTTTGCCTGCACGCATCTGGGGCTCGCCTTGAGTTTTGCTAGTGAGAAATCCGATCGTGTACACGCCTTTACGGGGAAACTCCACGAGCACGACTTTGTTGAAGAGATTGCGGTTTTGCGTGCTGAAGGTCGCGACGATTTGCTTAACGGTATTGTACACAC
>Ga0302322_100005024_pt1 | contig 11566 bp, 11 predicted proteins | sample Fen_T0_2_FD_203757 | JGI IMG/M metagenome (GOLD analysis project Ga0302322, IMG submission 203757) | Peat permafrost microbial communities from Stordalen Mire near Abisko, Sweden - Fen_T0_2 | ecosystem: Environmental > Terrestrial > Soil > Wetlands > Permafrost | place: Sweden: Abisko... | reverse complement strand
CCGGGGTGAGCCGACCGGTGCGGTGTGCGTGTTTCGCGACGTGAGCCGCGAGCGAGAATTGTTGACCAGCATCCAGCGGGCGCACGAGAGCAAGAGTCTGTTTCTCGCCAGCATGTCGCACGAGATCCGCACACCCATGAACGCCATCCTCGGCTTCTCGCAGCTCCTGCTCAAGGATCGTGCGTTGGGTCCCACTCAGCGGCAGCACCTGGACACCATCGTGCGCAGCGGCCAGCACCTGCTGGCGGTCATCAACGATATCTTGGACATGTCCAAGATCGAGGCTGGCCACGCCGAGTTGAGCATCGCGGCCTTCGATCTTCGCGACCTGGTGTCGGACCTGGCCGCCATCTTCCGTCTGCGCACCAACGCCAAGGGCCTGCTGTTTCGGGTGGAGATGGCCGAGGATGTCCCCTTCGTGGTGCGGGGTGATGGGCACAAGTTGCGCCAGATCTTCACCAACTTGCTCAGCAACGCCATCAAGTTCACCGAGCGCGGCCAGGTGATCTGGCGGCTGCGCAGCGAGCGCGCCTCGGATGCGGCGTGGCGCCTGCTGGTAGATGTGGAAGACACCGGAGCGGGCATTCCGGCCGCTGACCTGGGGCGGATCTTCGACGCTTTTGTCCAGACCGCTACCGGCGCCCGCACGGGCGGCGGCGCTGGCCTGGGCCTCGCCATCACGCGAGAGTTCGTTCGCCTCATGGGTGGAAACATCAGTGTCGACAGTCAGGTGGAAAAGGGGAGTTGTTTCCACGTCGCCCTCCGCCTGGAGGAAGGCGATGTCGCCCTGGCGGCTGGCCGAGGGTCGGCGCGACGGGTGGTGGGGATTCGATCGGGGCAGGCGGCCTTCCGGGTTTTGCTGGCCGGTGAGGCAGGCGACGCACCCGAATCGCTGGCCCCCATCTTGGACGCGGTGGGCTTCGAGACACGCCACGCGGTTCTGGTGGACGAGGTCTTGGCGGTTCTCGTAAAGTGGTCTGCTCACGTCGTGTTCGTGCAGGTGGGCACACATCCGCAACGCGGCTTCGCAGTCATCGAACGGGTCAAGGCCTCGCCCAGAGGCAAGCGAACGCCGGTGGTGGCGTTGGTCGGCCGCGGGGACGAGGTGGTGCGCGCGCAGGCGCTGGCCGCCGGCGCGGACGATGTCGTCGGGCTACCCCTGCGCGAGCCCGAGGTGTTTGAGAAGCTGTGGGCTTGTCTGGGCGTGGAATACGTGTACTTCCGGCAGGACGCCGCCGTCCGATCCGCGGTGGGCATCCCGTTGACTATGCGGTCGCTGCGGGATGTCCTGGCGGCTGCGCCTGCGGATTTGACCGAAGGACTGCGCGACGCCACCACCGCGGGCGACTTCGATCGCATGCTCTTGCTGATCGATCGGATTGCGGCCCACGACGCCCTGGCAGGCGCGGCCTTGCGTGCCCTGGCCGATGGGTTCGAGTACCAGCAACTCCTCGATACCTTGCCGCCGCGGGGGGACGCATGAACGGCAACGAGATTACGCCGGGTGTCGCGGCTCCCAAGACCATTCTCATCGTGGATGACACGCCCGAGAACCTGCGCGTGCTGCTCGAGTTGCTCAAGCAGCAGGGCTACAAGGTGCGCGCCGTCCCCAATGGCAAGCTGGCGCTGCAGGCTGCGGCCAGCGAGCAGCCTGATCTTATCCTGCTCGACATCATGATGCCGGAGATGGACGGCTACGAGGTCTGTCGACGGCTCAAGCAGGACGCAAAGCTGTGCGAGATTCCGGTGCTGTTTCTGTCGGCTCTGGGCGAAACCCTGGACAAGGTTCGGGCCTTTGACGTGGGCGCGGTGGACTACGTGACCAAGCCCTTCCAGTTCGAGGAAGTTCGCGCACGGGTGGAAACCCATCTGCGCTTGCGACGGCTGCAGGTCCAGCTTGAGGCGCACAATCGACAGTTGCAGGATCGGGTCGAAGATCAGGTGCGTGAGATCTCCGATTCCCAGATGGCCACCATCGTGGCGCTGGCCCGTCTGGCCGAGTCGCGCGACAAGGGAACCGGCCGGCACATCGAGCGCGTCCAGATCTACTGTCGCCTGCTGGCCGGCCAGCTGCGTGAGCACCCCGGCGGGCGGGACAAGGTGAACGAGGCTTTCGTCGAGAACATCTTTCGCGCCAGCCCGCTGCACGACATCGGCAAGGTCGCCATCCGGGACAGCATCCTGCTCAAGCCCGGTCCGCTCACGCCTGAAGAATTCGACGAGATGAAATCGCACACCACCCTGGGGGCGGAGACCTTGCAGGAGGTGCAGAAAGCCTATCCCAAGAACGGATTCGTGCGCCTGGGCATCGAGATCGCACGCTCGCATCACGAGCGCTGGGATGGCACCGGGTATCCCCACGGGCTGGCGGGTACGGCCATTCCCCTCTCGGCGCGTATCATGGCCGTGGCGGATTCCTACGACGCCGCACGATCGAGACGCTTCTACAAACCCCCCCTGCCGCACGCGGAATGCTGTTCCGCTATCTACCGCCGCAGCGGCAGCTACCTGGATCCCGTGTTGGTAGAGGCTTTCCGCGCCTTGGAGGCTCGCTTCAGCAGCGTCGCCGATTCGCTGGACGAGTAACCTGAATTCTGAGATAGACTGCGCTCTGATGCTCGGTAAGTGGTCGCTCGTTGTCGCAGGTGCGGCCGTGCTTGCATCGGCTGCTGGGTTGGCCATGCCGGTGGTTGTGCGCGTTCCCATCGTCAAACCGCACGGGGCGGCCGATCCGGTTGACGCCGGGCTGTTCTCTCACTGGCAGCACGAGCAATATCCGTGTTTCGCTTGCCATCCGGCGATCTTTCCGAGGGCGCGCAAGGGTTTCACTCACGACGAGATGGACGAGGGCCGATTCTGCGGCGCCTGCCACAATGGCCAGAGTGCGCCGCCGGCGAGCGGGGCCCGTGCCGCCTGTCGATCGTCCTGCCACGCGAAATGATGATGAACACCCTGCGCCTCACACTGGTTCTGATCGCAATGGGTGGCACTGTGGCCACCGCTCTGGCGGCGGATCCATCGGTGCAGCCACCCACGATTGCGGCACCGGGCGATGCCGGGATTGCCAGCAAGGCGGCGCCAGTGTTGGGCGATGCCGGGGTTGCGAGCGAGGCGGCGCCGGGCGCCGCAGCGCCGCAGCCGGAACCACCCAAGGCAGAAGCCGAGAAAGAGCACGCGCCCGAATCCCCGCTGCTCTTTCCCGGCGGCATCCGCATTGGCGGGCTCTTCGATGCGAGCTACGAGCGCGTAGGCATGAATAGCAGCCCGACCAGCGGCCAGAACGCCTTTCGCAACTACCACCACTTCGTCTTCGTCTCGCGCCAGGGAAACGACATCCCCATCGGGTTCAATGCCGAGGTCATCAATCAGTACTTCTACGAGCTGACCGCGCGTTTGTGGCGCAAGGGATCGGCGTTTCGCCTGTCCGCGCGGGCGGGAAAAATCATGGTGCCATTCGGGCCGGATCCGCTCTTTCACAAGAACTACGGCGGATTGAGCGCGATAGACCAGAAGCTCTTGCCCGTGGTGTGGTCCTCTTTCGGCGCCTGTGTACGCGCGGACGCGTTGCTGAAGGGTTTCTCCCTGGCCAATGATCTCTACTTTGTGCAGGGCTTCGATGTGTCTGCGCGGGACCACGCCCTCAACATGCAGAGCGACCTGCAAGCGTACGACGGTGCGCGAATGGCGATTGGCGACCGCGTGTCCATTTCGCGCGGGCCGGTCACGTTGTGGTACTCGCTGTATTGGAATCCCATGAGGTTTGGCCGCAGCCTGCTCATGCAGGCGGTGGACTTGGCCATCTGGCGTCCTGCCTGGCCAGTTGTGAACCGACTGGCACTGGGTGTGGGGGCGCTGCGTGCTCTTATTTCGGCTGACAGCAGCTACGGCAAGCCCGACGCGATAACGGACGCTGGCGCCTACTACGATTTCGCCGACTACCTGTGGCTGCGCTTCTACGCGACTCGCTGGCTCTACTTGCAGGCACGCAGCGGCCTCATGACGTTCAATAACCACAAGGGACTTTCCTACGATTCGGAACGTGCCAGCGCTGCCGACGGTTCACACCACAACCTGTCCGTGGTTGCGGAATATGCCGGCGCCCAGTTCAGCCTGGGCTACTACTGGAACTTTGAGAAGGTGGGCGAAACCGCCAACGACTTCGTGCGCTTCATGGTGATGTATGCTTTTTGAGATCAGAGGCGCATTGATTGGCCTGCTGGCTGTGGCTTTGCTGGCCACGGCCTGCGCCGATTTCACGCGCGGACCGGCGGCCGATGCCGCGGCCGACGCGGCGCTGGCCGACGATACTTTGTTCGATGACTACGTCTATCCTATCCTGCAGTCCAAGTGTCAGTCTTGCCATTCCCAGGGGCAGCAGGCCGGCGCCACTCGGTTCCGGCTGACTGGGGACGCGAAGGCGGATAGGGCGGGCGTGGTGGCGTTGGTCTACCCCGACTATCCCGAGGGCAGTCTCCTCTTGCAACGCGCGACCGGCAACGGCCACAGCGGTGGTCTCATCTTCGGGCCGGACAGCGACGAGTATTTTACGCTCCGTAACTGGATTGCGACTCTGCCTCCAACGCGGTGACTCAGCACAGCGGTTAGTCGCCGCGCAGCCTATTGATCAGGTCTTCCTGCTCGGCGGGTGACAAGGCCCAGTCGCTGATGGGATAGACAAGGTGCTCCTCGTCTTCATGGTGGCGGGCCAGGCTGCGCCGCATTTGCGGCAGCAGGGCTTCGCTGGCCAGTACATCCTGCTTGGTGAGGGCCGTTTGCAGCTCAGGCAGAAGTGCGCGCAGCTCTCCATGCTCGGCGAGCATGTCGGGCACAGCGCGCACCACGGGCTGGGTCATCCGCAGCATGGCGGGAAAGAGCAACGCCTCCTCGGCGGCCATGTGACGCTTGAGTGCGTCGGATAGCGAAACGAATCGCCGATCCGCCTCGGCCAGCGCGCCCACGCGCAGGAAGTGCTGCAACTCAGTCAGCAGGCCGTCGATGCGTGCATGGTCGGCCCTCAGGTGTTCCGAGAGGGTGAGCGGCTGCTCCGGGCGGCGTAGCTGCAAATCGGAGCGGAAGCAATCGGCCGCGACCACCGTGATGGTGCAGTCGATCTCGCCCTGATGCATCTGGCGAATCGCTGTGAGGATGGGCTTGGGATCCCGGTCGGTCACCAGAGTCACGCGGCGACCGCTGCGCAGTTCATGCAACACGCGGGCGACCGCCACGCGGCGGTCTTCCAAGGAAAGTCCGCGAATGTCGACCTGAAGCAGCTCGGCGCTGACCGGTGCGGCCATACAATCCACCTACATCGACTCGCGGCGCATGACAAGTGACCGCAGCGAGATAGGCTGTCACGGCGGCGAGATTGGGCTAGGATCCAGGTAGGAGTTCCCATCGTAGATTCGCGCAAGCCCGCCTCGAAAGCCGACGCGGCGGCGTCAGCCAAAGGCCGGCGTGCGGCCGAGGAAGAAGATCGCCGGTTTTTCGAGGCCGCCATGCAAGGTGTGCGGCCTTTGCCGCCTGGGCCCCGGCGCGCTGTGCCTGAGTGGCAAGCAGTGGAGCCTGCGCCGGCCGCGATCCCGCGGTCGCGGCCGCCTCGGGAAACGCTGGACGTAGAAGAGGATGGTGACCAGCTGACCGGTGCGGCCTTTGGCGTGGCCCACGATCTGCTGCGGTCGCTCGCGCGCGGCGAGATCGTGCCCGAGGCTGAACTGAACCTGCATCACCTGACCGCGGATGCGGCCGCTCACCAGGCCGAGCGATTCATTGAGCAGTCGGTGGCCAAGGGTCGGCGTTGCGTGCTGCTGATTCATGGCCGCGGTCTGCATTCCGGCCCGGGCGGGCCCGCCCTGCGACCGGCCTTGGTCGAGTTCCTATCCCGGCGGCCCCTGGCCAAGCACGTTTTGGCCTTCACCTCGGCCCCACCCCGTCACGGCGGCCCGGGCGCGCTGCTGGTGCTTCTGCGCCGTCGGTAATGTTTGTGGTTCTCGGGGAAGTCGGGGCCAGCGTGGGCGGAGGGCGTGCGCGTGAGCGGTAGCGAGAGCGACCAGCGTGGCGCGGCTTGCGTGGGCGACTTGCGTGAGCGTTGTGCGTCCCGCGGCACGCGATCCGTCCTTCGCTCGCCGCCCACGAACACGCTCTCGCCCTCGCCCACGCGACCCGCGATCCGCGATCCGGTTTCTCGGGCGTCCCGAGATTCTCCGGCAGGCTAAATCTTCCCGCCCGTGAGCGAGATGCTGCTTCGTGGAGTGCGGCTTTCGTTGGCGGCGCTCACGCGGACGCCGGCGCGATCGACCACCGGGCAACGGGTTTCGCAGATGCCGCAGCCTGTGCAGTAGTCCAGGTCGACAAACGGCATCTTCAAGGTCTTTTGCGTGCCGTTGCGAGCGGTGATCGTCTCCATCTTGAAGTAGATGGCCTTGGGTGAGGTCGGGCAGACTTCTTCGCACACGATGCATTCGGTCTGGTAGCCCCAGGGTAGGCAGCGGCCCTTGTCAAAGAAGGCCGAGCCGATGCGCACCGGCGGCCGGGACGGCATCTCGCCGACCTTCTTTTCGATGGTCAGCTTCTCGATGGCGCCGGTGGGACAGACTTGGCCACACAGGGTGCAGTTGGCTTCGCAGTAGCCGATGCGCGGGATCAGGATGGGCGACCAGAAGCCCTCGATGCCGGCTTCTTGCAGCGCGGGTTGCAGACCGCCGGTGGGGCAGACCTTCATGCAGGCGCCGCACTTGAGGCACTTTTCCAGAAAAGCGCTTTCTTCCAGCGAGCCAGGCGGACGGATACGCGCGGGATTCGGTCGCGGCTCCACGCCGTCGGAGGCGCGCATGAAAGGCACCGCCACCGCGCCCGCCACGCCAGCGCCCAGCCACTTGCGCCGCACCAGATCGATCTTGGTGGTGGACGATCGCACCGGCGGCAAGAACTTGTAGGAAAGACCGCCACGCGGGCAGCCCTCGATGCAGTTGAGGCATACCATGCACTCGGTGGCGCGCACCGTGCCCTGGGGATCGGCTGCGCCCTGGCAGTCGGCCCCGCAGAACTTGCAGCTCTTGCAGACTTCCAGGTTCTTGGTTATTCGGAACAAGGAGAACTTCGACAGCAGCCCAAGCAGCGCGCCCAGCGGACAGAGCACGCGACAGTAGAAGCGCGGGTACACGAAGTTGAGCGCCAGCGCGCCGAAGAACACCAGGGTGATCAGGGTGCCCCACTGGAAGTGCCGCTCGCCCTGGTACTTGCCAAAGACCACGTTGCCCAACGTGGGCATGACCGACGTGGCCAGCCCGCGCCAGGTCGAGGCGATGGGATCGAGCAGGCCGATCTGCACGCTGCCGGCTGCCGCCAGGCCCAGCATGACCGCCAGCACCAGGTACTTGATCCTGTGCGAGGCGCGCGGGGCGTTCTGCTTCACCCGGTCGGGCGGGCGCCGCTTGCGCGCCAGGAATCCCAGCGCCTGGTGCAGAACGCCCATGGGGCACATCCATGCGCAGAAGACGCGGCCCAGAACCAACGTGAGCACAATGAGAATCAGCGCCCACAGCAACGTGTGATGCAGCGAATGCGAAGCCAGCGCAGTGGTGAGCGCGACCAGAGGGTCGAACTCGAGCAACCACTGCACGTCGTAGCCGCGGATCAGGCCCGCGGTGGTGACCAGCAGGAGGAACAGGAAGAATCCCAGGAAGACAATCTGGTAGGCGCGACGCAACCAACGAAACATGGTCAGCCCCCCAGCTCGACGGTCTTGAGGTTGTGCCACTGTGGCGTGCCCAGGCCGGCCTTCATTCCCTCGACAATAAATCCGACGTCGTTGGGATTGAGGCCGAGCAGGGTGGCGCCAAAAGCATCGAGAGCGACCTCGTCGCTGCCAGCCGCGATGGTGTCCATCTGTTTCACGTCAGCCAGGCTGCCGCCGGTGGGGCCGTTGGCCGTCAGGATGCGCGTGGCATCGAGGATGGTCAGGGTGGGCTTGACCATGGCCGCCAGGTCGATGATGGAAAGGTGGATGTTCTGGTGCAGCTTCACCCGCTGGCCGCCCAGCACGCCGTACCAGTTCTTGAGCGCCATGGACGCCAGCGAAAGCCCGTGCTGTTTGACGATGGGAACGTTGATCACGCGGTCCGCTTCCACAAAGGGAAAGAGCACGTCGCCCGTGTGCAGGAGCTTGCCTGACACGTTGACCTCGCGGAAGGCCGAGGCATCGGGCCGAATCACGGTGGCGCCGGCCGCCTTGGCCGCCTTCTCGATGCCGGAGCGGGCGAAGCACTGCTCGGGCGTGTTGACTGAAGCATCGGTCAGCCAGACCTTGGACGCGCCTGCCGCGACCACCAGGCGCACCACCTCGGCCACCACGTCGGGATTGGTGTTGGCGGCCTGCTCGGGCGTGCGATTCCAGCCGATGTTGGGCTTGATGACCACGCGCTCGCCGCGCTTGACGAAGCGGCCCATGCCGCCCAGGGCTTCCACCGCCCGGCGCACGTTGGCCGCGGGATCCGGCCCGCGCACGATGGCCATGTCGTTGGCACCCGCAGGCTTTTCGGCCCGATGATCCTTGAGCGTCGGCAGGTCGCGGGTCTTTTTCGATCCGCTTCGCTCGCGCAGCCCGAACCCGAGCGCCACTGACCCGACGGCCATGGCCGCGGTCACGCCCACGCGCAGAGCCGCGCGGCGATCCACGCCCGCGGCGTCGGATGGAGCCGTTGCTGTCGTGTGACTGCTCTTGGAAACTCGCGCCTCAGGTACTTGATCGTACGGGCCAGGCGGTCCGTTGCTGCTCATTTCATCTTCCCCTTTAGCGCCTTGGCCAGCCCAGGCAGGGCGGCTTCGGCCTTCTTGTCGAACGCGGTCAGCTTCACGTAGTAGCGGCCCGAACGAAACACGAACGACATGGGACCCGAGATCGCGTCGGGAAAGTCCGCCACCGGCTTGGCTGTGGCCGATTTCTCGGCATTGAAGATCGCCTCGGCATTGGCCGGCTCGGCCATGTCGTAGACGTCGCAAACCATGTCGTCGCCCCCTGCCGACGCCATCTCGGCCGCAGCCAACTTGCGGTAGTGGCGCTCGATGAAAATAGGCGCGGCACCGTCGATGTAGTCGAACAGGCCTTTCTCGTCGTACAGGCCCACCTTGTCCTTGACCTTGGCACCACCCAGGTCGCCCTCGAAAAGCGCGAGCAAGGTCTTGTCAGCCTCTGCGCCCGACGGGCGTGGTTGGGCTGCAGCCGCGGCGGCTGGGGCAGGGGCGCGACGGCCATCGCGGACCATCCATCCAATGAAGGCTGGCGGGATGAGGGCCAGCATGACGAAAACGAAGATGCGCACTACCCGGAAGACTACGGCGAGCGCACGGTGTCAATCAAGCATGACCGCGTCGATCAGACTGTCATTGCGCCAGCGCTCGGGGCGGACAATAATTCCTTCGGGCTGGCTCGCAAGTGGCCCGCGATACGTTGAACCCCGCTCTTGGAGGAAACCAAATGACTCGTCTAAGGTGTTTCAGTCTTTGCGCGTGCCTCGGCCTCTTGCTGACCACCATGGCCTGCGGCAGCGGCGGCAGCAGCGGCGCGGCCAAACCATGGGACCGGGCGCGCATTGCAAACACAGGGACCGATTGGTGGATCAACGCCACCAAGGGGGTGTTCTTCCTCTCCATAAAGATCACAAACTCGTACGTAGACGACACCGCCGGGCGAGCGTCCGTGATCAGCTTCGTTGAAGATGTGATCAAGAAGATCACGCCCGGCGCGACGCCGGCATCACTGTTGCCGGCATCTGGCGACGTCCCGCCCTGGACCTACGACCAGACCAGCGCCGACACAGCGGCCGGGCCCGCGACCGCAAACAACTTCGACGCAGCGACAGCTCTGTTCGACGGGGCCGCAGATGCCATCTTTGGGGTCGCAGTTCCTTTCACTCCCTCGACCAGGAGCTTTCAACCTGTGAGTCTCGTCTGGGGCGTGTACACCAACGGCGCTGCCCCACCACAAAAGATGGATGCGAAGGTCGTCCTGATGGCGTCCCAGGGCGATGCCGGGAGGCTCTACACTGATGTTCTCAGCTATTCCCAGTACGCCCCCGCGCCGGTCGGCAGCCTGGACTGGAAGGAGTGTACTGGATCAGATCCGAATCCCTGTGGGGCCCCGTAGCGCGTCCGCACGGACGTTCGTGAGCGTGCCTGTCCCGTGCGCGCTCACGACGCCAGCTGAACCAGGTCGTAGTTCCTGGTGCCCAGACCGTGGGCCACGGCGTTGTCGAGCCACTGGGTCAGGCTGGTCTCTATCGGGGGAAGCCCACGCCCACCCGCCATGGAGGCGCGAACCTTGTTCATCAGATCCAGCGCGTAGCTGTCCATCGCGACGGGGTCTTGCGCCAGGAGAATTCGCCTGGGGGGGGGGTCAGTGGCCTCGGTGTCGGTGTTGCCGTTGGCGACAGCAATGAGCGCGTCGCAGATGTTCAGCGAAATCGAGTTGCGGATAGCAGGCAGGGCGTAGAGCTTGGGCAGGCCGGTGTGGAGGATGGATCCGTGGTAGCTGGCCGGAATGTCGATGATGCCGTAGATGTTCTTCATGGCCGCGGTGACGCCTGACTGGCCATGGACCTTGAAAACCGAGCAGTTGATGGTGAGATCGGTTCGATCAGTCAGGATGCGCGACAGGCGCGGTGATCGGCATTCTATGGTTGGGTTGATCATTTCACCATAGCCAGGCTCGTCGGCTGTGCCCGGGGTGCCGGCATCGGGCGCGGGTCCGGACTTGAGCTGCGTTCCCAGAAGTTGGGCACCAGCCAGATCATCGGCGCTGTACTTGCCGTGGCGGTTGAGTTCGTCGAGCCGGCGGTCCCAAACCACGATATGGCCGGGATCCACCCCCAGCTTGTCGCGCAGGCTCACCACGATGGCGTGCACCAGGGCCGGCGAAGTGACTACCCATTGGTTGAGGCAGTTGACCTTGAGCCCGATGCGCATGCCAGGGCGGTATTTTGGCAGCAGAACCTTCCAGGGATTGTTAGGGTCGGCGTCCGACACGATTGCATGGCCGTCATCGACGCCGCCATCCGCGTCCGAGGAACCCGCATTGTTGTCGTCAACGCCGGCGTCTACCGGCGGCAAGGTGGCGTTGAACAGCGCGGCCTTCTGGGCCAAGGCTGTCAGCCCCGCGTCGAGCATGATTGCCACCACGTCGGGCTGGATGATGCCATTCTTGTCAACGCTGTCCGACTTCGAGACCTCCACCACGGTGGGAGTGACCGGCCTGGGCGTGGGCGCGTTGGCGTTCGCGCCTGCGTCCGGGTCCACGCAAGCCGGGGCCCAGCGTCCACCCACGTCGGGAAAGCAACCGGCCAGCCCGGCTACTGAAGCGGCGGCCGCCATCTTCGCGGCATCGGCCATGATCTCGCGGCGTGTTCTGCCCCCGGTGTTTGACATAGAATTTCCTTCCGCCAGTGACCCGCAAAGAATAGCATGGGCCACCAAAGTCTTCTGGTAGAATCACCCTCGGTCGGTTGAGGGTGGCGGCAACACCGCGGCGGCGCGGTCCCAGCATTCTGAGGAACAACACATGACAGCCATTTCC
>Ga0302322_100005023_pt1 | contig 11566 bp, 13 predicted proteins | sample Fen_T0_2_FD_203757 | JGI IMG/M metagenome (GOLD analysis project Ga0302322, IMG submission 203757) | Peat permafrost microbial communities from Stordalen Mire near Abisko, Sweden - Fen_T0_2 | ecosystem: Environmental > Terrestrial > Soil > Wetlands > Permafrost | place: Sweden: Abisko... | reverse complement strand
GCGCGCTGATTGAAGACGTCTACCACAACAACGAAGTCCGCACCGAGGGCATGGGACTCGCCATGCTCATTGCCGTCGAGCTGGGCAATCAGCCCATGTTCGATCAACTGTGGACCGCCTTGAAAAATTCGAGAACGGCGCAGGGCTATTTCACCTCGTATTGTGACGCGGTCGATGATGTTCTCGACACGGTGTGCCTGGATCCGTACGGCATGCAGCAAATCGCGCTGTCGCTGATATTCGCCAACGACCGCTGGCACAGCACGCCCGCGGCGCCCTACGCGAGTGATGCGCTCGCCCTGCTCGATGCACTTCAGAACCAGACGACACTAAGTGGGAGTGACGCGGGGGACATCGTGAGCGCCTTCGACCCGGCGACCCATTTGGTCCGCGAAGCTCCAACGGTCGGTCAGGCGGGCTACACCCGCTCCTCTCTGGAGATGCCCGCCTACTACGAGCTCTGGTGGCGAGCGACCGGCAACGAGTTCTGGCTGGTCGCCGCCAAACAGGCGCGCAAGCATTTGCTGGCGGCCGCCGATGCCACGACCGGCCTCGCGCCAGCGCGGAGCTACCCCGACGGCGCGCCGGCGCAGGGATGGTTCATCGCGCAGGGTTATCGCACCCAACTCAATCTGGCCATCGACGCGCTGTGGGGCACGCCCGACTCGGACTGGGGCACGCCCGATCAGGGGCGAACGGCTCTCGCCGATCGCACGCTCGGCTTCTTTGCAGGACAAGTCCCGCAAGGTCAGCCGCCCATGTACGCGCTCACCTTCATGGCGGACGGCACCGTGAAAACACGAAGTACCAATCCGTCGCAAGCGTTGATCTCCGTCAACGGCGCACTCGCAGTCGCTTCTTCGCGCACGGATCGCAACAATTTCGTCGAGGCCGTCTGGGCGCAGGGCATCCCCGCCGGCGACCTGCGCTATTACGATGGCTTGATGTATCTGATGAGCTTACTCGTGCTGAGTGGACAACTCCGGGTCTGGTGAAGCAGAGCCGCTCGCTTCGCCGCAGGGGTCAAAAAACTTTCGCGAGCTCCGCAATCGATCTCCGCCCGTGAATCTTGCGTCGCGACTGGAACCTGGACGCATCCAGCGCCTTCACCGCGCAAAGAGGGTTCACAAACAATCGCTTCGCTGCAGCAACCATGCCTGGGTCGCGTCTGTCGCCACGCAGGCATCAATCTGTGCGCTGTCGAGCGAGGCGCTGACGCAACTGTCGGCATGGTGCTGTGGACGCAGCTCGGAGGCGAACGCATCGCGCGCTCGCACTTCGAAACGTTGATTGTCGAGCCCATTTTCGGAGTACGTGATCACCGGCGTGCCATCGCGAATCGCAGCCATCTTGACGTCCAGGACGAAGCCCGAAAGCTGGTTTTGAATAGAGAACACGTTCGCGGCGCCGACCGAGGCCAGCTGCCAAGAGCGCGCCGGCAGCCGGCAATCCGCAGCAAAATCCAGTAGAAACCCAGGAAATCCGAAGACAGTGGTCGGGGCTCCTTGGCCCAGACAAAGTCCATTGGCGCGTGAGCGCAACGCGTAGAGCCCGTCCGTGACCACCGAGCACGGCCCTGCGTCTGCCGTAGCTCCGCCCGCCGCGGCGTCCGCTCGGGCTTGGTACACCACGTCCAAAGGAGTCGTGCCGCACGCGGTCAAGAGCGCGAGGGCGCAAAGCATGCTTGCGATATCAGAGCACATTTCCCTTGCCGCGCGATCGACGGAACCAACAACGAACGACATCAGGCTAACACGAAATCGAACACTTGATGCTATGTTCGCGTCGTGGCGCGTATCACGTCTTCCAAGCCTGCGACGCACGAGCGCGAGGAAGACCTGCACCAGGCGATCACGAACAATCAGGCTGACTGGCAGCGAAGGGCGTTCGACGAGTACCACCGACTGGTACACGGTTTGCTGTCCAAGACGCTCGGTCCGCGCGCGGAAATCGCCGACCTCGTGGGCGATGTGTTCGTGATTTTTTTCGCCAACGCGCAGCGCATTCGCCAAGCTTCAGCGGTGCGCAGTTACCTCGTTTCGATCACGATGAACGTAGCGCGGCGTGAGCTGCGAGCGCGCCGGCGACGAGCGCTGCTGCACACGCTGATCGGCTGGCCTCGGGATGCCGATCGCGACGTCTCGCCCGACGATCCGAAAGCCAAAGCGGCGCTGTTGCAACTCAGTCGCATCGTGGAAGAGCTGAGTCCGAACGAGCGGGCTGCCTTCGTGTTGCATACCCTCGAGAACATGCCGGTGGCGGAGGTCGCCAGCGCGCTGGGGGTGTCCGAGTCCACCGCCAAGCGCCGCGTCCGGCGCGCCAACGAACACATCTTGAAGCGAGTGCGGCGGAACGCCTTGCTTGCCGACTACTTGGTTGCGCGCTCGGGGCCGTCACATGCGGGTTAGACGAGCACCCCCGAGCCAGCAGCAAGTGACCGAAGCATTTCGGGCGTTGGCCAACGAGCACGCGCGCGACCGCGAGCCGCTGGATAAACGTCGGACCTGGTACGCATTGCAGTACGAGAGCCGCATGCCGCGCGCGGCGATGCGCAACGCGCGCGTGCGCTGGGCGCTGGCGGTCGCGGTCTTCGCACTCGGAATCCTGGTGGGAGCGCCCGCGTGGCAAGCCTGGACCGTGCTTCGCTACGACGCGCACGGGCTTGCGACCGAAGGCAGCAACCTGAAGGCAGGAGATGCGCCCGCAGGCCTGGCCTTCTCCGATGGCAGCCGCGTGATCGTCAGCCCACGATCGAGGCTCTCCGTGGCGCTCGTCGGCAAACACGCGGCGTTGACGCGTCTAATCGACGGCCGGCTGCACGTGACGGTGCACCACGAACCCGATACTAGTTATCGTTTTCTCGCCGGTCCCTATGAAGTGCAGGTGGTCGGCACGGAGTTCGACTTGGAGTGGCTAGCGCAAGCCGGGGGCTTCACGCTGGTGATGCAGAGCGGTGAGGTTCGAGTGCTCGGCGAGGGCAGTGCGCGTCGAGTCAGCGCCGGCCAGACGCTGCGTCTACCCGGTCAACGGCAGCCCGCGGCTGAGTCCACGCTGGCAGTGCCCTCCTCGTCTGCGCGGCAGCCGCCAGCCGCTGCTGCCGTAGTTGCGAGTGTTCCGTCCGTGAGCAAGACGGCTAACGTGCTCGAGAAACAGAGCGCTGGCGGCGTGACTGCGTCGGCCACGGGCGATTGGCGCGAGCTACTGGACTCTGGTCGGTTCTCGGCCATCGTGCGCGATGCCGACGCTCGCGGTGATGAAAGCGTCCTCTCGACAGCTCCTGCGAGCGATCTGAGAGTGCTGGCGTTGGCTGCGCGCTACACGGGAAGACGAGCGCTATCGCTGCGCGCGTGGCAAGCCCTACGGGACCGTTACGCGATCGAGGCGCGAAACCAGGGCGCCGCATTTTTTCTGGGACGCGGCTACGAGGAACAAGGGGATGGCCCGCAAGCGCTGCACTGGCTCGCCCGTTATTTGAGCGAATCGCCCTCTGGCGCCTATGCCAGCGAAGCGCTCGGTCACCGATTCCTCTTGCTGTCCAAGTCGGGGCAAAGCGTGGAGGCGGCGAGCAGCGCTCGCGAATACCTCGAACGCTATCCGCGGGGCGCGTACGCAAAATCCGCACGAATCGTGGCCCAGCCAGAGTAAACGATGTTCGAGGTCCGGTATTGCTGGTCCGCCGTTGCGGCCTTGCTGGCGCCACTTGCCTTCACTTTCGCTGGCAACGCCAGTGAATCGCAGCACGTCGTGATCGTCTCGGCTGACTCTTCGGATGATCGCCTGGCGCGCGCGTTGGTGTTGATACGAGGGGAGCTCTCCGCCCTCGACATGCAAGTGCGCGTCGCCGAGCCCACCGTTCTGCCGTCGTCGTCCGAGAGCGAGCGCTTGAGCCTGGATGTGAGAGACGGCCTAGTGGTCCTGCGCGCGTTCGCGCCCGGTGCCCTGAAGCCACTGGTCGAGAGCGTCGAGCCCGACGGCCCTGAAGTGAATGCCGAAGTGATCGCCGTCCGCGCGGTGGAAGTCTTGCGCGCCGCGCGGTTGCTCCCAGCCGAGGCCCCGAAAATCACAGCGGCGCAACCGAACGCCGTGCCGAAGCCGAACGCGCCCCATGCGCCGGCGGCTCCGCGCGAACTAGCAGCGCCCGCTGTCCAATTGGCACTGGGGCCGAGCCTCGTCCAAAACTCGCGCGGCCTGCCCCAACTCGGCGGCCACGCGTCCGTGCGGATTGGACTCAATTGGTGCTTCATTGCTGCCGAAGGCGAAACGTCATTGTCGAGCATGCACTTGGAACGCGCCGCTGGCACCGCCCAGGTCACTCGTCAGGCGCTATTCTTGCAGGTCGGCGGTCGCCTGCGTTTGCGCGGCGTCTGGGAGGTGAGCGCACGCAGCGGCCTCGGCTATCTGCACTACACGACCAGTGGGGCGGCACGGCCGGGCTATCTAGATAGAGACCTTCAGCATCGCAGTACGGCGGTTTCGGTGGCATTCGGCGGCGCCTACTACTTCGTCCGCGCGTTCGGCGTCTATCTCGATTTGAGCGGGGTGGCCGCACTGGACGCGGCTCGGATCCGCGTGAATGGCGAGAACGCAGTCACGCTCGATCGCCCTTCGGTCTCGGTTGGAGCAGGCGCAGTGCTGAGCGCGTTCTGAGCCAATCCGCGAGTTTGCCCGCCCATAACTGGACCCCTGCCCAGATGGGTGCGCCCCAAGCAACGCGAGTGTGATTCTTTGCCCAGCCTACCCGCCGCCGCGCCCAAAGGGTCCACCCCCTCGCCCCCCTGCTAGACTCGAAACACGATTGCCGGGCTAGGATGGCGCCATCATGAAACCAGGGTCGAACATTCTCGCGCGTTCTCTGATCACGATGGCCGTCGGCTACCTTGCGGCGGCCTGCAACAACGATCCAGCAAAGGGCAAACCGCAAGCCAGCGTTACGAGCGCGACGGCTGCCCTGACAGCCTCAGCGCCCGCCGTGGGCGCCGTGAGCTACGCGTTCAGCAACGATGGTTCGACCCTGGAGTTCGTTGGCGCCAAGGTCAGCGCCAAGCACGACGGTTCCTTCAAGGCATTCCGCGGCACGATTGGCTTGGTCGACGCCGATCCAACCAAGAGCAACGTGAACGCGGAAATAGACATCGCCTCGTTGTCGGTCGAACCAGCCAAGCTCGCAGGCCACCTGAAGTCCGCCGACTTCTTCGACGCCGAGAAATTCCCGAAAGGCAAGTTCGCCTCTACCGCAATCAAGGCCGGCGGTGAAAACGGCGCAACGCACACCGTGACTGGCAACCTAGAGCTGCACGGCGTCACCAAGGGCATCACCTTCCCCGCCAAGATCAAGGTCGAAGCGGCACAGGTGTCGGTGAATGCCGAATTTGCCATCAATCGAAAGGACTTCTCGATCGTGTACCCCGGCATGCCGGACGACCTGATCAAGGACGAAGTCCTGATCAAGCTTTCGCTTCACGCAAAGATTGCCCCCTGAACCCCATGTCACGTCTCCGATTGGCCTCGCTCGCCGGTTTGCTCGTCCTTTCTGGCGCGTGCTCGAGCGGCACGACCGATCCCATGACCGAGGCAAGCGGCGCCGGGGGCGGCGATACGGGCGGCTCTTCCGCGAGCGGAGGCAACCGGCAAATAGCGTCGGCTGGCGCCACCGTCGATGCTGGGGGCTCGAGTTCCGGCAGTCCATCAGGCAACGGGGGCGGCGCTAACGGCGGCGCGGCAGAGTCGACCGCGGGTGGTGGCGCCCTAGCCACCGGCGGCGGCGCAGGTGGTGTAGGCGGCGGCGCAGGTGGGATAGGCGGCGCGCACGGTGGCGCGCCCGGCGCGCATGGTGGCGCAGCCGGCAGCGCGATGGGCGGAGGCGGAACAGGAGCTGCGGCGAGCGGCACCGGCGGCGGTGCCGGCAGCTCGAGCTGTCCCGGTGCAGGACACATCACTTACACGCTGGCCAAGTCCGCATCACCGACCGCCACCGAGCAGACGGCGTACGGCCGGATCGAGACTGCGATGGACAAGGCGATCTCCTACTACGATTGTTACACCAGCATCATCAAGACGCTGAACGTGAGCTACGTGCCTTCGGTCAGTACTGCTGATGGCAACATCAATGGCTCCGTGCGATTCGGCTCGGATACGACGTACATGGACTACCGCACTGCCATACACGAGATCGCTCATACCGTGGGCATCGGGCAAGCCTCCAACTGGGGCACGTTTCTGTCGGGGGGCTTGTTCACCGGCGCACATGCGGCCGCCCAGTTGAAAGCCATCAACGCCAAGCTCAGCGCACCGCTCTACACGGACGTGCACGCCGACACCCAGCATTTTTGGCCCTACGGCATCAATCAACAGTCCGAAGTGAAAAGCGAAGCGGACCTGATTGCGCATTGCCAAATGGTCGTCGCCATTCGCGCGGATCTCGGACTTTAACCCCAACGCGGGACGATTCGGCCGAGCTCGGACGTGCGGCCTCGTGCTAGAACGGTCCGGGCTTGCTCACGCTCGTGGATCTTCCTGGCCCTTTCGTCACTGCGGTTGCAGTCGTGCTCGGCCTTTCGTTCGGCAGCTTTTTGAACGTAGTCATTTACCGCTTGCCACGAGGCGAGAGTCTGTCGCACCCGCCCTCTCGCTGTCCCGGCTGCGGCAAGACGATCAAGATCTACGACAACATCCCGGTGCTCGGCTGGCTCCTGCTGCGCGGGCGCGCGCGCTGCTGCAAGGTGCGCATCTCCGCGCGCTATCCGCTGATCGAAGCCTTGGGTGGCTTGTTCGCCTGGGCAATCGTGCGGACCGTCATTTTCGAGCTACCGGATGAAACCGTGTGGTGGAAAGTGGTGCTCAGCTTCGCGCTGTATTTGGCGCTTTCGCTCGGGCTCTTGGCGGCGGCGTTCATCGATCTCGATCACATGTATTTGCCCGATCCGATCACGCTCGGCGGCACCGCGCTCGGGCTTGCCAGCGTGTCGCTGCGTGGGGGCACGTTTGGCGCTGCACTGCTGGGTGCGGTGCTCGGCTTTCTGCTGGTTTGGCTGCCCTTCGATTTCGTATACGGGAAATTGCGCGGCATGCCCGGCATGGGCCTCGGGGACGCCAAGCTGGTGATGCTGGCGGGCGCGTGGTTTGGCTGGCAAGGCGCGGTCTTTGCCCTACTCGGGGGCGCGGTGCAGGCAACGCTCGTCGCGCTGGCCGTGTATTTGGCGCAAGGGCGCATCGACGAGCCCGAAGCAGTCAAGCGAGAACGCAAGGAACTGCAAGAGCTGCTCGAAAGTAGCGAGGGTGAGGCGCGCGCGGAGCTGGAGCGAGAGATCGCCCGCGATCCACTGGCGTTCGAGCCCGAGGCTGGCTTGGGCAAAGCGCGGCTTGCCTTCGGACCCTTCTTGGCGCTTGCAACCATCGAGTACATGTTGTTCGGAGACGCGATCGTGCAGGCGTTGTTTCCGTGAGCTCCGCCCGCTGGCTGAGCGTGGGGGCTTCGCTACTGGCGGCGTGCGGCGGCCCCCGGTTGGTCACCGTCCCGAGCGGGCCGCAACCAGCGACGGCCGCACCGATCAAAGTCGACTACCCGCCGCCAGCCGCAAAGATCGAGGAGATCCCGATCGCGAAGCGCTCGGGCGGCCCTTGCATCTGGCGCGACGGCTACTGGGACTGGACCGGCCGGCGTTGGGAGTGGCAGGACGGCCGCGCCGTACTGCCCGCCCAGGGTTGCCTGTTTGCCGAAGCCAAACTGCTCTGGACTACGGATTCACTCTCGTTTTATCGGCCTGCATGGTACCCAGACCCCGCGCAGAGCCCTGCCCCCAAGACCTGCATGGAAGTCGCCTGTTTGCCCCCGGCCGGCTCTGCTCCCCCAGCCTCGATTGCTCCTTGACTGATCGCTCTCGATACCCCCCGTGACCGAATCGAATTCAGAACCGTGGTCGATCAAGCGAGTGCTCGCGTGGGCGACCGATGATTTCAAACGCCGTGGCAACAAGAGCGCCCGTCTCGACGCCGAGCTGCTGCTCGGCGAGGCGCTCGGTTTGGATCGCATCAAGCTGATCGTCGAAGCCGAGCGACCGCTGGCAGACGACGAGCTGGGTCGTTACCGGGATCTGATCAAACGGCGACGCGCCTTCGAACCGATCGCGTACATCTTGGGGCGTCGCGAGTTTTTCGCGCTGCCGATGATCGTCGATCGGCGCGTGCTGATCCCGCGGCCCGACACCGAAATCTTGGTCGAGACCGCGCTTCGAGGCACACGCGAGCGCCATCTGTACGGTCGCATGTTGGACTTGTGCACCGGCTCGGGTTGCGTCGCGATTGCGTTCGCCAAGGAGCGACCCACCTGGCGCGTGACTGCCGTCGACCTCTCGCCCGACGCCGCCAGCGTCGCGCGGGAAAACGTGCAACGTGCCGGCGTCGTACACAACGTAGCCGTGCTGGAAGGCGACCTGTTTGCCGCCCTGCCCGAGCACGCAGAGTTCGAGCTGATTACTGCCAATCCGCCGTACATCCCGAGCGCCGAAATCGCCGAACTCGACGCAGACGTGCGCGACTTCGAGCCCCATTTGGCTCTGGACGGGGGAGTCGACGGTCTGCAGATCACCCGTCGCCTGGTCCACGAAGCAATGGGTTACCTCAGCCCGGGCGGCCTATTGGCATTGGAAGGCGGTTTCGACCAAGCTCCGGCAGTCGCGGAGCTGCTGGAAGCGAGCGGCTTCCGCGAAATCGCGCGCAGCAAAGACTTGGCCGGGGTCGAGCGCGTGGTCAGCGGGCGCCGTTCGAGCTAGCGCCGGTACGCCGATGAAGAAGTGGACGCTGCTCGAGCAGGTCACGACACCCGACGGCAGTCACTTGTCGCTGGCTGAGCACGACGGGACCTACGCGATCCGCGTGAATGGTCGCGAGCTGATGTCCAGCCGTCATTCGTTTTCGGAAGAACAGTTGGGGGTCGTGGCGTGTCAACCACTTCGGCACCTGACGGGAGCGCGCGTATTGATCGGCGGCCTCGGGTTGGGTTTCACCTTACGCGCGGCGCTTTCGAACCTTGCTCGCGACGCGCAGCTGGTGGTGGCCGAGCTCCTGCCGGAAGTCGTGGCTTGGAACCGCAACCCGGCGTATCCGTTGTCGTGCGAGGCCCTGGCAGATCCGCGCACGGAGGTGGTGATTGGCGACGTGGGGCGAGTGATCGAACAGAGCCAGGCGCAGTTCGACGCCATCATGCTGGACGCGGACAATCAGACCACCCGCATGAATACGGCCGGCAATGCGCGACTCTATCGCAGAGAGGGCCTAACCGCCGTGAGGCGCGCGCTGCGGGAGGGTGGGATGGCCGTGTATTGGTCGGCAGGCGAAGAGCCGGAATTCGTCGAACGTTTCGCCAAAAGCGGCTTCGCCGTGGAAGTCCGACGCGTTCGCCGGCATCAGAGCGCGAAAGCCAGCCATTGGTTGCTGATCGGGCGGCTCGTTACGGCCCGCCCACGAACGTGAGGCGCGCCTCGGCGGCCACGCTGTTCACGGTCATCGTCTGGCTCCACCAGTGCCAATATTCCAACGAGGGGCCGAAGGTGAACTTCCAGAAGCGGAGCGGCTCGTAACCGACGCCACCACCCAGCACGCTCATCAAACCGCCGTCTGCCTCTTCGCGACCGTGCCCGGTGATCTTCATGCCCCCTGCGCCGAAGTCGCCGAAGATCGATAGGTCCCGAAACGCTCCGCCTCGATAGAACAGCGGATACGTTTCGACGTGAAAAATAAAGGCACTGCCCGCCGCCGACGTCTGGCCGTGCTTCAAGCCCATACCGGCGAAACCCAATCCGAACACGAAGTAATCGGTGAGCGCGCCGCCAAGCCACAGGCGATTGATGCCGCCCGCGGCGCCCGCGGTGTTGCGCCTGTAGAGGGGATCGCCGAGCTTCGCGAGCTCGTTCGGGTAACCGTAGGCATTGCCCGCGACGACGCCGAGCGTGAGCCCCGCGACGAACCCGGAACGGCGCGTCGCGACCTGCTTGTAGCCGCCATCCCAGGCGTCGTCGGAGGACTCCGCCCGCGCCAAGCCGGTGAGCGTGCTGAAGCCGAGCAGTGCGCACAAAAAAGTCAGTCGATTCATGGGGCTTCCCCGATCTCGAACACTCACGCCTCGGGGTCAACCCCAGCCGCATTGCAAAGCGCGACCGGCACGATTTCAGGGACCGTCGGCGACCGGGCCGGCCCGGAAGCAGCGGTCAGCGACGCCGTTTGGTGATCGCACGGGCAAGCTCGAGGATTGCTGTCTGCAGCTCGGGCGGAGCGCTCTCGACCAGCCGTGCAGTTTCGATTGCTACCGGTCCAAGTTCGGCGACGCCGCCCACCAGCTCACCGGCAGGCACACCGAGGCCGACTGCGAGCGACATGACGGTACTCAACGATGGATCGCGGCGACCGTTTTCAACGGTGCCGATATAGTTAGGGGTGAGACCGGATCGTTCCGCGAGCTGCTCGAGTGTGAGCCCGAGCGCGACACGACGCCGACGCACTTCCCTTCCGAACAAACTTGGCAAAGGAAGGCGATTTCTTCTCACTCCGGGTGCAGACATGAACCACTGATGGTGTTGATATTCAACACGATGATATACTGATCGCTCGGCCGCGCGAAGCGGACCGCTCAACGCACTGTCGGAACTCGCTCGGATGTCGCTTCGAAGTCGCATCAGGCCGTCCGGTCGGGCCGATCTCGAACATTCCGACATATCAGTCACACAACTCGTCCGTGCTCTGACCGACTGGAGTTCGATGCGGATCGAAGCCAGCTCAACACCAGCCGCTGCAGATTTGCCGCGAGCGAGTCAGAAAACGAGGACGTCATTTCACACGCTCCTGGTGGAGCCCGGTCTGAGCCCGTCCCAAGCCCGAACCCTGCTCGGCAACGCGTGGACGGCCGTACTCGGCAAGTTGCCGGAACCTTGTACGAGCGCACTGCTAACCGCTCACTGGGCGCTCGAGACCGACGCGGGGCGGTGCATGCCCGGCCACAACTTCGCCGGCATCAAGGCCACGCCGGGGGCCCCGGGCAAAACCTATCGGACGATCGAGGGCCACGGCGCCACTCAGCACGAGGTCAACGCGCGGTTCCGCAGCTACGAAAGCGCGGAAGCCGGCGCCCGAGACTACGTGAGGCTATTGGCAACACGTTACCCGGATGCCGTCGCAGCAGCTCGTTTGGGCGACAGCGCGGGCTTTGCGCATGCCCTCGCACGCGGCGGCTACTTCACCGCCGATCCTAAAACCTACGCCGCGGGTCTCGCTGGCAGACTCGCGTCGATCGAGCACGGCAGCTCCCCGTGCGTGCCTGCCCCGCCCAGTGGGCTTGCCCCCGCCGCCCTGGTGGGCGTGCTGCATGCCTTTCGTTGGCCACGAGCAGAAGACGCCTGAAAATTTGGCCGATTGCGCTGAGTCATGGCAACCGCTTCGGGATGGCCTTGCTGCTCGACCCGCCCCGCGTGCGCCGCGTCCGCGGCATTGCTCTGCCCCTGGCCCTGCTGCTCTCCGCCTGCGGCTCACAACAAGATGGGCCCAGTCTGTCGAAAGCCGCGGCCGAAGACGAAAGCAT
>Ga0302322_100005022_pt1 | contig 11569 bp, 7 predicted proteins | sample Fen_T0_2_FD_203757 | JGI IMG/M metagenome (GOLD analysis project Ga0302322, IMG submission 203757) | Peat permafrost microbial communities from Stordalen Mire near Abisko, Sweden - Fen_T0_2 | ecosystem: Environmental > Terrestrial > Soil > Wetlands > Permafrost | place: Sweden: Abisko... | reverse complement strand
GGTCGGGTCGCCGTGGATGCTGCCCAGCTTCGCGTAGGGGAGCACGCCGACGGTGTCGAGCAGTGGACGCGCGACGGCGCGGAGGTCGGCCAGCTGCGTTGCGGCCGCAGCAGCCGAGTCCAGGCTGGCGAACCGCACGTGGGCCACGTGCTGCCCCCGGATCTGCTCGGGGAGCGCCGGCGACGACGGCAGCCGGAGCAGCGCCACCGATGTCGTGGATGACTCCGACAGCGCCGGCGCCCACTGGGCGTAGGCGTGCAGAATGTCGCCGACGTCGGCCGCCGCGAAGTAGATGCCTCCGCCGATGACGTCGGTCAGGGCGGGCAGGTCGACCGTCACCGAGGTGACCACGCCGAACCCGCCCTTGCCGCCGCGCAGCGCGCGGAACAGGTCAGGGTGGGAGTCGGTCGTGACGGTGATGGGTCCGTCGGTAGGCGTGACGATGTCCACGGAGCGGACGTAGTCGCTGCTGAACCCCAGGGCGCTGGCCAGCGGCCCCAGGCCGCCGCCGAGCAGGTAGCCGGCGACGCCGACACCGGGTGCGGATCCGCACACCGGGGCGAGCCCGCGCGGGGTCGCGGCAGCCAGCACCGGGTCCCAGGTGCATCCCGCGCCGACGCGTGCCGTGCGGGCGGCGGTGTCGATCTCGACGGTGTCGAGCCCGCGCACGGTGACGGCCAGTCCGCCGTCGATCCCGTGCAGCCTTCCGTGGCCGGCGCCGAGCACGGTGACGACGCGTGCCTGGTCGGCGGCGACGGCGACCGCCGCCGCGTCGTCGGACGCGGACTGCGCGTCGACGACGACAGCCGGCGTCAAGAGGGTCCCGGTGTCGAACCCGGCGACTGCCTGGTCGTACCCGGCGTCACCGGGCTCGAGGACGAGGGCGGCGCCTGCGGACCGCAGGTCGGCGGCGAGGGACATGTCAGCTCCTGGTCGGGGTGGAAGTTCGGTGGTAGGTGGGAGGGACGGCACTGAGGTGGCGGGACGGAGGGCGAGCTCGGCTCAGGGCTGTCGCTCGATGAACAGCACGGTGGGGCCCTGACGGTCTCGCGCGGCGGTGATGAGGTCGGCGACGTCGTCGACCGTGGTGGCACGGGCGGTGACGGCGCCGAACCCGCGCATGATGGCCTCGAGGTCGAGAGCGGGGTCGTCGAAGTCGAGCCCGACGAAGTGGGTGGTGTCGGCGGTGCCGCCGGTGAAGTCGAGCCACAGGTCCTTGAGCAGCCGGTACTCGCGGTTGACGAAGCACACGACGATGACGGGGAGCTTGCGTGCCGCGGCGGTCCAGAGCGAGTGCACCGAGAACAGACTGCCACCGTCGCCCACGAAGCACACCGCGCTCTCGCCGGTGCCGAGGGTCAGACCGGTGGCCAGCGGCATGGCCCAGCCGAGACCGCCGCCGCGCGGGCTGAAGTGCACGTTGCGGAATCCCAGCGTGGTGGCCATGTCCTGCACGAGCTGGTCCTCGGAGGAGCCTTCGGTGACCACGTGGGTCGAGGCGCCGTCGAGCTGCTCGAGAACGGCAAGGATCAGCGCGTTCGAGGGGTCCTGGTCCTCGGCGCAGAAGCGGGCGCGCAGCGCCGCCGGGTCCGGCGCCACGTCGTCCACCACCGGGGCGGTGACGTCGACGCCGAGAGCGACGGCCAGCCCCGCGAGGCTCACGCGGATGTCGCCCACGACCGCGACGTCGACGGGCCAGTCGAACCCGAGCTGGGCGGTGGCCGGCGCGATCTGCACGAGGCGCACCTCGGGCGGCACGGCCTGGTCGCCGGTGAAGGTGAAGGTGTCGATCTTCTCCCCGAGCAGCAGCACGGTGTCATAGCGCGACAGGGTCTCTCGGACCTCGCGTGTGGTGGGCGGAAGAGCACCCTTGAAGGTGGGGTGGAGCATGTCGCACACGCCCTGCACGTGGAACGGTGCCGCGTAGACGTCCGCGTCCAGGGCCGCGGCGACGTGGGTGAGTGCGGGCACCGAGTCGTCCCACCCGACGGCGTAGTCGACGACGATCGCCAGACGCGACGACGAGCGCAGCAGCTCGGCGACCTCGGCGATCGAGGTGCTGACCACGTCGTCGTGGACGACGGTGCGCTTGATGGTGACCCGGTCTGTGGAGCCGGCCATGAAGTCCATCGGGACGGACAGGAACACCGGTCCTGTGGGCTGCAGACCCGCCTGGGTCCAGCAGCGCTGCATCGCCACGGTCAGCTCGTCGACGCTGCGGGTCTCGTACTGGTACTTGGTCGCGGTCTCGGCCAGCTGCGTCGTGGGGCCGCCGAGCACCGGGTTGTGGACCAGGAACCGGCTGTCCTCCGTGCCGTTCACGACCATCAGCGGGATGCCGCTGAGGTAGGCGTTGCGCAGGTTGAACATGCCGCTGGCCAGACCCGGGTAGGTGTGCAGGCTCACCATGGCGGTCCGGCCGGTGGACAGCGAGTAGCCGGCGGCGATCCCGACCGCGCTCGGCTCGTTGAGCGCGAGGACGTAGGTCGCCTTCGATCCTGCGAGGGCGGCGAGGAACGTCGTCTCGGTCGTGCCGGGGTTGCCGAACACGTACTCGACGTCGTTGGTCGCGATGAAGTCCTGCACCAGCTCCGCGCCGGTCCTGGTCGTGCTCACGAGGGTTGTCCTTTCCGGTGATGACGGGGATGCTGCTGCCGGGGGCGGTGCGCGCCGGTCACGACCGCACCTGGCGGACGCTGAGCAGCAGGTGCGAGGACGAGTGCACGGTGTTGCGGCTCGTCGTGCCGACGGTGGCGTGCCGGAAGCCCATGATCGCGGGGGCGTCGTCGCGCTGGTCGTCGCTGGTGATCATGAGGCGAAGCCGATGACCGGCGGGGATCCGGTGGGCGGTGACGACGAGCGGGATCCGGTACTCGACGACCTCGCCGAGGGGGACGGCGAGGAAGGATCGGCAGTCGAGCACGGGGCGACCCTGCTCGCTGCGCTCCTCGTCGACCGCGCGCAGGCCGGCGCGGAGCCATCCTGCGGTGATGTCGTCGACGGTGCCGTCCTCGGCGATGTCCTGCACGCTCACGATCCAGGCCGTGTCGGCCGCGGTCGCAGCCGCGTGCAGGACGAGCTCGCTGTTGCCGAGGACGTCCAGCGGGGCGTCGAAGACGTCCGTGTCCCAGCTGAGGGATGCCGGGGGGTCGGTCGGCTTGGCCGGGCGCCGGTTGAGCCCGGCGCCGAGCTCGACGAACGCGCGCGTTCCCTCGACCGGCTCGAGGGCACCGAGGTCGCCGTCGGAGCGCAGAGCCAGCTGCTGGAGCTCGGTGCCCGGGGGCGGCCACGCCTCGGTCGCCTCCCACTGGTCGGCACCTGGCACGACGTAGCGGATGCGGGGTCCGTCGAGGATGCCGGTGTCACGGCCCTTGAGCCAGTGGTCGAACCATGCCAGCGCCTCCACGTGCAGGCTCTCCCAGGGCCAGGCGAGGCCGTGGTGGCCGAGCATGGCCACCCGGACTTCGGGACTGCTGGTGAGGCCGTCCAGGGCCGGGAAGGTGCTCGGCAGGTGCAGCGGCACGTTGTCCCAGTCGCAGCCCAGGTACACCGGCACGTCGATCCGGCCGAGCAGCGGGGTGAGGTCGCGCTCGTCCCACCACGCGTCGCGCAGCGGGTGGTCGACGGCGACGTCGTCCCACAGGTCGTCCCACGGGTGGGCGTCGTAGGGCAGCTTCGTGGCGGCGCGCATGATCGTGATCGCGGCCTCGCCGTCCATGGTGGCGAACTTCTCGTGCAGCCAGTGGGTGCGCAGCACGTGGCGCATCGCGTCGAGGACCGGACCGCGCCACACGCGGTTGCCGTGACGGGCCGTGATGCCGACCATCGTGAGGAAAGGCGAGACGAAGCCCGAGCTGAACAAGCCGTGGTGGTTGGCGGCTTCGTAGAGGTCGGTGGTCACGGCCACCGGGAAGATGGCACGCAGGTGCTCGGGACGCTCGACGGCGGCCTCGAGCTGGGTCATCGCGAAGTAGCTGATGCCCACCATGCCGACGTTGCCGTCCGACCACGGCTGTGCAGCAGCCCACTCGACCAGGTCGTGCATGTCCCGACGCTCCTGGGCGTCGAAGAACCCGAACTCACCACCGGAGCCCCCGGTACCGCGCACGTTCGCGATCACATGGACGTAGCCGCGCGGCACGAAGAAGTCCGTCGCGCCAGCCTCGATGAACCCCATCGGTGCCCCGACGTCCTGGATCTGCCGCGGGTACGGCGACGCCGACACCAGCACGGGGAACTGCCCATCGGTCGCCGGGCGATGCACGTCCACCAGCAGCGACACACCGTCCCGCATGGTCGCGGTGACGTCGAGATCCACTGTCCGGTCGAGCTCCGGGGCGGACAGATTGCGGTACTCGCGCCCCGTCGTCTGGGGCCCGTTGAGCCGTCGCTCCCCAGGGCCGGTTCCCGCTGACCCGCTCACCGTCGCACTCATGGCTGCCTCCCTGGCTCCCCGTGCTCGTTGTTGTCCCTACCGTGGTGGAACGACCTCCAACGGCGCTCCAACGACCGGCTGCTCCCGTTCAGCCTGCCCCGGACGCGGCGCGCGGCGCCGGTGGCAGACGGTGAACAGATGGTGCAGGGGCCGGATCCGCGCGCCCGTGCGCGGTCATCGCGCCGCGACGGCCACGTCAAGAAGCCGCGTCCGTGCATGGTCGACGTAGGTGCGGGCTTCCCCGTATCGCGGGCCCTGACAGTCCACGTTGATCACGATCACTTCCGCGATCCCGAGGAAGCCCAGGATCAGGCGCAGATAGGGCTCCTGCAGGTCGAGAGACTCGGTGGGCGTGCCGGGCCGGTAGTCGCTGCCCCGGGCGCTGACCACGACGGCCCGACGGGCCGGGACGAGGCCCTCGGGCCCGTGCGCTCCGAACGTGACCGTCCGACCGTCCTTGGTGACGTGGTCGATCCAGGCCTTGAGGTTCGAGGGGATCGAGAAGTTCCACATGGGCGCACCGATCACCAGCTCGTCGGCCTCGAGCAGGTCGTCGATCAACGAGCTGCTGCGGGCGAGCACGAGCCGATGCAGGTCGGTGTGATCGTCCTGCTCGGTGAACCACGCGCCCATCTCAGGGGCACCCAGATGCGGCAGGTCCAGGCTGGGCAGATCGTGGTGGACGATCTCCGCGCCCGGCCTCGCGGCCGCCCAGGCCGCCGCGTAGGCCTGGGTGAGCTCGTTCGTCACGCTTCCCGGCCGTGGGCTCGACGTCACGCGAAGCAACCGGGCGGTCCGGCTGACGGAGTCGTGCTCGCGCCCGTCCCTCGGTGGCGCTATGAGCCGACGCCACGCATCGACGGGGACCGACTGGTTCAGTGCTGCACGCATGACTGCCTCCTCGACAGGACTGTTGTTGTCCTGCCGCTAGCGTGAGGAGACGTTCTCCAACGGTGCTCCAACCGCCTGACGCGCGCTGAGGACCCGGGCCCTCCGTGTGGGTGAGTAACGGGAGCAGTCGAAGGGCGACCGCTGCGCGGTGAGGACTCCTCCCGAGCCCGTGCGTCACGAGCGACAGAAGGCCCGGCCCCGTCGGGACCGGACCTTCTGTGTGGGGTGAGTGACGGGACTTGAACCCGCGACCACCGGGACCACAACCAGGTGCTCTACCAGCTGAGCTACACCCACCATGACCGCGGCGTCCGTGCGGAACCTGCGGGGTTCCACCCGGGGTGCTCCGGCCGGGGAAGATCTTAGCGTGGCTGCCGGTGTGCTTCGAACCGGCTGGTCAGGAGCCTGCGGGCGACGCCGGAGCGCCTTCGGCGGCGGGCGCCGAGGCGTGGTCGACGACGTGCCGGGCGGCGATCGCGCGGGCGGCGTCGGTGTTGGGGCCGGGCTCGGCGATGAGCACGGCCTCGCGGTAGTAGCGCAGCTCGGCGATGCTCTCGCGGATGTCGGCGAGCGCCCGGTGGTTGCCGTTCTTCTTCGGCGAGTTGAAGTAGACGCGCGGGTACCAGCGTCGCACGAGCTCCTTGATGCTGGAGACGTCGATGAGCCGGTAGTGCAGCCAGGCGTCGAGCTCGGGCATGTCGCGCGAGATGAACCCGCGGTCGACGTACACGCTCGACCCGGCCAGCGGCGCCTTGCGCGCCTCGTTCACGTGGCGCTTCACGTAGGCGAGCACGGCCTGCTCGGCGTCGGCCAGCGAGATCCCGTGCGGGATCTCCTCGATGAGCCCGGACGCCGTGTGCATCTGCCGCACGATGTCGGGCATCTCGGCGAAGGGGGCGTCGGGCGGGCGGATGACCACCGTGATCCCGGCGTCGAGCTCGGCGAGGTCGGCGTCGGTGACCACGCAGGCCACCTCGACGAGGGCGTCGGACCCCAGGTCGAGACCGGTCATCTCGCAGTCGACCCAGACGATGCGGTCGCCGGCCTTGGCGGTCGGGGCCGGCGATGGCGTGCTCATGAGGCCTCACCCTAGGCCCCGTGCAGGGCGTTCACCCGTTCGGAGTAGTACAGGCCACCCCCTCCGCACGCCGAAGACACCTGTATGAGGCTGTCCGTGACCACGCGCGCCGCCGCGCGCGCGGGCGTCGTCGCGGGCAGTGCTCTGTCCCTCGTCGCCGGGGTCGGCCTCACCACCGCGCTGGCGGCCCCGGGCGGGCCCGACGCGCGCCGGGCGCAGCTGCACGTGCGGGGCACCGTCGAGCGCCTCCACCTCGACGACTTCTCCGCGCCGACCACCGCGGGCGACGACGAGATCACCTACGTCCGCACCTCCGGCGGCCTCGTGCAGGTACCGGCGTCCGACCTCGCGCAGGTGCCCACGGGCGCCTCCGTCGACGTCGGCCTCGCCAGCGCGGCCGGCACGACGACCACGTCCGCAGGGGCGCTCACGAGCGACCTCGCCGGTGCCGCGAACCACGACCCCGAGGCGGGCGTCGACGTCGCGAGCGTCGCGGTGACGCCGACCGCGGCGGGAACGGTCGCCACCGGGCAGGGGGTCGCGGCGGCCAGCACGGCCGTCGCCGCCGGTGCGGCCGCGCACTCCGTGACGGTCGTGGTGGTGAAGCCTCCGGGCGGCACCACCCCGAGCGCGTCGGTGAGCACCGTCGTCTCCACCGTGGCCAACGGCGTGAACGCGTACTGGAGCTCGATGACGCGCGGCGCGGTCACGTTCACCGCGACCGGCTGGCCCAGCATCGTGTCGACGAGCAACGTCCCGTGCACCATGACCAACGGGTCGGTGTCGGTCTCCTCGACGGGCGCGTTCTGGTCGGAGGTCGAGAGCACCGTCCACTTCACGCCGGGCTCGGGCAAGCACCTCGTCGTCTACTTCGCCGGCTTCGCGCCGTGCGGCGGCATCGCCGGTCTCGGCACCGTCGGCAGCGGCATCGCGTCCGGCGGCGTCGTCTGGATCAACGGCTACAACACCGTCGGCGTCATCGGTCACGAGCTCGGCCACAACATCGGCCTCGGCCACAGCCAGGAGCTCGACTGCACCGCCTCCGGCGTGCGCGTCATGGACGCCGCCCCCGCGAGCTGCAGCGTGCGCAACTACTGGGACACCAACGACATCATGGCGCTGTCGTGGAACAACGAGGGCTACCTCAACGCCTCGCACCTGCGCTACCTCGGGCTGCTCAACGGCACCGACCAGGTGGCGCCCAGCGACAACGGCGTCGTCACGCTGACTCCGCTCGAGACTCCCGGCGGCCTCCGCGTGCTCACGCTGTCGGACGGTGCCACACGCTACGTCGTGGAGTTCCGCCGGCCGATCGGCGCGGACTCCTGGCTGACGTCGTACCCCGGGTGGGGCTCGGACGGCGTCACGGTGCGCAAGGAGATCGATCCCACGGCGCAGGGCTCGACGTACTCGTCCGACGAGTCGTACCTCCTCGACGGCAACCCGGCTACCCCCGACACCAGCCTCGGCTACGGCGTGACGTCACTGCCCGTCAACGTGTGGATCGACCTCGCCGGCGGCCGCCTCGGCCTGCGGATCACGAGCGAGACGGCGGGCGGTGCTGTGGTCGAGTACCGCAACGGACTGCCCGGCACCGACCCGCGCTACACCCCTCCCGCACGCCCGACGGTGTCGACGCCGCAGGGCGCGCTGGTCGCCGGCTCGATGAAGGTGACGACGTCGGCCGCCTACGTGCCGCTGCGCTGGACGTACGACGTGTCGACGCCGTCCGCGATCGAGGGTGCGGCGCCGACGATGGCGACGCGCACGGCGACGCTGACCTCGAAGGCCGGCAACGGCGTGTTCAGCACGATCGTCTTCCGCGGCAGTGCCGCCGCCTCCGACGGCACTCTCGTGTCGGCGCGCGCCATCGTGCTCACCCGCTACCTCGGCGAGACGACGTCGAAGCTCAACGCCTCGTGGTCGCGTCGCGGATGGATCACCGCGAAGGTCGCCGGCGCCATGGGAGGGCGCACTCGCCTCACCGCCACCAAGGGCTCGGCCGTGGTGTTCACCGTCGCCGGCCAGGGCTTCGGCCTCGTCCTCGGCCACGGCGCGAAGTACGGGCGGGTGGCCGTGTACGTCGACGGTCACTACGTCCGCACGCTGTCGCTGCGGGCCAGGCACACCGCGGTCAGCGTCGCGTGGACCCGCATGTTCGGCTCCTACGGCAAGCACACGGTGCGCCTGGTGAACGTCACCGGCGGCTCGCACGGCACCTTCGCCTTCGACGGCGTCGTCACCCTCACCTGACGCGCCGAACCGTTGGCGTGTGCCCACCGCGGGCCATACCCCGCGCTGGACACGCACCCACGGTTGGGCAGACTGGGGCCGCCCGGTGCAGCGGTCGGGCCCCGGCGGTGACAGGAGCAGCATGAAGGGCGTCAGCTTCGGCAGCGACAACCACGCGGGCGCGCACCCGGACGTGCTCGCCGCGGTGGTCGCGGCCAACGACGGCATGGCCTACCCCTACGGCGACGACGACGTCACCGCCGAGGCGGTGCGCCTGCTGCGCCAGCGCTTCGGCGAGCGGGCCGAGGTGCTCTTCGCGCTCAACGGCACCGGCGCCAACGTGATCGGGCTGCAGGCGCTCACCCGCTCGTTCGAGAGCATCGTGTGCGCCGAGACCGCGCACATCAACGTCGACGAGTGCGCCGCGCCCGAGAAGTTCCTCGGCTCCAAGCTCGTCGACGTCGCGACCACCGGCGGCAAGCTGACGCCGCAGCTGGTCGAGTCGGCCGCGTGGGGATTCGGTGACCCGCACCACGCGCAGCCCAAGGTGGTGTCGATCGCCAACTCCACCGAGCTCGGCACGGTCTACTCCCTCGACGAGATCCGCGCCCTGTCCGAATGGGCGCACGCGCACGGCATGTACCTGCACCTCGACGGCGCTCGCCTGGCCAACGCCGCGGTCGCGCTCGGCGTCGACCTCGGAGAGTTCGGCACGGCCGCCGGCGTCGACGTCCTCACCGTCGGAGGCACCAAGAACGGGGCGCTCGGCGCCGAGGCGGTCGTGGTGCTTCGGCCCGACCTCGGGCCCACGATGCCGTTCATCCGCAAGCAGGCGATGCAGCTCGCGTCGAAGATGCGGTTCGTCTCTGCGCAGTTCGTCGCCCTGCTCACCGACGACCTGTGGCGGCGCAACGCCGAGCACGCCAACGCGATGGCGCGCCGCCTCGCCGCCGAGGTGGCCGGCATCCCCGGCGTCACGGTCACCGACGCGGTCGAGGCCAACGCCGTGTTCGCCGTGCTCGACCGCGAGGCGACCCGCACGCTGCAGGAGGACTTCCCGTTCTACGTGTGGAGCGAGGCGACCGGGCAGGTGCGCTGGATGACGTCGTGGGCCACGACCGACGCCGACGTCGACTCGTTCGTCGCGCGCATCCGCGAGGTCGCGTCCGCGCACCCGGTGCCATGACCTGGCAGGCGCTCTCGACGTTCACCCTGCTGTGCGTGCTGCTGGCGCTCACCCCAGGGCCCGACTCGTTCCTCGTGCTGCGCTTCGCGATGGCCGACGTGCGTGCAGGTGTCGCGGCGGCGATCGGCTCGGGCATCGCCACGATCGGCTGGGCGGCGGCGGTGGCCTTCGGCCTCGCGAAGCTGCTCGAGGAGTCGGCCGTCGCGTTCCGCGTCGTCAAGGTGGCGGGCGGCCTCTACCTGCTCTGGCTCGGCATCTCCACGCTCGTGCGGCACCGTCGCGGGGGAGTCGTGGGCGACGACGACGGCGTGCCCGTCCGCCCGAGCGCCACGCCGAGAGCCGCGCTGCGCGCCGGCTTCGTGTCGACCTCGCTCAACCCCAAGGTGGGGTTGTTCGTGATCGCCGTCTTCCCGCAGTTCCTCGGCTCGGGCGGCGTCACGTTCGCGGGCACGATGCTGCTCGGCATCGTGATGGCCACCGTCGCCGTCGTCTACCTGGCCGGGCTCTCGTTCGTCGCGCGCAAGGCGGTCGACGTGCTGCACCGTCCGAAGGTGCGCGACGGCCTCGAGCGTGCGAGCGCCGTGGTGCTCACCGTGCTCGGGGTGGGCGTGCTCTACAGCGCCGCGCGCTGACGCGGCTCACGCCGTGCGGCCGGGCGACACCGGTGCCGTGCGTGGCGACGGCGTACCCGCCCCTGCGGCGTTGACCGCCGTGACGGTGAAGGAGTACGACACCGACATCGAGCCGCGGATCCGCAGCAGCCGCCCGCTCGCGCGGAAGGTGGCCGTGCCGAGCAGGTGCGACGAGGTGCCGCGGTACCAGCGGACGACGTAGCCGCTGACCGGCGTCGCGCCGCTGCGCTGCGGCGACGTCCAGCGCAGCGTGACGTCGCGCGTGCCGGCGAGCACCGAGATCACGGTCGGCGCACCGGGGGTCGGGCGCCGCACCCTGCCGGTCGTTGTCGCGGCAGACCCGGTGCCGGTGGCGTTGCGCGCCGCGACGTGGAACGTGTACGTCGTCCACCCGGCGAGCCGCGTGAACATGACGCTGCGGGCGCTCGCTGCGACCACGATGCGCTGCGCGCGGTGGCCGTCGAGGTCGGTGCCGTCGCGCGTGATCACGTACGACGTGATCGGTGCCTGACCGTCGTAGGTCGGCGGCTTCCACGACAGCGTGAGCGTGCCCGTGCGCGTGGTGGTCACGACCGCACGCAGCGGCTGCCCGGGCGGGTGGGCCCGACTGTGCACGACGGCGTGGCGCTCCACCGGGACGCCGGACACCGTGAGGCCGCCGAGCGACACCAGCGGTGCGACGGTGACGTGGTAGAGCGTGCCGGTGCGCAGCTTCGCGAACGTGAACGACCGCGCGCTGGCGGGCACCGTGACCGCGACCGGACCGCGGCCGCCGACCCCGACGCCGTCGCGCGTGAGCCGGAAGCCGAGCAGCGTGCCGCCGGGGAACGACGGTGCGTTCCACCCGATCGTCATCGAGCGCGACCTCGCCCGCACCGCGAGCGAGGTGCCGACCACGGATGGCACCGACGGCACGATCACCGGGGAGCCGATGGTGAACACCGTGCGGATGGCCGGGCCGAGACCGAGGACGCTGCGCGCGCGCACCGTGACGGTGTAGGTCGTGCCCGTGGACAGCCCGGCCAGCGTGGCCGTGTGCACCCCGGCGTCGACGTCGGCGACGAACGGTGTCGCGGCGCGCGAGCCCGACGGTGCGACGCTCACGTGGTAGCCGG
>Ga0302322_100005021_pt1 | contig 11571 bp, 9 predicted proteins | sample Fen_T0_2_FD_203757 | JGI IMG/M metagenome (GOLD analysis project Ga0302322, IMG submission 203757) | Peat permafrost microbial communities from Stordalen Mire near Abisko, Sweden - Fen_T0_2 | ecosystem: Environmental > Terrestrial > Soil > Wetlands > Permafrost | place: Sweden: Abisko... | reverse complement strand
CCTCGTTGACGCCGAAGTGGTGGATCATCTTGAGTCGTTCCTCGAGGCCCGGGGCGCCGTTCGGGATCTTCGAGAAGTCGTCCTTGCCGAGCGTCTTCTGCCCGTCCAGAAGGAAGGCGCAGTGGTCGGTCGAGACGGCCGAGAGGACGTCGCTGCGGACGGCGTCCCAGAGCACCGGCTGGTTGGCCTTGTCGCGCACGGGCGGCGAGAAGACGTACTTGGCGCCACCGAAGTCGGGCTCGTCGAGGTCGGTCACGTCGACGAAGAAGTACTGCGTACACGTCTCGCCCCAGACGGGCCAGTGCTTCGCGCGTGCCGCCGCTATCGCGTCGACGGACTCCTTGCACGTGACGTGGACGACGTAGAGCGGAGCGCCGGCAATGTGGGCGATCTGGATAGCGCGGTTCGTCGCCTCCCCCTCGAGCTCGGGCGGGCGGGTCAGCGCGTGGTAGCGCGGCGCCAGGTTGCCCGCCGCGACTGCCTCCTTCACGAGGACGTCGATCACCTCGCCGTTCTCGCCGTGGATCATCGCGAGGGCGCCCGTCTCGGAGGCGAGCCTCATCACCCGGAACAGCGTGTTGTCGTCGACCAGGAAGACGCCCTTGTAGGCCATCAGCATCTTGTAGGACGTGATGCCGCGCTCCGGCAGCAAGGCGAGCTCCTCGAGGGTGCCGCCCTCCTCCAGGTCGGTGACGATGATGTGGAAGCCGTAGTCGATCACGGCGCTGCCGATCGCCTTCGCGCTCCACTCGTCGATCGCGGCCGAGAACGACTGTCCCCGCGACTGGATCGCGAAGTCGATATGGCAGGTGGTGCCGCCGAAGGCGGCGGCCGTCTGGCCGGTTGTGAAGTCGTCGATCGTGACGGTGCCGCCGAACGGCATGTCGAGATGGGTGTGGGGGTCGATCGCACCCGGCAGCACGAGCTTCCCGGTCGCATCGATCACGTGGTCGGCGTTGACGTCGAGGCCGGCCCCGATCAGCGAGATCTTCTCACCCTCGACGAAGACGTCGGCAACGGTCGAATCGGCCGCGGTCACGATGCGGCCGTTCCTGATCAGCACGGACATGTGGGGGCCTCCCTCGCCTGGTGGTTCGCCCCGGGCCCGGCTCCAAGCTCGGGCCCGGGGCAGTGTTTCTTCGAGCTTACTTCCCGCCCGGCGTCACCTTGACGACAGTCGCCTTCCACGTGAGGCCGGTCGTGTTGATGCCCTGCTTACGCAGCATCGCGTTCGCCGCCTTGGCGAGGTCGGTGCGGTACGCGCCCGAGGGGGCCTTCGAGATCACCTTGAACTGCTTCGCGATCGCCGCGGTGCGCAGGAACGCGATCGGGTTCATGACGCCGATGCCGCGCACCGGCGCAGGCCAGATCAGCTTGTTGATCTCGTTCATCTGCCACGTCTGGTGGCCGCGGCCGAGCAGCGTGCCGTTCTTGAGCACGATGTTGACGCAGTCCGCCTGATGGTCACGGCAGTAGACCCAGCCCTTGAACGAGGCAGCCAGGAACCGCTTCGCGATGTCCTGGTTCTTCGCGTCCTTGAGCCACGAGCCGTTCGCGAACAGGCCGTCCTCGAGCATCGCCGTGCCCGCCCGCTCCATCGTAATCACGTTCAGGTCGGCGAGCGTGTAGAGCTTGCCGGTCTCCGGGTTCTTCGTCTCCAGAACCTGGGCCAGCTCGTTGTAGGTCATCGCCGCGGCGGCGTCGACCTTGTTCTGCAGGAACAGGCTCATGTCGAAGGGCTGGTTCACGATCGTGACCGACTTCGAGTCCTTCGGGTTGATCTGGTTCTTGACGAGTGCCGCGTAGAGCTCGTTCTCGTTGCCGCAGCACCAGACGCCGACCTTCTTGCCCGCCATCTTCTTGATCGTGTTGATGCCGCTCGACTTCCACGTCAGCTCCGTCATGCCGGAGCGCGTGAAGACCTGGGCGATGTTGACGATGTCGCCGCCCTTGTCGCGGGTTGCGAGCAGCGAGGGCAGCCAGTCGACCCCGAACTCCGCCTGCTTCGACGCGACGACCTGCTCCGGCGTGATGTCCGGCCCGCCGGGCTTGAGCGTCACGTCGAGGCCCATCGCCGTGTAGTAGCCCTTCGCGGCGGCCGCGTAGTAGCCGGCGAACTGTGCCTGCGGCACCCACTTGAGCTGCAGCGTGACCTTGTCTGCCGTCGTCTTGGCCGGCTTCGCCGAACCGAGTGACGCGAACGTGAGAGCGGCGACTGCGACGAGCAGCGCCGCGATCCCGATCAACCCGTACCTCTTCATCTGCCCTCCTCGTTGGATGATGCTTTGACCCGAGATTGCCGGCTCATCGCCGTGCACGCTCAGCGGACGGATAGCGACGCATCGTCAGGATCTCCGCCAGCGACACCGCCAGGTAGAACCCGACGCCGAGAATACAAGCCACGAGGATCGCTGCCCAGGCGGTCTCGAACTGGAACAGCGCCGCCGAGTTCTTGATCTGGATCCCGAGCTGTTGCTGCGAGCCGCCGAAGTACTCGCCGACGATCGCGCCGATCATCGCCAGCACGCTCGCCACCTTCAGCGACGCGAACACGTAGGGGAGCGAGGTCGGGATGCGGACGCGCTTGAAGACCGTGAAGTCGCGGGCTGCGTAGGACCGCATCAGCTCGACCTGCTGGGGCTTCACGGACGTGAGGCCGCGCAGCGTGTTGACGAGCACGGGGAAGAAGCAGAGCAGCGCTGCGATGAAGATCTTCGAGCTCTTCTCGATTCCGAACCAGGCGTTCGCGATCGGGGCGAAGGCAATGATCGGGATGGCGCTCGCGGCGATGAAGTACGGCATCAGCGCCGAGCCGAGGGCGCGAAAGCGAGCGAGCACGACCGCCGCTCCGATCCCGAACGAGACGCCGATCACGAAGCCCCAGAAGGCCTCCGTGAACGTGTACCACCCGGCCGGCCAGAGAATGTCCCGCTGGTCCCAGAAGGCGGTCAGGATCTCGCTCGGCTTCGGCAGCAGGAACTTCTGGATCCCAAACGCCTTCACGGCGAGCTCCCAACCGACGAGCCCGAGCACGAGGATGGCGAGCGCCGGGAGCCACTCGGTCGTTGCGTGCCGCAACCGGGTCATGTGCCCTCCGGCGCCGCGTCCCGGCCGCTGTGCGACTCGCGCAGCAGCTCTCGCACCTCGGTCGCCAGCTCGAAGAAGTGGACGTCCTCCCGCGTCTCGGTCGTCCGCGGGTACGGGAGGTCGATCTCCACGACCTTCTGCACGCGCCCCGGCCGAGCCGACATGACCACGACACGCGACGAGAGGAAGACCGCCTCGAAGATGGAGTGGGTGACGAAGACGACGGTCGCGCTCGTGGCCTCCCAGATGCGCAGAAGCTCGAGGTTGAGCCGGTCGCGGGTCATCTCGTCGAGGGCGCCGAAGGGCTCGTCCATCAGGATCAGCGACGGGTTGAACGTGAGGGCGCGCGCGATCGCGACCCGCTGCTGCATCCCTCCCGAGAGCTGCCATGGGTAGTGGCCCTCGAATCCTGTCAGCTCGACGAGCTCGAGCAGCTCGCGCACGCGGTCGCGCCGCTTCTCCCGGGCCCAGCCCATCAGCTCGAGCGGCAGCGACACGTTCTTCTCGATCGTGCGCCAGTCCATCAGGGTGGCCTCCTGGAAGACCATCCCGTAATCGCGGTCGAGCCGCGCCTGGTGCGCCGGCTTGCCGCCGATCAGCGCCTCGCCCTCGGTCGGCTCCACGAGGTCGCCGATCACGCGCAGCAGCGTCGACTTGCCGCAGCCGGAGGGGCCGATCAGCGAGACGAACTCGCCGGGCTGGAAGTCGAGCTCGATGTTCTGGAGCGCCTTCGTGCCGCCCTTGCCGAACGTCTTCGAGACGTTCCGGATCGAGACCGCCGCCGCGCTCGTCATGCCACGTTCTCCGGCGCACGGCGCACGACGAAGTGCTCCGTGACCGCGACGATGCAGAAGAAGAGGATGCCGAGCAGCGCCGCAATGATGTTTGTCGCCCAGAGCGCGGAGGGATCGAGCGAGTAGTACTGCGCGAAGTTGAGGATCGCCCCTCCGAGCCCGTCCTGGATCGACGAGGGCAGCTCACCGATGATGGCGCCGACGACGCTGGCCGTGGCCGCCACCTTGAAGGCGGAGAAGAGATACGGCAGCGAGCACGGGAACTTCACGCGCCAGAGGGTGCTCCACTCGGAGGCGGCGTAGGAGCGCATCAGCTCGAGCTTGCGCGGGTCGGTCGAGTCGAGGCCCCGCAGCGTGTTGATCGCGACCGGGAAGAAGGTGAGGAAGGCGCTGATCACGGCGACGGGCATCCACACGGGGAGCCCCTGCCCGCCGAGCCAGATCACGACCATGGGCGCGATGGCGAGGATCGGCACGGTCTGGGAGCCGACGACGTAGGGCTGGAAGCCGCGGCGCATGAGGTTGGAGAAGTGGAAGACGACGCCGATCGCGATCCCGACGAGGGCGCCGATCGCGAAGCCGACCGCCGCCTCGCGTGCCGTGAAGAGCGCCCTCTGTACGAGTAGTTGCGCGAGCGGCGGCTGCTCGGTGGCGGCCGGCTCCCAGAGGCGGCTGACGATGTCCTGCAGGCGCGGCATCGCGTACTGGTCGACCTTGAACGGCCACGTCCAGCCGGTCGAGAGGAAGAGCTGGCGGTAGCCCATGTAGAACGCGCAGGTGGCGGCGAGCACGAGCAGGAAGATCCCGACACGCTTGAGGACGTTCACCGTCACGACGTATTCCGTACCACAGTCGGACGCCCCGGTGTACCCCACCCTGCGCATTTGCTCCCGCGCTGCTCTGTTCGGCCGGCCGTGGATCGATTAGGCTCGCGTCATGGCCCTCAATCCCGGTCGCGTCGTCTCGCACCTCCGCGAGCTGCAGGCGCTCACGGGCGACGCCGACGGCGCCCAGCGGGTGGCGTGGACGGACACGTGGAACACCGCCCGCGTGTGGCTGATCGGCCTGCTCGACGGCGTTCCGCTCGTACGTGAGCGCGACGCGGCGGGCAACGACTGGTGGACGCTACGTGGCGAATCGGATCGCGCGGTCATCATCGGCGGCCACATCGACTCGGTGCCGAACGGCGGCTGGCTCGACGGGAGCCTCAACGTGGTCGCCGGCGCAGAGGTGCTGCGCCGGATCGCCGCCGAGGGCACGCCACCCGTCACGGTCCGGCTCGTCAACTGGGCCGACGAGGAAGGAGCACGCTTCGGCCGCTCGCTCTTCGGCTCCTCGGCGGCCGCCGGATCGATGAGCGACCAGGACGAGCTGCGCCTGCTCGTCGACCGGGACGGCATCTCGCTACCCGAGGCGCTCGCCGCGAACGGCGTCGATCTCGACAGGGCGATCGAGGCCCACGCGCAGCTCGCGAGCGCGTCCGCGTACCTCGAGCTCCACATCGAGCAGGGGCCCGTGCTCGAGTCGATGGCCATCCCCCTCGGCGCCGTGCTCGGCACCTACGGCGTCGAGCGCTGGCGGATCACGTGGACCGGGCAGGCCGCCCATGCAGGCTCGACTCCGATGGACAAGCGCCGCGACGCGCTTGCCGGCGCCGCCAAGCTCGCACTCGAGATCCGTGACATCGCCGCCCGTGTCGGCAACGGGGCCGTCTGCACGTCGGGCGGCGTCGTCTGCAGGCCGGGGATCGTCACCTCCGTCGTCGAGACCGCGGAGCAACTGCTCGACCAGCGCCATCTCGACGCAGCCTCGCTTGCCGAACTGCGCCGCCAGGCGCAGGAGGCGAGCGAGCGCTTCGCGAGGGAGGAGAACATCGAGGTCCAGTGGGAGCGGATCTGGGAGATCGAGCCGATCCTGTTCGACCCCGGCCTGATCGACCTCTGCGACGAGGCCTGCCGCGAGGTCGCCGGGGTCTCGCACCGGCTGCCGTCCGGACCGCTGCACGACGCGGCCGAGGTCGCGCGCGCCGGCGTGCCGACGGTGATGATGTTCGTGCAGAGCCTGCGCGGCCTCTCGCACACGAAGCTCGAGGACACGCTCGAGGAGCACCTGCAGCTCTCGGTGCGGGCGCTCGACCGGCTCGCCGACAGCACGATCGCCCGGGTCGCCGGCAATTCGTAGCCCACGCGCCATCGCGGGCGGGCTCGTGCTCGGGGCGGCGGTGACGTGGGACATCTCCAACGTGGGCTCGGTGGCGGGCGTGATGGCCGCCGCCTACGGCGTCTCGCTGGCGGCCGTGGGGCTGTTGACGACTGCGCTCTTCCTGACGCACCTCGCGGTGCAGATCCCCGGTGGCCGGCTGATCGACCGGGTGGGTGCCCGCAACGTCGGCGTCGCCGCGCTCCTGATCGTGGCGGCAGCGAACGCGCTCGCGCTGACGACGCCCACGCTCGCGGTGGGCCTGAGCGCCCGCACTCTGATGGGGATCGGCACCGGTGCCGGCTTCGTCGCCGGGATCGACCTCGTGCGCGCCGGCCGCGGCGGGCCGTTCTGGCAGGGCGCCTACGGCGGCTCCACGATGGCCGCCGGCGGCCTCGCGCTGATGATCGTGCCGCAACTCGTGGGCACGCTGGGCTGGCGGGCGCCGTACTGGACCGGCCTCGCGCTCGCGCTGGCCGGGATCGTGCCGGTGCTCGCGGCCGGCCGGGCGGCCGTCGCGCGCCACCCCGATGCGCACGAGGCCGTGCGCAGCAGCGTCTTCCGCGACCGGCGGCTCTGGCCCCTCTGCGCGGTGCAGATGGCGACCTTCGGGCTCTCCGTCGTGGCCGGCAACTGGATCGTGACGCTGCTCGAGCACCAAGGCCACGCCCGCGACGCGTCGGGCATCGTCGGCGGCCTCGTCCTCTTCGCGGGCGTCGTCACGCGGCCGGCGGGCGGAGTGGCCGTGCGGCGAGCGCCGGCCCGGGTGTGGTCACTCGTGGCGGTGTGCCTGTGCGTGGGGTCGGCCGGCACCCTCGTGCTCGCGTCCGCGCCGCCCCTCTGGCTCGCCGCCGTGGCGGCGATCGTCGTCGGCCTCGCCGCCGGCTTCCCCTTCGCGTCCGTCTTCGACCTGACGCTGCGCCTGCGGCCCGACGCACCGGCGGCCGCGGTCGGCCTCGTCAACGGCTCGGCCGTGCTCGTGATCCTCGTCTGCACGCCGCTCGCCGGCCTCACGTTCGGCCTGCCGGGCGATGGCCGGCTCGCCTTCCTCGTCATCGGGCTGCTCTGGGCGACCGCCCTCCTCGCGATCCGGAAGGCGCCAGTGGCTGTGAGATAATCGCCGCTCGGAACGAGACCAGCCCAAGGAGAGACAATGGCCCTCAGCTTCGGCGTCACCGTCCTGCCCGATCCGCCCTACCAGCGCCTCGTCGAGCTCATGGTCATCGCAGAGAGCCACGGCTTCGAGTACGGCTGGACCTACGACTCGCACGTCCTCTGGCAGGACTCCTTCCCGATCCTGACGCTGGCTGCAGAGGCCACGACGACGATGAAGTTCGGCCATCAGGTGACGAACCCCGGCACCCGTGACCCGACCGTGCTCGCGAGCCTCTACGCAACCCTGCACGACATCTCCGACGGCCGGATGGTGATGGGCATCGGCCGCGGCGACTCGGCCGTGCGCTACATCGGGCGCCAGCCCGTCAAAGTGGCCGAGTTCGAGCGCGATCTCCGCATGATCAAGCCGTTCATGAACGGTCACGAGGTGACCTGGAACGACAAGGAGCTGCAGCTGAAGTGGGTGCGCCCCGAGTTGCCGGAGATCGAGATGTGGGTCGCAGGCTACGGGCCGAAGGCCCTCGCCGTGGCGGGCCGCGTCGGTGACGGCGTCATCATCCAGCTCGCCGACCCGGAGATCATCCAGTGGATCATGGGCACCGCCCGCGCCGCGGCCGAGGAGGCCGGGCGCGACCCGGCGGCGCTCAAGTGCATCGTCTGTGCGCCGAGCATGATCACCGACGACGTCGCGCTCGCCCGCGAGGAAACCCGCTGGTTCCCGGCCATGGTCTCGAACCACGTCAAGGACCTGATCGACCGCTACGGCACCGACGGCTCCGTCGTCCCGAAGGCCCTCACGGACTACGTCGAGGCGCGAAAGTTCTACGACTACAACGAGCACTCCCGCGTCGGCGCCAAGCACGGCGCGTTCGTGACCGACGAGATCTGCGACCGCTTCTCGGTGCTCGGGACCGTCGAGCAGGCGACCGTGAAGCTCCGCGAGCTCGAGGCGGTCGGCGTCGACCACTACTCCATCTACCTGATGACCCACAGCCAGGAGGAGACGCTCGCGGCCTACGGCGAGCACATCCTTCCCCAGTTCAAGGGTGTGAGGGGATAGACGAGCTCGCGGCGCAGCAAGTCGAGGCGTGGCGCAGCGTCGCCGCCGGCTGGGAGCGACGGCGCAGCCTGTTCGCGCGCGCGACCGCGCTCCTCTCGGAGCGAATGGTCGAGCTGCTCGATCCCCGGCCGGGACAGCTGCTGCTCGAGCTCGCCGCAGGCCCGGGTGAGACGGGCTTCCGGGCGCTGCCGTTCCTCCAGCCGGGCGGGGAGCTGCTCTCGACGGACGTCGCGCCCGAGATGGTCGAGGTCGCGCGCCGCCGCGCGGCCGAGCTCGGGCTCACCGGCGTCCGGTTCGCCGAGGAGAACGCTGCCGACCTCTCGTTCGCCGACGCTGCCGTCGACGCTGTCCTCTGCCGCTTCGGCCTCATGCTCGTGCCGGAGATGGGCCGTGCCGCGGCCGAGATCTCCCGCGTGCTCCGGCCCGGCGGGCGCGCCGTGCTCGCCGTCTGGGCGAGCTCCCGGCTGAACCCGTGGATGACCGCCGGCGGCAAGGCCGCCCTCGAGCTCGGGCTCACCGAGCCTCCGGACAGGGAGGCGCCCGGGCCGTTCCGGCTCTCCGAGCCCGGGCGGCTGCGCGCGGTCGTGGAGGCGACGGGACTGACGGTCGAGCGTGTCGAGGACGTCCCGGTAGCGTGGGCAGCGTCGTCGCTCGACGAGTGGTGGGAGACCTCGAAGGACACCTCGCGCATGCTCACGATGCTGCTCGCCCGCCTGACCGGCGAGGAGGCCGGGGCTCTGCGGGCCAGGGCGGAGAGGTACCTGCAGGAGTACGTCGCCGACGACGGCACGATCGCCGTGCCCGGCCTCGCCCGTGTCGTGGTCGCGGCGGCGCGCTAGAGAATCGTCTGGCCGAGGGCGCTCGCGACGAGCTCGACGGCAGTCAGCGCCGTCGCGTTCGCACGGTCGAGGATGGGGTTCGACTCGACAACCTCGAGCGAGCCGACGATTCCCGACTCGGCCAGCAACTCGCACGCGAGGTGGGCCTCGCGATAGGTGAGACCGCCGCGCACCGGCGTGCCGACGCCGGGGGCGACCTCCGGGTCGAGTGCGTCGAGGTCGAGTGAGACGTGGACGAAGCCCGGGCCGGCGACGCGGTCGAGCGCCTCGCGCATCGCGCGCTCGATCCCGATCCGGTCGATGTCGCTCATCGTGAACACGCGGATCCCGGACTCGTGCAGGAAGGCGCGCTCGGACGGGTCGAGCGAGCGAATGCCGAGAAGCACGACCCGGCTCGGGTCGACCGCGGGCAGCGCCAGACGATCGTGCGCGAACCACTCGCGCGCCTGGCCCAGAGCCGCGGCCAGCGACATCCCGTGCACGTTCCCGGACGGGCTCGACTCGGGGGTGTTCAGGTCGCCGTGGGCATCGATCCAGATCACGCCGCCTGTCCGCCCCGCCGCGGCCGCGAGGCCCGCCAGCGTGCCGATCGCGATCGAGTGGTCGCCGCCGAGGATGAGCGGTCGCGCGCCCTCGCGCACCGCCCCCTCGACGAGGGCCGCAAGATCGGCGCACGCGGCGAGGATCTCCGGCAGGTAGCGGGCGCGCTCGTCGACGACCGAGAGTGCCTCCGGCTCCGGGGTGATGACGTTGCCGAGGTCCGAGACCGCGAGCCAGATCTCGGTCAGGCGGTCGTCCAGGCCGGCGTAGCGGATCGCGGACGGGCCCATGTCGACTCCGCGCCGCTCCTGGCCGAGATCGAGCGGGGCGCCGATGATCGAGACGGGACGCTTCACGGTGGGGACGCTACACTTCGAACCCGCGGCGAGGTAGCTCAGTTGGTAGAGCACACGGCTGAAAACCGTGGTGTCGCCGGTTCAAGTCCGGCTCTCGCCACCTCACTGGCCCGGCGACCGGCTGAAGCCGGTCGCCCGGGCTTCGGACAGGTGCGCGCACGCGGTAGAGTCGACGACCGATGTTGACGCCGGAGGAGATCCAGAGCCTCGCGCTCTTCACGACGCTCGACCGCGAGCTGTGCGAGCGCATCGCGCGCGTGGCCGCCGACGTCACGCTTACCGACGGCGAGTACGCGGTGCACGAAGGCGACGATCCGGCGCTGTTCGCCGTCCTCCAGGGACGCATGGAGGCGGTGAGGCTCGTGGACGGGCAGGAGCGGGTGATCGGCGAGCGCTTCCCCGGCAATGTCTTCGGCGAGATCTCGCTCGCGCTCGGTACGGGCCACCCGGCCGGACTGCGCGCCGACGGCGAGGCACGGGTGATGCGCCTCGAGGCGCGCGACTACCACGAGCTCGCCGCGGCGGCGCCCCAGATCGCAACAGCGGTCGGAGCCCGTGCGCAGGAGCGCCTCGCGGGGCCACGCGGCCTGCTGGCGATCGCCGCCGAGGCGCCCCCGCCCCGGGCGCTCGTGGTTGGTGACCGGTGTGACCGGGCCTGCGCGGAGGTGCGCCGCTTCCTCGACCGCAACCAGATCTCCTTCCGCTGGATCACACGCGAGGCGCCGGAAGCGGAGATGGCCTGGGGCGGCCCGCTGCCCGAGGAGGGCGACTTCCCGACGCTGCGCGTCGTCGGTGGCAAGACGGTCGCGCGGCCGGCGCTGCGACGGGTGGCGGAGCTCCTCGGCCTCGAGACGGAGGCCGCGACCGCGGAGTACGACACCGTGATCGTCGGCGCAGGGCCCTCGGGTCTCGCAGCCGGCGTGTACGGCGCCTCGGAGGGCCTCCGGACGATCGTGATCGAGCGGGAGGCGCCCGGCGGCCAGGCCGGCACGTCCTCGCGGATCGAGAACTACCTCGGGTTCCCGGCCGGTGTCTCCGGCGGCGAGCTCGCGAGCCGCGCGCTGCAGCAGGCGCGCAGGCTGGGAGCGGAGATCCTCGTGACCCGCTCGGTCGAGCGGATCGACCCCGCCACACGCCGCGTCTACCTCGACGGCGGCGACGTGATCCAGGCGAAGACTGTCATCCTCGCCTGCGGCGTCTCGTGGCGTCGCCTCGACCTCGACGGCTTCGAGCGGCTGGTCGGGAAGGGCATCTCGTACGGTGCCGCGCGCAGCGAGGCGCCGAACACCCACGGGCTCGATGTCCACGTCGTGGGCGCCGGCAACTCTGCCGGGCAGGCGGCGCTGTTCTTCTCCGCCCATGCCCGCTCCGTCACGATCCTCTGCCGAGGCGACAGCCTCGACAGGAGCATGTCTCGCTATCTGATCGATCAGCTCGCGACGCGGCCGAACATCAGCGTGCTCACCAGGGCCCAGCTCGCCGGCGTCGAGGGCGACACCTCGCTCGAGGCGGTGCTCGTCACCCGCTCCGGCGCGGCCGAGCCGGAGCGGCTCGACTGCGGCGGCCTGTTCATCTTCATC
>Ga0302322_100005020_pt1 | contig 11571 bp, 6 predicted proteins | sample Fen_T0_2_FD_203757 | JGI IMG/M metagenome (GOLD analysis project Ga0302322, IMG submission 203757) | Peat permafrost microbial communities from Stordalen Mire near Abisko, Sweden - Fen_T0_2 | ecosystem: Environmental > Terrestrial > Soil > Wetlands > Permafrost | place: Sweden: Abisko... | reverse complement strand
CGCTTGGGCCGTACGCGGTGTAGGCGATGATGTAACCGCCCAGCTCCTCGACGTAGGTGATCCGCGGATCCTCCACACCCCAGCAGCTGTTGGCGTCGGTTGGGTCGTCACCGATGAGGGGCTTGCCCTCGACGACCCAGTTGGTGCGCCCGTCCTTACTCCGAGCGACGGTGAGGTGCGAGATGCCGCGGCGATCCTCGATCCGGCAGAGCAGGACCGTGTCGCCGTTGTGCATACACGCGCCCGGGTTGAATACGCTGTTGATTGGATAGGGCCAATCCCCCGCGGTCAGCAGGGGATTGGCGGCTTCCCGGTGGAACAGCTCCGCGTCAAAGTGCATCGGAATGGCCCTCCGTGGTGCGCGAGCGGGGCGGTGTGGCGGTCGCGCTGAACCCGGTCGAGGCACGGCCGACCACTCGTCCCTTGTTGGTCGGTTTCGACAGCGTGGTCACCGGCAGTGATGCCGGCACCGGTGCCGTTGCGGCCACTGGGTGGGGGAGAGCAGCCAGTCCGGCCCTGAGCAGGCTGAGTAGCGCTTGGTAATAGGCTAGCGTGGACTCGGCACCTTGGTTCCCATTTGGCTCGGTGGCCGACAAACCATCATGGCAGGCGCCGGTCGCGTCGACATAGAGTGGCGCACCGGCCCGGTTGCGGCCGAGGAACCAGGCGAAGCCCCAGCCCGCCAGCCTCGCACTCGTTGGATCCGCCGTGTGCTGCCAGGCGTCGACCAGCGCCTCGGTGACGGCCGCCGCGTCCAGTGGCTGCTCATCGCCGTCGTCGTCGAGCCAGAGCGCCGGCGACTCGTCCCGGCGGTGCCAGTGGTTGCCGACGCAGCGCAGCGTGCCGTCGGCCAGGCCCACGTGCTGCACATACCAGTCCAAGGCGGCGATCGCCCGGCTCGCCGCGGCATCGTCCTGCAGCAGGACCGCACCGAGGAGCATTGCCTGGGCCAGGCGCGCGTTGTCGTAGGTCAGCTCCGGCTCGAACCAGCGCCACGCCGGATCGATCGAGGAGGTGTCGATAAGAGCCTGATCCAGTCGGTACAGCAACGGCGCCGCCTGCTCGATCCGGCCCGCACGGGCCAGGCCGATCAGTGCGTATGCCGCCGCACGCAGGCCCAGGTCGGGCAGCGCGCCGGTGCGCAGGCCGAGCTCGTCGAGCAGGGCGGCGGCCGGGCGGCGGATGTCGTCCGGCACCGCCGGGGTGCCCACGAGCACGCCGAGCGCCCACACGGTCCGCCCGACATGGTCGCCCACGTGCGGCCAGTCCTGCCAGGTGCCGCCGTAGCTGAGCACATTGTGCATCGCGCCGGACGGGTCGTAGGCGGCGATGAGGAACCGCATCGATTGGCGCAGCCAGCGGGTCGCCAGCGCCGTCTGCGGCGCGTCCGTGCCGACCGCGAGCAGGTCGGCCGCCACGATCGCCAGCCGGGCCACGTCGTCGACGCAGTAGCCGGAGGTCATCTCGGGGTTGGGGCCGCGCGAGAACTGGATGATCCCGATCTCGTCGGTGAGCCTGTCCAGGTGCGTGAGGGTGAGCGCCGGCGCGGCCGCGGTCGCGTGGCCCGGGCGGGCAGAGGCGGCCGAGGTCTGGCGCACCACGTCGGCGAAGAGCTCGGCCTCGCGGGCCGCGACGGCCGGCCAGGGCAGCCAGGCCGCGCACGCCTCCGCGACCGACTTCGCCGCCGCGAGCGCGTGGCCGTCGGTGAGCAGGTCGATGATCTCACCGGCCAGCGCGGAGCCGTCGCCGATCGGGACAACCCGGCCCGCGCCGCCGGCGAGCATGTCCTCGGCGTAGCTGTACGAGGTCGACACGGCCGGCAGGCCGGCGCCCAGGGCGAATGTCAGCGCGCCCGAGCAGATCTGCTCGGGCTGCCGGTACGGCGTGACGAACAGCGTGCTGGAGTGCAGGATCGCCGACAGCTCGTCGAGGCCCAGGAAAGCGTCGACGAAGTGCACGTTGCCGGTCAGGCCGAGCCGCTCGACCTGGGCGTGCAGGCTCTCGCGGTAGACCTCGCCCTCCTGGCGCTTGATCTCCGGGTGGGTGGTGCCGGCCACGATGTACTGCACGTCGGGCTGCTTCTGCACCACCTCGGCCAGCGCGTCGATCGCGATGTCGATGCCCTTGCCCTTGCCGAGCAGGCCGAACGTCGTCAGTGTCGGCTTGCCGCGTACGGTCTCGAGCAGTTCGCGCAGCTCGGTGCGTAGCTCGCTCATTTCGGGCGGGTGCCGCATCGCGTCGGGCGCGCCGTGCGGCACGACCACGAGCTGGTGGCCGGCGGCGACGCCGGTGCGGATGGCGACCCGCCGGGCGGTCTCGGTGAACACCGTGACCCGCGCCGCGCGGGCGCACAGCGCGCGCAGCGTCGCGGCCTGGCCCGGCGAGGGCCGGGTGAGGACGGTGTGCAGCGTGAGCAGGTAGGGAATGCCACACGCGTTGAGCGCGCGGGTGAGCTCCAGCAGGTGCGAGCCGTCGGGCCCGCCGAAGATGCCGTATTCGTGCTGGATCAGCACGACCTGGACGTTGGCCTCGCGCAGGACGCGGGCGGCCGCTGAGTAGTCCTCGATGCGGTCCTGGTTGATGGTGGCGACGACCTCGTCGCCGTATGCATGCCCGTCACGGTCGATGGCCACGACGACTGTTTCCAGTTCGTCGGTGGCGACCCCAAGTGCCTCGCGCAGGTCCGCGGTGTAGTTCGCGAGGCCGCATTGGCGAGGCAGGTAGGTCGACGCGATACCGAGTCGATAGGTCGCGGCAGGGTGTGACATGAGCACATTGTTACCCCCCACGATCGTAAAAAACCTTCATACGCTGGGATGAGGCTCAGGGCACATTACCCATCGTGATCGTGATCCAGTCCGGCAGCGGCTCGCGGCCGTCGATCCACTCGGGCGGGACGCCGTCCGTGCCGGTGTGAGCCGCAACGATGCCGCCGGCGATCGCACACATCGAGTCGACGTCGCCGCCGACCCGCACGCAGGTCTCGATCGCGCCGCGGTAGTCGTCGAAGCGCGTCGCCGCGACCCACAGCGCGAACGGCACCGTGTCCTGGGCCAGGGCGTGCGAGCCGTTGCCCAGGTCGTCGGCGACCTCCCGCTCGTCTCCCGCCAGCATCCGGACTGCCCGCGCGATGCCATCGCGGACATCGGACGGCGGGAGTTCATTGAGCACGAGCCGTAGCAATTCCCGGCCGCCGGCGTGCCGGGCGGCGTGGGCCGCGGCCAGGGCGACCGCGACGGCGCCGGCGATCCCTTCAGGGTGCCGGTGGGTCACCTCGGCAGACAGCACGGCCTGGCGGGCGGCGAGGTCCGGGTCGTCGGCGAGTGCGGCGCCGAGCGGGGCGACCCGCATCGCGGCGCCGTTGCCGCACGAGCCGCGGCCGGAGAACAGGGCGCCGGCGGCGGAGCGCCACGGCACCCCGTCGCGGATGCCGGCCAGCAGCGCGATCGAGCCCCGCCCATAGCCCCGGTCGGCGCTCCAGCGCTGCGCGAACGCCATCGCCAGCCGGCCCTGATCGACGTGGCCGTCGCGGTGCAGCGCCTCGAAGAGCGTGCAGGCCATCTCGGTGTCGTCGGTCCAGCGCCACGGCGTCGGGGCCGGGGTGAACACGGCCCCGACGGGCAGGGGCCCCTTCATCTCGAAAGGCGCGCCGATCGCGTCACCAACGGAAAGTCCGGTCAGGCTGTCGAATGCGGCGCGGAGATCCACCTTCCGAAAATAGTCGATGGACCGCGGGAACGGCTCCGCCGGACGGTGGCTCGTTGTCGGTATGAAGCGTCGGAGTGTGCTTGTCGTTCTGCTGCTGACGGGTTGTTCGCCGCGGGTTCGTCCCGATCTCGCGGCCTCACGTGAGCGCATCCTGGTGCGCTCCGGCGACGGGCTGAGCGTGCTGGACGGCGCGACCGGCCGACGGATCGGTGCCGCGGCCGCGTTGACGACCGCGGATGGCCGGCGGCTGGTCACCGTGGAGGCCGACGGGCGGGTCGTGGTCCGTACCGCCGCGACCGGGGAGGTCGTTGCCGCAACGGCGGTGCGGGGATCCATGCGGTTGGCCGCGGTCGCCCCCGATGCCGGGCTGATCGCGCTCGTCGACGGCGACCCCGCGGGCCGGGCACAGACGACGATCGTTGTGGCCGGGCCGACGGGCGAGCGGCACCGCCTCACGCTGCCGGGATTCGTGCAACCGGAGGCATTTTCCGTCAGCGGTACCACATTGTTCGTGCTCGACATGCTGCCGCCCGAGCATCCGGACCGGTACCGCGTGCGGGCGCTCGACCTGGCCTCCGGCTCGCTGCGCGCCTTGAACCTCGTCGGGGACAACAGCGGGGTGAAGGTGCTCGTGCCGACGGCGGCGGAAGAGGAAATGCGCGGCGAAGGACGGCAGGCGGTCTTCGATGCCGGTTCCTCACGGCTGTTCACGCTGTACAGCCATCAGCCGGATCACCAGCACGTGCGGGATTTGCTGAACCCGGGTGCGCGGGACGGCAAGCCGGACGTGCACGCATTCGTGCACACGTTGAGCGTCACCGATGGGTGGGCCTACTGCGTCGACCTGCCGACGCCGTTCGGCACCGGGGCGATCGAGGGGTTGACCATTGCGAATGCCGCCGCCGCTGCGGAGATCTGGGTGGCCGACGCGGGCAAGGGCGCGCTGGCCGTGATCCATGCCTCGGCATTGGTGGTGATCCAGGAGCTCTCCTGTACCGCGACGGCCGGTCCGGCGGCGCTGGCGGCCAGTCCCGAACGGGTGTATCTCGCGGCCGGGCGGCGGGTCTTCGTCTTCGACGCCCGCTCGAAAACGGCGGTCGCGACGTGGGATCTGCCGGCGCCGGCGGCCGGGGTCGCGGTGTCCGCTCAGGGCGTCTACGTGGGACAGCCCGGCGCCATCGTGCGGCTGGAGCCGGCGTCCGGCGCGGTCGCCGCGGTGATCGCCGCGCCCGGGCTGAGCCGCGTCGAGCGGGTGATCGAGTGAGCGCGGTACGTCACCAACTGGGACGTGGGGCGGGAAATGTCAGACCGGCACGGTAGCGTGCGCGCGTGGATCGGACGTTCCAAGTAGACCTCCGCGGTGTGGTCGACCTGCTCAGTCATCACCTCTATGCGAGTCCCCGGGTCTATGTGCGCGAGCTGCTGCAGAATGCGGTCGACGCGATCACGGCCCGGCGGTCCGGCGACCCTTCGGCCCCGGCCCGGGTGCGGATCGAGCCGCCCGACCTCACCGGCGACGGCACGCTGCGCGTGTCCGACACCGGCGTCGGGCTGACCGAGGAGCAGGTGCACCAGTTCCTGGCGACGATCGGGCGCAGCTCCAAGCGCGACGACTTCGGCTTCGCCCGGCACGACTTCCTCGGGCAGTTCGGCATCGGGCTGCTGTCCTGCTTCCTGGTCGCCGACGAGATCCGGGTGCTGACCCGAGCCGAGGGCAGCCCGACCGTGCTGTGGCGCGGCTTCGCCGACGGGCGATACAGCGCCGTGCCGGCCGAGCAGGAGCGGGCCGAGATCGGCACCACGGTGACGCTGGTCCCGCGCCGCGACACCGAGCAGTGGCTGGTCCGCCGCACCGTGGTCGAGCTGGCCACGCTCTATGGTTCGCTGCTGCCGGTCGCCGTCGAGGTGGCCGATCTGCCGGTCAGCGGCGACGGGTTGCCCTGGCAGGGGAGCGCCGATGGCCGCCGTGAGCGGCTCATGACGTACTGCCAGGAGCTCTTCGGTTTTGTTCCGTTCGACATCGTCGATCTCTCGGTGCCGGCGGCCGGGCTCACCGGGGTGGCGTTCGTGCTGCCGACGCCCGCCAATCCGGCGGCGCGGGCCGGGCATCGCGTCTATCTCAAGCGGATGCTGCTGGCCGAGGGTGCCGAGGGAGTGCTGCCCGAGTGGGCGTTCTTCGCGCGGTGCGTGATCGACACCAGCGAGCTGCGGCCGACCGCGAGCCGCGAGGCGCTGTATGAGGACTCGCTGCTCGACGCCACCCGCGACGCGCTCGGCGACCAGTTGCGGGGCTGGCTGGTCCGGCTGGCGGGGCGTGACGTGCGCCGGCTGACCGAGTTCCTGGAGATCCACCATCTCGGCGTCAAGGCGCTGGCGCTGCACGACGACGAGATGCTGCGCCTGGTCGACCGCTGGTGGCCGATGGAGACCAACATCGGCCGCATGACCCTCGCCGACTTCCGCGCTGCTCACGGCCTGGTGCGATACACGGTCCAGGTCGACGAGTTCCGGCAGATCAGTGCGGTCGCCGCGGCCCAGGGCATGCCGGTGGTCAACGCCGGCTACATCTACGATGCGCAGCTCGTCGAGCGGCTGTCCGCCATCGAGCCCGGCGTGCTCATCGAGCGCGTCGAGCCCAGCGACCTGACCACGCACTTCGACGCGCTCGATCCCGGCCTCGAGCTGGCCAAGCGGCCGTTCCTGGCGCGCGCCCAGCGGGCCGTCGACCGGCTCGGCTGCGAGGTCGTGCTGCGCTCGTTCGACCCGGCCGGGATGCCGGCGATGTATCTGGTCAACCGCTCGGCCGCGTTCGCCGCCGAGCTGCGGGCCACCCGTGAGCGGGTCGACGAGGTCTGGGCCGACGTGCTCGACGCCCTCGCCCGCACCGACGAGCAGGACCGGCCCCAGCTGGTGCTCAACTTCCGCAATCCGCTGGTGCGGCGGATCAGCGAGCTCGGCGACGACGATCTGGTCCGGCTCTCGGTGGAGGGGCTCTACGGTCAGGCCCTCCTGCTCGGCCACCATCCGCTGCGGCCGGCCGATGCCGCATTGCTCAACAGCTCATTCCTGGGTCTGCTCAACAAGGCGGTCGCGCATGAAGACTGAAGACGAGCTCTGGGGCCTGCTGCGGGAGGCTTACCACATGCCCTACGGCAGCGGCCAGATCGCGCTGGTGGAGCAGATCGTGCAGCACGCCGACGCCGGTGGCTTCGACGAGCTGCGCTTTGCCGCGCGCCTGCACGCCACCACGGCCTATGTGCACGGCGGCGAGACCGCGAAGTCGTTCGTCACGTTCTCCTGGTGCCGCTCGGAGTATGACGCGCACCCGGAGCGCTTCGACCGCCGCGACGAGCACATGCTGCTGTGGCAGTTCAAATACATGGTGTCCGGGCTGCTGAAGTTTCCCTCCGTCCCGCTCGGGCGCACCTATGACGTGCTCGACGACATGGAGCGGCGGTTCCGGGCCGGCGGGCACAGCCTGCACACCGTCTATGCCTACCGGCACCGGGTCGCCGAGCACGTGGGCGACGCCGCGTCCGACGACTGGTTCGACAAGTGGAATGCCGCGCCCCGCGACGAAAACTCCGACTGCGTCGGCTGTGACCCGACGTCGAAGGTCTATCACCTGACGTCCCGCGAGCTCGACGAGCAGGCCGTGGAGCTGGCCCAGCCGGTGCTAGCCGGCCAGCTGACCTGTGCCGAGCAGCCGCAGTCGATCCTGACCGGGCTGCTGCTGCCCTATCTGCGCACCGGCCGGCTGAGCGAGGCCGCCGACGCGCACCGCCGGGCCTATCGCAGCATGCGCGGCAACATCGCCGACCTGCAGAGCCTCGGCGAGCACGTGGTTTTCTGCGCCCGCACCGGCAACGAGGTGCGCGGCCTGGAGATCGTCCAGCGGCACCTGAGCTGGCTCGACAAGGCGCCGCACCCGCAGGCCGAGATGTGGTTCTCCGCGTCGGCGGCGCTGCTGCTGGGCCGGCTCGACGTCGGCATCGCCGTCGGTGACAAGACCGCCGGCGACCTCGCCGCGGAGCTGGCCACCCGGGCCCGCCACCTCGCCGCCCGCTTCGACGAGCGCAACGGCACCCGCGCGGTCGGCGACAGCATCGACGCGGTGCTGACCGCGCAGCCACTGGTCGAGCACCTGCCGCTGAGCGCGGTCGCCCGCAAGCGGCTCGAGGTGCCGGCGCCGCGCGCCGTGGCCGCCGAGCCGCTGCCGACCGATGCGGTCGAGCTGCTCGACAAGGCCAAGCAGCTCTTCGACGAATACCGGATGTCCGAGGCCCGGGCCGCCTGGCAGCGCTTCGACGAGCTGCACCCCGACCCGGCGCCCGACCTGGCCCTGCGCCGGCTGGACGGGCGGGCCCGGCTGGCCGGCGTCGACCAGCTCGGCGAGGAGGCGGCCGTGCTCTTCCGTGAGGTCGCCGCTGCCCACCGCGCCCGCGGCGAGGAGCTGGAGGCGCTCGTCTCCGAGGCCCGCGCCCTGCTCGCCCCTGACGGCGAGGGCGACCGGCTCGGCGAGCTGGAGGCGGTCACCGAGCGCATCCTCGAGCTCGGCGACGCCGACGTGCGGGCCGAGGCGCGGCTGCGGCTGGAATATCCGCTCCTGGCCCTCGACCGGCTCGACGAGGCCCTGGCCACGGTCGACGCGGCCCTGGCCGAGGATCCGCAGCGGCCCATGCTGCGGGCCGAGCTCTTCGGCCGCCGTGCCCGCTGCCTGCTGGTGCTGGAGCGCTACGACGAGGCGGCCGCGTCCGCGGCCAACGCCCGCGAGCAATACGCCACGCTCGGCGACCCGCCGCCGGCCGCGCTGTCCGCCCTGATCCACGGCCACGCCCTGGCCAATCTGGAGCAGTTCGACGCCGCCGCTGCGGCCTTCGACGCGGCCCTGGCCGCCGCGGTCGAGCGCGACCCGCGCCTGTCCGCCCTGGTCGGCCGGGGCCGCTCCAAGCTGGCCGGCGGCCGGCCGGTCGAGGCCGTCGACGACCTCGTCGAGGCGATCGCGGAGCACGTCGCGCACGGCGAGGACACGCCCGCGGCCCTCCTGCGTTACGACCTCGCCGCCGCCTACCACCAGGCCGGCCAGCTACTCGACGCGGCCGAGGCGGCCGAGAGCGCCATCGACGTCCTCGACCGCATCGGCGCCCAGGATCAGGCCGACAACACCCGATACCTGCTCTCGCGCATCTACCGGGAGCTCGGCGAGCCCGACCAGGCGCTGGCCCTCCTGGAGACCCTCGCCACCAACCTCGACGGCTTCGACAACCTCCAGTCCCGGGGCCGCATGCTGCAGGAGGCAGGCCAGTTGCTCTACGGCGTCGACCGCGACGCCCAGGCCGCCGACCGCTTCGCTGCCGCGGCCGAGGCCTTCCGCGCCGCAGACATCGTCCCGGCCGAGTTCTACAACCGCCGCATGCGCGCCCTGGCCCTGCGCTGGGCCGGCGACGTCGACGCCTCCCTGGCGGCCCTGGCCGAGGTCGACGCCCTCTCCAACTCCCTCACCGGCACCGTCGACGCCCACGAGCCCTGGCTCATCTGGCAGCGCGCCATGCTCGACTGCGACGCCGCCCGCGTCCACATCGGCGCCGGCCAACTCGACGAGGGCCTCACCCGGATTTCCGGCGCCGCCGACGCACTCCGCGGCATCGGCTCGCTGGGCGAGGCCCTCGACGCCGACTTCCTGCACGCCGAGCTCCTGATGCGGGCCGGCTCCCCGGCCGCGGCCGAGCCCCTGCTCCGCTCGGTCCTGGGCGCCGCCCCGACGGACTCCCAGGTGCGGCACAACTCGGCCTGGATGCTCGTGGAGTCCCTGGAGGCCCAGGGCCAGTCGGAGGAGGCCGCCCGCATCCGGGCCGAATACTTCGACGCTTAGGTGACGGAGAAGGTGTCTCATGAGGCCGCCTGAGCGGCGTGTAGTCATAGCGCGTGGCTGGGCGGTGCCGTGGCAGCGCAGTCGGCTTGGGGGCGGTCGGGCGGTGGGTTGGGTGACGAAGTTGACGGATGATGGGGTTTCGGGGCGGGTGGGCGGCGTGATTAGCTGAACGAGCGTTTAGTCGCCGTCTTGACACGAGGTTAGGCTTTTCCCATGACGCTGGAACAGCATGCCGTGCGCCCGCCTGCCCAGACCCGCGGTGCGGGACCCGCTGGTCAGCAGCCGCGACGGCGGTCTCGGCGGGAAGAGATCCTCGAGATCGCGGTCGGGCTCTTCGCCACCCGGGGTTACCATGGCGTGTCGATGGACGACATCGGGGCGGCGGCCGGAGTCACCGGGCCCGCGCTCTACCACCACTTCGCCGGCAAGGAGGCGATGCTGGCAGCCGCGCTGATCCCCGTGAGTGAGCAGCTGCTCGCCGGTGGGCAGGCGCACATTGCCGAGTTCTCCGCGGATCCGGCCGGGGCGCTTGCCGCGCTGGTGGACTTCCACGTCGAGTTTGCGCTTGCCAATCCGGCGGTCATCGCGTTGCACTTGCACGAGCTCGACCGGTTGCCGGAAGACCCGCGGCGGCAGATCCGGCGGCTGCAGCGCCTCTACGTCGAAGAGTGGGTGCAGACCCTGACCGCGCTGCGCGTCGGTGAGTTGACCGACGGTGAGGCCCGGGTCCTGGCCCATGCGGCCTTCGGCCTGATGAACTCCACACCCTTCCTCGGAGGTGAGGTCGACCGGGCGCGTAGGGCCGAGCTGCTGCGTGCGGCGACACTCTCAGCGCTTCAGGGATAACTCACCGTTATCATTCGTCCGGGTGGCTCCACGAGGTTGTCCACAGCCGTGCCGCGTTGTGTCCACAGCGTTATCCACAGGAGACCCTCCGCATGCTGAGCTCGCTGCTCGTCGCCAATCGTGGGGAGATTGCCCGCCGGATCATCCGGACCGCGCGTCGCCTGGGGATTCGCACCGTTGCGGTCTACTCGGAGGCGGACGCTGGGCTGCCGTTCGTCGGTGAGGCCGATCAGGCGGTGCCGATCGGGCCGGCCAACCCCGCCCAGTCGTACCGTAACGCCGAGGCGATCCTGGCCGCCGCGAAGGCGACCGGCGCCAAGGCCATCCATCCGGGGTACGGGTTCCTGTCGGAGAACGCGGCGTTTGCCGAGGCCGTCGGCGCGCACGGGCTGATCTGGGTCGGGCCGGGGCCGAGCGCGATCTCGGCAATGGGCGACAAGATCAATGCGCGCAACCTGATGGCGGCGGCCGGGGTGCCGGTCGCGCCGGGCACGACCGATCCGGCGGACACCGTCGAGGCGGCGCTCGCGGCCACGGCGACGATCGGCTTCCCGGTGATGGTCAAGGCCGCGGCCGGCGGCGGTGGCATGGGCATGGCGGTGGCCGACGACGAGGCCGGGCTGCGCACCCAATACGACAAGGTCAGGGCGTTCGCGGAGCGGATGTTCGGCGACGGTTCGGTGCTGATCGAGCGCTACTTCCCGCGGGTGCGGCACATCGAGGTACAAATCCTGGGTCTTCATGACGGCCGGGTGATCGCCCTTGGCGAGCGCGAGTGCTCGGTCCAGCGGCGCAACCAGAAGCTGGTCGAGGAGTCGCCGTCACCGGCGCTGAGCCCACGGCAGCGCGCCGAGCTGCTGGCGGCCGCGGTGCGCGCCGGTGAGGCCGTGGGTTATCGCAACGCCGGCACCGTGGAGTGCCTGTTCGACCCTGCCGGGGGCGAGTTCTTCTTCCTGGAGATGAACACCCGGCTGCAGGTGGAGCACCCGGTCACCGAGGCCGTGTTCGGGATCGACCTGGTCGAGGAGCAGTTGCGGATCGCATCCGGGCTGGCACCGACGTTCGACCCCGATGCGCTGACCGTCACCGGGCACGCGATCGAGGTGCGGGTCAACGCCGAAGACCCGAAGCGGTTCCTGCCGGGG
>Ga0302322_100005019_pt1 | contig 11574 bp, 11 predicted proteins | sample Fen_T0_2_FD_203757 | JGI IMG/M metagenome (GOLD analysis project Ga0302322, IMG submission 203757) | Peat permafrost microbial communities from Stordalen Mire near Abisko, Sweden - Fen_T0_2 | ecosystem: Environmental > Terrestrial > Soil > Wetlands > Permafrost | place: Sweden: Abisko... | reverse complement strand
CCCTCGTGCAGCCGCACGGCCAGCACCTTCCCGCCGTGGCCGGCGCTCCAGCGTTTGCGGAAGAATTCAACTTCAGCCAACTCGGGCATGGGGAATAATCAATTGTTGTTCTCCGTCATCCTGAGCGTAGCGAAGGATCCAAGCGGTCGACGCATGTTTCGCTCGCTGGAGTGGATCCTTCGCAGCGCTCAGGATGACGAAGATGGGAGTATTCACCGGATCTCCCAGTTGTATGGATGCCGCGACAGCATCTTGACCGGTCCTTTGGTCACCTGCACGACGTCCTCCCAACGGCAGCCGCCCAGGCCGGGATAGTACAGGCCGGGCTCGACGGTGAGCACCGCACCGAGCTTGAGCGGGGCGGCGACGGTGGGGGAGATGCGGCCGGGGTCATGGACTTCGAGCCCGAGGCCGTGGCCCGTGCCATGGATGAAGCCCACCGAGCCGTTTTTGCCGTGGCGCGTCTCGTAGCCGGCCTGCTCGAAGCACTCCGTCACGGCCCGGTGCACGACGCGGCCGTCGACGCCGGCGCGAATGGCCTTGAGCGCGCGTTGCTGGGCCGTGCGCACGGTCGCGACCATCCGGCGCTGCACCTCGCGCGGCCGGCCCTTGAGGTAGGTGCGGGTCATGTCGCCGAAATAGCCGGTGGCCGTGACTCGGGGGAAAATGTCGATGATGATCAGTTCGTGCGGTCGCAGCGGGCCGGACCCGCGTTCGTGCGGGTCGCAGGCCTGGTCGCCGCCGGCCACGATCGTGTCCTGCGGGTTGCCGCCCTGCTCGTGGATCGCCGTCTCCAGCGCGAAGCGCAACCGCTCGGACGTCAGGACCCGGCCGCGATGGACCAGCGTGCGGCCCCGGATGCGCGTGGCGCGGAGGATTTGCTCGGCGACGGTGAACCCGACTGAGCATAGCCGGTTGCCCTCGCGGATGCAGTCCGCCTCGCGGGCCGACTTGATCTCGCGCTCGGGAAACAGGAGGCCATTGGCGAATTCCAGCCTCAGGCCGAGCTTCGTCAGCTTGACGTAGAGGTGACCCGGAAAATCGTCGGCCACGCGAAAACGGCGCAGGCCGTGCTCCCGGGCGAGGGTGGCGATGATCTCGGCCGGGCCGGCCGGGCCGCGGTAACGCGCCCGGGCGCGGGCACGGCAGGCCTCGAGTGGCAGCACGACGTCGAAGTCGCCCGTCTTTTTCACGCGCCCGAATTCCAAGGCGCTCTGGACGGTATATTTTTTGCCCCTGGCGCCGAATGCAATGAAAGGGTCGTGGACCTCCACACGGCCAAAGTAGAGCATGTCGGCGCTGTGGTGGGTGCTGGCGTACAGGAGAGGGGGCAAAGTCATTGATGATTTTCGATTGATGATCTACTTTATGGCCAAATCAGGGCGGGCAAATGTTTGCTTGGCCAGATCGTACCTCGTAAACCATAAAGCGTAAATGGATTCCATGCGCCGCCGCCACTTTCTTCTCCTGTTTGCCGCCGCCAGCTTCGGGCTGCTCACCGGCTGCGGCAACAAGGCCAAGCCGGCGCCCGAGCCGAAGTCGGTGCAGGATCACTTCGTCGTTACCGTGGGCGGCCAGGCCGTGCAGATGCAATTGGCGCTCCTGCCTCATGAGATGCAGCAGGGCCTGATGTTCCGGAAATCCCTCGGACCGGAGGAGGGGATGATTTTTCTCTACGATCGACCGCAACAGATGTCCTTCTGGATGCGGAACACCGAGATCCCGCTCGACATCGGCTACTTTGACGCGGACGGGAAGCTGAAAGAGGTCTACAATCTGCTCCCGCACGATGAGCGGCCGATCCAGTCGCTGGGCCTCCGTCAGTTCGCCCTTGAGATGAACCAGGGCTGGTACCGCACGCACGGCCTGAAGGCCGGCGACGCCATCGACCTGGCCGCGCTGGCCGATGCCATCCGCGCCCGGGGCATGAATCCGGCGGATTTCCGGCTGAAGTAGGCGGGACGGGACCGGCAGGTCGCCTCCGGTATTTTTCCGCAGTTGTGCCACGGAGGCTTCGGGTTTCACTGGCCGGCGATGATACCCCGCCGATTGGTCCTGTGCGCCTGCCTGTTCACGGTCTCGCTCCACGCGGAGCGGGTTTACATCCTTCACGATGCCGGCGTGCCGCAGGCGGCCTACGCGGCGCGGAAGCTGGGTGAGGAACTGCAAAGGCACCATCACGAGATCCTGGCCGAACGCGCGGGTTACGACCGGCTCGTCAACCTGGAGGTGGATGGCGTGCGCCTCGGGCCCGAGGCTTTTCGGATTTTGCCCGAGGGGAAGGTGATCACGGTCCAGGGCGGAGACTGGCGGGGCCTGATCTACGGCACGCTCGCCCTGGCCGAGGCCCTCCGGCACGGCACGGCCCCGGGCGACGTGAAGCCCGTGGAGGAGAAGCCGCATCTGGCCTTCCGCGGCATCAAGTTCAACCTGCCGTGGGAAACCTACCGCGAGAGTTCGGCCCTCAGCCAGCACATCCCCACGGCCAAGGACCTGAAATATTGGGAGGCGTTTTTGGACATGATGGTGGAAAACCGCTTCAACGTCGTGAGCCTTTGGAACCTGCACCCGTTCACCTTCATGGTGCGGCCGAAGAACTTTCCCGAGGCCAGCCCTTGGACGGAGCAGGAGCAGGCGGAATGGCAGCGGCTTTACCGGGGCATCTTCCGCCTCGCGAAGGAGCGCGGCCTCGACACCTACATTGTCCACTGGAGCATTTTCGTCAGCAAGGAATTCGCCGCCGCGCACGGCGTGGCACCGAAGAATTTCTACCCAAATTACTACGTCGACGGTGACACCTCGGAGATCGTGCGCCGTTACATCCGCGAAAGCGTCACCCAAATGTTCAATGAGTACCCTGACCTCGACGGCATCGGTCTCTCGCACGGCGAGGGCATGGGCGGCATGACCCCGCTGCAGCGGCAGCAATGGATGGACGACGTGATCATCCCGGGCGCGCTGGCCGCCCACCGGAAGGTGAAGCTGATCCATCGCGTGCCCTTTTCCTCGACACTGTCCTCCGGCCCGGGGGCCAGCACGGACGTCGAGCAGCTTACGCGCGAGGCGATGGAAAAGCTGGGCGACAAGTTTGACGGCCCGATCTGGGTCGAGATGAAGTTCAACTGGTCGCATGCCCACACCACGCCGAAGCTGGTGAAGGTCCACGGGGGCAAGCTGGGGGACACCTACTTCAAGCCCGCGCCGAAGAACTACAAGATCACCTGGATGGCGCGGAACGAGGATTTCTTCGCCCTTCGCTGGGGCGTGCCCGACTTCATCCGCCAGCACATCACCCTCAACGGCGCGGCGGATTATGTCGGGGGATATTTCGTTGGTTCAGAATGCTACATTCCGGCGCTGGACTATTTCACCGCGGTGAAGGACCCGGTGGAGTGGAAATGGGCGTTTGAGCGGCAGTGGCTGTTCTACGCACTTTGGGGCCGACTGCTCTACAACCCGGAGACGCCCGACGCGGTGTTCCAGGCGGAGTTCAACCGGCGCTATGGCGCGAAGGGCGACCATTTGCTGCGGGCCTATGCGCTGGCCTCGGCGACGCAGCTCCGACTGGGCTCCCTCTACGACTCGCGGTGGGATTTCACGCTCTATGGCGAGGGGTTTCTCGCGTTGCAGGGGCAATACACCAAATACATCGGCGTGGACGACCTTATCGGTCATCCGGTGATGGACCCGGATTATGTGTCGGTGAAGGATTACGTGGAAACGACGGCCAAGGGCGGCACTTTCGGCCCGGAGCGCGTCACGCCACCGATCCTGGCCGACCGGCTCGAGCGCGATTGCCGGGAGGCGCTGCAACTGGTGGCGGGCATCGACCCGGCCGGCAATGCGACGCTGCGGTATGAGGTCGCCGACGTGCAGACCTGGGCCCAACTCGGGCTGCACTTGGCCGAGAAGCTGCGCGGCGCGGTGGCGCTGCAACGCTACCGGCTCGGCGGCCCCGAGGCCGAAAAGGTGACGGCGGTGACGCACCTGCAGCAGGCGCTCGGCCACTGGGACGAGGTCGTTGCGATCACACGTCCCCTCTACCGCGACATGCCGCTGACCCATTACAACCACAACTTCTTCACGGCGAATCCCGACAACAAGTTCCACTGGGCCCTGATCCGCGGCGAAGTCGCGCAGGACGTCGCGGTCGCCCGCGCGGCGCAGCAGGGTGCGGGGGCTCGTGTGAGCAAGTAAGCTACGACCCGTGCGGCCGGGTCCAGAGGGGCTTGCCGGTCTCGGGCGGCTTGGCCTTGGGTCCGGTGTGGTGTGGCTCCTGCGGTGCCCGGGCCGACTGTTTCTGCAGCGCGATCTGGATGGCTTCCTGTTCGGGCAAGGCGGGAGAGACATGGAACTCCACCTGGCTCTCGGCCGCGGTCTCGGCGACCGCCCGCGCGGAGAAAACGGCGGCGGGCAGACCGTTGGTCAGGGCCTGCTCGGCCTCGAGCCAGATGGCCTGGTCGCAGCCGGTGGGACAGCCGCGGTCCTGCCAGAATTCCTGGGCTTGCCGGGCGATTTCGTCGTGGGTGGGTGTATTCATTTTGAAAAGGGTGTTCTCCTACCGTGAACAGCTTGCGGTGCCGCCAGGTTCCCGGTTTTCGCCGGGGGCGCTTAGTTTGAGTGCTTCGTCCAAATTCCTGCGACCGCCTGCCGCGCAAGCTGTCTTACTGCTGGGCCCGACTGAAATGCGGCTCTCCAGCGTCATTTTCCCCTCCGACCCTTCCTTTGTCTTCCACCTTCTGGCCTTATGTTCTGCTTTTTTTCGGGGCCCTGGCCACCGACCTGATCCCGGTGATCGGGCCGCCGGTGTGGACGGTCATGATCTTCCTGCTGGTAAAATTCGATCTGAACCCTTGGTTGGTCCTGGCCGTCGGCGTGCCCGGGTCGGTGCTGGGCCGGTACCTGCTCAGCCTCTATGTCCCGAAACTGCTGGGCAAGGTGATCAAGCAGACCAAGAGCGACGAACTGGAATATGTCGGGAGCCGGCTGAAAGGCAGCCTCGGGCGCACCTGGCTCTTCGTGGCAGTGTATTCCCTGCTGCCGATTTCCACGACGGCCCTGTTCTCGGCGGCCGGGCTCGCCCGGATCAAGCCGATCCAGATTCTTCCACCCTTCTTTGTCGGCAAGTTTGTGAGCGACGCCGTCATGCTCTTCAGCGGCAGCTACGCCATTCACAACTCGGTGGATGTGCTCTATGGCACCTTTTCATGGAAGGGCCTCACGACCGTCGTGGTGGGACTCGCGGTCCTCGGCGCCTTCCTCTTCCTCGACTGGCGCCTGCTGCTGCAAGAAAAGAAGCTCCGGCTCAATTTCCGCATCTGGAAGTGAGCTGCAGGCCTGGCTTGGTCGGATAGTGGGAGCCTGCCTGCCGGCGCCTACTCACGTGGTCGGTGGGCGGGCGCGACCAATCGCCTGCGAGCATGCTACTACTAGTGGCAGGCGAGGGAACGGCTACTCGTCCTCCAGCTTCCGCCGGCGGTCCACTTTCTCCACCTTGAACTCGTCCTTCGGGAGGACGTTGTCGGTCACGACGACTGCCACCGGCAGCTTCGTCTTCACCCACAGCTCGGATTCCTTGAAATACTTGGCGCTGGCGCTCTCCAGGGCCTCGCCGATGGACTTCACCGGCAGCAGGCGGCCCTTTTTCGAGGCGTTGAAATCGTAGGCGCCCTTGAAGATGCGGTCGGCGGTGGAGTAGGGGCTGGCGCTCTCCGGGATCTGCACGACCCAGCCGGTGAGGTCCTTCTGCGGCAGCTTGCCCGACGGGTCGGACAGCAGCACGACGAACTGCTTCTTGGGCGCGGGGGGCTTGATATCCTCGTCCGCCGCGGGCTGCGTGACCTCGTTCATCGCCTCCACGATCTCGCGGAGGAGCGACGGCTCGATCTTGTGTTTCTTGAGGATCTCGGCGACCTGACTGACTTCGATTTTGGCCATGGGAAAGGCAGGATGAACCACGAAGTCCGCGAAAGGACACGAAAAAAACAGGGCAAATCAGTTTAACCACTAATCCACACTAATGGGCACTAATCGGGATCGGTTTCACTAGTGAGCCATTAGTGTGGATTAGTGGTTCAAAGGCTTGGTTTCGGAGCTTTCCGCTTGCCGATTCATGCCGTGTGGCCTCTCTTGGGCGCACCCCGCTTCCCGGCCCGCCCCATGCCGATCATCACCCCCAGCCAGGTCAAACCGGACTATGACGTGATTGTCGTCGGCTCCGGTGCCGCCGGCGGCCAGACCGCCTACACCCTCACCATGGAGGGCGCCAAGGTCCTCATGCTTGAGGCCGGCCGCGACTACGACCCGGGGAAGGAGACGCCGATGTTCCAGACCAATGCCCAAGCGCCTCTCCGCGGCACCGGGACGCCGGACAAGCCCTTTGGTTTTCACGATGCCACCATCGACGGCGGCTGGCAGGTGCCGGGCGAGCCCTACACGCAGACCACGGAGGACCCGGCGAGACACTTTGAATGGTGGCGCGCCCGCATGCTCGGCGGCCGCACGAACCACTGGGGCCGCATTTCCCTCCGCAACGGGCCCTATGATTTCAAGGCCCGTTCCCGCGACGGCCTCGGGTTTGATTGGCCCTTCACCTACGAGCAGATCGCGCCCTATTACGACAAGGTCGAGATGTTGATCGGCGTGTCGGGCAGCAACGAAGGGCTGGAGAACACCCCCGATTCGCCGGAAGGTATTTTGCAGCCGCCACCGGCGTTCCGGACCAGCGAGCATCTGGGGAAAAAATTCATGGCCCGGCTGGGCATCCCGGCGATCCCGATCCATCGGGCGGTCCTGACCAAGCGGCAGGACCCGGCGGTGCTGCCCGCCAAGATCCACCCGGGCAACCTGCGCGCCCAGAAAATCCTGGCCCAGTCGATGAGCGAGCGCGCCGCCTGTTTCTGGGCCACGCCCTGCGGCCGCGGCTGCGCCATCCGGGCCAACTACCAGTCCACCACCGTCCACCTGCCGCCCGCGCTGGCCACCGGCAACCTCGACCTCGTCACGAATGCCATGGTGCGCGAGGTCATGCTCAACCCCCAGGGCCGGGCCGGGGGCGTGCTCTACCTTGACAAGACCACGGGGACCGAGCACCGCGCCACCGCCCGCATCGTGGTGCTGGCGGCCAGCGCCTGCGAGACGGTACGGCTGCTGCTCAATTCCCAATCCGTCCGTTTCCCGCAGGGCCTGGCCAATTCCAGCGGCCTGCTCGGCAAGTACCTCATGGACACGGTCGGTTCCAGCCTCAGCGCCCAGATCCCGCTGCTGGAAAACCTGCCACCGATGAACGAGGACGGGGCGGGCGGCGGACACATCTACACGCCGTGGTGGCTTTATAAGCAGCAGCTCGCAGGCAAACTCGGGTTCGCGCGCGGCTACCATATCGAGTGGGGCGGGGGGCGGGGCATGCCCGGCATGGGCGCGGGCGCCGGCCTCGAGCACTTCACCCGCGGCAGCTACGGCCGGAAGCTCAAGGAGGACGCGCGGCGCTATTTCGGCTCGTTCATGTATTTTGCCGGCCGCGGCGAGATGATCGCCAACGCGGAGTCGCGGTGCGAACTAGACCCGGTGGTGAAGGACAAGTGGGGCATCCCGGTCCTGCGCTTCAACTGGCACTGGTCCGACCACGAGCTCAAGCAGGCCGAGCACATGGAACAGACCTTCACCGAGATCGTCCGGGCCATGGGCGGCGTTGTCACCGGACATGTCGCCAGCCGCAACCGCGGGAGTGACAAATACCCGATCGAAAAGGGCGGGCGCATCATCCACGAGGTGGGCGGCGCCATCATGGGCACCGACCCGAAGCAATCCGTGACCAACGAATGGTGCCAGACCTGGGACGTCCCCAACCTCTTCCTGACCGACGGCGCGCCCTTCGTGGGCAACGCCGACAAGAATCCCACCCTCACGATCATGGCCCTGGCGTGGCGCGCCAGTGAACACATGCTCGCCGAGATGAAGAAGGGGAGTTTGTGATGAAAACGGACGCGCTGGTTTTCTTTGTAGGGGCGTCGCTTGACGACGCCCGCGAATATCCTTTGGGCGCCGACAAGCGGCGCCCCTACACCGGAGTTGCCCGCCCGTGAAATCCGACCTGCCACCCCGCCTCGACCGCCGCTCGGCCATCAAATGGATGCTTGCGGCCACCGCGACCGCGGCCCTCGCGGAGCGCCCGCTGCTCGGCGCTCCGGTCGCCGCCGCCCCGGCGACGAAGGGCTATGGCACCGACCCGCTGCTGAACAAGGACTATGCGCCGGGGGCGTTCTGGCCGCTGACGATGACGGAGGCCCAGCGACAGACCGCCGCGGCGCTGTGCGCCCTGATCATCCCCGCTGAGGGCGCCGTGCCCAGCGCCGCCGACCTCAAGGTGCACGACTTCATCGACGAGTGGATCAGTTCGCCCTACCCGGACCAGCACGGTGACCGGGAGATCGTGCTGGCCGGCCTGGCCTGGATCGACCTCGAGGCCGGCAAGCGCTTCGGCCGGAACTTTGCCGAGCTCGACGCGAAACAAATGGCCGCCATCGCCGACGATGTCTGCCACGCACCCGACGCCAAGCCAGAGCTCAAGGAAGGCGCCAGGTTCTTCGCCAAGTTCCGTGACCTCACGGCCAGCGGTTTCTACACGACGCCCGAGGGGATGAAGGACATCGGCTATGTCGGCAACATCCCGCTCGCCGAGTTCAAGGGCCCGCCACCGGAGGTTCTCGCGAAGCTGGGGCTCGGATGAGGCGCGGGGGCCAGTTCCTTGCTGGAGGGTCGGGCTTCCGCCCGACCGCGGCCCGCGGCCCTTAGGCAGACGTGCTTCCAACATTTTTGGCGCGGATTCACAAGCCCCGGGCCATAATTCTCAAAAAATGAGTGTTCAACCTTGGGCATAAATGTTTTCAATAAACCCCGGTTTTCTACCCCAACCCCCAAAGTCACCCTATGAATCCCTCCCGCCTGTTTCGCGCCAGTTGCGTTGCTCTGATTACCACCGCTATGTGTTTCGCCATTCGCGGCGACGCCGTCGGTGAGTGGACGACCAAGTTCAACCTCACCAATGAGCAGGTGGGCTGGGTCAACAGCACGGCCTTCTACGGCTTCACGCTCGCCATGATGTTCGGCGGGCCTTTCGTCGACAGCTTGGGCTTCAAGCGCATCCTCGGCATTGCCTTCTTCGGTCACCTCGCTGGCATCTTGCTGACGATCTTCGCCTGGAATTACATGAGCCTCTACATCGGCACGTTGATATTTGGCATCGCCAACGGTTCGGTTGAAGCCGCCTGCAACCCGCTGATCGCCACGCTTTATCCGAAAGACCAGACGACGCGCCTTAACAATTTCCACGTCTGGTTCCCGGGTGGCTTGGTGATCGGCGGCCTGGTCGCCTTTGTCTTCAGCAAGAGCCTGCACCTGGGATATCAGGCGCAGTTCGCGACCATGCTCCTCCCGCTGGCCGCGTACGGGTCCATGTTCTTCAGCGGCAACCAGCAGATGCCCCAGACCGAGCGCGTCCAGCGCGGCGAGTCCACCGGTTCGATGTTCAAGGCCTGCCTCGCCCCCGGTTTCATCCTCATGGTCGGCTGCATGCTGTTGACCGCCTCCACCGAACTCGGCTCCGGGCAGTGGATTCCCAACATCCTCTCGCACGCCGGTGTTTCTGGCATCCTCGTCTTCGTTCTGATCAACGCCATCATGGCCATCGGCCGCATGTTCGCCGGTCCCTTCGTCCACAAGCTCTCGCCCATTGGCATGCTGGTTGCCAGCGCGATCCTCAGCACCCTTGGCCTGTACGCCATGAGTCACTCCAGCGGCAACATGCTCTTTCCAGCGGCCGTCGTCTTCGCCTTCGGCGTGTGCTTCTTCTGGCCCACCATGGTCGGCTTCGTCTCAGAAAACTACCCCAAGACCGGCGCGCTGGGCCTCGCTATCATCGGCGGCGCCGGCATGCTGAGCGTCAGCTTCGTGCTTCCGCTCATCGGCCGCTGGTATGACAACGGCATCGCCCTCCGCACCCCCGCCGGCACGACGCCCAACGCCAGCCAACTCGCCGACATCCAGGCTGCCGCCGGCCTGCACGCGCTGGGCAACGTCGCCGTCCTGCCCGCTGCGCTCACCGTCATCTTCATCCTCATCGCCGTGCTGAAGAAGAAGCCCGCGGCCGCCGCGGCTCATTGAGCCGCGGCGGAAGTGTCAAGTGACAGGGACCAAGTGACAAGAAATGGGCCGGACGCACTCTTGATACTTGCTCCTTGTTACTTGTCACTTGGGGTCACGTGTTCCTTAGCCGTTTCATCAGTGATCAAAGTATAAACTCCTCCAACCGCCAAAACATCATGCCTAGATCTGTGACCCTGTTCACCGGCCAATGGGCCGACCTGCCCCTCACGAAGCTCGCCCCGCTGGCCAAGAAGCTGGGCTATGATGGCGTTGAACTCGCCTGCTGGGGCGACCACTTCGACGCGGACGCAGCCGCCACGTCGGACAAGTACATCAAGGAGAAGTGGGAGCTCCTCGCCGATAACGGCCTGACCTGCTTCGCCGTCTCCAGCCACCTGGTCGGCCAGGCGATCTGCGACCTGATCGACGAGCGACACAAGTCCATCCTCCCGCCCGACGTCTGGGGCAACGGCGAGCCCGAGGGCGTGCGCACCCGCGCCGCCAAAAAAATGGCGCTGACGGCCAAGGCCGCCCGCCGCTTCTTCAATGCCAAGCCCGGCGCCAAGGACAAGAAGGCTCCGGCCATCGTCAACGGCTTCACCGGCTCGTCCATCTGGCACTCAATCTACGCCTTCCCGCCCACCTCCCAGGCATACTGGGACAAGGGCTTCGCCGACTTCGGCAAGCGCTTCGGCCCGATCCTTGAGGAGTTCGAGAAGCAGAATGCCAACTTCGCCCTCGAGGTCCACCCGACCGAGATCGCCTTCGACATCGCCAGCGCCCAGCGCGCCGTTGCCGCCGTCAAGGGCCACAAGCGCTTCGGTTTCAATTACGACCCCTCGCACCTTGGCTACCAGGGCGTGGACTACGTGAAGTTTATCCGCACCTTCGGCCCGCGCATCTTCCACGCCCACATGAAGGACGTCTGGTGGGGCCACGGCGACGGTTCCGTCGGCACCTTCGGCGGCCACACCAGCTTCGGTGACGCCCGCCGCGCCTGGGATTTCCGCTCGGTTGGTCGCGGCGACATCAACTTCGAGGAGATCATCGTCGCCCTGAATGACATCAACTACCAGGGCCCGCTCTCCGTCGAGTGGGAGGACATCCGCATGGACCGCGAGCACGGCGCCGCCGAGTCCTGCGCGTTCCTCCGCAAGCTCGACTTCGCGCGCAGCTCGATCGCCTTCGACGCCGCCTTCGACAAGGAAAACCAGTAGGGAAGTAGCGAGTAGTGGGTAGCGAGCAGCGAGCATCACGCTTCACCTTCCCGCTGTTATTCCTGATCTACTCACTACTCGCTACCCGCTACTCACTACTATCCCCATGACCATCAAGATTGGCATCATCGGCGCCGGCGGCATGCTGCGCTACCACGCCGCCGGCTTCAAGTCCGCCGGGGCTGAGATCGTCGCGGTTGCCGACGTCAACGAG
>Ga0302322_100005018_pt1 | contig 11575 bp, 10 predicted proteins | sample Fen_T0_2_FD_203757 | JGI IMG/M metagenome (GOLD analysis project Ga0302322, IMG submission 203757) | Peat permafrost microbial communities from Stordalen Mire near Abisko, Sweden - Fen_T0_2 | ecosystem: Environmental > Terrestrial > Soil > Wetlands > Permafrost | place: Sweden: Abisko... | reverse complement strand
GCGCAGCGTGCCGGGCGAGAACGCACTCGAATTGATCGTCGAGGACGAGGGCCCCGGCATCCCGGCCGAAAACCTCACGCGCATCTTCGACCCCTTCTTCGGCTCAGGCGAAGGCGTCGGCCTGGGACTGGCCGTCTCCTACGGCATCGTGCGCGCTCACGGCGGTACGATCGCGGCCGAGAATCGCCCCGGAGGCGGCGCGCGTTTCGTCGTGCGCCTGCCCTGCAACCTGACCGAGAACAGTTCATGAAACGCCCCCACGTCCTGATCGTCGACGACGAGGAATTCGTGCGCGACAGCCTCGAGGAAGTCCTGCGCCTCGAGGGCCTCGAGACCAGCGCCGCCTCCGGCGCCCAGGAGGCCGTGCGCTTCCTCGAGAAGCACGACTGCGACGCGATCGTGACCGACCTGCGCATGCCGCGCGGCGACGGGCTCTCGCTGCTCAACGAGGCGCGCCGGCGCGGCGTCGTGATCCCGATCGTGATGATCACGGGCGTCGGCACCGTGGCCGAGGCGGTACAGGCGATGAAGGCCGGCGCCTACGACTTCCTGCAGAAGCCCGTGCACCCGGCCGACCTCGTGCGCGTCGTCACGCGCGCGATCGAGCACCACGGCCTGCAGCAGGAATTGCAGCAGCTGCGCGGCACCGTCGCGGGCCTGCGGCGCGCCGAGGCGCTCGTCGGCAGCTCGCCCGCCATGCGCAGCGTGCACGAGCAGATCCTGCGCCTCGCCGCCACCGACAGCACGGTGCTGATCACGGGCGAAACCGGCACGGGCAAGGAGCTCTGCGCGCGCGCGATCCACGACCACAGCGCGCGCTCGCAGCGCATGCTGGTGCGCATCGACTGCGCGCGCTTCGGCGGCAGCGCCGACGAGCTCGCGCTGCGACTGCACGAGGCCCAGGGCGGCACGCTGCTCGTCGACGACGTGGGCGAGCTGCGCCCCGAGGCGCAGTCGACGCTCGCGCGCCTCTTCGAGCGCAACGAATTCGAGGACTCGGGCGGCGCGCTGCGCACGGCCGACCTGCGCCTCGTGGCGACGACCAGCGAGGACCTCGGCGCGCGCGTGCGCGCCGGCAAGCTCAAGGCCGAGCTCTACCACCGCCTCGACGTCGTGCCGCTGCGCCTGCCGCCGCTGCGCGAGCACCCCGAGGACATCCCCGAGATCGCCGCGCACTACCTGCAGCACGCGAAGCTAGGCGGCAAGTCGCGCGCGCTCGCGCCCGACGCGCACGAGGTGCTCGCCTCGCACGAATGGCCCGGCAACGTGCGCGAACTGCGCAACGTGCTCGAGCGCGCGTTGATCGTCGCCGGCAGCGGCCCGCTTTCGGCCGACGTCTTCCGCTCGATCCTCGAGCCCGTGCTCGCGCAACCGCCCGCGCGCGCGCCCGACAGCGCGCTGGCGCGCCTGGTCGAGTTCAACCTGCGCCGCAACGTCGACCTGCGCGAGCGCGACGTCGTGCTCGCCGCCCTGCAGCGCGCCGCGGGCGTCAAGAAGGAGGCCTGCGAGCTGCTCGGCATCGACCCGCGCAACCTCGGGTACTATCTGCGCAAGCACAAGATCAAGGAGGAGGAATGGGCCACTCGCAGCTGATCGGTCGCGTCGCGATGAAGAAGAAGATGGCCAAGTTCAAGGCCGAGATCCTGATGGGCCACAAGGGTGCCGCCGTGATCGTGCCCTTCGATCCCGAGGAGGTCTGGGGCATCGCACCGAAGAAGGTCTCCGACATCCCCGGCGGCAAGGAAGGCTTCCTCGTGCGCGGCACGCTCGCCGGCACGAAGTTCGAGGGCTGGATCGGCAAGCGCTGGGGCCGGCGGTTCGTGCTGACTGATGAGCAGCTGCTGGCCCGCGCCAAGGTCATGGTCGGGGATACGGTGGAGGTGGTTCTCGCACCACGCTCATCCCCGCTTCGCCCGGGACATTCGTGAACGCCTTCCCCAGATAGCGCGGTGCGCCCGCGGGACGCTCGATCGGCGGGTCCGTGGATCGGAACGCATCGATATACACGAGACGCGTGAGCTCCCAGTAGAAGGGAAGTTCCTCGTCGTAGGTGAAGCCCTCGAGTTGGACTGCGAAGCCGTCCTCCACCAGCAGGATCAGGCCCATCCCGTGCTGGAGCCCGCGGATCTCAGCGGCGACGTCTGCGAGTCGAAAGCTCGGCCGGCCGGCGAGTGCTCGATCGGCTGCGGGAACCTCGAAGTCGAGGTAGAAGCCCGCGGTCGTGAGCGACCTGCGACGTACGCGGACGGCGGACATCTGCTCGCGCAGGGCTCCGAGGGCCGCGCCTCTCCCGGCGAGAAGGAAGTCCAGGGCCAGGCGTTCCGAAAGGCGCGGCGGGAACGGCTCGGTGCGCGGCTCCTCGACGAACACGCCGTGCGAGTAGAGGTGCGCGTCGAGTTCGTTTGACGCCTGGGCCTGGCGCAGCCGCAGATCCCAGTAGGCGTGCAACTCGGCCTCGCTGAGATTGGCGAGATCGAGGTCCTCGTTGCTCAGGAATTCGTCCTTCACGGCCCGATTCTCGCCTGGATTCCAAGGACGGGCAACCGTGAACAACTCAGGCGGGCTGAGTTGTTCAGGGGTACCGTGCGCGATCCGCCTCAGACGCCGCGCTTGGGCCGCGCCACGATCACGATGTGGAAGCCGAGCAGGGAGAAGAGCGGCAGCGCGCACAGCACTCGATCGATGCGGATGAACGCTCTCGTGATCCACGCATTCCCGGGCACGTACTTCAACACCCCGAGGTGGTCGGGGAAGCCCGCGAAGACATACGCCAGCACGCCGTACTTCCTGGCCTTCACGACCTCGAAGCCCGCCTGCTCGCACAAACCCACGATGCCTTTTCTCGTGAAGCCCTCGTCGCCCTCGTCGAAGTGCGGGCTCTTGCGATACAGAATCGCGCGCGCGAGCTTGATCAGCGGGTTGTCGTTGCAGGGCTCGCTCATCACGAGCACGCCGTTCTTCCCGAGCGCCTCGCGACAGTTCACCAGGAACTTCACGTGGTTGCGCACGTGGTGCAGCGACCCCTTGCAGAACACGACGTCGAACGAACCCGGCAGGAAGGGCAACCGCTCGGCATCCGCCGTCACGAGCCTCGCCCCGGGGATGTACTTCTCCGAGACCTGCAGCATCTCGAAGCTGATGTCGAGACCCACCGCTCCCGGATGCTTCTGATCGAGCTCGGCGAGGAAGAACCCCGTCCCGCAGCCGAGGTCGAGCACCCGCGTGGCACCCGCCGGCACGTGCGAGATCATCTCGGCGTGCCAGTCCTGCTGGAACAGTCGCGAGAATTCCAGGCTGTAGCGATAGGCGTAGCGCGGCGCGAGCTCGCGGTGCAGATCGATCTGGGCCTGGGCGTTCGATACGGTCATGCGCGCGGCTGCCGGAAAGTCTACCCTGTCGCGCCATCCCCTCCATGAACGCGCCCGTGCCCCCCATTCTGCGTGCGTTGGCTCTCTCCGGCATCCTCGCCTCGGCGTACGGCGCGCTGGCCTGGTTCGACCACGTGCCCGGAGGCTGGAAGCTGCGCTCGCTCTTCGAGGACCCCGCCGCGCAATCCGCGCGCCGCGACAGCTTGCACGTCTACGAGCGCCTGCGCGCATTCGCCGCCGAGGATCCCGGCGCCGCGCGCGGAGCCGTGCTGCTGCTCGGATCCTCGACGATCGAACGTTGGCCGCTCGCCGACAGCTTTCCGGGGAAGCGTGTGCTCGACCACGGCCTCGCGGCGGTGACGCTCGAGCGCGAGGAGCGGCTCTTCGACGCCTGCCTGCCGATGGCCACGCCCGCGGGCGTCGTGCTCTACTTCGGCGGCGTCGACCTGCACTTCGCGGTCGAGCCCGTCGAGCAGGCCCTGGCGCGCCTCCCGCGCCTCGTGCAACGCCTGCGCGTGCGCTACGGCCACGCGCTGCCGATCACGCTGCTCGGAATCCTGCCCGCGCGCCACATGGATGAAGCGGCAACCAAGGCGCTCGCGGATGCCAACGAAAAGCTGCGCGTGCTCGCGCGCGAGAGCGCGCTCTCCTTCGTGCCCACGGCGCGCGCACCGCTCGCGGGTCGGGACGGCCAGCTGCCCGAAGGCCTCTCCACCGACGAGTGGCACCTCAACCTCGAGGGCTACCGCGTGCTCGCGCGCTGGCTCGTGACCGAAGGCGGCGAGGCCGGCCGCGCGCTCGCGCCCTGAGCTGCCGCGTGTTCAAGAGCGTCGCGAGCAACTGGACACTCAATCTGCTGCAGATGGCGGCGCTGCTCTGGCTGTCGCCCTTCGTGCTCGGTCAACTCGGCGCCGGCCCGAACGGCCTGTGGGTCGCGATCGTCTCCTACACCGGGATCCTGAGCCTGCTGATCCTCGGCGTGCCGATGGCTTCCGTACGCGCGATCGCGCAGGCCGTCGGCCTGAAGGACGAGGCCGCCGAGCAGCGCGCGGTCTCGACCTGCCTCGGCATCTGCCTGTTGCTCGGCCTGTGCGCGCTGCTATGCGCGGCGCTGCTCTATTTCGGCTTCGACGCGCGCGTGCTCGGCGGCGAGGCGGGCACGGGGCTCGCGCCCGAGACGCTCGCCGGCGCGCGCCTCGCTTTCGTGATCGTCGGCCTGCAGGTCGCGTGCGGCTTCGTGATGCGCCTGCCCTACGGCATCCTCGAGGCGCACGGCGAGTTCGGCCTGCGCAACCTCGTCATGGCGGGCGAGCTGCTGCTGCGCATCCTGCTCACCGTGCTGCTGCTGCGCTGGCGGCCCGAGCTCCCGATGCTCGCCATCGTGCTCGTCTGCAGCATGCTGTTCGAGTTCGCTGGCGCGCTCTACATGATCCGCCGTCAGCACCCGCGACTCTCCTTCTCGCTCGCCGGCTTCGATCGCGCGACCGTCAAGCCGATCCTCACCTTCTCGGTCTTCGCGCTGCTGCTCAACGTCGGCTCGCTGCTCGCCTTCCGCCTCGACGGCATGGTGATCACCGCCTACCTGCCCGCGACTGCCGCGACCGACTTCGACATCGGCAACAAGTTCTTCGACCCCTTGATGCAGTTCCTGATCGGCATCGGCGCCGTGATCATGCCCGCCGCCGCGCGCCTCAAGACGGGCGGCGACACCTCCGAACTGCGCTCCGTCTTCCTCAAGTGGTCCAAGTTCGCGCTCGCGATCGTGCTGCTCATCTCGATCTACCTCGCCGTCCTCGGCCCCGCCTTCCTCGCCTGGTGGATGGGCCCCGAGTACGCCGAACGCTCGGGCAGCGTGCTGCGCGTGCTGCTCGCCTCCTTCCTCTTCTACCTCCCGATCCGCGGCGTCGCCCTCCCCGTCCTCCTCGGCCTCGGCAAGCCGCGCGCGCCGGCCCTCGCGCTGCTCGCCATGGGCCTCGTCAACCTCGGCATCTCCCTCGCCCTCGTCCACACCCAAGGCATCCTCGGCGTGGCCATCGGCACCGCGATCCCCAACGTGCTCTTCGCCTTCTTCGTGCTCGTGCTCGCCTGCCGCGAGCTCGGGATCCCGCTCAGCGAGTTCGCCACACGCGTCGTCCTGCGTCCCTTCCTCGCCGCACTTCCGCTCTTCGCGCTGCTGCTCTTCTACGAGCACCACCACCCCGTGCACGGTTTCTGGCCGCTCATCCTCTCGGGCCTCGCGCTCGTCGCCTGCGCTCTGCTCCTCTGGCAAACCTGGGTCCGCAAGGGCACCGCCTGAGCCGCATGCCCACTCTGCTCCTCATCCTCGAGCTCCTCTGCGCTCTCGCAGCCCTCTTCATCCTGCTCGAGTTCGCCGCGCGCGCCTACATCCGCGCCCGCAAGCGCTACTACGTGCGCGAGCCCCACTCGCGCACGCTCATGCCGCTCGATCCCGCCGTCTTCTCGACCGGCGACAAGCTCGTGCGTTTCGAGTCCAACGCGCTCGGCGAACGCGGCGCACCCGTTCCCGCCGACCTCTCCAAGACCTTCCGCATCCTCGTCGGTGGCGGTTCCGCCGCCGAATGCTTCTACCTCGACCAGCCCTCCACCTGGCCCGAAGCCCTCGGCCGCGCCCTCTCCACACCCCCGAACCTCGCGCGCCTGCAGCGCTCCTCCGTGCACGTCGGCAACGTCGCGCTCTCGCTGACCGACTGCCGCGCCCAGGTCCTGCTCTTCTCGCGCATCCTCCCGAACCTGCCGCGCTCCGACGTCACGATCCTCATGACGGGCGCCTCCGACCTCGTGCGCTGGCTCGAGGACCACACGCCCTCCACGATCGCCGACACTCCGATCGACCCCTCACTGCTCTTCGCCGTCCACCCCGAAGGCCCCTTCACCTTCTCTCCCACCGGCCTCGCCCTGCGCCGCCTCGCCGCAACGCTCAAGCACCGCCTCCTCCATCCCGTCGAACGCCGCGAGACCGCGGGCAAGCGCCTCGCCGCCAACCGCGCCTCGCGCGCGAACGCGACCCGCATCCTCACCACCATCGCCGACCCTGCGCCCATGCTCGCTTCCTACGAGCAGCACCTGCGCGCCCTCGTCGCCCTGCTCCAACAGCACTCTGCGCGCGTCATCCTCCTGCGCCAGCCCTGGCTCGAGCGCCCCTTCACCCCCGCCGAAGAACGCCTGCTCTGGATGTTCGGCGACGGCCGCCCTTACCGCGAATCCGTCACCAGCTACTACGACCGCGGCCTCATCTACCCCATCCTGCGCCAGGTGGACGCGGTCACCGAACGCGTCGCGCGCGAGCTCCGCGCCGAATCGCTCGAGCTGCGCTCGCGCATTCCGGCCGACTTCGACCACTTCTACGACGAGTTGCACAACACGCCCAAGGGCTGTGCTGTCCTCGGTCAGCTCGTCGCCGACGCGATCCTGCGCGCCCCTCTCACCTGACGCAACCGTCATCGCGCGCGCGCGTTCCTCTACGCCCTCGGCCGGATGTCCGTATTCGCCCGCTGGCCTCACGATGGTGGCCACGCTCCGGCACTCAGCCCCCACCCTCTCGCCCCCCATGAAGCACGTCGCTCTGACCCTCGTCCTCCTCGCCACGCCCGCTCTCGCTCAGCAGGGCCCCGCCTACACCCAGCCCATGTCGCCCAACGGCGGCACCCTGCGCCCCTCCCAACTCTGGATCGACCCCACCGGCCAGAACGACTCCGACTCCGACGCTCTCGCCTGGGAGGACTTCACCCTCACCCAGCCCACCACCCTCACCACCGTCCGCTTCTGGGGCGACACCGCACCCTCCCTCGGATTCGAGATCGACTTCTTCAACCAAGACCCCAACACCACCGCCTGTCAGCCCGACATCTTCACCGGCCCGTTCCGCTCCGAGATCCACACCACCTTCACCCAAACCTCCGCGGGCTCATCCCTCTACCAGTTCGAACTGTCGCTGCAATCCCCCCTCACCCTCCAACCCAACACCCGCTACTTCATCTCCGTCGTCGGCCGCACCCCGATCTTCGGCGCCTACTGGAACTGGGCCCAATCCCCCTCCGGCACCAACGGCACCTTCTGGTGGCAGCGCGGTCTGCACATGTACTTCAACCTCGGCGACAACCGCGCCGTCGCGCTCGCGTCCTCCGCCGGCTGGCAATCCGGCACCGCCTTCTGCTTCGGCAGCGTGGCCAACGCTTGCCCCTGCGCCAACCCCTCCACACTCCCCGAGCGCGGCTGCAACAACTCCTCCAACACCGGCGGCGCCTACCTCGGCGACTCCGGCACCCCGTCCCTCTCCTCCGACACGCTGCGCCTCTACGCCTCGAACGAGCGCCCGACCGGCACCTCGATCCTTCTCCAAGGCACCACCTCCATTCCCGCCGCCACCTTCGGCCAAGGTCTGCGCTGCATCGGCGGTTCCCTGAAGCGCCTCTTCACCAAGACCGCCGTCGCCGGCTGCATCACCGCGCCCGACACCGGCGACCCTACCCTCTCCTCCCGCTCCGCCGCGCTCGGCGACACCATCCTCGCCAACACCCACCGCTACTACCTCGTCTACTACCGCGATCCCACTGTCCTCGGCACCTGCCCAGCCACTTCCACCTTCAACTCCACCAACGCCCTCGACCTGACCTGGACCCCCTGACAGCTCACTCGCGCGCGCGTTCGGTCGCGAAGGCCATCAGCACATGCCCGATGAGCCCGAGCGCAGCCACATTCACCAGCTGCACCACGTGCAACCCCGCTCCCGTCGCGAGCGCGAGATCGCGCGGCACGCCGAACACGCCGAACCCAACCACCCAGCCCGCCTCGAGCGTCCCGACGCTCGCGAACGCGCTGATCGGGACGAGGCTCGTCAACATCGCCAACCCGCTCCCGAACACCACCTCCGCGAAGCTCGCGTCTGCAATTCCCAACCCTCTTGCCAGCACCGCGCAGAACAAGAACACGCACACCCACGCCGCCAACGACAGCAGCACCGCCCCGCCCAACTTTTTCCCTCGCGCCGCTTCTTCCAGCGCCACGCCCAGTCCCTCGACGCGCGCGATCACCTTCGCGCCCACTCTCCACCGATCCATCCGCGCCACCCTCGACGCCCACACGCCCCCGCGCACGAACCACTCGCCGTGCCAGCCCGCGAAGAACAGCAGCGCTCCGAGCGCCAACGCCGCAACCCCCGCCGACCCCAGCCACCCCGGCCCACTCACGAGCAGACACGCAACCCCCATCCCGAGCGCCAGCGTCGCCAGATCCAGCACCCGCGCCACCACCAACACCGCCAGCGCCGTCTCCGCCTTCACACCCAGCGCGCGCCCCGAATACACCACATACGACAGCTCTCCGACCTTCGCCGGCAGCACGATCGACGCCATCCCGTACGACAAGGTCACGCCCAACTGCGCCGCGAAGCTCCCGCGCGATTCCCTCCCGAGCAGCACGTGGAACCTCCACGCTCTCAACAAGTACAGCAGCACGTGCAACCCGAGCGCCGACAAATAGCACCCGAGCGTCAGCCGCCCGAGCGCCGCCTGCACCTCCGCCGCGCCGACACCGCTCCACTTCGCGAGCAGCACGACGAGCACGCCCGCCACAGCGAGCGACACCAGCACTCTGACGACGACCTTCACTACGCGGCTTTCTCGCCGCTCACTCGTACTTCACGTGCGTGCCGCCCGAGTCCTCCGCCAGCCAGTCCAGCACCTGGAATTGCCCGGCGATCTGGATGGTGTTGATCACGATCCCGCGGTGCTCGTTCCAGGCCTTGACGTGCTCCCTGATCACCACCGGATCCGTCTCCTCCCCGACCGACGGCTCCCCGTCGCTCAGGATGAAGATCGTGTCCACGTCCTTGTCCTCGAAGGCCTCCTTGACCGCGCCGTACAGGTTCGTCCCGCCGTTCGCGCCGATCTTCTCGATGTAGGACTTGGCCTCGTCACGGTTCTTCTGGCTCGCCGCAGCCAGGCTTCCGTCGATCCACTTCTCGACACCGCTCGAGAAGATCACGACGTTGAAGAACGCCGACGGATCCAGTCCCCCTACGCACTTCAAGAGCTCGCTCTTGGCGACCTCGATGCGCGACTGGCCCTTCATCCCCTGGTACTCGTTCAGCAGTCCCTCGTTCATCGAGCCCGAGATGTCGATGATGAAGATCACCTTGTGGCTGATGATCTTGATCCCGAAGAACTCCTGCTTGACGTGCGTGGTCTGCTTCAGCCGGTAGTCCTCTTCCCCGGTCTTGACCTGCACCAGCTGATCTTCCGTGAGGAACACGAACTGTTCCTTCGAGTTCTCCCACCACTTCGACCAGCCCTCCACGTTGTCCTGGAACGGCTGGCCGGTCAGCCTCCAGAGCGCATTGGCGAACTCGTTCTGGACGCGTCCGTCCTCCTTCGCCATGCGCGCGATGATCGCGCTCACCGCATCCCGCGAGCGCATGTGCTCCAGCGCTTCCAGCGCCGCCATCCGCGTCGACCAGTTCGCATCGTCCAGCGCCGCGATCAGCGCCGGCAGGTAGCTCGCATCGCGCGTCCCGCCCAGCGCCTGGATCGCCAAGTTCCGCAGCTCCGGATCCTCGTTCTTGCTGAGCGCGATCAGCTCGTCGACCCAGACCTTGTCGCCCACGCGCAGCACCGTCATCGCCTCGAGCGCGGCGCGCATGCTGTCGCGGTCCTTGCCCTTGCCGACCAGGCGCTGCAAGAGCGGGATGGCCTCCTTGTACTTGCGCTCGCCGAGCATCTTCGCCGCCGCCACGACGACGTCGTTCTCCTTGTCCTGCAAGAGCTTCACGAGCGCCTTGTCCACGCGCTCGTCCTGCATGTTCCTGCAAGCCCACATCGTGAACAGCTTCTCGCCCGCCTTGCCCTTGCCGAGCTGGTTGATCAGTTCGCGGTTGACGCCCTCGTCGTGCATCGCGACCAGGATCTCCGCCAGTCCGCGCCGCAGTTCGAGCGGCGTCTCCGCGGAGCCGGCGCGCTTCAAGAACTCCTCCGAGGCCTTCGTGCCCAGCGCGCGCGCCACGACCTTCGCCGCAATCACCCGCACGCCCGCGTTCTCCGGCAATCCCTTGGGGTCGATGCCCTGCGCGTAGATGTCGTGCGCGATGTCCGCCGCGCGCTTGTCGCCCTTGGAGTCGAGGTAGTTCAGCGCCGACCCCCTGATCTTGTAGAACGAGTCCTTCGTGCCCTCGATCAGCTCCTCGGCCGTCAACTCCGGCGCGATCTGCTCGAACGCGAGCGCGCGCATGTTGTTCAGGATGACGCCCTTCTTGCTGCCCTCGTCCTTCTCCTTCTCCTTGCCCTTCGGATCCTTCGGATCCTTCTTCCCCGGAGCGGGCTTCTTGGGCTCCTTCTTGCCCTTGGGCTCCTCCTTGTCCTCCTTCTTCGGCTTCCACAGTTCCTTGTACCAGGCGTGGTCCGACTTGTCGGAGAGCTTGATGTGGCGGTCGAGCGCGCGCTCGCGCGTCGCGTCGTCGGCCTTCGACTCCACGATCATCATCAGGAAGTCCCGGCCCTTCGACGGGCACTCGCCGAGCGAGTTCAGCGCCGCCGTGCGCAGCTCGATGTCCTCCGCCTGCGTGGCGATGTCCATCAGCTTCTGCAGCGCGACCTGTTCCGCCTCGGGCACGCCGTCGAAGCGCGAGAGGCGCCTCACGATCTCGCGCTTCATGAAGATCGTGCTCATCACCGGATAGGCCTCGAGCAGCCCATCGAGCGCCGTGCGCGTCTTCAGGTCCGCGAGCTGGTCGAGCAGCTTGGGATCCACCTTGTCGCTGTCCGTCTTGATCTTGACGATCAGGTCGGCCTCGCCCGCGGGCTTGGCATCCTGCAGAGGCGCCGAGAAGAGCCGCGGCGCCGCGAGCGCCACCAGCGCGACGAGGCTGCCGAGGAGCACGGGGATGCGAATTCGGGAATCCTTGACGGAGCTCATGGGCAGATCTGAATTCATGCGCGGGAGGCTGTCAACTTCGGAGGGGTCTGCGTCGATACCGCACGTCCCGGAAGTTGTTTCCGGGAGAGGCGTCGCGGCCTACGAAGCCGCGTACGAACATGAACGTGCTCGAGATCGGAACAGCCACACTCCCCGGCGAGAAAGCCCGCGCGCTGCTGCGCAAGCTGCGCGACCTGAACCTTACCAGCGGCCCCGTCGCCGTCGGCCGCCGCGCCTGCGTCGAGATCGCCGGCTGCCTCTCGCTCGACGCCCCCGTCGAG
>Ga0302322_100005017_pt1 | contig 11575 bp, 15 predicted proteins | sample Fen_T0_2_FD_203757 | JGI IMG/M metagenome (GOLD analysis project Ga0302322, IMG submission 203757) | Peat permafrost microbial communities from Stordalen Mire near Abisko, Sweden - Fen_T0_2 | ecosystem: Environmental > Terrestrial > Soil > Wetlands > Permafrost | place: Sweden: Abisko... | reverse complement strand
TCCAAAGCGCAAGCGATCTTGGCAGCGGTTAGGGGGGAGGGATGAACGAGAACCCCACACCGCCCCCAGCGGAACAATGCCAACCAGAGCCAAGTCACAAAACTAACCTGGACAACCTGACCTCTAAGCAGAAGCTAGCACTGACCCCGAACAGAGCAGGCCGACGCATGGCAGCGAAGCTGCAAAAGAAAGTCGGTGGCCGATGACCGCCCCCTCCGTCCGCATCTTCGGGGACATTGAGACGACCGGCCTAGATCCGACCACAGGGGCCCTGTTAGAAGTTGCCTTCTTGGTCACAGACCTGGACTGCAACGAGATTGCAGGGGCTTCGTGGCTGCTGCCTGTCGACCCGGCCGCAGCCTACGAACTGGCCAACGACTATGTACAGAAAATGCACACTAAGAACGGGCTGTGGGAAGCGCTGGACCGACAGATCAACCTGTTCAGCCCGACAACAGAAGAACAGGTAGCGGAGTCGATCCTGTCCTTCCTGTCCCCCTACTGCGGCCCGAATGCCAAGGCCCACCTTTGCGGGTTCAACCCGGGCTTTGACCTGGACTGGCTGAAAGTACATATGGCCCAGGTCGCGGCATGTTTCGACCATACCAAGCTGGACGTCCGTTCAGTCGAGCTAATGATGGTAGGGCTGGGCTGCGAGAAGTACAAGGGCCCGGACGGGGCACATAGCCACAGAGGTCTGGACGATTGTCGGGACGAGGCGTCCGCACTGAAGTACTATCAGGACGCAATCAGGGGTACCTAACTATCGACCCTCGGCACAAAACCTAACCCACAGTTTGGTTCTGTGCTGCAGGACGGGCGTTAGGACTAACACCCAGTCAACGGCAGGTCAACAAATAGCGGGATACTCTCGCCCCCTGCTGCCCCTTACTAAAAGACCGATCGGCTCATAGCTGGCGCTGTGGGCCGGTCAATTATTTGGTACCATGTTCGATTCCCCATTCATCGCCCGCGGAGCGGTCACTGCCTCTGATGAATTCTTCCGAATCTCCGGCCTGCCGCGTCGCACATGGCAGGACCCAGACGCGGAAGCCCTGGCCGATCAGCTGACGTTGCAGCTACGGACCGCAAACGGCACAATGACGCTACGCCCCGGCCAGGCCGTTATGTTGTACGAGGCCTGGACTGCTGGCGGGCTGTTTTGCAGCGGTGCTGTGTCCTGTGGCAAGACGCTACCGGCGTTCCTTCTGTCCCGCGTCCTGCAGGCACAGCGGCCCGTCCTCATGGCCCCCTCCAAGCTACACCGACGCAAGACGGGCAAGGAGCTGATCGAACTGTCCCAGCACTGGGACTTCGGTTCGGCACCAATCAAACTTCTGAACTATGAAACGCTCGGGGTAGTGGCCAATAAAGGGTCACTGGAAGACCTGGCCCCGGACCTGTTGATCCTAGACGAAGTGCACAAACTGGCCAACCCGAAGGCCTCCCGGACCCGTCGCGTCCAGCGCTACCTAAGAGCCCACCCCGAGTGTAAAGTTTGCGCGTTCTCTGGCTCTACCATCAAACGGTCAATCAAAGACTATGCACATATACTCGAGTGGTGCCTAGGGCTCGGCTCCCCCCTCCCGGTACATTCCCGTAGGGCAGTGCTGGAAGAGTGGGATCTAGCTCTGGCCGAGAAGCTAGACATGAGCATGCGGATAGAGCCGGGCGCCCTGCTGCAATGGTGCGAACCAGGAGAGATAGAGGAACACGGGCCGACCAAAGCCGCCCGACGAGCCTATTCCCGACGCCTGTCCCAGACTCCTGGCGTGGTCTGTTTGAAGACGGTGGGGGTTGACGCAGAAGTTGAGATCGAAGAAATAGTACCGATTCATGCAGAGGGTGGGCCGGTCGATGAGGCTTTCCACACACTACGAGCGGCCTGGGAGCTCCCGGACGGGCAGGAGCTAGTCGAGGGCTGCGAGGTCTACCGTCATGCCAGGGAAATCGGCCTGGGCTTCTACTATCGTTGGAGGGTCCCGGCCCCGAAGGTGTGGCTAGAAAAAAGGAAAGCGTGGGGCGCTTGGTGCAGGGAGAAATTGTCAGGCTCCCGGACCTTTGACAGCCCGGACGATGTGGCACAGGCATTCCCTCGACAGCCAGAACTTCTGGAATGGCGAGCTGTCCGGGACTCCTACAAACCAGAAACTACCCTGGTCTGGATCGACACTTCGGTCCTTCGACTCTGCGTCCAGTGGCTGAAAGACCATGACGGGATTGCCGCTACAGAGCACTCGCAGTTCGGGGAGGCCCTGGCCAAAATGGCGGACGTACCGTATTTTGGTGCAGGGGGCGTGGACTTCCTAGGTCGGTCAATTGAAGACTTTGAAGGTCGGTCCTGTGTTGCGTCAATCGCTGCCAACGGGGAGGGCCGTAACTTGCACAAGCGTTTGAACGCAAGGGGGCGTCTGGTGGGGTTCGATCAAATGCTGATTTGCTCGCCGCCCCCCAACGGCCCGATTTGGGAACAGTTGCTAGGACGGCTGCACCGCACGGGTCTTCTGACCAAACTATGCAAATACTGGGTGATTATGGGCTGCAGAGAGCAAAACACAGCATTCTGGCAGGCGTTGAGAGACGCTGAGAATTGCGCACGGGACCTGAACGGGGAGGAACCCAAACTAACGATTGCAGACATCACAGCCACACCCCTCGAGGATCAACCGTCCGGCTGGTGTTGGGGAAATGTGAAATAAAGGGTTGCACTGGGTGCAGGGAAATGGGAAGCTCCGATTGTTGCAAGGAGAACCAGCAAAATGCAAACATCAAGATTCACCAAAGTTTTCGAAGGCAAAGTTCAAGATCTATACTCAACCACGATCAAGGGCCTGACCTTGCTCGTGGCAGCATTCGACCCGTACCAGGCCGCGGTCGTGCGCACGTTCGGAGACTACCCCAATGCCTTGTTCATCGCTCCAGTCGACCAGGAAGACCACACTGTCCGGTCTGACGGTATTGTCAGTACCTACGGCCTTGTCGCTGTGTCTGTCGGTCACAAGGAACTTGTGGTCGTGACTGTCCAGCAGGTCAAAGCGCTGGATCTCGTCGATGGCGTCGAGATCGAAGAAAACATTGACGGGACCTTGCGCTTGAGCTAAGGTCCTCAAGTCACACAGCAACCCGGCAAGTGCAGGTCCCTGTCGAACGTGGCACCCTAGTAGTCCCAGGCTCAACCCTAGGCCGAAGATGTGCAACACCCCAAACCTACCTTGATGCGACGGCTCGCTACCTCGTGAACGGATAGGCTGTGTGACACTAATCCCAAACCCAAACAAGTCAGTAGATAGAACCACCATGCCCCTACCATTTCAAACCCGAACCGCGAATACCGCCCCAGCAGCACCTGCCGCCCCACAGCGCTCCTACAACCCCCTCGCAGCGTGTGATGATGCCAAGCTGTTTGAAAGCTCCCGAGATCCGCTCCCGCATGGCAACTACACGGTCGAATTGACAGACATTATCTGGAAGCAAGAGAAGGGGCTCGTGATTTTCGAATATGTCGTGATTGAGTCGAGCGGCCCGGAAGCGGCTCCGCCCGGTACGAAGAACGCCTACAAGCGAACGACCCGAGACGAAGGATGGGAGAACTATCTGGCCAAGACGACCCTTGCCGTCCTGGGCATGAAGGTCAGCGACCCAGACGCGAATGACGCGAAACGATACGTTTCGGCCATGATCTGGGCTGAAGCTACCAAGCAGCCCTGCGTTGCGTCAGACGGCACTGAAATACCGACCGGTTGCCTGATAGGTAAGCGCGTAGAGATTCAGGCTACGGTCAATTCAAAGGGGCCCAACTCGAAGGGCCGATACTACCCCAACGAGACCTGGATCCCGATTCAGGCCTGACACTAGCCACAGCTGACCTAACACCTGGCACGTTCGGTCAGACGTCAACAAAGAAGTGAAAGAACGCCCTAGCCGAACGGGGATAATAGGTTCGGCCACTTGCAAGGGTCGTTCAGAGGTAGGACAGTGGATTCCAAATCCACTAACCGTGGTTCGATTCCACGCCCTTGTGCCAAGCCGTGCCAGCCCAAGCAATGAACGCAGCGGGCGCTAGCGGCTGCCCCAGGTGACCCCCTAGCCTCAGCGCAAGTCTCACCTGGGGCTTTTATTTATCAAAAGGAAATAACCATGCCACCCGGTAAAGAAGCGCGCGAAGCCTTCAGGCGAATAGAAGACGACAGCCGACGGGCCTATCTACAGCAGGACGTTGACCTGGAGGACATCCTGCCCTTCGAGTTGACCAGGAACCAGAAGGAGATTTTGGTCGGCCTGTTGGAAGAGTGGGGTCGCGGGCAGGAGTGGAGCGAGTGCACGTGACAGCACTCTCCCGGCCCCTGTTCAAATACTTCGGCTCGAAGTGGCAGACCGCGAAGCATCACCCGGCCCCCATTTACGACACGATCATAGAGCCGTTCGCCGGATCGGCCTGCTACGCGTGCCACTACCCCGAGCGGGAAGTGATCCTATTCGATAAGGACCCGGATGTCGTGGCTCTGTGGCAATGGCTGATCTCTGCAGACCCGGCCGAGATAATGAGTCTTCCGGTCGAGAGCCTAGTGCAGGGGCAGGATCTGAGGGAGCTAGGGCTGTCCGACGGCTCGGCGCTACTGATTCGCCACTGGCAGCGGTCCTGCAGCACGCAAAGCTGGACTGTCAGTAGTCGGAACAACAAATCCGGGCAATGGGACCGTAGCGCCCAGCGACAAGTCGCGGCCAACGTCCAGCGGATCCGACACTGGAATGCCTTCTGTGTACCGTTCGAGGAATTACCGGACTGTCAAGCGACCTGGTTCTGCGACCCGCCGTACCAGCACGTTCACGGCTACAAACACACCAGGAAGGCGATTGACTTCCAGCAACTTGCGCATTTCTGTGCCACCCGGTCCGGGCAGGTCGTCGTCTGTGAACAGCAAGGGGCCGACTGGCTACCGTTCGAACATTTCCGAACGATTGCAGCTAAGACAAAGGAACGCATGTCAGGTGAAAAAATGGCTCGTGACTTGGAGGTCTTGTGGCATCGTACCTAAAATTCAAACTCTGGGTCCTGCTGCTCTGGCAGGAATTGAAGGACATATGTCAAACCCTGTAAGACTGTCAGGCATTTGCATGGTCGAGAGTCCGTATAACACCCCCAAGCACGATCGGTCTGCCTGCGTCCGGTACGCCCTGTGGTGCTGCCACGACACCCAACGCAACTACAACCAGGTCGCCATTGCCTCCCATCTGACCTTCACACAGTGGATCCCGGAAACCAAAGAAGGCCGGGAATTGGGTCTGGCCTGCCGGGACCTGTTGGCGAAAAGCACGCTGGCTATGGTCGCCCGCTACACGGACCTGGGCGAGACCCCCGGCATGTACCGGGACGTTGATTGCACTGCGACCGTCCTTTCCCGCAAACTACCACCCGACCTTTGGGCTAGGTGGTTGGCTGTGGAGTGGCCGGAAGGGTCTGTGAGGTTATCGTGCAATATCTAGGCGGTAAGAGTCGGCTGGCAAAGCGCATTGTTGACCGGCTTCCGGTACAGGGGGCCCCACTGATCTGGGAGCCGTTTATGGGCGGTGGGGCTGTGACAAACGAACTGCTGGCCCGGACGACCGACAGTCAAGCGCTCGTTTGCACCGACAATTGCCAGCCGTTGATTGCGATGTGGCAACGCGTCCAGCGTGGCTGGTTCCCGGCGGACCTTGGGACCGAACCGCTAACAGATGAGGCATACCAGGCAGCCAAGGGGCTGGACGATGGCGACCCGTACAAAGCCTTTGTGTGTTTCGGTTGTTCGTTCGGCGGTAAGTGGTTCTATGGTAACGCCAAAAGCGCTGCTCGGTCACATTACGCCGAGTCCAGACGAAACCTGCTAGGTACGGCCCGGCTACTAGTCAACCGACGCAACGTGCATTTGGTGCACAGGTCGTTCTTCGACGTCGAGCCGCAACCCTGCGACCCTGGCAGTTTCATCTATTGCGATCCGCCCTACGCTGGAACGGAAGGCTACAAAACAGGGTACTTCGATTCGGCTGCGTTCTGGGAGCGCTGTTCTAGCTGGGTGCATTTCGGCTGGCGGGTATTCGTGTCCGAGTTAAGCTGTCTGGTTCCGAGCCGGCTTCTGCTAACTATCCCCAGGAAGATAAATATTGTGATTGGTTCCGGCGGGGCGACCAAAGAAGACAAACTGTTCGAGGTCTTACCGTGACCACAGACCGTTATCTCAGTTTCGACACCGAGACGCTCTGTTTCTCAGCCGCCGACCCGACCCCAACCGTGGTCTGTGTCTCGTACGCTGAACCGTCCGGTACCTCCGGCCTGGTACACAACACGGACGCGCACGACTGGCTGCAGCAGGTAATGCAGTGGTGCTTAGCTACACGAACCACCCTGATCGGGCACAACGTTGCGTACGACTTCGCGTGCATTTCAAGTACCTGGCCTGACCTGTCAGACCTCGTCTGGCAACTGTACGACAACGAACTGGTGGCCGACACGATCGTCAGGCAGAAGCTCTCCGATTTAGCCCGGGGGCGTTACCGTGGCTTCAGGACGGAAACGGGCTACTTTGTCCTGTTGAAGTATGACCTGGACAGCGTTACACATCGGCACCTGGGCTACCGGCTAGACAAAGAAACTTGGCGGATGCGTTACGGGGAGCTGCTGGACGTGCCATTGGCGCAATGGCCAGCCGACGCGCAGGACTACCCTGTCCAGGATGCTATCGCGACCCTGCGAGTCTACGAGGTACAGGCGGACGATGCCTTCATCTACCCTGAAGGCCCGTGGTTCTTCGTTGACGAGAATGCCCAGACGCGTGCGGCCTGGTGGCTAGCGCTCACCTCGTACCATGGGATAATGACGTCCCCTGACGCCCTCGAGTTGCTGAAGGATGCGGCGGCTGAAGAGATAGAGCATTTAGAGGAATCCCTAATTGAAGCTGGGATCGTGGTCGTCACCTACCACAAGCGCAAGGCAACCGGACAGACCGAACGCAAGGCCACGAAGAAAAAGGCCGTGGTGCAGGCGTTGGTAGAAGCGGCCTGCCGAGAACAGGGCAAGAAGCCCCGGTTGACGGACTCGGGCGGGATTTGCGCTGACAAAGACGCCTGCCTTGAAACAGGGGACCCGCTACTCGAAGCCTACATTGACTACAGTTCAGCTATCAAGACGTTGAACACCGACTGCAAGGCGTACGCGGAAGGGGTAGAGAACCCGCTACATACGCGTTTTGAGTCGTTGGCAGCGACCGGTCGAACCACTTCGTCAGGACCCAACATTCAGAACGTCCGGTGGAATTTCCCGGAACGGTGCACGGTGTGTCGCTCCCGCAAATGCACAGACCACAAGTGCGATAAGTGCGGAGCCCCTGCAGCCTACCCCCCAGGCATTCGGGAATGTTTTATCCCCCGGCCCGGCCGGGTGTTTGCGTCGGCGGACTATGACGGGTTGGAACTAAGGACGCTGGCGCAAGTTTGCTTGCGGGTGGTTGGGTACAGCAGGCTGGCTGAGACCCTGAACTCTGGCGCGGACCCCCACATGATGGTCGCGGCCCAGTTGCTGGGGAAGGAATACCTTTGGTGCAAAGAACACGAAAAGGACGATGACGTCCAGCTGGCCAGACAGACCGGCAAGGTCGCAAACTTCGGCTTCCCCGGCGGGTTGGGTCCTGACAAGTTAGTGCTATTCGCTCGCATGGCCTACCGCGTCCGCATGACCCGGGCCGATGCGGTACGATTGAAGGCCGTCTGGCTCGCAACGTTCCCGGAATTCAAGGACTACTTCAAACACATCGACACGCTGGAAGATGGGCAGGGCGACTTCACGGTCGAGCATCTGTTCAGCGGTCGGCTCCGTTCAAAGGTCTTCTATTGCGTCGCGTGCAACTCCTACTTTCAGGGGCTTGGAGCGGACGCGGCCAAAGCGGCCGGGTACTTGATCGCCCGGGCCTGCTACTACGACCGTGACTCTCCACTGTTCGGGTGCCGGATCGTAAATTATGTGCACGATGAGTGGATTCTAGAAGTGCCGGATGATGCCGCGACCGGATGGGCTGGGGCCACGGCAGCCGCAAACGAGCTCGCGCGTCTGATGGTAGAAGGGGGCGCCCCGTTCCTGCCTGACGTCCCGCTGACCGCGAAGCCCCAGCTTATGCGCCGTTGGTCAAAGAAGGCAAAACGCATCGTAGACAAATCGACTGGCCTATTGATACCATGGGACCTGGCAGCGTAAGAATTGTGTTGCACAGGGTCTGAGGAAATGGGACAGTCCGAGGGCAGCAAGGAGACACAATGCAAAACGTTATCGTTTATTGGCACAAACCGAAGTCTACAGGCCCAGCGACCCTTTGGCTTGTCGACCAGACAACCCGGAACCTATTGACGATCTGTCACTATGAATACAACGCAGCGAACATCGCAGGGGTGATCCGGCTGATAAACTACGGCTACGTGAATGTCACAGAGGTCACCTGCCGCGACTATGGCGAGTACCTGGCCTGGAAGGCCCGGCGGGACGCGGAGAAGGTCCTAGTCAAGCACGGCCGGACCTACAAAATGGTCGAGGTCGAAAACACGGGCCTGGTCGCGATCGACGTGACGGACAAGAAGACAGACAGGGAGCTGGAACTAGAAGCCCAGCTGGAAAATAGTCGAAAAGCAGCAGCGGGAAGACTCGAGTCAATCGACAGGCTACAGCTAGAACTGACTAACGTAAAACACGAACTGGCTTCGGCCAAGTCGGTGTTTGCGTTAGCCCAGCGCAAGGCGATAGAAGAGATCAGTGGATGGCGCTTATGATCCCAGTCAAGTCCCTGCCCCCGCTCGCCCGGTCAGCGGTCACGATTGACCCAGGTGCTAACGGTGGGTGGGCGCTGTGGTACAAGTTATCAGACCAGACGGGTTGGGTTCTCTACCAATGCGGGCTCGCCCGTCCTGACAAAGGGGAGCGTCCGGCTGGTGTCAAAGGTAGGGGTTTGGGCTTGTGTGTGCTTGAAGTCCCCCAGCACCAGCACGGGGACACACCAAAGCGAACGAACGACCTGTTCAAGACTACGTTACGGGCCGGCCTTTTGGCTGAGAGTACACAGGCCAGAGAGCTCTGGGTTCGCTCGCCCCATGACTGGAAAGGTGGGGTAGACAAGGCCGTGCACAACGGCAGGGTCATGAAACGACTATCAAAGGAGGAGCTGGACCTGATTGGGTCGTGCCGCACGGGGGCAGGCGGGTTAGTCCCGGCCAGCCTGATCAACAATGTCATTGACGCGATCGGGCTGGGCCTGGTCAGTTTGGGTAGGTGGTAGGATGTCTGACAACCAGCAAATCGAACTGGCCAAAGAAACGACAGCTGTCGAAAAATATGTCCAGACCATCAGAGCTACCCAGGTCCAGACCCAGGCCCAACTGACCGAACTAAACGCGGAGCTCGTGGCCGTGAAGACCCGGGCCAAGGAGATAGAAGCCCTCGAGAAAACGGTCACAACCCCCCTGAACGCATCCCTCAAAGCGGCCCGTGCTGTGTTCGCTCCTGCCAAGCAGGGCTACAGCTCGCTAGAAGCGGCCCTCAAAGCCAAGGTGGCAGAGGGTCACCGGTACCTGGAAGCCGAAGCACAGAGGGCACTAACGGAAGCAGCCCGGTTGTTTCAGTCGAATGATGCTGTTGCTGCAGGGGCGGCTCTTGCCTCAGTCCCAGAAGCCCCGGAACATAAAGGGTCAAGCGTCCGGACTGTCTGGAAGTGGCGAGTCGTTGACGAGACCCAGGTCCCGCGCGAGTTACTGACTGTGGATCCTGTCAGAGTCAACGGGGCGGTCGCGGCTGGGGCTCGGTGGATTAGCGGGATTGAAATCTACTCTGAGGACCTAGTGACTGTGAGGACAAGATGACAGCACCCGACCCCACGAACCCACCGCACTACCGCTCGGCCCCGGTCGAGGTGATCCAACTGACTAGACATCTGAATTTCAACCGAGGCAACGCGGTCAAGTACTTGTGCAGGGCTGGGAAAAAAGGGGATGAAGTGGAAGACCTGAAAAAGGCGCTGTGGTATGTGGCCGATGAGATCCAGCGGCTGACGGGGGAGGGGGAACACGCGAAGCCCTAACCTGTACAAACTTCCAGTATTGCACGCCTCACAGTCTCTGCTATCTTGTTGTCTATGACCAGCAAGTTAGCAGAGATTGTCGCGTTTTGCGCGTTCGTCGTTTGGTTCGTACTGTTCGGGCAGGGGTGCGACTGGCGCACGAACCCAACACCCGGCACTTTCCAGGTCTCTTCCGCTTTTACAGACCAGCAACTGGACGATATGAGAGCGGCCGCGGCCGAGCTGTGTGAAGCCTCGAACGGCACAGCGTGCGCGGACCTGACACGGATGGGCACAGACAATCAAATCGTCTTCATGCCACTGATGCCAAGGGCCCGAGGTAACACTCACTACGAACAAGCCAGCGACACGATCGCGATCCAGATCGACTCTGGTGAACGTAATATCCCGCTGGTGTTCCGGCACGAACTGGGGCACGCAATGGGCTGCCGCCGTGAACTGCCACCCGGTAACATCATGAGCCCCGACGAAACAACGTCCGGGGCTCATTGGACACAGGCTGACTTGGATTGTATTGCTGGCCGATAGTTACAGCCGGCAGGTCTTCCAGATTTCGCAGGCTGTCCCTGACCCGTCAAGGTTAGGCACATCGACCAGCAGCAGGAATTCACCGCCCCCGTACGCTATCGCGATCGGGTGGGCCCTGTGGCTAGTGCTGTAGGTCTGGCAAAGGGTGTCATAGTGCCAGGTCTCACCGGAATCAATGCTCCAAGCCATACCCAAGCCAACCCCTGATTGCTCTGTCGGGACGCAAAGAAGCCGCCCGCCGTCGCAAGCCAGCATGTTGCCTTCCAGAACCAGGCCGGACACAGGCACTGATCCTATATTCGGCGGGCCGACTGAAAGCGTCGCTATCGTAGCCCAAACCGAACCGGTCCAGCGAACTAGGTATTTCTCGCTTCTGGTCAGCGCGATCCAGCCGTCACCGCGCCAAGCCAGCCCAGTGAAACCAGCAGACCCTGGGGTCCCTGTGTAGGTCAAAGAATTGCCGTAATCACTGACAAACACAATAACGTCATCGTCCCACATCGCGATCACAAAGGCACCAGACGGGTTCGCAACTATGTGGCCGACCGTCTTAGCTACCGGGCTCCCCGTGATAGTCTTCTGGACGAAGGTCGTGCCGGAGTCGGTGCTAACCCAGTAGTGCCCGCCATCGATCCAGGCCGCTGCTGCTGCGTTCAACACGATAATGACAGACCCGCTAGCTGCAACCCTGGTGGGTGCGTAGAAGTCAGTCGACAAAAGTTTTTGTGTCACAGTCGCACCGGTCACGGTCCCTAGATAAACCTGCACGACAGTTGCCGCGCTGCCCGCTGCAGACACCCCGTAACAGATGACAGAACCAGCAACACCAACCGAGGTGAACGCGAGAGAAGCCCCTGTTACTGACAGCCGAGAGGCCTCTGACACTTCAAGCGCTGCGTTCTGGGGGGCCGGCCAGTTGAGCGAAACGGCTGCTTTGAAACTACCCGAAACCCAGC
>Ga0302322_100005016_pt1 | contig 11576 bp, 10 predicted proteins | sample Fen_T0_2_FD_203757 | JGI IMG/M metagenome (GOLD analysis project Ga0302322, IMG submission 203757) | Peat permafrost microbial communities from Stordalen Mire near Abisko, Sweden - Fen_T0_2 | ecosystem: Environmental > Terrestrial > Soil > Wetlands > Permafrost | place: Sweden: Abisko... | reverse complement strand
AGTCGCTGTGCCCGCAGTCCTGGGTCGTGCGCACCGCCTGGCTCTATGGCGCACACGGGCCGAACTTCGTCAAGACCATGGGGCGTCTGGCGGCCGAGCGGGACACGGTGTCGGTGGTCGACGACCAGCGTGGCCAGCCGACCTGGACGGTCGACCTGGCTGCCGCGATCCTGCGCCTTGTCGAGACCGGGGCGCCGTTCGGCACCTATCACGGCACGTCTGCGGGGGAGACGACGTGGTTCGGCTTCGCCCAGGCGATCTTTACCGAGCTGGGGTTGGACCCCGCGCGGGTTCTGCCCACGACGACGGCCGCGTTCCCCCTACCAGCACACCGACCGGCATACAGCGTGTTGGGTCACGAGGCCTGGCGAGGAGCAGCTCTGGATCCGCTGCCCTCCTGGCGCGAGTCCGTGAAGAGATCTGTGCCGCTCGTCGTGCGGGGCTGATCACAAGACCTGGACGTCATCTGATGCGAGGCTAATATGTCCGCCGGTTTGCCCGGCAACTGGCGGTTTCGGAAATCACATCGGTTTGCTAGCGATGGCCATGTAGCCAAGGCTGGCGGCCCGCGACAGGCGAGTCAGGCGATAGCTCAGCCTGGTGCGAACAAGGTCTTGCGGCCCGGCGATAACTGCTCGCACCGCCCGGTTGTCAACAAGCGACTCGAATCTGCCCAACCGCTTGCCGAGGAGCATCACGAGCTGTGCGAAACCGGCGATCATATAGTGGGCCACCAACAGTCCCGGGCCTCCTTGTGCCGCGACTGTCTCGACCTCCAGACCGTGCCTGGTCAACACCGATCGAAGGCCCAGATGTGTCGTGCGCCAGAAGTCATACGGCGCCTCGTGGGTAGGGTAGAGGAACGGGACTGTGATGATTATTCTTCCACCTGGTTTGAGGACCCGTGCAATCTCACTGACTGCGGCCTCGGCGTCATGGACATGCTCCAGAACGCTGGTGCAGAGAACAGTGTCGAATGTTGCGGACTCGAAAGGCAGGGGGGCGGCCATCGACAGCACATCGAGTCCAGGGGCGGGTGCCACATCGACGCTCACGCACTTGTCTGCCAGGCTCAGGTACCACTCCTTGAACGGTTGGTTTCCTGCTCCGAGATCGAGCAGGAGGCCAGAAACGGCGCCGGCGTTATCGGCCAACCATCTGCCCACCACCGCACCTGGCAGCAGCGACAGGGTCGTGTCCCGGTTTGAGTAAGGCACCCCGTTCACCACGCTGGCGACTCCCTGTCGGTGCCGAATTCGTCCAGCATCCACGCTGATCTCCGTCCAAATGGCTTCTCAGGTCCGTTCACCGGCCTGGTTTTGGTCGTGAAGTCTAGTTTCCGAGTCCCTCGGCGGGTCGGATACCAGGTGGATCTCGGTGACTGCAGATGGGGCGGCTGCGGTCCGGTTCCCAACGTGAAACGATGCCAGCATGCAAAAGCCGAAGCTTCTCGTGCTTGCGTCGACGTATCCGGCTAGTACAGGGGACGGCACTCCGCAGTTCGTTCGAGACCTTGCTACCGTGGTGGCGCGGAGCTACGAGACTACCGTCCTAGTGCCATCGGTTCCGGGTGGCGCACCTCGTGAGATGGATGGCGCACTCGATGTTCGCCGTTTCCGATACTTTCCCAGGCGGTGGGAGGACCTGGCCGACGGCGCGATTCTTGAGAACTTGCGCCGCCGGAAGAGCCGATGGGCTCAGGTCCTGCCGCTCGTCCTGGCCGAAGTGCTGGCGATCCGTCAGGCGGTCCGGGCGGTGAAGCCGGATGTCATTCACGTTCATTGGCTGATTCCCCAGGGCTTGGCTGCGCGAATCGCTGCGCCGAAGGTGCCCAAGATCGTCACGACACTTGGCGGCGACGTGTATGGCCTGCGCGATGTCGTGAGCCGGAGTTTGATCAGAGGCGTTCTCAAGAACGCCGACGCGGTCACGACCATGAACACGGAGATGCGTGATCGGCTGGTGGGTCTGGGAGCCGACCCGGCTGTCACTTCCGTACTCCCGATGGGGGCCGATGTTGAGTCGATACGGCTGCTGGCTGCCGAGTCCGAGCGCCACGTCGGCCGGATTCTCTTCGTCGGTCGCCTCGTCGAGAAGAAGGGCCTCTCGGTGCTGCTCGAGGCGCTCAGACTGCTTGATGAACCAAGATATGACCTTCACATCGTCGGTGATGGGCCGTTACGGTCTCAACTCACGATGGAGTCCTCTGGCCTGCCTGTAAGATTTCTCGGTGCGCTAGGACGAGAAGCCCTGAGCGCAGAATACGGGGCTGCGACAATCGCGGTGTTCCCTTCCATTCCTGCATCGTCCGGAGATCAGGACGGGCTCCCGGTCTCGCTGCTCGAGGCAATGAGCGCGGGGTGTGCTGTCGTCGCATCGGATCTGCCCGGGCTGCGGGACGCAGTTGAAGACGGCCTGAGCGGACTGCTCAGCGCCACCGGTTCGCCCGAGCAGCTCGCCGGTACACTTCGTCGTCTGCTGAGCGACCCGCAGCTGTGCGCACAACTGGGTCGGGCCGCCGCGATCCGCGCGGAGAGCTTCTCTGTTGACGCGATCGGTGGTCGCTACGTTGCTCTGCTGGATGAGGTACGTGCGCGCACGAAAAGTAAGATGACCGGCTTGCTAGCCCCTTCGTGAAGGAACGATTGGGCCGCATTGCCCCCTACCTCTTCATCGTGCTTGCCAGTGCCGCTGCGATCTACGCCATTGTCAGACGTCGGCATGAACTGGTCGCAGTGCTGGGTAATCTCGGACCGCTCGCAGTGTTGGCCTCAGTTGCCTTCGGGATGCTCGGGACCGGCACGACCTTCCTGCTTTGGCGTCAGCTGCTCCGTGGCCTGGGTGTGGATCCGCGATCGGGCAGCTTCCGCCTTTTCTTCGTGGGCCAGCTCGGCAAGTATCTGCCAGGTTCGGTGTGGCCAGTTGTTGCTCAGATGGAATTCGGCAGGAAGAAGGGAATAGCACGGCGAACGATGCTGGCGGCCAACGTGCTGACCCTGGCCCTCAGCCTCACAGTCGGTCTCATCCTTGGTGCGGCGTTGCTGCCATTGACCAGTACATCGGCTTTGCGGACCTTCCGTTGGTTCTACCTCTTCCTGCCCTTTCTCCTCGCACTGCTGCATCCCCGGGCAATCCCAGGGCTGCTCGACTGGCTTTTCAAGCGGATTGGCAGGCCTCCGCTAGGAACGCGCCTGGCGTGGTCAGCCATGTGGCGGGCGGCTGGGTGGGCGCTCTTGAGCTGGGTCTTGCTCGGGCTTCATCTCTACGCGCTCACCAGTGGACTCGGCGTCGTCGGACCGCGCGTTCTCGTGGGAGCCGTTGGCGGCTTTGCGCTCGCTGCCAGTGCGGGAATTCTCTTCGTACCCGCACCGGCGGGTGCAGGAATCCGTGACGTGGTGCTGATTGCGACTCTTGGATTCTCGATGACCGGCGCCCAGGCGTTGGGCGTCGGTCTGGCCTCCCGGTTGCTGCTGATCGTGGTGGACCTGGTCATGGCGGCTCTCGCTGTTCTCGGGTCGAGAATATGGCGTAGCCACCTCGCGTCAGTGTGATTTCAGAGACACATCCCGCCTCACCCGGCGCTGGCATCAGACTCGTCAGCGGTGGGTAAGCAGCGCTGTTTCACGCGGGTAGGGCAGGGACGGCGCAAATCCATGAAAGCGATGCACCTTCAGGGCTGTGCGTCTGATACCACTCGCGTACCGCGGACGCTGGGAGTCGTCCCAGACTAGGATCCCCTCAGGGGCCAGGTGCTTGAGAGCCGCAAGGGCGCAGTCAACGCGGGCCCGACCGTCGACACAGATGACGTCGAAACTTCCTCCTACCTGCGCCAACGTGTCGACGTACCCGGCGAAGTCGAGCCCATCATCGCCCGGGCGCCCAGACCGCACCTGCGGATGAGCCGAGCGTGTCGGCGGGACCTCATGCAGATCGACCATGTCCATGGCGTCGGCCTCAACCAGTACGCGACGCATGATGCGCGCGTATGACTCATCGTGCTCCACGCTGTGAACCTCTGCGCTTCGCCGCGCCAGCCAAACGGTGCTCGCGCCGGACCCGAACTCGAAGACACGCGCTCGGCCCCCCAGGGACTGCAGGTGCTCCTGGACTACGTCGATCGCGCCGTAGGTCCACCACGGGATATCGAGACTCACGAGGTCGTCCACGTCATGGATCGCATACAGCGTTCGCCAGTGCCCGAGCAACCCCCGCGGCCTCGCACAGTAACTGTGGTCAAGGCGATCAAGAAGGCCGGTCTTGACCGAAATCTCGCGGGCGACCCGGGCCCCTTTGACGTAGCAGCTCTTCAGAAGAGCCCCATTTGCACGTATGACGCACCCCAGTTCGCGGTTGGTGCACCGAAGATGGTGGCATCAGACAATACCCTGCGTGTAACCGACCAGATGAAGGGACACGGCTCCGTTCGGCTGGCTCCATCGCGGTTCTGCGGCCGCAGGCTACCGTGTCCGGATGCGGTCCTGGAGAACCTCAGCGCGGGTCGCCTTCAGCGTCCTGGCCGTCGCACTTCTGGTTGTGACAGTGGTGCGCGAGCGTGCCTCGCTCGGAGCAGCCGTGCAACAGTTGAGCGCTGTTGCTCTGGTGACCTCCGCTCTTCTCGTCGTTGCCGGCCTCGTCGCCCAGATGCTGTCTTGGCGCGCGTTGTTCGCGGGGGAGACGTCTGTGACGCCCTCGCTGCGCGCAGCGGCCCAGATCTACTACATCGGTCAGCTGGGCAAGTATGTGCCTGGCAGCATCTGGGCAGTCGTGGCTCAGAGCGAACTTGGTCTGAGCCACCGGATCGCACGTTCGAGGAGCGCGGTTGTTGCGCTCGGCGCACTGGCCGTCCTCGTGGTGACCGGGACCGGGGTGGCGGCCGCAGTCCTGAGTCTGACGTCGCCCGGGTCTCTTCGCTCGTACTGGTGGGCGATACCCGCCCTTCCCGTGGGGGTCTGCCTGCTCACCCCTCCTGTCTTCAACCGCCTGATCCGGTTCGCACTCAAGGTCACCCATCGAGATGAGGCAACGGACGGTATCGGTTCCCGTTCGCTCGCGGCCTCGAGCGCGTGGGCACTGTTGATGTGGGGTCTCTTCGGGTGCCAGGTCTGGGTCCTCGCCAGCGCACTCGGCGGGCGCTCGCCCCACCTTGCCTTCATCTGCGTCGGCGCATTTGCCCTGGCCTGGGTCGTCGGGTTGCTTGTCGTGATCGCCCCGGCCGGAGCGGGGGCGCGCGAGGCTGCCTTGGTGCTTGCGCTCGGGCCGGTGCTCGACAGGCCCGATGCGCTCCTGCTCGCCCTCGTGAGCAGGATTCTCATGGTGGTAGGTGATGCTGTCGTTGCCGGAGCAGCCGCCCCTGATCTCATCCTCAGGCGGCGTGTCACCCGAAGTGATGGATGATGCCCAGCACGCGAGATAACCTGTGATCCTTATCCCACACGTTTAGTGGGGATTAAGGCTCCCCTCCGGAGACACAACTGACAGGACGTAGATGAAGGTCTTCATTCAGGTTCCCTGCCTCAACGAGGAGAGGACCCTGCCTGCAGTGCTCCGATCGATGCCAGTACAGATTGACGGCGTGGACGAGCTCGAGATTCTGGTCATCGACGATGGGTCCTCGGATCGAACAGTAGAGGTCGCCCGGGCATACGGCGTCACCCACTTCGTGCGTCACACCCGGAACATGGGTCTGGCCCGGTCGTTTCGCGATGGCGTGGACTATGCGCTCGCGCACGGCGCGGACATCGTGGTGAACACCGATGGTGACAACCAGTACCCTCAGGACCGCATCGGCGACCTGGTGAAACCGATCATCGTGGGTGAGGCCGACATCGTCATCGCGGATCGCCAGACCCACACGATTGCGCACTTCTCGCCGTTCAAGAAGCTCATGCAGCGGGTCGGCAGCAATGTCGTGAACCGCGCGGCCAGCACCGATCTGCCGGATGCCGCGAGCGGGTTCCGGGCATACTCGCGCGCGTCACTGCTGCGGCTCAACGTTTTGACGCAGTTCAGCTACTGCATGGAGACGATCATCCAGGCCGGCAACAAGCGCCTCCCGATTGTGAGCGTTGCCGTCGTAACGAATGCCAAGACGCGCGAATCGCGCCTCTTCAAAAACGCTGGGCACCACATGGTCAAGTCGGCTGCCGCGATCATCCGCAGCTACCTGATGTTCAGGCCCTATGTCATCTTCGCCACGCTGGCGGCCGTGTTCGGCCTGTTGGCAGCGATCCCGTTCGTGCGGTTTCTGATCCTCTGGCTGGCGCACGGTGAGACCGGTGGCAACGTCCAGTCGCTCATTTTTGGCTCCATCATGTCGGTGGCCGCCCTTCTCTCGGTGGCGCTCGGTGTCATTTCCGACTTGTTGCGCACCAACCGCATTCTTCTCGAAGAACAGCTTGAACGGATCAAGGAGATGCAGTACCGACGCTGAGACAGGCCGAGACCTGGCATGGGATCTGCGGCCCTTCAGGGCCGGAGACTCCAGCCGCCTCGGGTAATGTCGGCTTGCCAGATCTCGGCGTAGGCCTGCCCGTCACAACTCGCACCCCTGCGTCGTCCGATTTCAAGGAGCTCATGCGCGTGTCGCAATACCATATCGACGTCGTTGATCCCACGGCCAGGAACACCTCCCATGCGCTGATGCTCGAGCTCGTGGGGTGGAATGCGCGAGTGCTCGACGTCGGTTGCTCGACGGGATTTCTGGGCGAGGCGCTCGCGGCACAGGGGTGCACCGTCACGGGGGTCGAGGTCGATCCGGAGGCCGCGGCTGAGGCGCGCAAGCACCTTGACGACGTCGTTGAGGCAGATCTCAACGCGACGAGCCTCGCTGATCTCTTCCGCGGCCGCGAGTTTGACGTGGTCGTTTTCGGTGACGTTCTTGAACACCTTGTTGATCCCGATGTCGTGCTGCGCTCTTCAGTCCCGCTGCTCGCCGCGGGTGGTGCGGTCGTCATATCCATCCCCAACGTGAACCATGGCTCACTACGGCTGGCCTTGTTACAGGGCCGCTGGGAGTACGGGGAAACGGGTTTGCTGGACCGCACGCACCTGAGGTTCTTCACACGAGAGTCGGTCGTGAGGATGGTGGCTGCCGCGGGCCTGCACATCACCCGCCTGTCCGGGACGACGGCAGACCCCCTGGCGTGCGAGGTGAAGATCGATGACGAGTCTCTTCCGGGAACGATCGTCGAATGGGTCCGCGGCCAGCCCGATGCGCTCATCTACCAGTTCGTGCTGCGCGCTGAGGTCGGCCGGATGGGGGGGACACCTGTCCCGGATCTGATCCCCGCCGTCGAGCTGCCGCCTGCGGACGACGCGCACTCAGCCCGAGCCGCGCACGAGGCCCGCGCGGTGGCCGAACGCGCTGACCTCGATGCGCGCACCGCCGCCGAGCGCGCTGAATTGCTCAGGCGGATCTTGACGCTTCGCGATCACGCCATCGGTTCGGAGGCTGCCATCGTGTCGGCCCGCGACGAGGTCGAAACAGCAAGGAGCGAAGCTGCAGCCGCAAAGCAGGAGGCACAGATCGCCAGCGGTCACACACATCGCGCGATGACTGAGCTCGCCGCTGTCAAGCGATCGTGGACATGGCGAATCGGGCACATCTTCCTGTCACCGATCAGCGCACTGCGACGCATCCACCACCGCCGATGAGCGAGCAGGTTCCTTTCTTCTCGATTCTGACCCCGGTCTATGACCCTCCGCTCAAAGCGCTGAGCGCGGCGATCGAGTCAGTTTGCGCTCAGACCTTTCGTGATTGGGAGCTAATCCTGGTCGACGACGCGTCAACCTCCGACGCCGTGAGTGCATTGCTCTCACAGGCCGCTGAGAACGACGAACGCGTCAGAGTTGTCGAGCGAGCTGTCAATGGAGGCATCGTGGAGTCCTCGAACGATGCCATCAGGGCGGCCCGCGGCCAGTTTCTCGCCCTGCTTGACCACGATGATGTGCTTATGTCGCGCGCTCTTGAGCGCGTTCACGCGGTCCTTGCGGAGACGCCGGACGTGGATTATGTCTACTCTGATGAGGACAAGATCGACAGCACGGGGAAACACTACGAAGAGTTCCGTAAGCCTGACTGGTCGCCGGAGCGTCTGCGCGGACAGATGTACACCAGTCATCTCTCTGTTCTGCGGGCATCGCTGGTGCGTCAGGTGGGTGGGTTCCGCACAGGCTTCGATGGCTCCCAGGACCACGACCTTGTGCTCCGGGTGACGGAGCGCGCGCGGCAGGTCGCACACATACCCGAAGTCCTTTACCACTGGCGCGTGGTGCCTGGCTCCGCAGCCGGTGACACCGAGGCCAAACCGTACGCGTGGGATGCGGGATGTCGTGCGGTGCAAGATCAGCTTGACCGGCTGGGTATCGCCGGTACAGCCTCCCGTGGTCAAGTACGCGGCACCTACCGCATCGAACGGGTTGCCGACCCTGGCACATCAGTGAGCATCATCATTCCGACCCGCGGCGGGTCCGGCATGGTTTGGGGGGAGCGGCGTTGCTTCGTGCTCGACGCGGTGGCCTCCATGCTGGCCCGGACGAGCCTGCCCCGGATTGAGATTGTGGTCGTGTACGACCTGGACACCCCGGCGGACGTACTCGACGGGCTGCGCCGAGTCGCCGGGGATCGTCTTCTTCTCGTGCCGTTCGCGGAGAAGTTCAACTTCAGCGCCAAATGTAACGCCGGCTTCGTCGCCTCGTCGGGAGACGTCGTTGTGCTCGTCAACGACGACGTGCAGGCCATTACTGAGGGCTTCCTCGAGCAGTTGGTGGCGCCTCTGACTGAGTCGGGCGTGGGGATGACCGGCGCCCGACTTCTCTTCGCTAACGGTCGGCTTCAGCACGGCGGACACGGGTATGAGAAAGGGCACCTCCGGCATGTGTTCTACGGAGCGTCACCAGACGACCCCGGCCCGTTCGCTGCCCTCCGAATCAATCGCGAGTGTTCCGGGCTCACGGCAGCGTGTGTCGCTCTGCGGCGGGAGACGTATGACGAGATCGGGGGGATGTGTGAGGAGCTACCCTGCAACTTCAACGACGTCGACTTCTCGCTGAAGGTCCGCAGGCAGGGCGGGCGCCTCGTGTGGCTTGCCGACGTAGCGCTTTACCACTTCGAGTCACAAAGTCGGGAACCCGTCGTCCATGGATGGGAGCATGATTTCGTGAAACGGCGCTGGGTGATCCCCGCACACGACTCCTTCCTGCCGGGTTTTAGCGAGATGTGAAGGGTTCGCTCCCTGGCGTGCGGTGACCGTGGGGCGGTTCCCGCCCGCCTGGCGCGGTTATACGACCGTGAACCGTGCGCGGGCCGCGAGGGCGCCATGGGAGCTACCGTCGCCCTCGACCGAGAACTCGGCCGCCTGCGGGACGAAGTGGATCTCGGTCCCATCAGAGCTGGTGAGGGATGCCTGCACGGAGTAGTCCCCCTCTCCCAAGGCCAGCTCCCCGAGGTGGAACTCGTAGCGTCCCACACCCACGTGTAGTGGCAGCCGGACTCCGAGCAGCTTGGTGTTGGTGCCATAGAGCGCAGTTCCCAGCGGGGTGGCGATACCGATGCCGATATCCCAATCGTCGAGAGGCGTTGTTGCTTCAAGCTCGACGGCCACCGTGAGGCCCTCGCCTCTCTTCAGTGATGGGTGACCGGTCGCGCCTGAGTCGGTTCGCAGAGCAATGCCGGTGAACTTGGCCCCCTTTCGAACGATAGGCGCGTCGCTCGTCTTCACGGCGCGCTCGACCTCTTCCAGACGGGTCGACTCGAACTCGGCACGCAGCACTTTGAGGGCCTCGCGCGGCGAACCGTCGGCAGCAACTCTGCCGTGCTCCAGGACGACAGCACGGTCGCAGAACTCAGCCACCTGGTCCAGCCCATGCGTGACCAGCACGATCGTCCGTCCCTCATGCTGGAAACCACGGATTCGTTCGAGGCACTTGCGCTGGAACTGCTCGTCGCCGACCGCCAGGACCTCGTCCACGAGCAGAATGTCGGGATCGACATGCACGGCGACCGCGAAAGCCAGCCGCACGTACATTCCGGATGAGTAGAACTTCACCTGCGTATCGATGAAGGGTTCGATCCCGGAGAACTCCACCATCGCATCGAAATGCAGGTCGGTCTGTTTCTTCGACAGCCCAAGGATCGATGCGTTGAGATAGACGTTCTCGCGACCGGTCAGGTCAGGGTGGAAACCCGCGCCAAGCTCGAGCAAGGCTGCTAGTCGCCCACGCAGGTGCACACTGCCCTCGGTTGGCTGAAGGATGCCGCTGATCATCTTGAGCAGCGTGCTCTTGCCCGATCCGTTGGGTCCGATCAGGCCAACTGTCGAGCCCGTGGAGATCTCGAGGTCGACGTCCCGCAGCGCCCAGAAGTCGTCCTTGTGCAGGTTGGACCTCCCAAAGTTGACCACGCGCTCCTTGAGCGACTTCTCCTTGCGGATCACGAAGCGCTTCGAGACATTCTCGATACGGATGACCGAGGTGTTATCCATCACAGCTCCTGGGCGAAGTTGGCCTGCAGCCGCGCGAATATGCGTTGGCACACCCACAGCAGCAGGACGCCGATGACCAGCGCGATCCCCAGTCGTTCGGCGAGATGAGTCGGGATCGGTTCGCTGGAGCCCGCCACCCAGAAGGTCTGTTGGAAGCCCACAACTACCAACGTGACCGGGTTGGCGAGATACAGCTGCTCGAGAGTCTGGTGTGTCTGGCAGGTGGCTGCCGTCATCTGGGGGGTGCAGGCCAGCTGTTTCTGCACCAATGCCCAGGAGTAGACGATTGGCGAAGCCCAGAAAAGGATCATGAGTGCCACCTCGACGAGGTAGCCGACATCGCGCAGGTACACGTTGACGGCCGAGAGCAACAGGGCCAGGGCCGTGGCGAAAACGAGCAGCAGCGTGAGCGAGAGTGGGAAGTAGAGCCAGCGGGTCCCGGTCGGAAAGCGTCCGACCGCCATGGTGGCGGCTAAGAGGATGCCGACCTGGATGAAGAAGTTGAAGATTGCCGATCCGACGACACTGAGTGGAAAGACCTCTCGAGGTAGATAGACCTTCTTGACCAGGCCAGAGTTGGCCACGATCGAGGCGGTACCTATGGTGACGATCTCGTTGAAGAGGGTCCAGGCCGTAAGGCCGGTGTAGATGAAGATAGCGAAGTCTGGGATCGAGCGAGCGGCCCCGAGAAACTTGCCGAGCGCGATGTAGTAGATGAGTAGCATGGCGAGGGGTCGGATGAGACTCCAGAAGAAGCCGAGCGCACTGTCCTTGTAGCGGGACTTCAGCTCCCGTCGCACCAGAAAGCCCATGAGCTCGCGGTGGTCCGCGATGTCGCGCAGTGAGGTGAGCGTTCCGGACGCGAACCCCGGTCGTGGCCCGGCCTCTCGGAGTGGTTCAGCAGCCAGCCGAACGGCTCGCTCCGTGGCGGTGTCAGTCATGGGTCCTTTCGTTCCTTCCTGCCCGCGACGACGCCGTCAGGCTGCTCTACCTTACCGAGTGGCAGGTCAGGCTCGAGCGGCATCCGCCCAATGCCGGGACGCCTCGCGATCCAGCCGGGTAGGATGCCCGGCTGGACCTATGCACTGCTCGTCT
>Ga0302322_100005014_pt1 | contig 11578 bp, 13 predicted proteins | sample Fen_T0_2_FD_203757 | JGI IMG/M metagenome (GOLD analysis project Ga0302322, IMG submission 203757) | Peat permafrost microbial communities from Stordalen Mire near Abisko, Sweden - Fen_T0_2 | ecosystem: Environmental > Terrestrial > Soil > Wetlands > Permafrost | place: Sweden: Abisko... | reverse complement strand
AACACAGTTAATATGTGGATGTCGGCATCTTTTGCAGTTATAAACAAACTTGCAGCTGATACTCTATCTATAACGTGGACACTAACAGGGGCTTAAAATGGGTGCAACTGGCTCAACTACAATAGACTTTGGTGCGTTCCCTGGTTCGTCGGATACAACGGCAGTTATTACTGGACAGGCAGCTATTGCAAGTGGGTCATTTGTAGAGGCGTGGGTTACACCTACCGCCACAACAGACCATACGGCAGATGAGCATTGGGTAGAACCAATAAAAGTTATGGCGGGCAATATCGTGGCGGGCACAGGTTTTACAATATACGCAAAAAACGACAATCCACTTACCGAACCACTACTACCACAAGGCGGTGCAAATTCAATTGTCAGCTCTACTGGTGGTACTGCTATATTAGTTAAGAACGCTCAACCAGGCGCAGTAGCCTATGGCGGTGGACAGGGCACTCGTCTATTCGGAAAGTTTACTGTTTCATGGGTATGGGTATAAATTAAGAAAGGTTAATCATGGCTATTCAAATACAAGGGAACGGCGGTACAGTAGCAGAAGTAGACGGAACTACTTTTCGAGCTGTTAGAACCGTACCAAAACCAATAGAATACGGCGCACTTGGACATTATCGAGTAGCGGCGACAATACCACTCGTGGTTACGCAAGCAGCAAACGGCACACTATTTTCATTTAGATGGGGTGACGCAACACGTTTTTCAGTTATTACGAAGCTTCGCTTGTCTATTATGCAAACCACAGCAGCTACGGCAACAATCATGCCTAGCTTTAGTGCGTTTGTTGCACGTGGCTTCTCAGTATCAGATTCAGCAGGTACGGCAGTTACTTTAACAGGTAATAACATGAAGAAGCGAACCTCAATGGGTACATCTCTCGTGACGGATATTCGTTATTCAGCACTTGCAGCAGGACTTACAGCGGGTACTCGTACACTAGATGCACAGCCAATTCTAGTTATGCCAACTCAGCAAACCATTACAACGCCAAACGCTACACTTTACCAAGTAGAGCTTGATGTGGGTGTTGGTGACGGAAACCACCCAATAGTCTTAGCACAAAATGAGGGTATCATCATACAAGGCCCGTCAGTAGTCTTTGGTGCTGCTGGTACAGCTAACCTCGTTGTTGATATGTCTTGGGCAGAAGTAACAGCATACTAGGTAAATTATGAGCCTTTTACTCGGCTTTACATCTGGAGGTGCTACCAACTGGACTAAGTCGTTGGCAGATACCGTTACATTCTCTGATTCAGCTAGTAGAACTGCTGTATTCTCTAGGACAGCTACTGACACCATCACATTTTCAGATGCACTAGCTAAATCAGCCTCTCATCCATTAACTGATACTATTACATTTTCAGATAGCCCAGCTAAGGCTATTAAGCCAGCTTATACTGATACTGTTACCTTTAGCGATGCTATAGGCAAGGCTTTAGGACACGCTCTATCCGATACCATTACAATGAGCGATGCAACGGGTAAGGCAGATACCCACGCTATAGCTGATACAATCACATTTTCAGATATTGCAACGCCAGTGCTTTCGGGCGGTGGTGTTGGCTATACGCTGAACCTTAGTGACACTATTACTTTGACGGACGCTATAAGCAAAGCACTATCAAGCATTAGAACCGACACAATCACATTCAGCGATGGTGCTTCTAAGTCAGTCACCCATCTATTGTCAGATACGGTTACTTTTAGTGATAGCTTTACGCGCACCCTACAATATTTGAGAACCCAATCTGATACAATCACATTCAATGACAATATAGCCCCATCACTCAACCCAGCTGGTGTAACGTTAATATTGAGAACACTTATGGGATTTGGTCTTTAATTATGGTACAATCTAATCAGAGGATAGCCCCGTAATAGGGGCTATTTATATTTCATAAGGAGATTTCATGGCAGTAAACATTACAGCATCTGGTTTACAAACAGTTGCATCACAAGCTAATGGTATTTTAATCCAGCTTAATAAGGCGCTTGTTGCTGAAACAATCGTTGTAGCAGTTGGTGGAACGACCATAGGTACTATCACAGGCGCAGCTGGCGCTGGCGCTCAGTTTCGTTATGGTGGTCTAAGCACTAGGGGGGCCGTTACAGTAAACCCAAGTGCAGTAGTTGATATATCGGTCAGTTTGCTAAACAAAGCATTGTAGAGGTCTTAAATGAAGTCAGCTACAATTTGGCGACCACAATCAGGTACAGGTGATGCAACAAGTATCACTGATACTTTTATGATTACCGAAAGTAGCGATTTTCTTATTACCGAATCGGGTGACTTTCTAATCCTAGATTCATCAGTAGTAACACCGAAAGATGATACCATCTGGGGTGCAACTGATACTAAGGCTAGCTCTGTCTGGCGAGTAGATGGATATGGTGATGTTGGCTCTAGCGCAACAGCTACCAGAGTGACCATATCAGGCGATACAAGAGTAACGATTTCAGGTGATTCTAGGATAACTGCCGATGGTTCTTATACCCCTAAAGATGATACAATATGGATAGACGCATAATATGACTAAGCTTATAACCGAACTACCATCACTAGGGGCAATAGACGCAACAACAGACGTTCTTGAAATAACTGACGTTAGTGCTAACACCTCTAATAAGGTCACTCGGAACGGTCTATTAGGCATTACTGGCGCACCTGTTGGCGACACCGATACGCAATCTCTGACCAACAAGACAATTAACCAGACTAATACCATTACCCAAACTGATAACGTCTTTATTATTCAAGGAAATGCAGACAGCACGAAGAAAGCCAAATTTGACGTATCGGGGATTACAACTGCTACTACCCGTACCTATACCTTACCAAACGCAAGCTCAACCCTCGTAGACCTATCGACCACCCAGACCCTAACAAACAAAACATTGACAAGCCCTGTAATTAATACGGCTACTATTGCTAACCCAACCCTAACAGTGGATTCAATTAGTGGTTATACGGTAGCAGGTAACGGGTCTGTATTTGGCCTCAGTATTGCTTCTGGTGTTATTCAGACCACCAACTCAGTCACTAACCCAGCTCATAATAATACTGGTGCTTGGGGTTCTAGCTGGGCTTGGACTTCTTACTCACCAACGTTTACTCTTAATGGCGGAACAACAAACGGTAATGCAGTTATAACTGGTTTTTATCAACAAATCGGAAAAACAGTTAATTACAAAATAATATATACTATTGGAACAACAACAAGTTTTACTGGATTAACCTCGATAGATTACACGAAGCCAGTAACCGAAGCGGCTATAAATATTAATGCTTTTGTTGCTGGACAAGGTAGTGCTGTTATTTCAGGAAGTATATATTTCTTATTTATAAGTCCAATATCAACAACTACAAATAGAGTTTATGCAGCAAACGCATCTGCAACCTATGTTGCTGCAAATAATATAACAGCAGCTGTACCAGGTGCTTGGGCTTTGGGTTCTATTTTATCAATAACTGGAACCTATGAGGCAGCATAATGGGTAACGCGAAAATCTCATCACTAACTAGCTACTCAAACCCCGATGCGGTTAATGATTCTATTCCTATCGTAGATAATTCTAATAATCAAACAAAGCGCATATCACGGAACAGCCTACTTGGTATCACAGGCGCACCCCTAGGCACTACAGACAGCCAATCAGTCACTAACAAAACCATCAATGCTACTAACACCATAACTCAGACAGACAACGTATTTATACTCCAAGGTAACGCAGATACCACTAAAAAGGCTAAGTTTGATGTATCAGGGATAACCACTGGTACTACTAGAACATATACCTTACCTAATGCAAGTAGTACTTTGGTTGACTTGTCTACTACCCAGACATTGACTAATAAGACACTCACCAGCCCAGTTATAAATACGGCCACTATAGCCAACCCAACTTTAACGGTAGATTCTATTTCAGGCTTTTCTAGTGCATCAACTGGAACAGTATATGGGCTGGGTATAACTTCTGGTGTTCTTACAACTTCTAACTCGGTAGTTACAGCAAATATTGCAGCTGGTGCAGTCACATCAGCTAAATTAACACTATCTTATGGGTTTTCTGCTTATAGCACTACAGCACAAAATACAGGTAACTCTGCTTTTGCTCAAACAAACTTTCAAGTAGAAGAATTTGATATAGGAAATAATTTTGCATCTTCTACCTTTACAACCCCAGTTACTGGTTATTATCATTTCGATGCTCATATTGCCACAACAGGAACCCCAACATTACTTTTAATTAGTTTATTTAAGAATGGTGCCGAATTAAAGAGAGGTAATGATATTAGATATACAGCGGCAGTAGCTGGGGTCAATGTTAGCGCAACGGTTAAACTAACCGCTGGAGATACAGTTGATGCTCGTACTTTTGGAAGTTCTGCGGTAGCCATAGATGTCAATTCAGCAAACTGTTATTTTATGGGATATTTTATAGGCAACTAATACGTTTAATAGAATATGAAGCTGCTTAAATATTATGATATAATACTATCAGAGGACACGCCCCTATAGGGCGTTTTTTATTTTATGGCAACTTGGACACAATCACAGGCAAAATTCCAACGCATATCTGCTGATACAACGGCAGAAGCTTTAACGCAAGCTAAAGACGATATGAACATCGGTGCTGCTAAATTTAACTCAGCACTAGACCGCTATTTCACCCGTAAAGCTAAATCAACCGATACCGTAGCAACTCAGCAATACTACCAGACACCACCAGACTGTATTCGTGTTAGAGGAGTTACGAATACCCTAAGCAACGGGCGTAAATACCCAGTTAGACAGATACGTTCTGAATATGAGTGGCGAGCTATCAACACTATCCAGCAAACTGGCAACTGGGCTACCTACTACTTTGTACGTGGGGCAGATGAAATTGGTCTATGGCCTATCCCATCACAAGCTGTTACTAATGGCTTAGAGATATATTACGAACCACGTGACCACCAGATAACCAATGAAGATTACACGACTGGTACTGTTACAGTAACGAACGGCTCAACTACCATTACTGGCGCAACAACTGTCTTTACCAATACAATGGTTGGCAGAACATTCCAAGTGACTGATGGCTCAGACGGCTACACCTATAAAGTATCCGCTTATTCCAGCGGTACAGTACTTACACTGGAAGAACCCTACATCGGGCTTAGCGGAGGTTCTAAGACCTTTATTATAGGTGAATCATTTATATTCCCTGATGAATACCACGATGCACCAGTAGATTTCGCTCTGGGGCGTTACTTTGAAGTACGCAACAACCCAGACCGAGCTACCTATCACAACACGAAATTCCAACTAGCAGTAGCAGACGCTAAGGCTAAGTACGCTAGCTCAAGTGCATCACAAGTAATCACCGAAGAAGCCCCTGCATATAATTTTTGGCAGTTACCGCCAACTGCTGCAACAGGAACGTGGTAAATAATGGCTAGGCGACTAGAGATTGTACCATTAGTACAAAGCTCTTTTTACGGTGGCTGGGCTACTGACGACCAACTGGGAGGCCCCAGTTCTTTTGCTTATTCACGGGGTATAGACTTTAGAAAGAAACCTACCCAGTTCAGCGCTCTACCAGGTGCTAGGAAAGAATCTAGTGGTAACGTAGTAGACCTCGTGCAGAACGAAGTTATGGTAAATGACGGTACTATCTATGCCCTTGGTAGCACAGGCAAGTTCTACAAGCGCACAACCGCTGGGGTATGGTCTACCCAGGCTACTCTTAACAGCGCAGGATCACATGGTTTATCTTATAGGCGTGATACTGATTGTATCTATGCCACGAGCCTTAATGCGGTCACAGAATACGGCCCAATATCTAGTAGCCCTACCATTAAGCTTGATAAGTACGGTGCAAGTGCATCTAGCTCATCTACAGCTTACCTAACGGGCGGTACGCTCACTACAGCGATTGCTACCTCATTATCCGAATCATTAAATGCCCTACAATCCTACCAACCAGACATAGAACCTTGTGTAAAGATAGGCGTAAAGATTATTGCCAAGGGTACGGGTAACTGGACACTTACCCTGCATGATGGTATAAACAACACCCTAGGTACAGTAACGGTGGCTAATGCTAGCCTTACAAGTAATGCTATAAACTACTTCTCATTCTCTAGTCAGGTCAGACAATATGTTAAACCAAATGCTCGGACATATCATTTTCACCTCACAAGCACCGTAGCTGACGGTACCGTAGCGAGTTCAACTGCGAATGACCTGAACACGTGTGACTTTGAATACTGGGCTGATAGGCTTGTCCAGACGAACAACGGTATGCACCCACAGGAAACGTTCTTGCAGTACCAAGTATTTGGCAACGGAAATTACCTCAGCGCCTGGGAACCACTGTCTGATGTGCCTACCAATGCAGAATGGCTTAGACACCGCCTGACGTTCCCAGCAGGGCTAGAAGTCTGTGGTTTGTCAGTCTTTAATGAATACCTCGCAATCGCCTGTGAACAACGCAGTACTAGTGCCTCAGTTTCAGCTCAACAGGGGTATATATTCTTCTGGGATGGTCTTAGCTCTACCTATAACTACTACGTTAAGATACCAGAGGGGTCACCTTACTCTATACACGAACACAAGAACATACTGTATTACTTCGCTGGCGGTGCATGGTATGGCTATGCAAACGCAGCCCCTGTAAAAATTCGTACTATGCCGAATACTGATAGTGAATTTACCGATACTGTAGACCAAACGATTGTGTACCCTAACATGGCTACCATTAGGCGTGGCGTACACCTATTTGGCTTCCCCTCTACTACTACTAATACAACTATAGAACATGGAGTTTATAGCTATGGTGCAGTTGATAAAAACTTTCCTGAAACATTTGGCTTTAGCTATCCTATCTCTACTGGCACTCTGACCAATACATCAGGCAACCTCAAGATAGGCATGATTAAGAACTTTGCTGATACCCTACATATAAGCTGGCAAGATGGAGCAAGTACGTTTGGGGTAGACGTTGTAGACAACAACAGTGACCCACAAACCTCTACCGTCTGGCAGGGGCTTACGTTTGATAATGGACAACGTACTAAGCTCAAGACGGGTATAGAAGTATCTGCTTTATTCTCAACTTTATCGGCTGGTGAAACCGTACAGCTCGGCTATAGGATAGATGGTGGCACGTGGGTAGATGGAGATGTCGTCACCTCTGGTCAGGTAGCAAACCTCAAGATTAACAAGCGGTTCTACTATATTAGTACTAGAGTTACGCTAGGGGCAACTGTTAGCCCAGCTGAAGTAAACTGTGTTACTCTTATATATAATAGTGATTACCACGAAATGCAGGGCTAAATGTTTGACAACCCAGATGTCCAGAAATATGATAACGTACCAGACGTACCCATAGAATCTAATGTGGTAGACCGTGTATTGCCACGCCAGGTATCGACAGGTAACAGCAGGGGTGACTTAATTGTTAAGGGTAGAATACTTGTTGTTGATGATAGCGGTACAATCCGCATGGACTTAGGTTACGATAAAGACCAATTTTAGGAGGGTTATGTGGCAGACTACGGGCTAAAAATATCTCAGCCATTCTATGATGCTACTAAGTCAGCAGATTCAAACCTGCTCTTTAGCTCTGCCTGGCCTACTATGCCTATCGCTGCTGAGAAAACATTTACGAGCAGTCTATACGGTGGTACTGATGATTTCAGTGGTGCTACTGACCTTGTATTCACTCATAACTTAGGCTTTATACCGTTCGTAGCAATATGGACTAAAACCTATGTATCTCAACACGCTGCTAGATATATCTCTGGCTACAGTCTTACCAGCACCACACTATCCATGACACCAAGCACCTCGCTGGTATCAGTACACATGACCTGCTATAACATTAATCTTGAAACAAGCATTGAGTACCCATTCATTAAGACTAGCGGTACTACGGCTCCCTATGATAATGACTTTGGTATAAAGATTGTGAGGGATGGTAGAGATATTACCAGTACTGATATGCGAGATTTCATCCTACACTCCCGTTGCCAAAGCCCACAGATACTTACTATTAAAACAGAAGCAGATGCGGTCACAAGTTCTTTGGGCGGTGGTACGAGGGATATATTCTATACGCCAACTGTGCAGACACCACTCTGGGCTTTTGGATTTGCTAAGAACGTCTTTAACAAATGGGATGGCGTGAACTACTACAACCAGAGTTTCCCTCGACTATTCGTGACGGCTAATACTGATGGAACGTATACCTACCAGCTGAACATTGGCCCAACAGCAGCCAACTCTAAAGCCGCCCTTGTAATACTTCGTGACCCTATGTTTTCATCAAATAATATACAGGTGACTTACTAATGGCAGACTATGGTTTAAAAATATCCGCACCAGGATATGACGCAAGAACTGCTACTAACTTACAGCTCTTATTAAACATGACCTATCCTATCGCTAAGCTAGATAGTACAAACGGGGTAAGCTTTAGGGATATAACCCTGACGTTTGCTACTGACCCACCAGAGCCAGCACTAGATAGCTTTAACTCAACTATAGTATATTCTTTTGCTCATGGCTATAGCTACATACCTCAGATGTGGTCTATGATAACTATGACAACTCCACCAGCCAGCAGGACTATTCTGCAACCGTATAACCAGGACTACATGATACTTGCCTCAGTGACCCCAGCAGACATTGCTATCTTATATATACGTGCTGACGCTACTAACATTAACTATATCGTGGAAAAGACCCGTAGCTCGCTACCAGGTAATGGCCCTAATCCCCTCGCCCCTTGCGTTATAAAGGTGCGAACGTATGTGTTCGTGCAGGATATAACAAGTTAGTGTTTACTTACTAAAAAAGTGGTATAATTATACCTAGAGGATGCTCCCATAGCATCTATTTTTTTATTTACAAGGACTTTTTTCAAAATTATGGCAGACACATCACAACAAGCTCTAGCAGACATTCAGAATTTTAACGCAACAGCACAGAACCCTAATGATGTTTTGAACGCTGCCCAGAGTAAATATGGTACTGACCAATCACGCCAACGTCTTGTTGGACTTCGTAGCGCTATTATGGGTACCGAGGGTGCCTTAAATGCAGTAGACCCATCTGTTACTGGTCGTACTTCTAATTCACTTGTCACAGAGGCTCAGAGAAGCCGTATGGTTGCTAACGAACGTGCGCCTATTGCAGAGCAATACAGCCAGCAACAGGGCGCTTTATCTAACGAAAATGCTAATCTATCTGACCTATCTTCTAGGGCTGCTCAGGAAGCTCAGATGACCCTCACAGGCCAAGACACTAAACGCAATTCACTACAAGCTTTATATGATACTTTATACAAACGAGAACAAGATGCTGCCGCAGCTAAGCAAGCAGCAGACAATGCAGCAGCACAACGGGCGCAAGATGCACAGTACGCAGCACTACTTAATGCGCTTAGGAATGGTGGCGGCAATGGTGGTGGTGGCGGAGCAGCTGATAATAGACCAGGGCTGGGTAGCTTTGATAATGTTTCAGCTAACATCAATATGAAAGACAAGGGCGTTGCTAAATACCAAATGAATGGTGTCTGGTACGATAACTTTGGCGACCCTGTAAGTAATGCAAACGCAGCCGCACAAAAGAATCAGGCTAAAAGCAATAATATGAGTAACCTAACTAAAGCAGCTGCTCTTGCAAACCCAGTCACGGGTGTTCCATACTCTACTTATCTAGCTGGAAAGGCACTCATACCTAAAGCTACCAGCGGAATTAAAAGCTTACTCGGAAAGTTCTTCTAATGGCATTTGATACACAATCAGCTCTAAAGGCAGGATATTCTCAACAAGAGATAAATGGCTATCTATCTAAACAGAAAGCAGCCAACGCACCTAAAAAAGTAGGTGGTATGAAAGGCTTAATAGCTAACATGCTCCCTCTTATTGGTGGTACTGTTGGTGCTGTTGGTGGTTCACTAGTAGCTCCTGTACTTGGAACTGCTGCTGGTGGTGCTGGTGGTTCTGCTCTTGGCGAATATGCTAAACAGAAACTTCTAGGCGAAAAGACTAACTGGGGTTCAATAGCTGGCCAAGGCGCTATGGGTGCGCTACCAGGTGTTGTTGGTGGCTTAGGAAAGGGTATGCAAGCTCTCAAGGGCGCTTCAGGTGCTAAAGCTCTTGCAGAGGCTGGAGCAGCAGCCAAAGGCGCTGGAGCTGCCGAGAAAGCACTACAAGGTTCTGAAAGCATGGCAGCTGCTACTAAGGCAGCTAACGTACCTAAGATTGGTAAAACCATTGTTAATCCTACTATTAGCGATTTACAAGACCTGCAAGCTTCTGGACAGACCGCAAAACTTGGCCGCATGACTACTGATAAATTCCAAACTCCATACATACAGACTACAAAAGAAGCTCCTACCATCGCACAACTGGAAACACAATCAAAGGCTGGAACGCTTGTTAAGCCAACCATGGAAACAGCCCCTAAAGTTGAAGCTCCTACTAAAGCAGTTGCACCTGAGCAAATGGCTCCTGCTGCCGTATCTGAACCATTACCAGCACAGAAACTTGGTAAGCTAGAGAAATCTGCTCAGAACTCAGAGAATAACAGAGCGCAAAGCTTATTTGGTAGAGATAACACTACTACTAAGGGTTATCAAACACCACTTAATGATGCTCGTAGGAAAGAACTTGCCGCCTACTCTAAGAGTAAGGGCATAGATGCAACACAGCCACAGAAAGCAGCACAGCAACTAGAGGCTAATCACCAACAAGTTACTAAGAATCTCAAGGAAACACTTACTAGAACGAATCGCCCCGTTACCCAAGCAGAACGAGATAAGCTTGCTAAAGAAATTGAAACTGCATGGTCTAAAGATACCAATGTTGCTAGCTCTAATCCTAAACTTAAACAAGATATTCTTAATAGGATTCGCCACGCTCAGGATTCAAAAGACCTTGAAAGTCTTGCCAAGTATCGAAGTGGAACGCTAGATGCTGGTGCTAAGTTTAATGCTGCTGGTGATGCAGCTGGCACCGCAAACTCTACTATAAACAAAGTAGCTAGAGATGCTGTCAGCAAGTTTACTGGTAACGCTTCTCCTGAATATAAAGCAGCCCAACAAGAATTTAGAATATCTAAAGAAGCTACCGCTAGGGCTAATGCCTCGTCTGGTAGGGTTGTAGATGCTAAATTACCTATCGTTAATCTACCTATCCGTGGTTCTGGCCAGGCAGTTGAGGGTACTCTTAACAAGGTTCGTGATGCTAAGGTAGCAGTTACTCGTAAGCTTGATAAAGCAGCTAACGGTACTGGCGAGGCTGGAGTTGCACCAAGCAAAACTGGCTTTATGCCATACGTTAAAGCTGGAACTAAACAAGCTATATCACGTACTATCGCTGGCCCACTACTACCAGAGGGTATGCAACCAGAACAAGCACAAGCTGACCTTACTGCAGTAGACCAATATGATGGTACTAATAACACTCAACCCGTTACTCCTGATACCCCAGCAGGGCCATTCTCAGACCCACAATTAGTCCAACAGGCTTATATGGCTGCACTTGCAGATGGTAACACTAAGGCTG
>Ga0302322_100005013_pt1 | contig 11578 bp, 14 predicted proteins | sample Fen_T0_2_FD_203757 | JGI IMG/M metagenome (GOLD analysis project Ga0302322, IMG submission 203757) | Peat permafrost microbial communities from Stordalen Mire near Abisko, Sweden - Fen_T0_2 | ecosystem: Environmental > Terrestrial > Soil > Wetlands > Permafrost | place: Sweden: Abisko... | reverse complement strand
GTCGAGGGCAGCTGGCCGTCGGTCAGCAGGCGGACCCGCTCAGGCAGCAGGGAGTCGTCGTGGAGTCTTCCGGGAAACAGGTCCTCGGACAGGCCGACGAGATAGACGACGTCAGCGTCGAGCCCGATGGCGTGGGTCATCGGAGCGACAAGCACGCCCTCGCCAAACCTGCCGACCCGGGGCAGCGCCGACTCGAGCTCGAGGGCGAGCACGTCCAGCAGCCCCTCGATCGTGGGGACCGACCCGGTCCCGTCCAGGGCAGCCAGACCGCTCAGGGTGCGCTCGATGACACTTGCCGCGTACTGCTCCTCCAGCGGCATCCGGGCCACGTCGCCGGGCGGCAGGAGGGAGTGGATGAGGCCGCGTGCCCACGACGAGAGATCGTCCCAGGTATCGGGGTCGGCGATTGCGGCGAACCACTCGCCCAGCTCGACCACGAAGTCCTGCAAGGCGTATGCCGAGTCCCGGTTGCGCTCGGCTCGGGCGATGGTGGACTCGAATGGCTCGTCGCTGAGCCTCTCGGCGTCGATGGTCGCCATCTGGGTGTCGAGGTACGCCGCCAGCCGGGTCTCCCAGTCGTCGCCGGCAACAACCCCGGCCTCGCGCGATATCCGCTCCCAGCGGGACACGCTGATCCGCTGGCCGGTGAAGTCACGCGCGCCCACCTCGCCCAGTGTCCGGAACACGTCGGCCCGCCGGAAGCCGGAACAACCGGTCTCGAGCAGGCCGAGCACCAGCCGGGACACGGCGCGCTCGTTGACCGGGCGGACGCCGGGGCCGTTGGTGGTGATGCCTGCCGAGCTGAGGTGCTCATGCAGCAGTCGCGCGTAGGGCGAGCGGGCGGCATACAGGACGGCGATCCGGTGAGCGGGCACCGAGTGCAGGGCCTGGACCACCTCGCGTACGACGTAGCGCACCTCGTCGTCGGAGTCCGAGGCGTTGATGACCCGGGCCGCGCAGGCCTCATCGGTGGTTCCGGGGGGCTGGAACTGCGGGGCGAGCGCGGCCAGCACGGCGACGACGCCCTGGTCGGCGCGGGCGTTGCCGGTCAGCCCGGCGATGACCCGAAGGTCGCTCCGGTCGGCGAGGGACCGGGCGAACGCGGTCTCGGCGTGGCTGAGGTCTTGGGGGAGATAGAGCAGCACCGGGCCAAGCTCTGTCGTGGCGGAGGGCCTGGTGCCGACGATCACCGTCGCTGCCCGAAGGAGGTCGGTGGCGTCATACCACTGTGGTTGCAGCTCGGCGGCGGTCTCGCGGTGAAGGCGGACGACGTCTCTGACCAGGCTTGAGGCGGACTCGAGTGTCGCCAGGGCGGCCTCGGTCACGTCGCGCAGGGCAGTCATCGCCTGGCCGAGCGCCCGGGACGTGGAGGGATGGGCCGCGACGGGCCCGAAGATGCCGGGGTCGGCGTCGAGGCGCTGGCGGATGGTGGCGGCGGTCACCGGTCGCGTCGCCGGGCGCCTGCCCTCCGCGGTCAGGGTCGGTGCGGCGACCTGCTCGGCGAGGCGGGGCAGCGTGGAGAAGAAGATGCCGGCGATGCCGTTGCCTTCCTTGGTGCCGCTGGGACCACCGGCGAGGAACCGGCGGGCGACGATACCCGCGATGTTGTTCGGCACCAACACCGTTACGGGAGCCATCGGGTCGCCGCCCTTGACCTGTGCTACCGCTGCTCGCAGCGTGTCCAGGGCCGGCCGTCCGTATGTCGTTGTCGTCACCTGAACGCTCAACGGGACACCCCCTCTCAAGCCCGACTGATCGCAGGCTATCCGCCCGGGGTGGACAATCGGAGGAGGCTGGGGTCGTCGTCCTGGTTACTTGGGCGGTTACCTGGGCGTGCGGGCGCGGATGAAGCGTCCGAGCCGCTGTCGCACCTCGAACATCACGGAGTCGGCGAATTCTTCGTCGGCGGCTCCCCGGGTCTCGTCGAGGACGGCGCGGACCATGTCGGCGATGAGCTCGAGCGGAACCCTGTCGTCGAGCTCGGCCGAAAGGGTCGCAGTCAGGCCGGCCGCCAGCTGCTTTCGGTCGCTTGACACCTTGCTCGCCCACAGCTTGCGGGTGGGAAGCGCGCGGGTGGGAGCTGGGCGTGCGGGCAGCGTGCGGGCCGGCGGCGTGCTGGCTCGGGATGCGGCGGACAGTCGACTGTCCTCAACCACGGTGACTGTGCCTAGCCGAGGTAGTTGGAAGGGTCGTTGCTGGTATGGGGGTGAACGTTGCGCGACGGGCCCACTCGGGCACGATCGACCGATGCGCGTGGTCCGGCGCCGGTTGCCAGGGCGTTGTTGCCGGCCGGCCCGTCCAGGACGGACCCGCGCTCAGCGCGGGTTGTTGCGGGTAGGGGGAACTTGGCCGGGTTCGTGCGGGTTGCGGCGTAGGTGGACCTCTCTGATTTGCTGGGCGACATGGGCGACTCCTTCGTTGCGATTGCGGCCTCATTGCCGCGCTGTACTGGTCGGGTCACTCGTCGTGACGACCCTTGGACGGGCATACACGGGCTCGGATGGTGCGAGCCCTCGAGGTCAGCTGGGCTTGCGGCCCTTCGGGTGCTCCACCGACGCGTCGGCTCCAGGAAACACGAGCGACTCATGCCCGTCGGTGCGGCGGACGAGGTATGGCGGTGTCCCGTCCCGTCCCCGGATCTCGATGATTTCGGATGTCTGGTCGGACGTGCCGACAACCCTGCCGCGCACATGCAGCCTGTCACCTATCACTGCGCGCATGGCCACTCCTTTCGCGGGTTCTGTAATGCATCATGTACCTTCGCGCGCCTCGGGGGAAGGGGCGCGAGCATTCCCTGACCAGGACCAGACCTTCGGGTGCTCAGTCAATGTGTTGCAGATCACAGGGCAGGTCCCAGTGCAGGCCTCAGTGCAGTTCAAGAGGGTGTGCCGCATGTTCTCAGACCCCGTTCGCTTCACGCCGACGGGTGGCTCGGGGAGCTTCTCGCGCTCGGCGCTGCCGATGCGATGAGCCGCCCTTGGGTGCTAGGTTGCTGGAATCGAACAGCTTCTACCTTCGACAGAGTGGTGGCTGGCCCAGCGCCGGTGCCGCACGGAGTGAGGGGTCGTGCCAGTCCGCCCAGCCAGGCCCGAAGTGCCCAGTGACGACAAGCGCTGGCGCTTTGTCGAGACGCGGATGCGCCGCCTGGGGAACCGTCCGGACGCCCTTATCGAGGTGCTCCACTCGGCGCAGGAGGCTTTCGGCTTCCTCGATGACGACGCGCTGCGATACGTCAGCGACAGCCTGCACGTCCCCCCGTCGAAGGTCTTCGGCGTCGCGACGTTTTACCACCACTTCACCCTGAAGCCGCACGGTGACCACACCTGTGTCGTCTGCACCGGCACCGCCTGCTACATCAACGGCGCGAGCCAGATCCTGACCTCGATCCAGGCGGGGCTCGGCGTGAGACCCCGGGAGACAACGGCCGACGGCAAGCTGTCGCTGCTCACAGCCCGCTGCCTGGGCGCCTGCAGTCTTGCTCCCGTGGCAACCATCGACGGCACAGTCGAGGGCCGGGTCAGCGGGCCCGACTTCGTGGCAAAGCTGGACAGGCTATGAGCGAGTCAACGCCGGCACCGCATACCGGGCGACCCCGGCATCACCGGGCCGGCAGCCTCCCCACCCTCCAGGGCCCGGCGCGGGCGTCGGCGTACGTCTGCGAGGCTGTCAGCTGCCTGTCGGCACAGTCCCACGACGTGCTTGAAGGGCTCGGTGAGCAGGTTGCCGGCGCGGGTCTTACCGACGTCGCGGTCAAGCGCGTCGGCTGCCTCTTGCTGTGCGCCTCGGGACCACTGGTCCGGATCCCGGAGACCGGCCAGCTCTTCTCCCACGTCCGGCCCGACGACCTCGGCGCGATCGTCGAGGCGCTCGCTGCCGCCACGCCGGGCGGCGGGCGCTCGGTCGAGGCGCCGTTCTTCGACCGCCAGGTCCGCATCGCCACGGAGAACTGCGGTCGCATCGACCCCGAGGACCTCCAGGACTACGTCGACAGCGGTGGGTTCGAGGCGCTCCGATCTGTCCTCACCTCGATGACACCCTCAGAGGTGCGCGAGGAGATCACCCGGGGCGGCCTGCGGGGCCGCGGGGGAGCCGGCTACCCCACAGGCTTGAAGTGGCAGACCGTTGCCAAGGCCGTGGGATCGCCGAAATACGTCATCTGCAATGCGGACGAGGGCGACCCCGGAGCCTTCATGGACCGCAGCGTCCTGGAGAGCGACCCTTACCGGGTCCTGGAGGGGATGGCGATCGCGGCCTATGCGGTCGGCGCCAGCGAGGGCTACGTCTACTGCCGGGCCGAGTACCCGCTCGCGGTCAGCCGCCTCCGCAAGGCCATCCGGGCGGCAGGGCGAGCCGGCTATCTCGGCGCGCACATCCTCGATACCGAGTTCGGGTTCGAGGTCGAGGTGCGCCTGGGCGCGGGTGCCTTCGTGTGCGGTGAGGAAACGGCCCTGATCGCGTCAGTCCAGGGCGGTCGCGGCACGCCCAGGCCACGACCGCCGTACCCCGCCGTGGCCGGGCTCTGGCATCAACCGACCCTCATCAACAACGTCGAGACGTTTGCCAACGTCTCGACGATCATCCGCAAGGGCGGAGGCTGGTTCGCCGAGATCGGGACGGCGACCAGCAAGGGCACGAAGGTCTTCGCGCTCGCCGGCCGGGTGGTGAACACCGGACTGGTCGAGGTGCCCATGGGCACGACCCTGCGCGAGATCGTCTTCGACATCGGCGGCGGCATCGTGCAGGGCAGGGCCTTCAAGGCCGTGCAGACCGGAGGTCCGTCGGGTGGTTGCATCCCGGCCGAGTTCCTGGACATGCCGGTCGACTACGAGTCGCTCGTCGGGGTCGGCTCCTTCATGGGATCCGGCGGCATGATCGTCATGGACGACACCTCCTGCATGGTCGACGTGGCGAGGTACTTCATGGACTTCTGCCGCGAGGAGTCGTGCGGCAAGTGCGTCCCGTGCCGCGTGGGCACGACGCAGCTGTTCCTGCTTCTCGATCGGATCAGCCACGGAGAGGCGACGATGGACGACCTGACCCAGATGGAGCGTCTGGGCGCCATGGTCCAGCGGACGAGCCTGTGCGGACTCGGCCAGGGCGCCCCGAACCCGATCTTCAGCACCCTGCGTTACTTCCGCGACGAGTACGTCGCCCACATCGTGGACCGAGTCTGTCCGGCAGGCGTGTGCGTGATCGAACCAGCCCCGGTGCCCGTATGACGGCCGTCCACACACTGCGGATCGACGGTGTCGACATGGCCGGGACCGACGGCCAGTCGATCCTCACCGTGGCCACCGAGAACGGCGTCGACATCCCGACGATGTGCCACCTCGACGGGCTGTCGAACACCGGCTCGTGTCGGCTGTGCCTGGTCGAGATCGCCGGCTCGAACAAGCTCACCCCGGCGTGCACCACCCTGGTCACCGAAGGCATGGACGTCACGACCGCCTCCGAGCAGCTCGTGGAGCACCGCCGGACGATCACCGAGATGATGTTCCTCGAGCGCAACCACATCTGCGCGGTCTGCGTCGCCAACAACCACTGCGAGCTGCAGGACCTCGCCGAGGAGCTGGGGATCGACCACTTCGAGCTGCCGGTAGTCAACCCCACCGTTGGCATCGACGCCAGCCACGCGCTGTTCGCGATCGACCACAACCGCTGCATCATGTGCGTGCGTTGCGTCCGGGTCTGCGACGAGATCGAGGGGGCTCACACCTGGGACGTGATGGGCTCGGGGATCAACGCGCGAGTCGTGACCGATCTGGGTACGCCCTGGGGCGACTCCACCACCTGCACCAGCTGCGGCAAGTGCGTCCAGGTCTGTCCCACCGGCGCGCTCTTCGAGAAGGGCCGTTCCATCGCCGAAGGCAGCAGGGCTCAGCGGCCCTTCCTGCCGTACATGAAGCTACCGGAACAGGGGGCGGAGCCGACGTGACCAAGCCCACCCTCGCGACCGTCTGGCTCGACGGCTGCTCGGGCTGCCACATGTCCTTCATCGACATGGACGAGCGCCTGCTTGAGATCGCCGAGCGCGCCGACATCGTCTACAGCCCGCTCATCGACGTCAAGGAGTATCCGGAGCACGTCGACTTCTGCCTCGTAGAGGGAGCGGTCTCCAGCGAGGACGACCTCCAGAAGATCAGGCTGATCCGAGCACAGACTGCGACCCTGATCGCGTTCGGTGACTGCGCCATCACCGCCAACGTGCCGGCGATGCGCAACCCGATCGGCATACAGCCGCTGTTGGATCGCGCCTACCTTGAGAACGTGACCCTGAATCCGGGGATCCCGACCGAGGTGGTGCCCGCGCTGCTGCCGATGGCCATGCCGGTGAACCGCGTGGTCACGGTCGACGTCTTCCTGCCGGGCTGTCCGCCGTCGGCAGATCTCATCTACCAGTCGCTCGTGGATCTGCTCGAGGGTCGCACCCCCGACACCCGCGGCGCCCGCTTCGGCCGCTGAGGAGCCCCGATGAGCAGCCAGATCGTCATCTCCCCGGTCACCCGGATCGAAGGGCACTCGAAGATCACCATTCACCTGGACGACCAGGGCGAGGTGGTGGATGCCCAGTTTCACGTCACCCAGTTCCGCGGCTTCGAGCGCATCGTCCAGGGCCGCCCCGTCCACGAGATGCCGTCGATCATGGCGCGCATCTGCGGGATCTGCCCGGTCAGCCACCTGATCGCGTCGGCGAAGGCGTGCGACCAGATCCTCGCGGTCGAGCCGCCTCCCACGGGGGTCGACCTGCGTAGGGTGATGAACCTGGCTCAGATCGTCCAGTCGAACGCCCTCAGCTTCTTCCACCTCTCGTCGCCGGACCTTCTGTTCGGCTTCGATGCGGACCCGGAGCAGCGCAACATCATCGGTGTCGCCCGGGCCAACCCCCAGCTGGCGCGCGACGGGGTGGGGGTCCGCCGCTTCGGCCAGCAGATCATCGAATGGCTCGGCGGCAAGCGGATCCACCCTGGCTGGGTCGTGCCCGGTGGCGTCGACGCGCCACTGGCGGCGCAGACCCGGGACCGGATCCTGTCCACGATCCCCGAGGCGATTGCCGCGATCGAGCGGGCGCTTGCCTGGTACAAGTCCTCGCTGGTCCAGTGGGAGCAGGAGGCGGCCTCGTTCGGGGACTTCCGGTCCGCCTTCATGGCACTGGTCGACAAGGACGGCAACGTCGACCACTACGACGGCCTGCTGCGGGTCATGGACGCCGACGGCAACCTGCTCGCCGACCGCATCGACCCGACCACGTACACCGACTATCTGGGCGAGGCGGTCGAGCCGTGGTCGTACCTGAAGTCGACCTACTGGAAGACGCTCGGCTATCCGGAGGGCGTCTACCGGGTCGGGCCGCTGGCTCGGATGATCGTGGCAGGACAGCTGGGGACCCCGCGTGCGGACCTGGAGCTGGACGAGTTCAGGCGGCGGTTGGGGCGCGTTCCCAGTAGCTCGTTCCACTACCATTACGCCCGGCTCATCGACACGCTCTACGCGGCCGAGCGGATCGAGGAGCTGCTGCGCGGGCCTGACATCCTCTCCCCGCGAGTGCGCTCGTTCGCCGGCATCAACAGCAACGAGGGAATCGGGGTGTCCGAGGCGCCACGCGGCACGCTCCTGCATCACTACAAGGTCGACGATGACGGGATCGTCCAGTGGGCGAACCTCGTGATCGCCACCGGGCACAACAACCTGGCGATGAACCGAAGCGTCGCCCAGGTGGCAAAGCGCTACGTCAAGAGCGCGCAGCTGACCGAACCGATGCTCAACAGGGTTGAAGCCGTCATCCGGTGCTTCGACCCCTGTCTGTCCTGTTCGACGCACGCCATCGGCGAGATGGCCCTGCACCTCCAGCTGATCGGCCCGACCGGAGCAGTACTCGACGAGATCAAGCGATGACCGGCGGGGTCCTGGTGGTGGGCTACGGAAACGTGCTGCGCACCGACGACGGGCTCGGCTGGCACGCAGCGGATCTGCTGGCCGACGATCCGCGGCTGGCCGGGGCCACGGTCATCCGGTGCCACCAGCTGATGCCCGAGCTCGCTCTCGACATTAGTACCGCGGCGCTCGTGGTGCTCGTGGACGCGAGTCACGCCCTGCCTGCCGGTACGTTCACCGTCACGCAGGTGGAGCGAGCCAGCGACGCCGGGACCACCTGGTCGCATCATCTGAGCCCGCCCAGCCTCGTCGCCCTGGCCCACGAGCTGTACGGCCGGGCACCTGAGGTCTTCCTGGTCAGCGCCGGGGTCGAGTCGCTCGAGCTGGGGGATCGGCTCTCGCCGGTGGTCGAGGCGGAGCTGCCGCGAGTGGTCGACGCAGTCGCGGACCTGGTTGCCTCGCGTGCCGCAATGCCTGGAGCTGATCCTGCGGCGGAGTCAGCCGTTCCCGCGGTGACGCCAGACGACCCTGATGTGGGGCCGGCCGTTCCCGCGGTGAGGGCAGCCGATCCTGCGGCGGAGCGCACCCATGCATGAGGTCTCGCTGGTTGCCGAGCTCATCGCCGAGTGTGAACGTCGCTCGGTCGGTCAGGTCGTCCGGCTCGTTCGCGTTCGTCATGCCTCGAGCATTCCGGAGCCCGCGCTTCAGCAGGCGTTCCGGATGCTGGCCGAGGGTGGCGCGCTGGCCGGCGCCACCCTCGAGGCCGAGATGTTCGATATCCGTCTGAACTGCGGCTGTGGCTTCGAGGGGGCCCTCGGGCACGACCACCTGATCAGTGGATCCGTGGCGGTCTGTCCGGCCTGCGGCGAGGTCTCAACGCTGCATCGAACGGCCGAGCTCGAGCTCCTCGAGTTACAGACGACACCCAAGACGGCGTGAGGAACCAGCGCCTTTGCCCGACCCGAAAGGGCTTCGGCGAGTCCTGAGGTCAGGCGAGCGTTGCGGTCATGCGGGCACCTTTGTCACACGAACACTGCAGTCAGATGAGCATCGTTGTCACGCGAGCACCGTTGTCAGGCGAGGACTGTGGCAGGGGCGTCGTTGACGGCGACAAGCTGGGTCTGGGTGTAGTGCTGCAGTGCCCGCACCTGGGCTGGCTCCAGCCGGTCGCAGACCCAGTCCCAGTGCAGTGAGCACCAGTCGCCGGCCGAGAGCCGGCGACCCAGTCGCAGGTTCCCCTCGCCGGTCACCGCCACCTCGTCGTGGACCGCTCCGAGCGCCAGGCGATGACCGTCCCACTCCAGCGACTGCGACTGGACCACGGCCTTCTCCCCGATCACGGCGACCACCCGGCCCCACCGGATCCGGCACCGGTCGAGGACGCGCAGGGGCTCGGTGACGACGCCGTTTCGCAGCAGGCCGACGAACGGGTAGATGCCGAGGACGTGGAAGCTGTGGTGCGGGAGTGCGCCGTTGGGGATGGCGCTGGCCAGGGCAGTCCAGGACCGGCCGGCCCGACGGCGGAAGCGCTCGTCCAGCGATCCGGCGAGCAGAGCCGGTCCGACCCGATCCAGCAGCGGGCTGCCCAGCCAGTAGGCCTCGACGACGCGGGTGTCCAGCGGGTCGTCCAGGTGGTTGGCGGCGGCGATGAGCTCCAGGTACGGCCAGGCTCCCTCGAACTCCCGCAGGGTTTGGCGCAGGCCACCGTCCACGACCCCGGCAGCTGTCTGCTCCAGCAGGGCCCGGTGGTTCTCGCCGCCGCAGTACCCCAGCTCGTTGGGTGGGTACGCGTAGCGCGCGAACAGCAGGGGCCCGTCGTTCGTCAGCGGTGAGCCGCTCACGTCGCACCCGTCCCCGCCATACCATTCACTTCGTTCCAGCCCCCGCCATACCGCTCATCCAATCTCCGATGCACCGGCAAGGGCGTCGCGACTGCGCCAGCCCGGAACGGCCACCAGGACGGCGCCGACGAGCACCAGGCTCACCCAGCCGAGCTGCGGGACCAGCGGATTTCCCTTGACCGCAGCGGCGAGCAGCGCGGTGATCACGGCGCCGATGACCAGTACCGCCGTGACGTCGACCGCCGGAGCGCGCGAGAGCGCCGCGAACCAGCAGGAGACGTAGCCAGCCAGGATCACGCCGGTCACCAGGACCCACATCCACTGGTTGCCGGTCATTGCGGTGAGCGCTCCGCCGTCACCACGCATCACGGTCCAGGCAACGAGGACAACCGATCCCACGCCCATCCGGGTCAGCCCGACGGTCCACGACGACAGACCGGCGAGCAGCTTCTTGGCGATGATCACCTCGCCCGCCCACAGCAGGGTCGCCCCCAGCACCATCAGCTGGCCACGTCCGAGGACCGTCGTGGTACCCCCGGCCAACCCGATCTGGCCGACCACCAGGAGCGCGATGGCACCAACCTGCAGTGCTCCGAGCCGCTCGCCCAGCAGGGGCACCGCCAGCAGTGCGACCCAGACCAGCAGGGTCTTCTGCAGGAAGGCGGCATCCACCGCGGTCGCAAGGGCCAGGCCCTCGAAGAAGAGCGCGAAGGCGATCGCTCCGCCGAATACCCCGACGACGGCAAGGCCCGTCCATTGCGCCGGCCGGGAGGGTCGGGTCAGTACCGGCCCACCGCGGCTGGCCGACAGTCCGCCGATGAGCGCGGCCAGTACCAGTGCCGCGACCACGTTCTTGGCGGTCGTGTATGCCGTGGCGTCACCGAAGGCCTTGACTCCGTACCCGTTGAGGAAGACGGCCACGCCGCTGACGCAGGCCGTCACCAGGGCCAGCAGTAGGCCCGTCCGTCGGGTCGAGACCTGCCTGGTGGTGTCCGGTCGGGTCGTGCTGAGGTCGTTCGCGTTCATGTGATTCCCTCGGTTGTCGGGTCGCGAAGCTCGAGCGCGTCCCTGGCCTCCTGCTCGGTCAACCGGGTCAGCACCAGCCCCGAGTGCACGAGCACCCAGTCGCCCGGTCCGACGGTTTCGGTGACAGCCAGAAGTGATGCGGTGATGTCGCGGTCACCGGCGCGAACCCGCACGTGCTGGTCGGGTTCCATCGCGGTGATCAGCCCGACCGTACCCAGGCACATCAGTGCACCTCGTCACCGTTGTCGATCATGGCGAGCACTTTAACGGCTGCGGCCGGCACCGCAGCCTCGACCTCCTCGGACATCGCGGCGCCAAGGTCGAACCGGGCGGCCTCGACGCCGACCACCATCAGCTTCCGGGGCAGCAGGTCGAGACTGCGGGCGAGCTCCACGACGGCGGCGAGCCCGAGCTCGTGGGTGCCTCCGGCGGACCACTTGCCTGCGGGAAGCCTCTGTTCCCTGACGTCAACGACGTGGATGTCGCCGGGTCTGCCACCTGAGCTGATCGCGTCGGCGAGCACGACGGTGTCATCGGCTGTCCAGGCGTCGAGAACCTCACTGGGGTCGTCGAACTCGAGTGCGAGGATGTCGAGGCGTTCGGCCGCGACCTGGCGGGCTATGTGCACGCCGACGGCATCGTCGCCGCGGTCCGGGTTGCCTATTCCGATGACCAGTACGGGCCTTGTCATGACTCCTCCGTCGTTAGGTCGAGGAAGTGCGTGGCACGCGAGATGCAGGGGTCGTAGCTGCGATTTGCCTGCTGGCACTGTCGTACCAGTTCGTCGTGGGGTACGTCGAGACGTTCGCGTACGAAAGCCCGCAGGTTCGCCTCGATAC
>Ga0302322_100005012_pt1 | contig 11582 bp, 6 predicted proteins | sample Fen_T0_2_FD_203757 | JGI IMG/M metagenome (GOLD analysis project Ga0302322, IMG submission 203757) | Peat permafrost microbial communities from Stordalen Mire near Abisko, Sweden - Fen_T0_2 | ecosystem: Environmental > Terrestrial > Soil > Wetlands > Permafrost | place: Sweden: Abisko... | reverse complement strand
CGGCGCGCAGGCCCCGGTGCGACGCTTTCGCACCGGCGGCAGGGCGCCTGAGGAGGGGCACGCGCTCGACGCGGTCATCCGCGACTTCATGCAGCGCCACGGCGTGCGCGCCGGCCAGCTGGCGGTCGCGCGAGCCGGTCGCGTGCTGTTCGAGCGCGGCTATACCTACGCGGGCGAGGCCTTCGGCGAAGTCGGGCCGGGCAGCCTGTTCCGGATCGCCAGCCTGTCGAAGGCATTTACCGCCGCGGTGATCGCTGAACTCGTGCGTGCCGGGCGCTTGCGCCTGGATGCGCGAGTGTTTCCCCTGCTCGGATACACGCGGCCGCGCCTGGCCAGCCAGCGGCCGGACCCGCGCATCAACGACATCACGGTTGCGCACCTGGTCGGACACCTGGGCGGCTGGGACATCGGCAAGCTGGGCTACGATCCAACCTTCGACATGCGTGGGGTGGCGCGCAAGCTGGGCATGCGGGTCCGGCTCTCGAAGTGGGACTTTGCGCACTATATCTACGGCGAGCCCCTGCAGTTCACCCCGGGCGCCGAGGAACATTACAGCAACATCGGTTATGGCCTGCTCGGGCTGGTGATCGAGAAGGTCCTGAATATGGAATACGTGGGTGCGGTGCGCTCGCTGGTGGTCGATCCGCACCGCTTCGGCCCGGTCTTCCTGGCCCATACCCTGGCGCAGCAGCGCCTGCCCGGCGAGGTGGTGTACGACCAGCCTGGCACTGCGCCTTCGCAACTGGTCGTGGACCACGAGGTGCAGGCACCGCTGGCCTATGGGGGCGAGCTGATCTACGAAAACATCGATTCCTCCGGCGGCCTGCTGACCACCGCCTCGACCATCGCACGGATGATAGGCAGTTACGCGGTGTGGGGCATGGGCGGCCGCGCGGCCGGCTCCGCGCGCTCCGGCAGCATGGGCGGCACCTCGAGCTGGGCTGCCTCGCGCGGCGACGGCCTGGATTTCTGCTGCATTTTCAACACCCGCGATTTCGGCGATGCGCGCGACCCGATGGGCGCCCTGGTTGCCAGCCTGAACCAGGCGCTGGACCGCAGCCGGCTGGGCTGATCGCGCTGCCCCGCGTGCATAAAACGGAAACAATCGGCCGCTAGGCTGTGAAGTCCCGGCGCAACGAAAGTCCTGCGCCCGTCTCGTAAGGAGCCGGACCACCATGAGCATGACTCTCTGGATACACACGCTGCAGGACCGCGACATGTCGCGCGACAGCGATGACCACACCATGATGCACGACCGCGCCGACGATCTGGACGCATTGTGCGAGCGTCTGGGTGTGAGCAAGCTGTCGTCGTTTTTTGACATGACCGACCTGGATTACAACTTCACCCGCGACCTCGAGGCCGCCGGGGAGGGCGAAGAGGGTGAGGACAACGACAGGGACCTCGACGAGGACGAGGGCGGCGATGTCGACCCCGAGACCGGCTACGCCTACGGCATCGACGACATGCAATGGTTCGACGCCGCCGCCGGCCTGGCCACGCTCGAAGCCCTGCGTGCCGCCCTGCTTGACGAAGAAATAGCCGACCGGCTCGACTTCGGCGAGGATGAGCGCGACGTGCTGCTAGACGAGCTGGAAGACTGCATCAACCACCTGCAGGAGCCGGCCGGCGCAAGCGGGCGGTTTCACCTGGCGGTGTTGACCTAGGGAAACGCTGAAGAAGTCCCGAAAACCGGGAGACGCAAGATCAACCTTTCTCTGGGATCGGGGGTTGTTAAGGGGGCGCAGCCCGCTTGATCAGTGCTTCCCTAGCGCGGCGCGCCGGCGCCCGCTTGGCCGGGGTTGCCCGCGTGGTCGGGTGCGGCCATACTGCCGACCATGCAGGGCGAGCGCGCCATCCGGTGCGGCACGCATCATGAGGAGGTAACCCAACATGACCGTACTCACCGGCCTGTCCGGCAACGAACTCTACTGTCTCTCGCTCAAGGGCTATAGCGGCGGCGACCTGGTGCTGGGCAACAGCGTGCACTCGCTGGGCTTCCTGGGTGGGCTGGGCAGTGTGTTCCAGTCGGCCTTCGGCGGCGAGGTGACCCAGGTCACCGAGATTATCAACGACGGGCGGCGCGAGTCGTACCGGCGCATGGTCGAGGAGGCGACGCGCCACGGTGGGGTGGGCGTCACCGGCGTCACCAGCAGCTTGCGCCACTTCGCCGGCAACATCGAGTTCCTCTCGGTGGCCTCTTGCTTACATTCCACGGAGAAGCCTGCAGGGGGTAGCGACAAGGCGGGCACCACGCCAGCGTTCACCACCAGCGGCAACGGCCAGTCGCTGTACTGCGTGATCGACGCCGGCTACACGCCGAAGAAATTCGTGTTTGGCAATGTCGCCTATTCGGTGGGGGTGGGCGGCGGGTTGCTCGGCAACCTGCGCAGCCTGGCGCGCGGCGAGATCCGCGAATTCTCGGACATATTCAACCGCACCCGCCACGCTGCACTGGACCGCATCACCGCCGAAGCGCGCCGTGCCGGCGGCAATTGCGTGCTGGGCATAGAAACCCACGTCGGGCGTTTCCAGGGTGCCCACGAGATGGTGATGATGGGCACCAGCGCGCACCACCCCGGGCTGCCTGCCTACACCACGGACAAGCCGGCCACCAGCGACCTGACCTGCGAGGAACTCTGGAACATGACCGCGATGGGTTACGCGCCGGTGAAACTTGTACTGGCCACCGCGGTGTATTCGCTGGGGGTGGTGGGCAATGTCAAGTCGCTGTTCAAGTCCTTCGTGCGCGGCGAGATTTCCGACCTCACCACCCTGATCTACGACGCCCGCGAACATGCGCTCGACATGCTGCGCAAGGAGGCGACCGCGATCGGCGCCGACGAGGTGGTCGGCATCAAGACCCACATCCACGAACTGGGCAGCCTGATCGAGTTCATGGCCATAGGGACCGCGGTGAAAAAAATGACGGGTTTCAGCCCAACGTCTCCGCAGTTGCCGCCGCAGGCGATCATGACCGACAAGGACACCTGGATCAGCAGCGACTACGGTGCTTTCGGCACTACCCAATAGGCGCGCAGACACCGCGCATCGCCTGCGGTGAGCCCGCGTTCTGTATTCCATCGGCAGGGTTGGCATGAGGCGAGGCTGGCGCGTAGCGCCCTCAGGTTGATTCTTCCGCCTCGGGTAGGTGGATCACGCCGGTGTTGAGGTTGTATGCGAACACATTGGCATAGCGCCCCCACTCGATGGCCACGCGCAGGGCGGCTTCGGCGTCGGCCTCGTTGAGGGTGTAGCGCAGCAGGCGCATGAACAGGCCCTTGGGCAAGTCGCCGGACGGGTCCTGCTCCAGGCCCTGGCGGATGTAGGCGATCAGGGGCACGTGTTCCAGCAGCTGCTTGCCGAACAGCGCCTGCCGCTCCGGGTTGCTCGCCTTCACGTATTGCTCGCCGATCGGCGTGATCACCATGTCGCCGTGGTCCAGGTGGACGAAGTCGAGCAGGGTCAGGGCGTTCGAGACGTTGAGGAATTCCTCGTCGGCAAGCTCGGTCTGTTCGGCCAGCTTGGGCAGGTCGGCGCGGCCCTGGAAGGGCGTCTCCGCCAGGCTCTCGAGCATGCCTTCCATGCGCGCGATGTCAGCCGCCGGCAGGCGGTCGCCCAGCTTGGCCTTGATTTCCTTTTGCGTGACGTGGGCGGTGCGCGAGCCGCTGGCGGTCATCAGGCCGTAGACGGTGTCGATCAGGCCGCGCACTTCGATGCTCTCGGCGGCGCGCGGGCGCGCCAGGGTGATCGGCAGCTCGGCGCGGATTCGCCCCGGGTCGCTGGCGAAGATCAGGGCGCGATCGGCCATCATCACCGCCTCCTCGATGTTGTGGGAAATCACCAGTATCGCCTTGGTGCTCATCTGGCCGCCTTCCCAGAGGTCGAGGATGTCGTCGCGCAGGCGCTCGCCGGTGAGCACGTCGAGGGCCGAGAAGGCCTCGTCCATCAACAAGACCTCCGGCTGGAGGACCAGGGCGCGGGCGATGCCGACGCGCTGGCGCATGCCGCCGGAGAGCTCGCGCGGCAGGGCGCCCTCAAAACCCGACAGGCCGATCATCTCGATGGCGGCGGCGGCGCGCTTTTCGCGCTCGGTGGGCGCGATGCCCTGCGCCTCCAGCCCCAGTTCCACATTTTTTTGCACCGTCAGCCAGGGGAACAGGGCAAAGGACTGGAACACCATCGAGACCCCGCGCGCCGGTCCGAACAGGGGCATGCCCTTGTAGAGCACCTGGCCGCTGTCGGCCGGAATCAGCCCGGCCATGATGCGCAGCATGGTCGACTTGCCGCAGCCGGACTGGCCGAGCAGGGCGACGATCTCGCCTTCATGCAGGGTGAAGTCGACGCCCTGCAGCACGACACGCGAGGTGCCGTCGGCGGAGTGGAAGGACTTGCCTACCCCTTTGAGTTCGATGATGGGTGCGCCCACGGATATCTCCTTCTAGAAGTGGAGCCGGCTTTCGGCGAGCCGGTACAGGCGGCGCCAGACAAAATGGTTCAGGGCCATCACGTAGATGCACATGACGCCTATGCCCAGGGCGATGCGTGGGAAGTCGCCCTTGGCGGTCATCTCGGCGATGTAGCTGCCGATGCCGTGGGCGCGCAGGGTGGTGTCGCCCCAGCTCACGTATTCGGCCACGATACTCGCGTTCCAGGAGCCGCCGCTGGCGGTGATCGCGCCGGTGACAAAACTGGGAAAGATCGCTGGCAGCAGGAAGCGGCGCCATTTGAGCCAGCCGGTGAGGCCGAAGTTCTGCGCCGCGTAGCGCAGTTCGGTCGGGATGGTCGAGGCGCCGGCGATCACGTTGAACAGCAGATACCACTGGGTGCCCAGGATCATCAGTGGGGAGAGCCAGAGGTCCGGGTTGAGCTTGAAATGCACGATGCCGAGCACTGCGACCGGAAAGGTCAGATTGGCCGGAAAGGCGGCAAGGAACTGGACCAGGGGCTGGACGCGCGCGGCCAGGCGCGGGTTCAGGCCTATCCACACGCCGATCGGGATCCAGATCAGGGCGGCCAGGAAAATCAGCAAAAGCACCCGGACCAGGGTGTACAGGCCGAGCACGAAGGCGTGCGCCACTTCACCCCAGCCGACCTCGGCGCGGATGAAGTGGAACAGGGTCCAGGAGGCATAGATCACGCCGGCCGCAATGACTGCGTCCCAGACCCGCTGCGCCGTGGAGGATGGATCGTGGGGCTGGGCCCGGATCGAGGTGCCGTCGTAGCGGCGCCGGAACACGCGGAACGAGCGCTGCAGGAAGCGCCCGCTGGCGGTCGCCAGTTCCTGCAACCTTTCGGTGCGGCGGATCAGCGCCAGCAGCCATGAAGTCTGCGCCGTGTCGCCGCCGGTTTCCTCGAAGCGGAACTTGTCCGACCAGGCCAGCAGCGGGCGGAAGAACAACTGGTCGTAGAGCAGCACGCCGATCAGCATGGCGAGGATCGCCCAGCCGATTGCGTGCAGGTTGCGCTGCTCGATCGCCAGGGCGATGTAGGAGCCGATGCCGGGCAGTTTGATGTTCTGGTTGGAGACCGAGATGGCTTCGGAGGCGACCACAAAAAACCAGCCGCCCGACATCGACATCATCATGTTCCAGAGCAGGCCGGGCAGGGCGAAGGGCAGGTCCAGGCGCCAGAAGCGCTGCCAGCCGGAGAGCTGGAACACGGTGGCCGCCTCGGTGAGTTCGGCCGGCACGCTGCGAAAGCCCTGGTAGGCCGAGAACGCCATGTTCCACGCCTGCGAGGTAAAGATCGCGAAGATGGCCGCGCATTCCACCCCCAGCAGGTCGCCGGGGAACAGGGCGATGAAGGCAGTGACGGTGATCGACAGGAAGCCGAGAATGGGGATGGACTGCAGGATGTCGAGCAGCGGCACCAGGACCTTTTCCGCCGCCCGGTATTTGGCCGCCAGGGTGGCGAAGACGCAACTGAACACGATGGAGGCGAACAGGGCGATGAACATGCGCACCGTGGTGCGCAGCAGGTAGTAGGGCAGCACCAGCGGGTCGAGCGAAAGCGGCAGGGTCTCGCCCAGCTGATAGGGGCTGCTCATCTGCCGGGCGCCGTAGGCGAGCAGCACCAGCGCGGCAAGCACAAGCGGCAGCAGGGCCCAGTCCCACCGGTTTCCGCCAGCTTCGACTACCTGCCGGGGAAAGAACTGCTTGTTCCTGGCCATCTTGGGCATCCCGGTAAGGTATTCAGAGCATCGAGGGAGAGGAAAGCCGCAGCGTGCCGGCGGGGCGGGCGAAGGTGGTGGCACCAAGACGCAAGTGTGGACGCAAGCTCAGACGCGGGTGGATGGTTGTTGCCGCGGGCCGGCAGATGCGGATGCACCGGCCCGTTTGAAGATGCTGCGTCCCGCTTTCCCAGCGAGGCAGCTACAGGGGCATGCCTGTGCGTTACCGGGCCGGAGCGGGACCGATGATCCGCAATCGGCAACTCCCGCCACTCGAATCCGTGCCCATGCCGTTACCCCACTTTGGACGAAACCGGCGCAGTCTAGTTTGGATGGTAGGCGCTGTAAAGTGAAAGCTTGTTTGGGCCGCCAGCCAGCGGCCTGCGACGCGCGTGCCTTGAAGGTGGACATGGCTTGAGGTCGATGGCGGATGCGCCGCGCTGGCCGGCCCGCCTGGATGCTTTGCAGGAATTGGGGCCCTCGGCAAAGGTTCGCAACGCCGCCACGACTCTATGTTTGGGCCTGAATGGCGTACCGCGGTCAGGCGGTACTCCAGGTGTCAGCGCTTGGGTCTTTCCATGTGCGCCACGATGGCGGCGACGCGCACCACGTTTTGTTCCGAGGGCGCGGCCGGCAGGGCGAGCAGGGCCTCGAACATTTCGTCGGGGGTGCGCGCGGGGGCGCGGTTTTTCATCGCGTCGGCCAGTCGTTCGAGCTGACGGGTGCGGCGTGCCTGCGCAAGCTCGGGCGGGGAGTCTATGCCCAGGGTCATTTCCAGGTCGAGCAACAGGGCGGCGCGCGAGTGGCCGCCGGCGGTGACCAGCTTGGCCCAGTCGGCGGCCGAGCCTGACGCGTTCCCTTTGAGTATCCGCTCGGCGCGCGCCTTCAGGCCCTTGTGGCGGGCCAGGGCCTTGGCCAGTTCTTCCTGCTGCGCGGCAAGGCTGGCGGTGTCGATGTCGGTCTTGCCTTCGGCCTGCGCCTGTTCAACGTTGGACAAGGCCGTGTCGAAGGCGAGCAGCTTGCCGGCCACGGCGGCGGCGGCTTCGCGCTTGAGGCTGTCGATGCGGTTGCGGGCGCGGGCCACCGCGTCGTCGAAGCGCTTGCGCGAGGGGCCGTCGGAGCGCTCCATCGCGTTCCACTCGGTGAGCAGGGCGGCCAGGTGCGAATTGGCGACGCCGGCGTCGGCCGCTTCGCCGATCGCCAGCACCTTGTCGATCACCAGCTGGCGGGTGCTTTCCTGGGCCGCGCTCTTGCCGCGCTCTTCATCGCGCTGGGCGTCGCGCAGGGCAAAAATCGCCGAGCACTTGGCGCGGAAGGCTTCCCAGAGTTGTTGCTCTTCCTTGCGTGGCAGGGGCATCGGGTGGCGCTCCTCCTGCCAGCGCTTTTGCGCTTCCTGGGCGGTGCGCATCGCCTGGATCAGGGCGGGTGGGGCGGTGTCCGGGCGGCGCTCGCGGCCGCGTTCGCTGCCCCTGTCGCCACCGCGCGAATTGCCGCGCTCGTTACCTCGCTCATTTGCGCGCTCATTTGCGCGCTCATTTGCGCGACCACTGGCGCGCCCATTTCGGTCGCCGCGTTCACCGCGTTCGGGTCGGTTCTCCGGGCTGGGTGCCGGGGCGGCGGCTGGCGCCGCTGCCGCCGCTTCGACGGCCGCGGTGGCTGCCTGCAGCGCTGCATCGACCTCGGCGATCAGTGCGTTCTTGCGCTGCTTTTCCGTCTTGCGCGCGAGGTTGCTGGCCGCGTCCAACGCCTTCATGTGGGCGGCGAACTGGGCCTGCAGTTCCTTCATGTCGTTGCGGTTGACCGGACCGGCGGCGCTCCAGCGGTCGTGCAGCGAGCTGCGCTGGCCGGGCAGGGCTTTCCAGGCTTCGGGACCCGGGGGGGCCGGCTCGCTGAACATCTGGCTGAGCGGCGCGGCTTCGGCGATCAGGGCGCGGCGCACTTCGGCATGCGCCTCGCGTTCCTTGGCCTGCTGTTCGCGGTAGGCCTTGACGCGCTCGTAGGCGAGGTTGGTGGCGGCGTGAAAGCGTTCCCAAAGGGGTTTGGGTGCGCCGGCTTCCTGTTCGGTGTCGAGTTTTTTCCAGGCGTCCTGCAGGAGGGTGATTTCCTTAGCCAAAAGGTCGGGGGTGAGGTGGCTGTCCTTGAGCTTGTCGGCGGCGATGATCAGTTCTTCGCGCAGTTTCTCGCCGGTATAGCGTTGCCAGCCACGCAGCTTGGCGACCTGCTTCTCGGCGGCCGACAGGCGCGACTTCCAGCCCGGCGAGAGCGGGCCGACGTGCGAGCGCAAGACGCGCATTTCGTCGACCAGCTTGATGGCGATGGCGGCGGCGCCGCGCTCCAGGGCTTCTTCGGCCTGGGTGATCAGGTTGCGCAGGCGCTCCTGGTGTTCCTTCTGGTTGGCCGCGTTGTTCTGTGCTTTCTGCCTTGCCTGCTCAAGCGCCAGCTGGTGCGGCTCCTTGAGTTTGGCCAGGCCGGCGAGAAAGCGCTCCTTGATCTGCTGTTCCTGCTCGCCGGGGCCGAGCTTGATAGTGCCCCAGCTGGCTTCTAGGTTCTGGCACAACTCCAGGGAAGCCGCCTCTATCCCTTCGACCTGGCCGAGCATGGCGCGCGCCTGCTCGAGTGCGGCGCCGTACTGGGCGTGTTCGGCCTGGGCGCCGGCCACGGCCTCGCTGTAGGCCGCGACCCGTCCCTGGGCTTCGGTCAGTTGCGACGGCGGGGCGTTGTCGGCCTGCACCGCGGCCAGGGCTTCGGTGAGAGCCTTGGCCTGTATCAGTGAGCCTTCAACGTCGGCGTCTGGCGCCCTTAGCCCTGCTGTCCCGGCGACGGCGGCCTGGGTGATCCGGCGCAGTTCAAACTGCGCCAGTTGCTCGGCCTCAATGCGAGCACTCACTTGGCTTCTCAAGGCTGCCAGTGGCCCAGCTTCGATGAATTCCTTGATTGCATCCCAACGCTTGTCGAGGTCGACCAGGCGAGCCAGGTCGACCGGGCGCTTGGCCAGGATTTCGCCCAGGCCCTGCTCGATGGCGGCGCGCTCGACGCCAGCGCGTTCCCCCCGGCGCACGATTGCCAGGCGGTCTTTCATCATTTTCCAAACCCGGCGGTCGCGGTCCTGCGAAGCAGCGAGCAGGGTTTGCCAGGCGCCAGGCGAGGTCAGGGCGGAGGCGGCTTTCAGGCGCACCGCCGGAATCCGCGAACTGCCGGCGAGCGCGACCAGGGTGGTTTCGCGTGCCTCACCTGGGGCGAGCGCGAGAGCGGCGGCGAGCCGGTCCTCGCTGTCATCGCGCGGCGCTGCGGGTTCCTGGGCGGCGTTGGGGGCGGGCGCGGTGATCGCGTTGGAACCGAAGAATTTTCGCAGCAGACTCATTGGGGGTAGGGGTGGCTGAACGGCAGAGGCGAAGTATACGGGCTTAGGTGCTGGCGTTGCCGATTTTTGATGGTCCCGGGCTGGCGCGGCCCCTGGGCTTGGGGGATGATGGCGCGTGCGCAGCGGGGCTGGTCGGGCCGGTGGGAGGATGGTTGCGCTTTACCTTCCAACTCCAACTGCGCATCTGGTATCTATATTGTCGTATCGGTATCGGGATGTTTCACGTGAAACAGGCCAATAACAATCAGGAGACCCAATGAATCATCTGTTCGCCCGTCGTGCCCTTGCTGCCGCTCTGCTTTCCGCAGGGTTGGTTGCCCCGGCTGCCGCCGAGCTGGCCCTGTCGGCCAACGACGGCAAGGTGCGCCTGGAAAACGGCGTGGTCAAGACCATTCCGGGCGGCCAGGATACCCTGGCGGTGATCGATCTGGCGCCTACCCGCAAGGGTCAGGCGCCCAAGTTGCTGCATGAGATCAACCTGCCGGCTTCCATCGTCGGCCCGCCGCAGTCGGTGGCCATCGCACCGGACGAGAGCTTTGCCCTGGTCACTGCCAACATGAGGCTGGATGCGTCTGACCCGCCCAAGCAGGTGCCGGATAACCGGATGGCGCTGGTCGACCTGACCACCAACCCGCCTTCCGTGTTGAGCAGCGTGGAGACCGGCCTCGGCCCGGCCGGTGTGACTATTTCCGCCAAGGGCAACCTGGCGCTGGTGGCGAACCGGGAAGAGGGCACCGTCTCGGTCTACGCGATCAGCAGCAAGACGCTGGCCCCGCTGGGCAAGATCGACCTGGGCAATCCGAAGTCCGGTCCCTCCGGCGTGGCGATCAGTCCGGACGGCAAGATGGCCCTGGTCACCCGCGACGGAGACAGCCGGATCGCCGTGCTGGCCATCGAGCAGGACAAGGTCGAGTACATCAAGAAAGACCTGTACGCGGGCCAGCGGCCCTACGGCATCCACTTCGCCAGCAACGGCGAGTTCGCGGTGGTGGCCAACATCGGCATCGGGCAGGGGGATGCCGACACGATCAGCCTGATCGACACCAAGGTGGTGCCGCCGCGGGTGGTGGAAACCGTGACCGCCGGCCAGACACCGGAAGGCATCGCGCTCAGCCCCGACAATAAGTATGTGGCGGTCTGCGTGATGAACGGTAGCAACAAGCCGATCAACTCGCCCTATTACAACGCCTTGGGTGTGGTGAAGCTGTTCAAGGTGGTCGGGCAAAAGCTGGTCTACACCGCGGAGGTGCAAAGCGGCGTTTGGACCCAGGGCGCCGCGTTTTCGGCCGACAGCAAGACCCTGCTGGTCCAGAACAAGGAGCAGAAGGAGCTGCAGGTGCTCAGGATCGTCGGCGACAGGCTGATAGACACCAAACAGCGGGTGTCGCTCAGGAGTGGGCCAGCGGCGATTCGCACCGCGAAATAGGTCCAAAGGTCGCTGCAAATCGGACGACATTGTCATATAGTATGTGCAAGGGCGGCGCGGGCAGGTCTTCTTTCGCGGACCTTGGTGGCTCGTCAGGACTGCTGGGGGGTTTCGGGCGCTGCAGCCCTGCTGCTGTTGTTTCACGTGAAACAACAGCAGCAGGGCTGCCCGAGGCCTGCCAGGCAAAATCCGCCTTCGTGGGGATTTTGTCGCCATGGGCACGAGCCGGGTTATCTGTGGAGGCGCCGGCGCTTGACGGTGAGCGTAGGGCTGGGGCGGTGGGAAGTAGCGCCAGAGGATCCTGCGCCCGACCGGCCGGCCACCGTTTGTGTCATGCAGGAGAGCGATTCTCATGGCTGTGCAATCCCCGTTGACCGACCCGCCCGGCCACGGCGCCGATCTGGGGCGCCGGGTCGGCAATTCCCTGGCACTGGGCCTGTCCATCGCGGTGGCGTTGACGGCGAGCTTGCTGTATTTCGTTCTTTATAGTGCGGCGTGCGCGCCGCTGCGCGCCGGCTTCCTGAGTCTGGGTTCCGGTTCGGACAGCGTCAGCACCCTCGGGCAGGTTGCCGTGTTGTTTGTGCTGCCGGCCCTTGCCTGCTTGGGCTTGTTTTGGGTCATCC
>Ga0302322_100005011_pt1 | contig 11583 bp, 7 predicted proteins | sample Fen_T0_2_FD_203757 | JGI IMG/M metagenome (GOLD analysis project Ga0302322, IMG submission 203757) | Peat permafrost microbial communities from Stordalen Mire near Abisko, Sweden - Fen_T0_2 | ecosystem: Environmental > Terrestrial > Soil > Wetlands > Permafrost | place: Sweden: Abisko... | reverse complement strand
GCTGCAGTTCGAATGCCCAAACTGACTCTCTAGTAAAACCGGTAGAAAATTCATTGATCTGGAAAATTGAAGGAAACGGGCTTCAGCACCCATCATATTTAATGGGTACTATTCATGCTATACCAGTCGGAAATATTGACACATCCCAAAAACTTAAAAATTTAATTTATAGCTGCACCAGACTGTTTACAGAAAAGAGTGACTCCCTACACATTGCCAATGCTTTTTTACCGAAGAATGATTATGTAAAAAATCACTTAAAAAAAAGGCATTTTAAACAACTGAAAAAAGCAATAGAATTTTATTTTCCCAATTCAGTTGAAACAGATAGTATTTATCAAATGAACTCATATATGTATAAAAACATTCTTTTAGGGTACAAGGCACAGGTTTATTTTACATCGTACGAAGATTATTTAATACTAATAGCGAAATCTAAAAATATTGCTACTGATGGTTTGGAAACCTTTGATGACATTGCTCCCTTGCAAAAAATATATGCACCGGATGATGGATTTGTTTACTTATCTGAGTTTATTGAAAATATTGATGTAGAATTAGAGGTATATAAAATAAGCCTGAAAGAATACCAAACACATAACATTAATAACTTTTACCTTGGTCAACCTAATCCTCAATATCTTAATGATGTGTTAGATAAAAGAAATTTAAACTGGTTGCCAAAGATTACAGTTGCAATAAAAAAGGAAAGCTGCTTTTTTGCAGTAGGGTCCAACCATTTAGCCGGAAATAATGGTTTGGTTAATTTGCTAAGGAAAGAAAAATTTGAAGTAACACCATACTAAACCAGTAGCATCCTATACAAAAAATTACCTCTTACTTGCTATCAGCAAATTCAAATCAGTAAACTTCAGGTCAAACCTTTCACTTAAATAAAAATTGGTAAGGCTACCCTTGTATAAATAAATGCCACTGCGGATATTTATCTTATGCCAAACAATATGGTCAATACCGCCATCTTCACCGGTCTCCAGCATTAATGGCATCAACACATTGCTTATAGCCTGGGAGGCGGTACGGGCAAATCCGCTGGGTATATTGGGTACGCAATAATGTATCACATCATATTTTGTAAAAACAGGCTTTTCATGCGTGGTAACTTTACTCGTTTCAAAACAACCACCATGGTCAATACTCACATCAACAATAACACTGCCCGGCCGCATCCTGCTTACTGTCTCTTCTGTAACTACAATCGGGGTCCTGCCTGCAGCACCACTTAATGCTCCAACTGCCACATCGCAGGTTTTTAACTGCTTGGCTAAAATTTTAGGTTCCAGTACCGATGTCCACATTCGAACACCAATATTATTTTGTAAACGCTTTAGCCGGTAAATACTATTATCAAAAACCTTTACGCTGGCTCCCATGGCCAAAGCAGTACGGGCTGCATATTCGCCTACAATACCTGCACCTATGATAATTACTTTTGTTGGCGGTATGCCGCTGATGCCGCCTACCAAAACACCTTTACCGTTATTTGTTTTACTCAGATATTGCCCGGCAATCAACATCACCGCACTACCCGCTATCTCACTCATGCTGCGTACAATGGGATTATGCCCCGTATCATCTTTTAAATTCTCAAAACTTAGTGCGGTAATTTTTTTATCCATCATCTTCTGCAAAATCTCACGCTTCATCACCGCCATGTGAATGGGCGAAATGATGAATTGATTCGGCTTCAGTAATTCACATTCCATTTCACTTACCGGTGCGCTTTTTACAAGAATGTCACATTCAAAAACTTCTTTTTTATCGTAAGCGATCTTTGCACCGGCTTCACTGTAATCCTGGTCGCTGTAGCTAGCTCCGTCACCAGCCTTTGTTTCTACCACCACCTGGTGCCCGTTAGCGATCATCACCCCCACCGCTTCAGGCGTAAGTGCGATCCTGTTTTCGTTAAATGAGTTCTCTTTGGGAATACCGATCAGCAACTCCGCCCCTTTTGGTTTAATGTCAAGGGTTTCTTCCAGGGTTTCGTAACTGAAAGAAGAAGAAATGAAGGGTCTTGATGAAGCCATGATTGCTAAGATTGAAAGGCTACAATTTACAAATTAATTTTCAGCTTTCGGGTATTATCGGCAATTGAAGTGATATATAGATGCAGCGTATCATCGGGCAAGATACCAGCAGCTCTATCAGGCCATTCTACCAGGCAAATATTGCCTGAATAGAGACAATCTTCCACACCTGCATTAATGGCTTCATTTTCATCTTTAATGCGGTAAAGATCCATATGATAAACCGTTTCGCCGTTATTTGTTTTATACTGGTTGATGATAGAAAATGTGGGGCTGCTCACCATATCCTCCACCTCCATTGCCCGGCAAAGGGCATTTATAAAAGTTGTTTTGCCGGCGCCCATTTCGCCATGAAAGGCAAATACCTTGTGTTTGCCGGATTGGGCAATCAGTTCTTTAGCAGCAGCATCAATCTCGTTAAGTGAAAAATTTACCTCCATGTTGCAAAGATATTTTCCTTCATTAGTAATCAGGTCACAATATCAAAGAATAATTTTGCATTATGGAAAAAGTTGACTGGAAAGTAGAAGGGATGACCTGCACCAATTGTGCATTGACCATTAACCGCTATCTTGAAAAAGAGGGATTACAGGATGTAAAAGTAAATTTCATTGGCGGGGAAGTTAGCTTTGAACTGAACGGAGATCATACAAAAGATGAAATAGCGAAAGGCATCGGCGACCTGGGATATAAAGTAATTAACGGAGAACAAACAACGAACAACAAACCACGGAAACTTTTTTCCAATCACTTACAGCGCTTTCTCTTCTGCCTTCCGTTTACCTTGGTATTAATGCTACACATGCTTCCTTGGCATATTCATTTTTTAATGAACCCATGGATACAACTGGCTATTTGCATTCCGGTTTATTTAACAGGGATGGGCTACTTTGGTGTGAGTGCTGTTAAAAGTTTGCGTCGCGGTATTCCCAATATGAATGTGTTAATTGCCATTGGCGCCACTGCAGCTTTTGTTTACAGTTTGATTGGCAGTATTGGCAACCTGGGATTGAATTATGTTTTTTACGAAACAGCTGCAACCATCATCACGCTGGTATTTTTGGGCGAATGGATAGAACATAAATCTGTGGCCTCAACCCAGGATGAGCTGAACAAACTGGCTGCGCACGAAAAAGTAATGGCCAACATGATCGCTTTTGATGAGGAACATAAAGAGCTGATCTTTCCGGTTGAAAATACTTCACTGCATGTGGGCGATCTCATCTTAATAAAGACCGGCGAACAGGTTCCCATTGATTGTAAAATTTTATGGGGCGATTTGCATGTGAACGAAGCATTGCTAACAGGTGAAAGCAAACCCATTCATAAAATAAAAAAGGATGCACTGATAGGTGGCAGCATCGTAACTGATGGCACCGTTAAAGCACAGGTAACAGCTGTAGGAAAAGACACTGTGCTTAGCAATATACTTACACTGGTAAAACAGGCGCAGGGAGAAAAACCACCCATTCAGCAACTGGCAGATAAGATCAGCGCCGTTTTTGTACCGGCGGTGCTGGGCATTTCAATACTTACTTTTTTAATAAATTATTTTGGGTTTGATATCAGCGGAACCGATTCATTAATGAGAAGCATAGCCGTATTGGTGATCAGTTGCCCCTGTGCCATGGGGCTTGCAACGCCCGCTGCCATTGCAGTTGGGCTCGGTCGTGCAGCCAAGAATGGTATATTATTTCGCAATGCTAAAAGCCTGGAGTTGTTCAAAAGTATTACAACCGTTGTTTTTGATAAGACAGGGACACTCACTAAAGGACAAATGAGCATAAGCAACTGGCAATGCTCTTTGGATGAAAATTTATTTAAGCAACTCGTTTTTTCTATGGAAAAATATTCCAATCACCCTATTGCCAAAGCAATCAGCGCTGATTGGAAAATAAACAACCCCATTAGCTGGAAAAAAATTGAAGAGATAAAAGGCCTGGGAATGAAAGGCGAAGATGCATCAGGCAATATTTATCAGTTAGGTTCGTATAGAATTGCTGCCGCCCTTACAGATGACTCATCTCATACTGCTTACTTATTACAAAATGAAAAATTGGTTGGTTGGTTTGATATGGAAGACGACATAAGGCCCGAAGCAAAAGCTGTCATCAGCTACCTCCATTCAAAAAACATACAAACCATTTTACTAAGTGGAGATAGTTTGGAGCGTACAAAACAGATAGCTGAAAGTTTAGGCATTGATAAAGTATATGCTGAAAAAACACCCGAAGAAAAATTACAGATCATCGGACAGTTAAACAATGAAACGCCGGTTGCCATGGTTGGCGATGGCGTTAATGATGCGCCCGCACTGGCAAAAGCAACCTTAGGGATTTCCATGAGCGATGCCACACAGTTGGCTGTGCAAAGCGCACAGGTGGTTTTAATGAATAAAGGCATTCAGCATTTACCACTGGCGTTGGGTTTGGGCAAACATACATTCATCACCATAAAAGGAAATCTCTTCTGGGCATTTATTTATAATATAGTTGCCATTCCCATTGCTGCTGTTGGCTTATTACAACCCGGCTTTGCAGCACTGGCCATGGGTTTCAGTGATGTGGTACTGGCCCTGAATTCTATCTGGCTTAAATTTAAGAAAGTGGTTTAATTTCAGGGAATAATTATCAGCATTGAATATCCACGAAATCTTAAAACAATATTGGGGCTACGATAATTTCCGACCGCTGCAGGAAGACATTATAAATGCAGTATTGGATGGAAAAGATACGTTGGCATTGTTGCCTACCGGCGGAGGCAAATCCATATGCTTCCAGGTGCCGGCAATGGCAAAAGATGGTTTGTGTTTGGTTGTAAGTCCGCTGATAGCGCTGATGAAAGACCAGGTTGAAAATTTAAAACAGAAAGGTATTCCTTCTTTGGCTATATACTCAGGCATGAGTTTCCTGGAAATAAAAAAAACATTGCAGAATGCTGCTTACGGTAATTATAAATTTCTGTACGTATCTCCCGAAAGGCTGGAAACAAACCTTTTTTTAGAAATGTTGCCGGCTATGAATATTAGTTTACTGGCTGTAGATGAAGCACATTGCATCTCTCAATGGGGGTATGATTTCAGGCCGCCATATTTGCGGATTGCTGCGCTGCGGGAGCTGCTTCCCGGTGTGCCGGTACTGGCGCTTACAGCGTCTGCTACAAAAGTTGTACAGGATGATATTTGCGATAAGCTGCTATTCGGAAAATCAAGTCAACGTTTTCAACAATCTTTTGAAAGGAAGAATCTTTCTTATTCTGTTTTCAATGTTCCATCCAAACAAAACAAATTACTGGAGATACTTAAAAATGTTCCCGGTACTGCCATTTTATATTGCAAAAGCCGTAAACATACCAGTGAGATTGCAGACTTATTGAAGCTTAATAATATCAATGCAGATTATTATCATGCCGGTTTAAGTAATGATGAGAGAAATAAAAGACAGGAAAACTGGATCGGCAATAAAACAAGAGTGATTGTAAGTACCAATGCATTTGGTATGGGTATTGACAAGCCTGATGTGAGGGTCGTGATACATTACGATGTACCCGATTGCCTGGAGAATTATTACCAGGAAGCAGGACGGGCAGGCAGGGATGGGAAGAGAGCTTATGCTGTTCTGCTCTATAATAATAATGAATTGCAAAACCTGCAGGAACAATCAGGTATCCGCTTTCCCGAAGAACCCGTCATCAAAGAGGTTTACATTGGTTTGATGAACCATCTTCAAATCCCTGCCGGAAGCGGCGAAGGATTGAGTTATGATTTTGACATCTCCGTTTTTTCAACTGCCTTTAAATTAAATATACTTACCGCTACCTATGCAATCAAAGCTTTGGAGCAGGAAGATATTATCAGCTTTAACGAAGTTTTTTTTAAGCCATCAACTGTTGTATTTACAACAAACCGCGAAGAGCTTACTGATTTTGAAAAACAACAGCCTGTATTGGAACCACTGGTAAAAGGGCTGCTCCGATCTTATGAAGGAATTTTTGATTATCCCGCAATTGTTTATGAAAGTAAGCTGGCAAAATTTATAAACGCAGATATTAATACGGTAAAAACAGATCTGCAAAAGCTGCATAATTACGGTATCATCAGCTACTCGGCACAAAAGGAGAAACCACAAATAACCCTTTTACAAAACCGGATGTACAATGATAATTACCAGGTAAACATAATTGATTATTTAAAACGAAAACAAAATTTTGAGGATCGTGTAAATGCCATGATTGGTTACATAAAAAAAGAAAGCGGTTGCCGGAGCCAGCACATTGCCGGTTATTTTACCCCGGTAAAAATAAATGCCTGCGGTATTTGTGATAACTGCATCAATGAAAAAGCGCTGCATATTTCAACTGAGGAATTTAATACCATTGCGAGCAAGATCATTAGTTGTATTAAACAACAACAACTTTCGGTTGAAGAGATTTTGATAACCATGAAAGGTATAAAAAAAGAGAAGGTATGGAAAGTGATCAACTACCTGCTGGCCGAGGAAAAGATAAAAACTAATAAGGATGGAAAGATTTGTTCTTCGGCAAAAATTTAAGGTATAAAAATAAAAAAGGGACCAAGATAGAAATCTAGTCCCGCTTTAAAATCCAATATCCTATGAAAAACCGAAACGAAGATAATGTGGTTTTTACTACCGTGCAACATTTTAATTAAATATTTTCACAATTTTAGGCAGAACACGTATAAATACGCATTGCCTTATTTGTTTAATTGATTGATTATCAATTTATAGTATTTTATTTTTGTACTTGTTGAGTAGCCAAGTACTTTCCCGCCTTGTATAAATAACTTGCTCCCTGGTACCAGGCAATTGCTTCTTTTAACAGCTCACTTGAATTAGCAGTGCCAACGTTTGCACCGGTAGTAAAATCGGGGATAAAACTTTTTATTTTTTGTTGTGGCGACAAAATAACAAGTTTACCATCTTTAATAAACCCCATATCCTGGTATGTACTTATAAATGCCCGTTCATTTCCCCGGTTCATATTATATACATCATAACCCAAAAACCGGCTGGTATAATTCAGGTTCATCAATCCTAAAATGGTTGGGGCAAGGTCTATTTGACTCACCAGCCTGTTTTCGATTGCTGGTTTAACTAATTGCGGCGCATAAATAATGCAGGGAATATGATATCGGTTTACCGGCAGGTCAGTTTTACCAGCACTTTTTGAGCAATGATCTGCTACGATTACAAACAAGGTATTATTGAACCAGGGCTTTTGCAGAGCATCTTTAATGAATTTATTGATGGCATAATCGGTGTATTTAACTGCACCCTGTATCGACTGATACTTTGGATCAATATCTATTCTTCCTTCGGGATAAACATATGGCCGGTGATTAGTAACCGTCATAATATGATTAAAGAATGGTTTATGGTTGCCAAAGCTTTTATCGCATTGCTGAATGGTATAATTAAAAGCTGCTTCATCATCACAACCCCAGGCCGTGGTAAGATGTACCATACTATCCGGAATATCTCTCTGATCCAACACTTTATAGCCGCTGTTGCTGAAATATTTTCCCATATTATCAAAGAAGGAATTACCACCATAAATGTAGTTCACGTCGTATCCCTTTTCTTTTAATACACTGCCCATAGTAAACATACCAGCATTATCGGGCCGGCGCACAATAGATTGCCCAGGCGTTGGCGGAATGGCCATGGATAATGCTTCCAGCCCTCTTACCGTTCTGGTTCCGGAAGCATAAAACTGGTCGAACCACAAACCGTGTGGAATGAGGGAATCGAGATATGGTGTGATATTTTCTGTATTACCAAAACGTTTTAAATAATCGCCGCTTAAGCTTTCTACACTGATTAGTACCACATTCCATTTATGTTCAGGACTGTCATTTTGTATCTTTCTTTCAACACTTAACAGATCGTCACCAAATGTTGCATTGGGTGCCTGCAACATGCTACGCAGTATTTTAAAATTGGCAGTATCATTTTGGGTGGCGTAAAATTTATTGTAATCGATCTCGTTGTTCCAGAAGGCAGAACCAAATTCGTAAATGCCGTTACCACCCAATTCGTTCACATAATTATTGCTGCTGATATTCTTAACCCGGTTGTTCACCAGAAAATATCCGGCAAGCGGTACCAACATAAAAAGGAAAAAGAAAACAGTACGTTTTCCAAAGCGCATGCTCACCTGCTGCGAAGCGGTTATTTTTTTTCTTATCAAAAACAGAATGCTCACAACAGCAATGATGACTGCGGCGCCTATCAAAGGAATATTATACGACTCCCAGATATTGCCTAATACTTCGGTCGTGTAAACCAGATAATCAACCGCAATAAAATTATAGCGCACGTTAAATTCATCCCAGAAGATGATCTCACCACCTACATTTAAAACCAGTAACAGCGTAATTAAAAAGAAAAGAAAAAAAAGTGGTATTCGTTGCCATTTTTTCTGATACCAGCTGTCTTTCATCAGCCAGCAATAAAAAGCGACCGGTATGGCAAAGAAACTCCACACGATGATGTCGTAAAAAAAACCGATGAAAAAAATACCGATAAAACGCAAAAAACTCAACTCGAGGTTTGGCCAGCTAATAATCAGTAAAGTTACCCGGGTAACAAAACTCAGCGTAAAAACGATCAGTGCCAGTACTGCCAGCGGCCCAAAGCGATGTTGAAAGGCTTTCTGCAATTTTATCATGCTATAAAAATACGAAGAGTCGGCTTAAAAGCCGACCCATACTTATGGTTTACAAAATTCCGGTAATCTCTATTGTCCTTTAAGTTCCTTCATAAATATTTTTGCTCTTGCTTTAGCCAAACTATCAAGCCACTTGCTTTCATATTTATTTAAAGCATAGCGCAAAACACGTTTGGCCTTAGCTCCTTCTGCACGTCTCCTACCATCTAATGAATCCTTGACCATAACATCATTATCAATTTTTATTATGCTATCCAGCAAATCGTGATCATCTGTTGATAATATAGGTTCGCCAAAACCACTTTGGTCTTCATTGATAGCATACTTTATACCATCTGTATTGTTATAGCCTGCCAGTAACAGCTTTCTAAAGTAGGTTATCTTAAAATCATAAATAAATGCTTTCTTCATTTGTTTCCTGTAGGTAACAACATGAGAACTTTCGCAGCTTAGCAAACCCAAAGACAGGCAAATTAATACTATACGATTTTTCATGAATGCCGGTATTTTTAGCCAAACCAACCCTTACTTTTTGAACTGCTGCTTCTGCCTCCTAAACCCAAAGCTCCCAATAAAGAACGCACAATGGTAGTACCTGCTGTACGCATCATGCTTTTTACAATGGTATTGTTGGCTACTTTTTCAAGGGTCGATTCAGGCTCTTTATCCGATTTTTTTGTTGAAGTTGTAGTATTATCTGCTTCTTCCTGCGCCGTTTTTTCAGCAGCTTCCTGTAGCTTGGCCGTCAGTATTTCATAAGCGCTTTCATTATCGATTGTCTTGTTGTACTTGGCCACCATTTTAGATTTGGCGTTGATGGCATCGATCTCTTCTTCTGTCAACACATCCATACGGCTGCGTGGTGCACAAAGCATGGTATGCGCCAGCGGCGTGGGGATACCTTTTTCATTCAGCATGGTTATTAATGCTTCGCCAATTCCCATTTGGGTTATCAGATCTTCCGTTTTATAAAATTCAGTCTCGGGGTAATTCTCGGCTGTTTGTTTGATCACTTTTCTGTCGGCAGCAGTAAAAGCCCGCAATGCATGTTGCACTTTTAAACCCAGCTGCGCTAGTACACTCGCAGGCACATCCATGGGGTTTTGCGTACAAAAGAAAATACCGATCCCCTTTGATCGTATCAGTTTTACAATGGTTTCTATCTGTTGCAGCAAGGCTTCGCTGGCTTCATTAAAGATCAAATGAGCCTCGTCAATAAACATGACCAGCTTGGGTTTGTCCAGGTCGCCTTCTTCGGGGCAACTGGCATATAATTCGGCCAGCATCTGGAGCATAAAAGTGGAGAACAATTTGGGTTTATCCTGCAGATCGGTCACCCGCAAAACACTGATCATCCCGCGGCCATCATCTGCAATACGCATCAGGTCATCTACCTCAAAACTTCTTTCGCCAAAGAAAATATCAGCACCCTGCTGCTGCAGCTCAATCACTTTGCGTAAGATGGTACCGGTTGATGAGGTTGAAATTTTTCCATAGGTTTTTTCAATTTCATCCTTGCCCTCGTCACCGATGTATTGCAGCACTTTTATGAAATCCTTTAAGTCAAGCAACGGTAGTTTATTATCATCGCAGTATTTAAAAATCATCGCTACCACACCGCCCTGCGTATCATTCAGCTCTAATATCTTACTCAACAAAATGGGACCAAATTCACTTACGGTCGCTCTAAGATGAACGCCTTTCTGACCTGTTAAAGTCATCAGCTCAACCGGAAATAAAGCCGGCTTGTATTCGATATTCAGTTTTTGATATCGGTCTTTTATTTTATCATTTGTTTCGCCCATGGCAGCAATGCCGCTCAGGTCGCCCTTAATATCCATCATCATTACCGGCACGCTGTTATCACTTAAAAATTCACTGATCACCTGCAGGGTTTTTGTTTTACCTGTACCGGTGGCACCGGCAATAAGGCCGTGGCGGTTTAAGGTTTTAAGTGGCAGGTAAATGCCTGCTTCCGGCACCAGTTCTCCATCCAGCACGGCTGCGCCTATTTTTACAGACTCACCTTTAAATGTATAGCCGTTCTTAATGGCTTCTATAAATGCTTCTTTGTTTGCCATAGAAAATTATTTTTTGAAAGGTACAAACAGTAATTTATATGTTGATGAAGATTTTTATCAGCATTGCAGTAAATTTGCAGTGATGAAAAAAACGTCCTCCTTTTTTTTAACTGCGGTTCTCGTAATCGTTGCTGGCAGCGCTTTTTTAGAGGAAGAAAATGCTGATATACAAACCAAAGCCGGCCTGGGTAAAAAGCTTTTTTCAGAAAAAATACTTTCAAAAGATTCGTCCATCAGTTGCGCCAGTTGTCATAAACCACAATTTGCCTTTGCAGATACTGTTGCTTTTAGTATTGGCATAAAAGGCAAACTTACCAAACGTAATACGCCATCTGTTTTAAACATGAAAAACCGGCCTTATTATTTTTGGGATGGTCGGGCGTCCACTTTAGAAGATCAGTCTTTAATGCCGATACAAAACCCCGATGAAATGGGACTGCCAATTGATGAAGCGGTTAAAAGAATGAACCGGTCGAGGGAGTACATACAACTTTTTCAAAAAATATTCGGACAAAAGCCGGATGCTAAAAACCTGGCTGCTGCATTTGCGGCCTACGAAAAAACACTAGAAACAGTTGACAGTAAATTTGACGACTGGAGCAACAGTATAAAAAATTTATCAGCATCAGAAGAAAGAGGCAGGGAATTATTTGTGGGTGATAAAGCCAAATGTTTTGATTGCCACCGCATGGAAGATTTTACCAATGATGATTTTAAGAACATTGGCTTGTACAATGAAAAAGACCTGAACGATGCCGGTCTGTTCA